>Ga0153916_10000377_pt1 | contig 29250 bp, 26 predicted proteins | sample Opewatmetagenome_FD_109642 | JGI IMG/M metagenome (GOLD analysis project Ga0153916, IMG submission 109642) | Freshwater wetland microbial communities from Ohio, USA - Open water 3 Core 3 Depth 4 metaG | ecosystem: Environmental > Aquatic > Freshwater > Wetlands | place: USA: Ohio, Lake Erie...
CCTGCGCGACATGCGCTTCAACGACCAAGGCCAAGTGCTCGGCTTCGGCCTGCCGGAAGACAAGCTGGCCGATCTCATCGACTCCGGCAAGCCCTTCCAGACCTCCGGCTGTCCCGGCAAGGACGACGACGTCTCCGCCTGCAACCGCCCCTACGGCGACTCCAGCCCGTCCGACATCCTATCCTTCCCATTTGCTTTGGATCGCGCTGACGTGGAGATCGTCAAGCGCCAGATGGGGGGTGAGAAGATCGGGGCTGGGGAGATCGAATGAGGGCATTCGCGCGAAGCGCACGGGATGTGGCAATTCTGCAACACCCGCCGCCAATCGCGGCCGCACGACATTCAAATGTATACACCGACGGCAGCGCCGTGTGCTATAAATGCAACAGAAACTCAGCCGGTAAGCACATATCAATAAGATCGATTTTCACACCACAACTTCAACACACTAGTCGGGGGAACCACCATGAAACTGAAAAAACTCATCGGAATTTTGGCTGTTGCAGGATTGGCCGCACCTGGCATCGCGTCGGCAACCAATGGATATTTCTCGCACGGCTACGGCATGAAGGCCAAGGGCATGGCCGGCGCCGCCACCGCGACGGCCTCGGACGCCATGGGCGGCGCGAACAACCCGGCCAGCATGGCTTTTGTTGGGGATCGGTTGGATTTGGGTGTGGATTGGTTCAGGCCGATTCGGAGCGCCAAGCGGGAAGGTGGCGGAGCCCCCTTTACCGAAGATAGCGCCAACAACGATTTCTTCGTCCCAGAATTTGGCTACAACAAAATGCTGAGCAACGACATGTCACTTGGTGTGACTGTATACGGCAACGGCGGGATGAATACCAGCTATGAAAAAGGCAACACGCTAAGTGCAGTTGCTGTTTGCGGCGCGGCACCTACCAACCCCCTTTGCGGCAGTGGCAAACTCGGCATAAACCTGGAGCAACTGATCGTGGCTCCCACCTTCGCTTACAAGGTGAACACCAACAACGCCATCGGCGTGTCGCCCCTGTTCGGATACCAGCGTTTTGCCGCAGACGGTTTACAAGCATTCATGCAGATTTCCTCCGATCCTAACAACTTGACCAACCGCGGCCATGATAGTGCGTCCGGTTGGGGCGTCCGAGTGGGTTGGCAAGGCAAGGTTTCCGATTCCGTAACCCTTGGCGCGGCCTACTCCAGCAAGATCAATATGAGCAAGTTCAAGAAATATCAGGGCTTGTTTGCGGAGCAAGGGGATTTTGACATCCCGGAAAACTTTAATCTGGGTGCAGCCTTCAAGGCGATGCCGAATCTCACGGTTGCACTGGACTACCAGCGGATCAACTACGGTGGGGTTGCTGCCGTCTCCAACTCCAGCCGGCAGTCCGGTTGCACAGCCGCTCCGCCTGCTGGTCCCGGGGTTGGGGCCGGATGTTTGGGTGGTAGCAACGGTATCGGTTTTGGCTGGAAGAGCATCGACGTGTGGAAACTTGGCGCTGAATACAAATACAACGACCAGTTAACGCTGCGTGCCGGATACAACCACGGAGACAACCCGATCGGTTCAGCCGACACCACCTTCAACATCTTGGCCCCCGGTGTAGTGCAGGACCATTACACGTTGGGCATGACCTATGCACTCAACAACAAGTCTGAAGTAACCATGTCTTACATGCATGCCGCCGAAAACTCGGTGACGGGTCCCGCAACTAATCCGTACTTCAATGTCGGCGGCACCGAAACCATCAAGATGTACCAGGACAGTCTCGGCGTCACCTACGGCATGAAGTTCTAAGACTTGAAACAGCTTACGCCGACAGACTCAATGACGGTGTAGCGAAAGGGCTGAAGGCACTGCTTTCAGCCCTTTTTTGTTTTCTGGACATCACAATCTGGTCAATGGGACGGAGGTACACATGAACACGACAATCAAACTATTGGTTTCCGGACTGCTGCTGCTTGGCGGGCTGGCCGTGGCGCAGGCCGATGACGAACTGTTGAAGCCGTTTATCCTGGGATCGAAAGGACCGGGAACGGTAGCCGCGAAAGCGGAGGCTGCAAAGACTGCGCTGACCGCGGCGGGCTTCACTGTGGTCGGCACCTATTCGCCTTACCCCGACGCCACCATCCTGGTGGTGACCGATGACGAACTGAAGAAAAACGCCGCGCAATCCGAGCACGGCGGCTTCGGCGCCATGCAGCGGGTGTCGGTGACCAAGGTCAAGGACGAGGTGCAGGTTGCCTACACCAACCCAGTCTACCTGGCTAACGCTTACCGCATGAAGGGCGACCTCAAAGGCGAGGAAGCCAAGCTGGCGAAGGCGCTGGGCAAGGTGGAGGAATTCGGCGCCAAGGGCCTGACCGCATCCAAGCTGCGCAAGTACCACTACATGTTCGGGATGGAGTATTTCGACGAGCCCAGCACGCTGGCCGAATACGGCAGCTACGACGAAGCCGTAAAGGCGGTGGAGGCCGGGCTGGCGGCCGGCAAGGGCGGTGTGACCAAGGTCTACCGCATCGACATTCCGGGCAAGCAGGAGACCGTGTTCGGCGTCGCCATGAAAGGTGCTGCCGAGGCCGACAAGTACATGGACGACAAGTACATCATGAGCGAAATCGATTTCAGGGACGTCAAATCGACCGCGCACCTGCCTTATGAGATGCTGGTCGATGGCAACAAGGTCTACGCCCTGTACGCGCGCTTCCGCATCGCCACCAGCTTCCCGGACCTGTCCATGATGGGCAAGAACAGCTTCATGAACATCATGAGTTCGCCGGAAGCGATCCGCAAGGCGCTGGTCAAAGCGGCAGGCGGCAAGGAATAGCCGCCTCAGCTTCTGCGCCGCCCCTCGTAGGCGGCGATGGACTGGACGATTTCACCGTACGGCAGCGCGCTCAGGCTGCCGTATTTTTTTTGCGCCGCAACGACCAGGCCAAACACGTTAGCCACATGACCGGATTCCACGCCCAGCGCACGCTGCAGGCCCAGCAGGCCGCCGCACTGCACCTTGAGCTCCTTGGCATGGGGCAGCGGTCCCTCATGGATCAGCTTGAGGGTGAACATGGCGTTGTGCCGCAGCAGCGAGTGCAGCGCGCGACAGTCGTCGCAGGCGGCGGCAGAGCGGCAGGACACCGCTTCGCGCTCGGCCAGGTTGATTTTCCCCGCCAGTTCGCAGCCGCAGAACCGCGTGAGGATCGCCTTCTCGAACGAGCACGGCAGCGGATTGGCGGCGTCGTAGGCGGATCGGTAGGCGTTTTCGTCCATCGCGAAGTGCACTCAACAGAGCAGTTTTACCACCAAGGCACAAAGGCACCAAGAGAATCAAGAGCGACTACAGCTCAGTTGCTATCCGCGCAGCACCCTTATCGCCCGCGACCCAAGGCTTTGCCTTTCTTGGTGCCTTTGTGCCTTGGTGGTCCATCTGCTTTTTAGACTAATAATCCTCGCCCGTGCGCGGCTCGGGCTCGCGCACCTGGGACAGCATGTCTTCCGCGTGCAGCGGGGTTTCCGCGAACATCACCTTGATGCTGAGATTCGCATCGGCGGGAAGTTCCGTGCGCAACGCCTTGGCGTGCGCGCTGGCCTCCTTGAAGCTATCGAAGGTTTGCAGCAACTCCAGCGTCTTGATCGGGAAGCTGGCGATTTTATATACGAAATAGGGCATGGCAGTTCTCCTTGTAAAACTTTCAGGCCGGTAGCGTGCGCTGTGCGCACGAACAGGGCAAAACGTGCGCACAGCGCACGCTACCTTGCCTTGCCGGGCTCAGGACGCAAACAGGTAATCCAGCGCAATCCCCGCGAACACCGCAGCACCCAGCCAGTTGTTGTGCAGGAACGCTTTGAAACACCGATCACGCTCACGGTTGCGTATCAGCGTGTAGTGGTAAGCCGCGATGCCCGCCGCGACCGCCAGCCCGCCATAGTAAAACACCCCCATCCTCAGCCACAACCCTACGCCCGCCAGGGTCGCCAGCATCAGCAGGTAACACAGCATCACCATTGCCACGTCGAACCTGCCGAAGGTGATGGCCGAGGTCTTGATGCCGATCTTGAGGTCGTCTTCGCGGTCCACCATGGCATATTCCGTATCGTAGGCGATGGCCCAGAAAACGTTGGCCGCGAGCATGGCCCAGGCAACCGGCGGCACGCTGCCGAGGTGAGCGGCGAACGCCATGGGAATGCCGAAGCCGAAGGCGATGCCAAGATAAGCTTGCGGAATGGCGAAAAAGCGCTTGGTGAAAGGGTAGCTGGCGGCCAGGAACAGCGCACCGAACGACAGCATGATGGTCAATTTGTTGAGGCGCAGCACCAGCAGGAATGCCAGCAGGCTCAGAGTTGCCGCGAGCAACAGCGCTTCCTTCCTGCCCACCAGCCCCGCCGCCATCGGGCGGTTCCTGGTGCGCTCGACGTGGGCATCGAAATTGCGGTCGGCGTAGTCGTTGATCACGCATCCGGCGGAGCGCATCAATGCCGTGCCCAGCACGAAAATCCACAGGATCATCCAGTTGGGATGCCCCGCCGCCGCGATCCAGATGCCCCACAAGGTGGGCCACAGCAGCAGCAGTATGCCGATGGGCTTGTCGAGCCGCATCAGTTTCTCATAGAGTGCCAGGCGCTCGGACCAGTTCATGGATGCAACTCCAGAATGCCGGGCAGGAACACTTCGGTCACCAGTATCGGACTGCCGTGCAGGCTGAACACCGAGCGCCGCGCCCACAGATGGGCCGGTTTGGCGCCCAGCAAGCGGCACGCGCGGCGGTGAAGCTCGTGATGTGGATTCAGTTTCTTGAACTGCAGTGGCATGCGCTGCACCACAGGGTTGGCGAACAACGCGGCGCCGAGGGACTTGGCTCCGAGCCGGGTCAACGCCCGCCACGGCCCCTTCAGGCCGCGTCGCGGCACCACGCTATGGGCAAACACCACCGGAATAGCGCCGCAGTATAGATAGACTTCGCGCAGCAAGGACAACTCGTGCGGTCTTACCCCGACCAACCCGGCCTCGTCGCGACACGCTCTTGCGTAGCGCTGCAGGACGGGGCGCACGCTGAAGGCATCGCAGCGCTCCTGGATGCGCCGGGTAAGCGAACCCCGGTCAATCAGCCAGGGGCGGAACGGGCACGGGGCCGCGGGAGCGCGCGGGCGCCAGGAAAGCGGCTGGTCGTAAACGCTCATGCCGTCGCGTATCGGGCATGAGCAGCGACATGGGTCCGCGCAGTCCGTTTACTCACCGAGCCACTTCAGCATGTCCAGGTATTCCTGCTGATTGCCGGCGACGAAGCCCTTGACGCCCATGCGCGGGAAGATGGTCTTGCTGGCGTCGGTGCCTTCCAGAGCGACGAGCGCCGCGCGCACCTTTGCGACATCCGCCTCGCTCATGCCGGGGCCGGCGATCACGCTCCAGAACGGCAGCTTGCGGCTTCTGAAAAGCACCGCGCCGCCCTTCTTCTCCCATTCGTTGGCAAGTGCCGGCGCCACCACCCCGACGTCGGCGAATTTCTGCTGCACCATGTAATTCACGGCTTCCTGGTAGCGCGAGGACTGTATCTGCTGCGATTTTGGATCGATGCCCATATCGCGCATGGTCGCCAAACCCACCTTGGCCATCAGCGATTTTGGCGCGGGCATGGCGATACGCTGGCCGCGGATGTCTTCGGGTTTTTTCAGCGTGGAGTCCTTGTTGACGATGAAAGCGCCGGTGAACTCGCCCTTGACCGAGGCGACCAAGGTGTACTTGTTGTCCCGGATGGCCTTGGCAGCGACGTTGCTCGGTCTCACATACATCAGGTCGTAGCGGGCCTTCTTCAGGCTGGCCGCCGATCCGCCCATGGTCTGCGAAGACTCGACGTGAACCGGCTTTTTCAGCAGCGTCCCAAGATAGGTCGCGAAGCCCCGGTACTTTTCCTGCAGCTCCGGCGCGGACTGCTGTGATGCCACCCCTTCGTTGATCCCGAGCAGCAACGTGCCCTTGGTTTCCGCGCTTGCACTGTGCTGCCAAATCAAGGCAAGCATGACGACGAACACTCTGTGTTTCATCTCCCCCCCCCCGCAACGTGGACTAGCGACCATAGGCCCGAGCTGTGCCAAGGGAATTTTAACGGATGCACCGTTCAAAAGCGATCCCACACTTGCAGCAGCACTATCAGGCGACCGCTGGGGGAGAAAATGCCAGTAACGGGCTGCGAGATTTAAGCCGCGGCCCCTTCAAGAGCATACGGCCAGTCGCTTATCCCGCCTTGCAGGGACAGGACATGGATGCCCCGCTCGCGCAAAAGATACGCAGCGCAGGCGCTGCGCCTGCCGCTGCGGCAGTACACGACATAGGTGTGGTTCCGGTTCAGTACGGAGCATTCCTCGCGGATTTTATCCAAGGGGGTCCACCTGGCGCCCGGGATATGGGAGTCTTGGTATTCGATCTCGTAGCGGCAATCCAGCCACTGCGCAGCGCCCGCGTCGACCATCTGCCGGGCCTCCTCGGCACCGATTTCCGCAACCGGGTCCACCTTGACCAAGTCGTCGAAATCCTGCTTGTCCAGCGCCAGCAGTTTTCCGGGCGTAGTCATTATCACAGTGGCGTTGCGAAACCCGCCCAGCAGCAAGGCTTCCTCGCCAAACACGTCGCTCGGCCCGAGCACCGCCACCCGAACGGTTGCATTGGTGATGGGATCGGTGCGCCACACTTCCGCTTGCCCCTCGTCGATGAGGTAATAGCGGTCGCCCTTTTCCCCCTGGTAAACGACCGCTTCCCCGCTCCGCACCTCAAGCGGGTGCATGCGCCCGAAAACGGCCTGAAAGATGGGAAAAGGCAACGCGCGCAGTCCTTTCGCCTGCCGCACTGCATTCATGCGGCTGCGCAATTCGGCGTCGGACTTGAGGTTGTGCGCAAACTGCTGCGACCATGCCAGCAACTCGTCCATCCTGTCGCTGTCCAGCCACACAAACCTGGATGGCTGGACGGCACGCACACTCGCGCCACGGGGCGGCGACCCCAGGAGGGATATCTCGCCGACCCCTTCCCCGGGCTTGATATATCCCAGCCGAACTTCCTCCTGCCCACCGGGCTCAACCCATGTGCGGCTCACTTCCAGCTCGCCTTCCAGCAGCACCAGGTAATCCCGGTCTTTGCCGCCTTGGGCAATCAGCACCTCGCCCGGCTCGGCGGTACCGGCATGCGCCGCTTCCAGCAAACCGGCTATCTCCTCCACGCCAAGATGAACAAAGGGGCCTATGCCCTGCAGTTGTTTGATCAAGCCCGGCTCTGGAATTATTTTCATCGCGTCTCTGCTTCATTGTATCTGGCACGCAGCGTCGCTATGGGCGCCAAGCGCGGACGCAGCCCCGGGGTGCTCTGCCAGATCGGAAGGCAGCACACGTTGCAGGCCAGGGTCGACGTCCAGCAATTGGGGCTTGGTCTGCGCATCCGTAGCATGGCTGGACTGACCCAGATTCACCACGAGCGATCCCGCATCGTTGGTCAGGACAATAGCGCCTTCGGTGACGTCCACATACAGCCCGTCCACGGGCGGCTCGCCCGCCTCGCCACCTTTGCCGGAAATGAGTCCGGCGCAGTTGTTGATTTTGGTTTCCGGGTCGGTTTGGCAAAGCAGCATGCCATATCGGGTGCCGCGAATGCCGATGGTGCCCTGCGGCGTTCTTGCCTTGTATGCTTCGTGGTTGCCGCGCTTGCTGATCAGACCGCTCACTGCTCTCAGCCCGCCCTTGAGAAGGCTGAACAACATGTTGTCATCTTCCGGCTTGGCTTCTTCGTAGTGGTAGGCGTCTATCTTCATGCGCGTCTGCGGCCGCAAGGTGAGCTGACCACCATCGCTGAATTTGATACGGACGACGCTATTTTTTTCGGTCGTCACGACATCTTCCGGCCGCACCTCGGAATCCTGCGACAATATCTTCATGCTGCCATCCGCGAGCTGCGCGACAACGGTGCCCGTGACATGGGTCACCCTGCCGATGCCACCCGCCGCCCATGCCGGCATAGCGGCAAAGGCCAGCAGCGTGAACGCCACAAGATTATTTGCAAATAAGCCTGGTTTCATCGGAGCGCTCTTTGTTATTTGGTCCGGCTGCGGTGGGTTCCGTGATCAGCGACGGATCGGCACCCGCCAGTATGGCGCTGCTGAGCTCATCGATCCCGGTTTGCCTTGCGGCGTATTGGCCAGGCGCGGTATAGGCCGGCGCGGCCTGCCTTAAATCAATGACCGCCTCGGGTACGGGAAGCGAGGGGGGCACTAGCGGCGGCGGCGGAGGCAGAAGCAGTGGAGGTATCGGCATGCCAGCCAGGCGCATGCTGTTGGAATCATATGCGGCTGACAGACCCGATGCGGGCGGCACGTTCACGGTGGCGAAAGCACCCGTGACGCTGGCGGCGTTAATGGGCGTGAAGCTGGCGCCCGCCGCCGCGGTGAAGGCGCCGTAGTAGCTGACGTTCAGCGTGCCGCCCAACGCCGCGCTGCCACCGATGTTGAGCACGTCGTATTGGGTACCCGCGGCCAACCCGCCCAGTTCGATGGCGAGCGTGCCTCCCGGCCCCTGGGTATAGTCGCCGGCGATGTTGATCCTGCCGGGCGAGAAACCGGGAGATACTGTGCCCGCAGCATGGTTTACGTTGCCGGTGACGGTGCCAGCACCGTTGAACACGCCGCCGTTCAAGGCGACATTGCCGCTGATGTTGCCACCGCGCATTGTCGTGGTACCAGCGCTCTGGCTGTACCCCGCGGCGAAATCGAGCGTGCCGCTGTTGGCGTTCACCGTACCGACGTTAGCGAAGCTGCCATTGAATACCACGCTACCGGTGCCCGCACTCTTGGTGACCGTGCCATTGTTTACGATAGCAGGCGCAGTCACGGTATCGCTCTGGATGTCGAACGAACCGCCGTTGGTAATGGTGCCGGTACCGGCAAAGCTGCCACCGGAAAGCGTGATGTTGCCGGAGAATGCGTTCGCGCCGTTGAAGGTGTGGGTGCCACCCATGAATTCGACAGTACCGCCGTTGCCGGCAAAGCTTCCGCCGAGATGCGTGCCGCCGTTGGTGATATCCAGCAAGCCGGCGCTGGCGATGACGGTATTGTTGTTGTCGAAGGCCACATTGATGTAGCCGTCGCCCAACCCATTTTTGGTCAACGTCCCATTGTTGGTGAAGATGCCCGCCGCGCCGCCCGCCGCAATCCCCGCGCCCTCTCCCGCCATCATCGGGATGCCGTTCGCCGTGATGTTGAACTGTGCCTGGTTGGTGATGTTGCCGCCATTCATCAGCACCAGATAGCTATCCGGATCCATCTTGAGAGTGACGCTGCCGTTGTTGCTCAGCGTGCGGCCATCGAACGCGCGATCGGCGCCGCCACCGCCAGTGAGACTCATTTGGCCGATTGCCCCAACCACAATGGCGCCACCCGTACCGGCCAGGGTGCCATTGCCCCAGTTGAAGGTGCCCGAGACGTCGATGTCGTTATTGGTGCCGGTGTTGTATGTGCCGCCGTTCAGACTAAGCGTACCCAACCCGCCGATATGGGTGGTGCCAACGGCCGTGAAAGTGCCGCTGTTGATATTGGCATTGCCCCCGGCAAGCACCAGATTGGCCTGAATGCTGCCGCCGTCAAGATTGAGGTTGCCGCTGTTTTGTATCAGGCCACCATTGAAAACGTTGACGCCTGCCGTGACATTCAGCGTGCCGTCATTGGTGAACAGGCCGCTGAACGTCAACGCGCCACCCAGATTTATTGTGCCGGTGTTGTGAAGCGCCAAGCCAATGATGCTGTTGGCGAGGCTGAGCGTACCCGCGTTAAGCAATTCGCCGACATTGAAATCGAGCCCCGTGTTCTGCCCAGCCTCGGCGGTGCCCACATAAGCACCGGACTGCGCGCCATTGACGAGGCTGACCCGAACTTGCTGGCCGGCGCTTGCCGTGCCCGCAGGCAACGCAACGTAGTAGAAGCCATTCGCCCCTATGCTGTAGCTGCCATATCCGGTGCCGTCGATCGACAACGCGGCCTGCTGGCCAGTGGGAATATAGCCGCCGACCGTTCCCGAGGCCACCTGCACGCCGCCGGAGAAGAGCCTTTGCTGATAGGGGAAAGAGGTGCCGTTAACCGCAGCCCAGGTGCTGTTGAAATCCCAGCCGCCATAGCTGGAAGACTGCATCATCTGCGCGGTGGTGAGGCCGGTGCCGCCGGCACTTGTTCCCTGGCCGCTGGTTTCGGTATCCCAGAAACTGTTGCTAATCGTGCCGTAGTCGGCGCCGGCAAGACCGCCGAGTTTGCTGGCGCCTGCACCGCCGGAGACATAGCCGGTGGAATAGCTGGCAGCAATGCTGCCCTCGCTCTGGCCAACCAGGCCACCAACCCTATCGGCATTAGGTCCGCCAATGACACTGCCGGTGGCAAAGCTGTCGACAACAATGCCCGAGCCGCCCACGTTGCCGACCAAACCGCCGATGCTATATACGTTGTCGCCGCCGCTCACCGCGCCGGTGGCATAGCTCCCTGTGATGGTGGCGTTGGAAGTCAATTCGCCCGCCAAGCCACCCAGATTCCAGGAGTCGGTGCCGGCGGTTACCGCGCCCATGGCATAGCTGCTGCTGATTGTGCTGGAACCGCCGGTGGCCATCCCTATCAGCCCGCCAACCTGACGCGAACTGTTTCCGGCTGTTACGGCGCCGGTGGCGTGGCTGTTGCTGATGGCACCATTTGAAAGGCCAGCCAAACCACCAATGTAATACGAACCATCCCCGCCATTTACAGCAGCCGCAGCGTGACTATCGCCGATAGCGCCGTAGTTGCCACCGACCAGGCCACCGATGGAGCTTGAACTGGCCCCGCCACTCACCGAACCCGTGACGTAGCTATTGCTGACGGTGCCCAAGGAATTGTAGCCAACCAGGCCACCAACGGAGACTTGCCCGACCACACTGGAACCTTCAAGGCCGACATTCCTGACCGATCCGCCGGCGCTATAACCGAACAAACCGACATGGCTCTCGGTTGGACGGTTGATCGTAAGGTTGCTTATGGTATGGCCCAGGCCATCAAACACGCCTGTAAAAGCCGTTCTGCCGTTGCCAACTGGCGTGAAGCCCGCACCGGCATTCCAGCCCGCCGTGGCGCTGGCGTCGATATCGCTGCCAAGGGCGTAAAAGCCGCTCAGGTTGCCATTTATCCCTTGCAGATCAGTACCGGTGGTGCTGCCCGCGCCACCCAAAACATTGACGACGGTATAACCCGTTCCGTTGAGGACGAAATAGTCATTGCCGTTGATGGTGAGGAAACCAACGCCGGAGCGTCCCGGGGAATCCACCCGACCCTTGAAGCCGCCATCCGGATTGAACCCCACTCGCACCATGCCACCGGCCAGCGCGGCATCGGTGCCGTTGGGGGTGGCAGCATTGAGCGTGAGGCTGGAAGTGTCGGCCACGGTCATCACGGCGTTGATATTGATGTCGTGCGCCGCGACGAGGGTAAGGTTGTTGGCGCTCCAACTCACGCTGTCGTCGACGTTGATATCGCCGCTGCCCGTGGCGTCGAAGCCGGTGCTGCTCTGAATGAGCACGCTGCCGCCGGCGAGGTTGGCGGAGAGCGTTGCGCCGCTGATGTCGCCGCCACTGGCAGCGATGGTGAAGTCGATAGGGTCGATCAACCAAGTGCCGGCCTTGCCATTCGTCGCACGGGTATCGACGCGCGCCGTGTCGCCAATGACGATGTGCTGGCCTGAGGTTTCGGCGAAGCCACCGTTGCCGGATTGCTCCCCGCCTCTGGCGGCAACGTTGCCGTCGAATTGGGTGCTGCCGTCGGACCAGACCTTGACCTTGCCGCCGTCGCCCATCTGGCTGGCATTCGCCTCGATACTCGCCCCTGCGGCGACCGTAGTGGATTCGCCCGAACTGACCACGACCTGACCTCCTCCGGCGGCGCCACTGGCCTCGGTACCGCTGCCGGCCGCGAGCTCGACCGACTGACTGCCGCGCAGGAAGATGCGCCCGCCTTCGGCCACGGCGCTAGTGGCGTTGACGCTGCCGCCTTGCCGCACGAGCCCGGCGTAGATGCCGATGCTGCCGCCCTGGGCGACGAGGCGGCCGACGTTAACGGCTTGATTGTCCGGGGCGGAAATCTGCACGGAGATATTGGGCGTGCCGGGATTGACCAGTTCCACGCTTTTACCCGCCGCCAGGATGATCTCGCCCTGAGGGGTGGTGATGATGCCATTGTTTTCGACGTTGGGCGCGACGAGGTAGACCTGGCCGCCGCTGGGCGTGGTGATGGCGCCCTGGTTGACGATGCCGCCGGCGCCTGGGGTTTCGAGGAAGCGCAGCCGGCCGGCGAGGAAGTCCTGATCCGTCAGGTTGAGGCTGGAAGCAACCAGCCCGGCCACGTCGATGCGCGCGCCCTGCCCGAACAGAATGCCGTTGGGGTTGATGAGAAACACGCGCCCGTTGGACTGAAGGGCGCCCAGGATGCTCGACGGATTCTGGCCAACCACGCGGTTGAGTACCGCGCTGGAGGAGTTTTGCTGGATGAAGCGGGTGATCTCGTCGCGCCCGATGGAGAAGCCCTTCCAGTTGATGATGGCGTTGGGGCTATTGATGATGGTGAGCGTGCTGCCCTGGGTGCCGAAACTCGCCTGGCCATTGGTAACGATGGGGTCGGTGGGGTTGGCGCAGGCGGGGGTGCCCGCGGCCAGCGCCACGATGGCCAAGGCGGCGCTCGTGCGCCGGGCACGCTTGCCGGACGATGTCTTGCCGTCCCGCGCGGGCGCGCCTTCCCCAACCGGGACGCGCATGCCCAGATGCTTGCTGAAAACCAGTCGGAAAAGTTTCGCGTTCATTCAAGCCACCAAGCGCTGTCCAACACATTCAAACCCAGAACAATCCGGTTCGTCGGGTCAGGCTTCGCCGACCCAACCCAACCTACATGACCTCTTCGCATCGCGCCCGCGCCCACCTAGTACACCGCCCCCAGGCTGAAGTGAATCTGCTCGTGGCCGCGCGTCTGGCTGCCTGCCGGATCGACAACGTAGGCGTAATCGATGCGCGCGCTAAAAGGCTTGCCCAGACCGAAACGCAAGCCTGCGCCGGCGCTGGCGATGCTGGTCTTGGCCGCCTCGCCTGGCAGGGCGTTGTTGCGCATAACCTCGCCCATATCGTAAAAAAGGAGTGCGCGGACCCGCGCGCCGGAATTGCCGGTGCTTGCGTCGAACTGCGGCGTGTAGAGTTCCACGCTGGCGCGGTAGCCTTTGTCGTCGGATATTTCGCGTGCGTAGAAACCGCGCACCGAATCCATGCCACCCAGTCCGAACTGCTCCCCCGGAACCAAAGCCTTGCTGGTGTACTGCCCATCGATCGCGGCACGCAGCCGCCAGTCGGCGCCGATGGTACGGGCGACGTTACCGCCGTAGCGCAGCAGATTGTAGTCGGCACGCGCTCCGCTGCGCGTCGCCTCGAATTCGGCATCGCCGCCCTTGCTGCCGCCACCGATATTCTGGATCAGGGTGAAATAGAGTCCGCTGTCCGTCGCCGCCAGATACCATTGCCCCGAATAGCCCAGGCTCAGGGGATGCACGGTAACGTCGTTGCCCAATTGCGTGCCCAGGAAATCCACGCTGTTGCGGTAGGCGCGATGCTCCAGCCCATAGATGAGCTTATGTTGGTAATTGTCGTACTTGCGCAGATTCTGGCTGTAATGCGCGCCGAGGACCGTGCCTCTACCGCTGACGTTGAACACGTCCGCGACCTTGCCCGAGTCGACATCCGAGTAGCCGCCAAAGAAATCCAGGGAATCGCCCAGGCTGTAGAGGGGGATGCGGTAACTCACGCCATAGATACCGACCTCGCGAACCTTTTCCGGCGAGGTGATGTACTGCAGGGTGAGAATCTGATCGCGGTCGCCCAGGTTGGCATGCTGATAGCCCACGCCCAGCCGCAACTTGCCGGTTTCGGGGCGGCCCGTGTTGTCGAGTGTGGCAAATACCCTCCAGGGTTTTTCGTCGCTGACGCGCAGAGTCGCGTCGATCTCACCCGCCTTGGCCGCGGTTTTCATTTGCAGGCTGACTTGCTTGACGGGGCTTTCGTTGGCCACATGCAGGCTTTCGGCGACGCGCCGGGTGTTGGGAGGATCCCCTTCGCGCAGGCCGGGCACCGAGGCGCGAATGTTGGATTCGCTGAAAATACGGTTGCCGCTCACGCTGACCTTGCCGATGCGCGCTTCAACCACCTGGATGCGCACCACGCCCTGCTTGAGCTCCTGTTCGGGCAAAAGCACCTGCACGGCACCGAAGCCCGCGGAGTGAAAGGCCTGCTCCAAGGCCAGACGGGCCAGCTCAATGTCGGCAAAGGTCCGCGCCTTGCCGGTGTAGGGCGCCAGTATCTTGTCGATGGCGCGTCCATCCACCAGCGTGTTGCCCTCTATCTGGTAACGCGCGATTTCAAAACTGGGATCGACGTCACCTGAGCTCTCGGCGCCAACGGCGAGCGCCGCTCCGAAAACGAGGCAGCATCCAAGCGCCAAGGCAGCCAGCGCGTGGCCACCCAGCGGTGATACGTCTCTTGCGAAAGTGCGCTCCATCCCTATTTGCCTTTGTTCCAAGAATCTCTGATGCCGTGCAACTCAAAAAAGCAATTCTGTTGCCATTCACCAGCAGTATGGCCCGGCAACAGACCTCGTGCCTATGCGCCATAAGGCGTATATCGAAAGAAATAGACGGCTCGGTTTGCGACTGTGGCGAATACCGCCATGTTCATGGAACACGACGGAAGAGCCGTACCACACACCACATCGCCCCTCAGGGCCGCAACGCGGAACCCGGAACAACCGGGCCATTTGAAATGACAAAAATGTAACTATTCTACAGCGAGAAACCGATTTGGTATAAAGAATGTCTTAACTGCTCCGCCAAACAACGCACACCAGCAACTGCCATTGGGCTTGCCGTCACGATCCTGTTCGACTTGCAGATGCCGCAAAATACGCTAGACTTCAACCGACTGAACTCACAACAAAATCCCTGCGGCCGATGACAACAGATATCGAAAAACAGTTTGCGGCACTTGCTCAGCAAATCGGTGCCAAGCAAGTGAGCGAACTGCGGTCGCATGCCACGATCACGGAGGTTGCGGCCGGGACGGATATCATCTGCGATGGGCAGCCCGTCGATTCGCTCTATCTGGTTTTGGATGGGGTCCTGACCGTTTCACTGCGCAACAATGGACGTTCGCTTCGATTGGGGCGGCTCGGCAGAGGAGCATGGATAGGCGATGTTTCACTGCTCAGCGGGGACTTGATCTCATCCACCAGCGTAGCCGCGGAAACCCCCGCCACCCTGCTGGAACTCAAACACGACGTCTTCAGGAAATTGACGGCCGAGCTTCCGGACCTCGCCAGCGCCATTATCCGCATCCTCATCGCCGCGCTAGCGGAGCGCATCCGCAATTCCGACGCGGCCATCGGCCGGAGCGATCAGGGGAGCCCCGCACTGCAGGGGAGCGAAAGGATTGTTTCGCATGAAGCAGGCAAGGACAAAAGCAGGCTAAGAACCATGCTCCAGAAGCTGACCGGCGCCGAAGCGGAGTAGCCCATGTTCTTCAGAAACTTCTTGAAAGCCAACCCCGCATTCAAACACTTTTCCGACAGCGATCTCGATGCCCTGTCGAAAGCCATGCACGTGGAGGAGTACCCGGATGGACATGCCTTCATCTACCAGGGCGAACAGGGCAAGGAGATGTTCATGCTGGTGGAGGGGGCGGTAGCCGTATCGCGGTACGACGACCTCACGGGAATCAGCGAAGACCTCAAGGTCATGCGCCCAGGAGAGTTGTTCGGCCTGCTATCGCTCGTCGACAATCTGCCCGCGGCGGCGACCTGCGCCGCCCGCGGGCCGGTCAAGGTCGCCTCGATGCCGCGCGCGGCCTACAATTTGCTGTTCCAGTTCGCCGCACCCATCGCCTATCACTTCCAATACCTCGTCGCCGAGCAGCTTGCCCGAGACTTGCGCGACCGCGACAACGCTCTGCGCAAACTGCTGGCCGCAACAGCACCCTGACTTTCCAGGCAGCGGTCGAACCCAAGCGTGGTTTGTCGGTTCCACTGCGTTTGAACCTAGAAACGGCAGTTGACCGCTCCTTATGATAGTTAACCATATGTTTGGTTGGTGCTTTGTTATGGTTTTCGTGTTCACCCGCTTGGTGACCCCGCTACGAGGCGGATTGCACGACTTTTGGAGCGCATGGCGGCGTTGCAACTCCTTGGAATGGAACGACCATTCCGCGTCGTTGCGCCTTGCCCTGCACCCCAAAAGCCGCACACTCCACCTCGTCCAACTGCCGTTTCTAGGTTGAATCGACCTACATGCCTGCCTCCCATGGGCTGAGGGCCGGTCACTGCCGTCAAGAAAACCCCCTCTACCTACTACGTCGGACATACCTCCAAAGCCATAGGATGCGGCGATGGATATATGGCTTTTGCCAAATATCTTTTCACATTCTCCACGACCATACTGCAATCACGATCCGGGCCGCGCTCTTCCCAGCCTCCAGCAATTCGCGCCCGGACCAGACTGAGAATGGAAACGTGGCTGGCCGTTTCGTTCTGCTATCGAGAAGGAGATGCAAAATGAAAACCACTTTTGTTCTAGGATCCCTGCTGGCGCTCCTATCCACAAGCGCCCTGGCCGAATGCCCGCAAGAGACGGGTTATAACGGCGGCTCCGACGTGCTGCCTGCATGCAACGGGCAGCAGGAGCAGACTACGCTGCGCGATGAGGTGCAACAACCCGACTCCGGCAACAACAGCGCGGACGGGCAGCGCATCACCGTGGCCGCGACAGGCGCGGAACACCGCTACGACTGCCTCGGCAATCCCGAGGAATAAGCGTGCCCGGCAACTCTACTTTGTCACATTGCGTTGCGAAGGCAACAGCATCGTGCCCTCCTCCTTTGCAAGAGGGAAACGGGGGGGATTAGCCGAACCGGAATCTTGCGGCGACCGCTACCCCCCATCCCCTTTTTTTCACGCCGAAGGCACGCACATGACCGCAGTCGATCCGGACTTGAGCATCGATGTATCCCTCGCCGACGACAGCCATAACATCGGCAACGTCCGGCTGAACATTTCAGGCGCGCGCTCCCAGGTGATTTGCGTCAGCCCGGAGCAGGCCCGGCGCCTGGCGCTGGAGTTGGTTCAGGCGGTGCAACGGCTGGATATCCGGCTAAAGCTGCAAGAACCGCGGGATATCCCTGTCCACCCACGCGGGCTGGAACAATGCGCATCTGCCCGGCCGGGCTGACCGTTTCCATTTTCCGGAACAAGCGTCGCCAGGAAACCTCGGGAGGCCAAAGTGAAACAAACGCGCTGGAAAAACCTGGTCGCCGTGGCGGCCATGACTTGGCTTGCGGGGCCGCAGAACGCCCTCGCCGGCACGTCGCACGACGGCGACCCGCACTACACCGAAGCAGGATTTTTCGATATCCACGTATGCCACTGGCCCGACCAGCCGGTGTTCTACATGGGGCTCTTCTCCACCGCGCGCTCCGATGAGGTGAGCGACATCGAGATCAGCGACCCGGACGGGCTTGCGCTCGGCAAGCTGGATCTTGCGAAATATCGCCTGATCCTGGCCAAGGGCAAGCCGCCAAGACGCGTTTTCATTTCCCACCTGGAATTGCCACCAGCGCCCAAGAACGGCTGGTACCAGGCGCGCGTCACGCTGAAGGATGGCACGACATCGGTGGCGAGGGACTACGTGGTAATTGGCTCGATGCCGCTACCCGGCGGCTTCCAGCCCGCGGATCAGGCGGAGCTGCCGGAACTGCCCGCGGAACTGCGCTGGAAACCAGTGCCGGGCGCGAAGTTCTACCAGGTTTTCGTCAAGGACATGTGGGGCGACGGGCAGACGATTTTCACCTCGAAACTGCTCGGCGAACCCAGGCTGACACTCCCGCCCGGCCTATTGCAACGGGGCGGCGCCTATTCGTGGCGAGTGCATGCCCGCGACATCGACGAGGATGCCACGCTGGGCGATTTCAATCAGGGAACCCTGGGGCGGGAGGTCGGTTTCTCGGTTGCCCCCGCGCCACACTGATGGCCCTGGAAGCACCAAACCCGGCGAAGGATATGTGGGTTTTGCCAAACATCTTTTCGCAACCGCGTTGATCACACTTCAACCTGGATCATTCATTAGGATTCTCGGACCGGCAGCAAGCCTCTGTAGGAGCGGGCTTGCCCGCGATTGCAGACGCCGAGATCGCGGGCAAGCCCGCTCCTGCACAACGCGACCTCGACAGACAACAGCGCTGATGGACAATCCGGGTTCGCCAAAGCCCGGGGCCGAGACGCGATTTCAGGGCATCTTGGCGACTTGAGCCGGTTTCGGCCGCTTCAAGCCATGCCGCTCCAGCGCTACGCTGAAATCCTCCGACATCAGGGTGTCGATCAGCGCGGACCGCGCCGCCTTTTGCTTGGGCGTCCAGTCGCCTTTCAGCGCGACGACGTAGCGCGTGTCGACCTTGGTCCCGGCCAGCGGTTGAGGGTTATCAACGGCGCCGCCCAGGGACACGATATCGAAGGTGTTGGGGAAAGACTCCTTGGTGTAGCGACCCAGGTGATACAGAATCACAGCCGCGTCGGCGCGGCCATATGCCACCGACCAGGGTTCGTCGCGATGATGAATGCGCGGTCCGGCAAGCCACTTTTGCGGATCGCCGCTGGCGCCATTGAAAATCGTGTCGATCAGTTTCTCGGCGCTCCAATCCTTGGGCGGATTGGGATCGGCCTTGGCGATGTTGTAAATCGCGTCGCGGTAGGTCTGGTAGGCGCCGGGCTCCAGATCCGGGTTGGGCGTCACGAGTCTAACCCCCTCGCGGCCGAGATCCCATACGCTGACTATCCGTTTCGGGTTGCCGTTTTTCACTACAATCACTTCGCCGCGATCCTGATAAAGCGGGCGCGCTTCGCCATCGGTGAGTCCTGCCGCCGCAAGTTTGTCGATCACGCCTTTGTTCGCAACTGCCACGCTGGGGCGGCAACGGACGTCCAGATTGTCGAACTGAACCACGCCTTTTTCGAGTTGCGCCACGACCACCGGCGGACTGGTGGTGTAGAGCGCATTGTGCAGCGGATCGTCCTTGAACTTGGCCAGCACCAGCGGCCAAACGTCGCGCAGGGCCATGTGGTAGTTGCCCTCGGTGGAAAGGACAAGGTCGCAGCTATCGACCTTGCCATGCAGATCGTACAGCGCGTTCGAGGTGGGATTGTGCAGACTGGGCTTCGCAGCACCGCCGTCGAGCGGCCACTCCAACATCGGCGGCGCGTCGATGACGGGTTTTCCGGTGATTTTCGGCATCTCGGCATGTGCAGCCGATGCCAGTGCGAAGGCCGCGAACAACGGCACCAAGGTTTTCTTGTTCATGATAACGCTCCCTTAATGTTTGCAATTTTATTAACCAGGCGCGGGATTGCCCTGCCATTCCGGCAGGCCATCACCCTAACCCTTCCATGTCGGCGGCTCAAGGGTTGTGTTGTCGCAGCTTCACCGCCAAAACCTGTTCGAAGCTGCACCCTGTGGGTTGGAGAGGGGGACACGCCCCCGGCAGACCAGGAAATACTGGCCCTTTGGTGATCATCCTAGAAGCCTCGGTTGACCGCTCATCCACATGCTTAATACAGTGATTTAATGAATTTCTTTACGGCTCATGGAGCACCCATTCGGTAAGTCCGCTACAGGCCGAATTGCCCGCAGAACCGCACACTTCGACCTGTCCAACTGAGGTTTCCAGGATCATTGAAAGTTAGCGCACATAGTAGGCTACAACATACCTGTCATCCGAGCCGCCGAACAATCCCGGGCCATCCAGCTTGGCTCCGGGGCCGATGGCCCGGCGCGCCATATTCCTTGCCCATACCTCGCCCATGGCGTTGATGACCAGGAGCCTGCCGCCGCTGGCCACGACATACTTGTCGTTTGGTCCACCGAACAGGGCGGGGCCGTTTAGCTTGTATCCGTCTCCGACAGTGTCGAATCCGCAAACACCCTGGGGAGCGCCGCCCATCATGTCGTGTGCCCATACCTCGCCGCGGGTGTTGACGACCAGTAGGCGTTTATACAAATCGTCATACACGACGTATTTGTCGTTGGGGCCGCCGAAAAGCGAAGGGCCGTTCAATTTGCTCCCGACGCCAACAGACCTGGGGCCCAACGCGTGTGCCCAGACCTCCCCGCCGTTGTTGACCACAAAGACCGCCTGGCAGTGTCCGCCGTCCACGACATATTTCGCGTCCGGCCCGCCAAACAGGCTGCCGCTGTGCCGTACGCCGTTGCCGACGGAATTGTCGTCGACGTGGCGACGCCACAGGACTCCCGATGTGGTGACAACGGCGATGGAGTTTTGCGAAGCCACGACGAACTGATCGTCCGGCCCGCCAAACAGACCAGGCCCAGCCAGCTTGACGCCGGGACCGACGCTGTTGCCGGACAGATCCCTGGCCCAAACTTCCCCGCTCGCATTGATTACTGCTAATTTCGCCCCTTGGGCAAACGCATTGGTGCCGATGGCGCACAGCAGCAGGAATGCCACAATGCACTTCCAGTTACAGCTTTTCATACACCCCTCCTTTGGCATGGATCGATCAGAAAATCTCTGCGTTGCTGCAATATTGGATTGTTAAAACTGCCGGCCGCCGCGAATCGGAGCCGCCTGCTGGGAACATACTCCACCTGCTCAGCGATTCCAGGCTGCTACCGACTGCGCCGGTTGCCGTTCCCCGAGAGCGGCCGCGCGCCCGATCCACTGGTCGACATCATCGGCCAGCTCGTCGAACAAGCCATCGAGCAGAACATCCCCGAACAGCAGGTCCACCATGGCGCAGTGCCGCTGATCCAGAGCGCTTTCGTCATTGCATGTATTCATGATCGTCTCCTTGTTTTCAGAGGTTCATTACAAGCCGACCAGCGTCGCGCGCAAACCCTGGCTCGCGACACGATTCAAAACGGCGCCGGATGAAGCGATGTCGGGGTTGAGCGCCACCATCACCAAATGCGGGGCGCTGCATGAGAAATTCGCGCTGATCACACCCGGCTCGTCGCGTATCTCGTTTTCGAGCCGGGACATGGACTGAGGTGGCAGAAGCTCCTCCACATGGACCATAAAATCGGTTATTGAAATGTTCATGACGTGTTCTCCTTCAACCATGCCGCAACTTTGCGGGTTGCGTTTTAGCCCCAGCGCAAGCTGTTTTGCTGAGACTGTGAGTTGAGTATGGACGCTGTTGCGCCACAGGAAAATTAGCCAGAAGCCATATGCCGTGAGCTACATATCGAGGTTAGACATATGCCGAAAGGCATACTACTTCGGCACGCTTGACAGCAATGACGCACGCGCCAAAACTCCGGGCTATGATGGCGCGCGTTTGCCTGCCGAGACGACAACAAGGGAGCAACAGTCCATGAATTGCGCATGCCCACGCCGCGCGCCCGGAGCCTGCTTGGCCCTGGTGTTTGCGCTGCCAACCCATGCACCTGCCGCGCCGGCGGTTGGTGTTGCCACCGAGGCGGATTTCCTGGCGCCGCTGCCGGTGGTGCTGACCGTGTCGCGGCTGCCTCAGCCGGCGTCCGAAGCGCCGGCGGCGGTGACGGTGATCGACCGCGACATGATCCGCGCCTCGGGCTTCACCGAAATCGCCGATCTGCTGCGGCTGGTGCCGGGCTTCAATGTGGCTTTCGTGCGCGGGTTCAATCCGACGATCAGTTACCACGGCCTCACCGACGCCTATTCGCGCCGCATGCAGGTGCTGGTGGACGGGCGCTCCGTCTACGTGCCGGACTTCGGCGAAGTGCGCTGGGACGATCTGCAACTGGTCATGGAGGATATCGATCGCATCGAGGTGGTACGCGGTCCGGATGCCGCAAGCTACGGGGCGAACGCATTCCTGGCCGTCATCAACATCATCACCCGGCATCCGTCGCAGGATGCCGGCGACTTTGTCTCGTTGCGCGGCGGCAGCAAGGACTTCTACCGCGCGGTCTACCGCCATGGCGGACGAACTGCGGAGGCGGACTATCGTGTCACCGCGTCAACCCGCGGCGGCAGCCGCTTCGACAACCTGCCGGACCATGCGCGCGCCAGCTTTGTCGATGCGCAAACCGACTATCGCCTGGGTCTGTCCGACACTGTTCAAGTCCGCTTCGGGTGGAGTGAAGGTTCTCACGGCGAAGGCTATTTCGGCGACATGCTGCAACCGCCCTTCGATCGACGTTCCGAGGCCAGCTTCGTGCAGTTGAACTGGCACCGGGTGCAGGATGCGCAAAGCGAAATGTCGCTGCAGTACTCGCATACGCAGTTCCGCAACATCAACGAATGGGTGGTGCATGGCCTGCCGGCGCCGCTCGACGGCTACGCCGTCAACCTGAACTACGAAGCGGCGCGGGACGACGTCGAGTTCCAGCACACCTTGAGCCCCTCACCCGGCGTGCGCGTGGTATGGGCGCTCGGGGCGCGTGCGGACCGAACGCGTTCGCCGACCTATTTCGGCACGCCCGACACCCTGCATGGCGACTCCTTCCGCGCTCTGGCGCACGCCGAATGGCAGGTATCGCCGGCTTTGCTGCTGCACGCCGGCGCCATGGCCGAGCGCCACTATTTCACCGGCACCGACGTTTCGCCGCGCCTCGCTCTCAACTATTTCCCGGCGCCCGGCCATGCGCTGCGCATCGCCGTGACCAAGGGCTACCGGACACCGACTTTCTACGAGCAGAAGACCAACACGCGTTTGCTGCTGGACGGCATGATCGTGTCCCTGCAGAGCCTGCCGCCGCCGACGAGTCTGCGCACCGAATCGATACTCTCGCGCGAGATCGGCTACCTCGGCAGCCTGCACAAACTCGGCCTGGAATGGGATTTGCGGATATTCAACGACGAATTCAATGACCTGATCGGCGACTTCGCCGTGCCGCTGGCTCCCGGCACCGACCTGCTTGGAAACACCGCCGCAAACAGCTACCGCAACCGCATCAGCGCCAACAGCACCGGCGCCGAATACCAACTGCGCTGGCGGCCGGCCGCAGCGACGCAGATCATCCTCAGCCAGGCCTACGTCAACCTGCACAGCAATGACGACGCGGTGGCACATTCGGCCCCGGTCAACAGCCTGAGCCTGCTCGCCATGCGCGATTTTTCCGCGGGCATTTCCGCCAGCTTGGGCTACTACCAGGGAGGGCCGATGACCTGGCTGGGCGAGGGCCTTCCCGTCGATGCCTACCAGCGCCTCGATCTCAAGCTTGCCAAGCGCTGGCGTGCCGCAGGCGCGGACTACGAGGCGGCGTTGACGCTGCAAAACCTGCTCCAGCCTTACAGCGAATTCCATCCGGAAAACCTGTTCGACCGGCGCGGCTTCGTCACCTTGAACGTGGGATTCTAGGAGCACGTGAGACCAGCACACTACGCCCTCCAGCGCAGCAGCGCCGCCATCGCGGCCGTGCTGCTGTGGGCGCTGCTGTGCGCATGGAGCGCCGCGGCCTCGGCGCAGACGCTCACCATACTGCTGTCGGACGAATCGCCGCCCTACCTGGAGGTGGCCAACGGCATCCGCGCCGCGCTCGAACCTGAATTCAAGGACCAGCTTCTAATCCGCACCGTCCTGGCAAAGGCGCTGCCGGCGAACGACGCCATCAGGCAAAGCTCGCTGCTGGTGACCGTGGGCAGCCTGGCTGCGCAAAAAGCCGCCGCACTTGAGCCGGAGGCGCCGATACTGGCGATGCTGATCCCCAGACAGGTCTTCGAAAACATCGTCCGGGGCGCGAAGCCCGAACGCCGCCACTTCTCCGCGATCTACCTGGACCAGCCGCTGCCGCGCCAGCTCGCCCTGATTCGCAACGTGTTGCCGGAGGCGCACACCGTGGGCGTCATCGCCGGCCCGGCCACGGCGCACGAATTGCGCTTGCTGAGAAGCTCGGTGGAGAAGGACGGCATGCGTCTGGCGCAAGAGGCCATAGCCAGCGAAGCCGAGCTGTTTCCTGCGTTGCAGCGGCTGCTGCCGGAGACCGACGTGCTGCTGGCGTTGCCCGACCCCACCGTCATCAACCGTAGTACCATCCAGAGCGTGTTGCTGACCACCTATCGCTACCGCGTCCCGGTTGCCGGCTACTCCGCCAGCCAAGTGGACGCCGGCGTGCTCGCCGCCGTGTATTCGTCCCCCGCCCAGATCGCGCAGCAGGCGACGCAGGTCATCCGGGAGACGCTCAGAAACGGCGGCGGGGGACTCAAGGGGCCCTTCTATCCGAAGTATTTCTCGGTGAAGATCAACCGCAACGTGGCGCATTCCCTGGGATTGAATGCTCCCGACGAAGCCCTGCTGAAGAAACAGATGGAAGCAACAACGGAGGACGAACTATGAACCGGGTTGGCATCCGCACCCGCGTCACGGCCCTGGCCGTGGTTCCGGCCGCGATCATCGCCGCCCTGCTGGCGGTGTATTTTACGCACAGCAGGATAACGGACCTCGACCTCTCGCTGCGCAACCGCGGCGTCGACATCGCGCGCCACTTGGCCGCCGCCAGCGAATACGGCCTGGTGGCGGGCAACACGCCGCTGTTGAACAGCCTGGTCAAGTCCTCCCTCAAGGAAGCCGACGTGCGCGCCGTAGCGATCCTGGACACCCGCCACCGCATATTGGCCGGCGGCGGCATCGCGCCCGAAACCCTGGCCGCGGTGTGGGAGCGCGGCGCCAGCCTGAATGCGCCGGTCGAGCAAAAAACATTCGTGCTTTTCAGCGCGCCAATCACGCTGCCCGAAGTGAACATCGACGACCCGTTCGATCAATCTGCGCGGCGCCGGGAGTCCGGCACGCAACTGGGCACGGTGCTGGTGCAACTGTCGCTGGCGCAGACCTCCCAGGTGCGCAACCAGATGCTGCTGTCCGGGCTCTCCATCACGCTGCTCGGGCTGCTGTTCACCACCGGCGTGGCGCTGCGCATGAGCCGCAAGGTGACGCGGCCGATACGCAAGCTGTCGACCGCACTGGAGCGGCTCGGCCTGGGGCTGCTGGATACGCGCGTGACGCCGGAATCGGCCGGCGAACTGTTGATCCTGGAGAACGGCATCAACGCCATGGCCGCATCCTTGCAAGCTTCCCAGCAGCATCTGCAGGCGCGCATCGACGAGGCCACCCGCGAACTGACCGAACAGAAGGAAGAAGCGGAACGCGCCAACATCGCGAAGTCGCGCTTTCTGGCCGCGGCCAGCCACGACCTGCGCCAGCCCATGCACGCACTGGGCCTGTTCGTCGGGGCTTTGAAGGAGCGCATCAGCTACCCCGAAGTCAGCAGCATCGTGAAAAACATCGAGGCATCGGTGACTGCCATGGACAGCCTGTTCAACGCGCTGCTCGACATCTCCCGGCTGGACGCAGGGGTGTTTCACCCGAACATCGTGGACTTTCCGATCAACCGCCTGCTTGACCGGCTGCGCGTCGAGTTCGCCCCGCAGGCGATGGAGAAATGGCTAAGGTTCAAGGTTATGCCGTGCAGCGCCATGGTGCGCAGCGACCCCATGATGCTGGAGCGCATCATGCTCAACCTGGTTTCCAACGCGCTGCGCTACACCGATCAAGGCGGCGTGGTGGTGGGATGCCGGCGCCGCCGCGGTGGGCTGCGCATCGAGGTCTGGGACAGCGGCGTGGGCATTCCGGCGGATCGCCTGCATGACGTCTTCCATGAATTCGTCCAGATCGACAACCCCGAGCGTGACCGCAAACACGGCCTCGGGCTCGGGCTCGCCATCGTCGAGCGCATGGCGAAACTGCTCGGAACCCACGTCACGGTGCGTTCCGTGGTCCACCGCGGTTCCGTGTTCTCGCTCGACTTGCCGCTGGGCTCGCGCGACCGCCCGGCCCGGGTCAACCTGGCAGACATCGCCGCCGGCGGCGCGAACAAGCTCGATCTCTGCGTCGCCGTGGTGGACGACGAAACCGCCATACTCGACGGCATGCGCGTGCTGTTGGAAAACTGGGGTTGCCGCGTGCTTGCCGCCGCCTCCGGCGAGGAGTTGCTGCAACTCCTCGACTCGGCTCCACAAATGCCGGACCTGATCGTGAGCGACTACCGGCTGCGCGAGGGGGAGAACGGGATCGCCGTGATCCGGGCTATCCAGGCTGCTTACGGAGTGCCCATACCGGGCGTCCTCATCTCCGGCGACACGGCACCGGAGCGCCTGCGCGAGGCACAGGAAAGCGGCTTCCACTTGCTGCACAAGCCGGTGTCTCCGGCCAAATTACGGCTGCTGATCACACATCTGGTCAACACCAGATAGCTCACGGCAAACGCCGCGCTACGGGAGAGCTACTGTTCCGCCGCGCCCGTGTCGCGCAGCAGGCCGAACTTGCGCGCCTCTATGACCGCTTCGGTGCGGTTGCTCACCTTAAGCGCCCGGAACACCGCAGCCAGATGGATCTTCACCGTGCCTTCGGTGACGTTGAGGGCGCGCGCTATCAGCTTGTTGGGCTTGCCTTCGGCGAGCAGCGTCAACGCTTCCAACTGCCTATCGGTGAGAACCGGGAGTTCGTCAGCGGAGAAACGCTGCATGACGGGAGAAAAGCTCGCCGCCGCATTCTCCGTCATGCGCACGTCGCTCTGCTCCAGCAGCAGCGGGGGCAGATACACCCCGCCGGACAACACCAGACGCAGCGCGCTTATCATCACCTGGGCGGAAGACGACTTGGGAATGAACCCCAACGCCCCCTCGTCCAGAACCTTCTGCACCACGTGCCGCGCATCGGATGCCGACAGCACCACCAGCGGCAGGATGGGAAAGCGCCCGCGGAAAGCCCGCACCGCCTCGAAACCGTCCATTCCCGGCATGTTGAGATCGAGCAACGCGACGTCGAGATCGGGGTGCAGGGCCGCGACATCCATGGCCTCGACACAGGTGGCCGCCTGAAGAATTTCGACACCCTCTTCCATCCCCCGCAGCACATGCCGCAGCCCTTCCCTGAACAAGGTGTGATCGTCTGCCAGCAGTATTTTCATGGACGCTTCCGACGCTCCTGCGCAAGGGTTCTTACCGCATGCATAGCGCAGCGGTATGCGGTTGGAATTCTAGCATGCAAACGGGCCGGCCGGACTCACACATGCACGCGCTTGCGCAGGGTGACGAAACCGACCCCGCCGGTACTGCCGGAGGACGGTGGGCAAGACCTCCGTGGCGGATGCGGTACGGCGGCATCGGTACGAGATCGAGGTGCTGCGGCGCACGCTGAAACAGCGCGTACCGCCGGCCCTGCCAGGTAACCTTGTATGGGGGTTGGACTTGACGGGTGCGTATTCCACGTAAAACGAGCAGCTGTTCCACGGCATTTCGAGCACCCAGTCCAGAGCACTGGCCATCAAAGCGCCACTGTGGCTGGTATGACCTGACTATCAAGATCGAGGGAGATAGTGGCTTTGAGTATCGCCTCGCGGGTCACGTGAAGACCGGGAAAGATAGCGTGACCGATCCAGCCATCGGGGCTCCCTCTCTGAAGGATTGATGCACAGAAGCACGCTGGAAGGGGGTGCCGCAAAGGCTGCGCGGCCGCCACCCCTCACTTTACGGCAAGGCTGTTTATCCTGCTTAGCATCTACTCGGCGTTATTTCTTGCCGCTTTTGCCTTTGCTTGGCCGGCCCGTTTTGATCTTCTCCACGCCTGCCAGGCGCGTCTTGAGTTGGGCCGGGCTGAGGGCGCTGAGGGCCTTGAGGCCGGCGCGCAGCAGTTCGCCTTTCTTGGCGCCTATGCCCATTTCCGCGCATTTTTTCTTCAGGTCGGCAATCAGGTCATAGTCGTCCTTGGGCATGGTGAAGCTGTCGCGAACGACCTTTTGCGGGGTCTCGCGCTTGCTTGCCTTTTTCGTTTTCTCCGCCTTGACGGCCTTTGCGGGTTTCGCCGCTACGGCGACCTTGGCCGGTTTTGCGGGCACTGGCGTGGCCTTGGCCGCGGGGGCAGCAACGACGGCTTTGCCACGCGCCGGGGTGGTGGTCGCCTTTGCCTTTGCCACCGGGGCTTTGGGCTTTTCAGCCGGTACCGGCTGAGCCGCGGCCACCTTGACCTCTTCTGCTTTCAACGACGCCGTTAGTGCGGTTTTCTGGTTCTTGGTAGCCATTGCTGTCCTCCTTTGCAGTTTTCAATTTCGGCGTTAGTCACCGACCCTTCCCCCATCCACCCGGTGCAACACTGCCAGCACTTCGTCGCACATGGCGTTGGTCTCGTTGACGGCGGGCGCCGCCTTGTAGCCGAAGTCGTGCACGGTCTGGCCGAACACCGCGGATTGGCGGTATACCGTGCGCTGGCGCAGCTGGCTGCGCAGGGTTTCGATGCCGAATTCGGGCAGCAGGTCCAGCACGTCCCTGGCCAGGCTGGTGTTGGGCTGGCATTGGTTCACGACCAGCCGCGCCTGCAGGTTTTCGTTGATGTCGGCGGCGTTTTCGATGGCCTTGCGGATGCCGATGGAGGCCCACATGTCCAGCGGCGAGGGGATCACCGGAACCAGGGCCAGATCGGCCACCAGCAGCGCGCTTTGCGCGATGGGCGACTCCGCCGCAGGGGGGCCGTCGATGACGATGTAGCTGTAGTCGCCGGCAAGCTTTTTCACTTCGCGATGCAGCTTTCCCTGCGCTGCGCTGAGCCCTACCACCGCGGCGGGAAAGGGTTGGTCGTCGGCGGCGGAAGCGGCCCAGCGCGACGCCGTTCCCTGCGGGTCGGCATCCACCACCAGCACGCGGTGCCCGCGCAGGCCGAGCGTGCCGGCAAGCTGCATGGCGACGGTGGTTTTTCCCGCGCCGCCCTTTTGATTTACGACTGCAATGATCTTCGCTTTCATGGCAATGCGCCCTCGCTTGGTTAACAGTATATACCGTTATTTCGGATTGTGAAGCGCGACTCGGGCATGCCGTGCAGAGGGCATGGAGCTGGCGCGAGGGAACGCGAGTGGCAACCGTTGTCGTGGAAACGTCCGCCGGGATGAGGTCCGGCAACGGCGACGATACCCTGAGAATTGATGAAGATGAGTTGGTGGATTCCGCCGCGCCGGAGCTGCCATTATCTGGTGCCGGTGTTGCGGTTTTGTGGCGGCGCCGGTTGGGGGTGGCAGGCCGTTTCTCCACCCGAAGACCGCCGCTTGTTTTGGGGTACACTGCACTGCGGTGGAAGCCGGCATGCGTGGCGCTGGCCTGACCTTGAGCCCCGCAAGGGGTATTGCCTTGCCAAGGAGATAAATTATGACATTTTGTTTTAGGCGCTTCCTGAGCG
>Ga0153916_10000378_pt1 | contig 29249 bp, 29 predicted proteins | sample Opewatmetagenome_FD_109642 | JGI IMG/M metagenome (GOLD analysis project Ga0153916, IMG submission 109642) | Freshwater wetland microbial communities from Ohio, USA - Open water 3 Core 3 Depth 4 metaG | ecosystem: Environmental > Aquatic > Freshwater > Wetlands | place: USA: Ohio, Lake Erie...
ATCAAGCTCAACTACCTTGCGACCGCCGCGGACCGCAAGGTCGCGATCGACGGCATGCGCTTCACCCGGCGCATCATGGGGGCGAAAGCGCTCGCGAAGTACGCGCCGGAGGAATTTCGTCCGGGGATCGAAGTGCAACGGGACGGCGATCTCGAAAAGGCCGCGGGAGAGCTGGGCACCACCATCTTCCACCCGATCGGCAGCTGCAAGATGGGCCACGATCCGCAGGCGGTGGTCGACGACCGGCTGCGGGTGCACGGCATCGCGCGGCTGCGCGTCGTCGACGCCTCGATCATGCCGCGCATCACCTCGGGCAACACCAACGCGCCGACCTACGTGATCGCCGAGAAGGGCGCGGCCATGCTGCGCGAATGAAAACCACCCCGCTCATCGGCGCGCACCGCAGGGCGGGCGCGAAGCTGGTCGATTTCGCGGGCTGGGAAATGCCGCTGCACTACGGCTCGCAGATCGACGAGCACCACGCGGTGCGGCGCGCCGCGGGCATGTTCGACACCTCGCACATGCTGGCGATCGACGTCGCGGGCGCCGGCGCGCGCGCGTTCCTGTCGCGCGCGCTGGCCAACGACGTCGCGCGCCTCGAGCGGCCCGGCAAGGCGCTCTACTCGTGCATGTTGCGCGAGGACGGCGGCATCCTCGACGACCTGATCGCGTATTTCATGCGCGAAGACCTGTTCCGCGTGGTGGTCAACGCCGCCACCGCGGACAAGGACCTGGCGTGGCTCGAGGCGCTCGGCGCCGGCGACGTGGCGCTGCGGCCGCGGCGCGACCTGGCGATGATCGCGGTGCAGGGTCCGCAGGCGCGCAGCCGGACCTGGAGCGCGCTGCCGGTGCTGCGCGCGGCGAGCGAGCCGCTCGAGCCGTTCTTCGGCGCGCCGGCGGGCGACGCGTTCGTCTCGCGCACCGGCTATACCGGCGAGGACGGCTTCGAGCTGCTGCTGCCTGCGGACGAGGCGCTCGCCGCCTGGGGGCGCCTCGCGCAGGCGGGCGTGCGGCCCTGCGGCCTGGGGGCGCGCGATACGCTGCGCCTCGAGGCGGGCATGAACCTCTACGGCCAGGACATGGACGAAAGCGTGACGCCGCTCGAGTGCGGGCTCGCCTGGACCGTCGACCTGGCTGCGCAGCGCGACTTCGTCGGCAGGCAGGCGCTCGCCGCGCGCAAGCCCGCGCGCGCGCAGCTCGGGCTGCTGCTCGCCGGGCGCGGCGGCGTGCTGCGCGCGCACCAGGCGGTGCACGGCGCGCACGGCGACGGCGAGATCACGAGCGGCACGTTCTCGCCGACCATGCAGACCTCGATCGCCCTGGCGCGCCTGCCGCTGCAAACCGCGCCGGGCGACGAGGTCGAGGTCGAAGTGCGCGGCAAGCGCCTCGCGGCGCACGCGGTGCACCCGCCGTTCGTGCGCCACGGACGGATACTGGTTTCGTGATGGGAGGGCAGCGATGAACGTCCCCGAGAGCCTCAAGTACACCGCGTCGCACGAATGGGTGCGCGCCGAGCCCGACGGCACGCTGAGCGTCGGCATCACCGACCACGCGCAGGACGCGCTCGGCGAGCTGGTGTTCGTCGAGCTGCCCGAGGTGGGTCGCAAGCTGAAGGCGGACGAAGCCTGCGCCGTCGTCGAGTCGGTGAAGGCCGCCTCCGACGTCTACGCGCCGCTCGCCGGCGAGGTGGTCGACGCCCACCACGCGCTCGCCGACTCGCCGGGCGCGGTCAACAAGGACCCCTACGGCGCCTGGCTGTTTCGCCTGAAGCCTGCCGACCCGGCCGCGCTCGCGAAGCTGCTCGACGCCGCCGCCTACAAGAAGACCTTCAAGTGAACGGCGGCGAGTTCCTGGAGCGTCACCTCGGCATCGACGCGGCGAGCGAGCGCGCGATGCTCGAGGCGCTCGGCGTGCCCTCGCGCGAGGCGCTGATCGGCGAGGCGCTGCCCGCCTCGATCCGCCAGCGGCAGCCGCTCGAGCTGCCCGGTCCCCTGCCCGAGGCGCAGGCGCTCGAGGCGCTGCGCGCGATCGCCGGCGAGAACCAGGTCTGGCGCAGCTACATCGGCGCCGGCTACCACCATTGCCACACGCCGCAGGTGATCCAGAGGAACGTGCTCGAGAACCCGGGCTGGTACACCGCCTACACTCCCTACCAGCCGGAGATCTCGCAGGGGCGGCTGGAGGCGCTGCTCGCCTTCCAGCAGACGGTGATCGACCTCACCGGCCTGCCGGTGGCCAACGCGTCGCTGCTCGACGAGGCGACCGCCGCGGCCGAGGCGATGGCGCTCATCCGGCGCGCCGCAAAGAGCCCGGCGCAGGCGTTCTTCGCCGACGCGGGCTGCCACCCGCAGGTGCTCGCCGTGCTCGCCACGCGCGCCAAGTGGATGGGCATCCCGCTCGTGGTGGGCGAGCCGTCGCAACTCGATCCCGCCGCCGTGTTCGGCGCCCACCTGCAATATCCGGGCACCTGGGGCGAACTGTCGGACCCTACTGAAACGATCTCACGCATCCACGCCCGCGGCGGGCTGGTCTCGATGGGCACCGATCCGCTCGCGCTCGTGCTGCTCGCGCCGCCCGGCGCGCTCGGTGCCGACGTGGCGCTCGGCTCGGCGCAGCGCTTCGGCGTGCCGCTCGGCTACGGCGGGCCGCACGCCGCATACATGTCGTGCCGCGCCGAGCTGGTGCGCCAGATGCCGGGGCGCATCATCGGCGTGAGCGTCGACGCCGCGGGCCGCACCGCCTACCGCATGGCGCTGCAGACACGCGAGCAGCACATCCGGCGCGAGAAGGCCACCAGCAATATCTGCACCTCGCAGGTGCTGCTCGCCAACATGGCCGGCCTGTACGCGGTGTGGCACGGCCCGGACGGGCTCGCGCGCATCGCGCAGCGCTGCAACCTGCTCGCGCGCCTGCTCGCCGCGAGCGTCGCGCCGCGGCTGAAGCCTGTGCACGAATCGTACTTCGATACCTTGACGTTCGACACCGCAAGCGGCGCGATCAGGCAAAGGGCCGAAGAGCGACGAATCAACCTGCGCTACGACGGGAACCTCGTCGGCGTCGCGCTCGACGAGACCACGACGATGGAGGACGTCGCCGATCTGGCGTGGGCGCTGACCGGCAGCGCAGGCGTGGCGGACACGCCCGCCCCGGAAAGCATCCCCGCCGGGCTGCGACGGGGCGATCCCATACTCGCGCATCCCCTGTACCACCGCTACCGCAGCGAGAGCGAGATGATGCGCTATCTCAAGCGGCTCGAGAACCGCGACTACTCGCTCGTGCACGGCATGATCCCGCTCGGCTCGTGCACCATGAAGCTGAATGCCGCGGCCGAGATGGCGCCGGTGTCGTGGCCGGGCTTCGCGCACCTGCATCCGTTCGCGCCGCGCGAGCAGGCGCGCGGCAGCGCGCGCATGCTGAGCGAGGTCTCTGCGGCGCTGTCGGCGATCACCGGCCTGGCGCGCATGACGATGCAGCCGAACTCGGGCGCCAACGGCGAATACGCCGGGCTGGTGACGATCCGCAACTACCATTCGGCGCGCGGCGAGGCCGGCCGCAACGTCTGCCTCATCCCGTCCTCGGCGCACGGCACCAACCCGGCCTCGGCGCGCATGGCGGGACTCGAGGTGGTGATCGTCGCCTGCGACGCGCACGGCAACGTCGACCTCGCCGACCTCGAGGCGAAGCTCGCGGCGCACGGCAGCAGGCTCGCCGCGCTGATGATCACCTATCCCTCGACGCACGGCGTGTTCGAGGAAGCGGTGACGAGGATCTGCCGCCTGGTGCACGACGCCGGCGGGCAGGTCTACATGGACGGGGCCAACCTCAACGCGCTCGCCGGGCTGGCGCGGCCCGCCGACCTCGGCGCCGACGTCTGCCACATCAACCTGCACAAGACCTTCTGCATTCCGCACGGCGGCGGCGGCCCGGGCATGGGGCCGATCGGGGTCGCGTCGCACCTCGCGCCGTACCTGCCCTCTCATCCGGTGGTGCCGGAGGAAGGCCTGGCGCCGGAGAACGGCACGGTCAGCGCCTCGCCCTTCGGCAGCCCGCTGATCGTCACGATCTCGTGGATGTACCTGCGCATGATGGGCGCCGAAGGCGTGCGCCGCGCCACCGAAACCGCGATCCTCGCCGCCAACTACGTCGCCGCGCGCCTTGCGCCGTATTTCCCGATCCTGTACACCGGGCGCGGCGGCCGCGTGGCGCACGAGTGCATCCTCGACCTGCGCGCGCTCAAGCAGGCGTACGGCGTCAACGCCGAGGACGTGGCCAAGCGCCTGATGGACTACGGCTTCCACGCGCCGACCGTCTCGTTTCCGGTGCCCGACACGCTGATGGTCGAGCCCACCGAGAGCGAATCCAAGGCCGAGCTCGACCGCTTCTGCGAGGCGATGATCGCGATCCACGGCGAGCTGCGGAAGATCGCCTCGGGCGCCTGGGAGCGCGAGGACAACGCGATCCGCAACGCGCCGCACACGGCCGAGGAGCTGGCCGGGGACTGGAAGCACCCCTACTCGCGCCAGGAGGCCGCCTACCCGCTGGCCGCGCTGCGCGGCGCCAAGTACTGGCCGCCGGTGAAGCGCGTCGACGCGGTGTACGGCGACCGGCACTTCTCCTGCGCCCTGCCCCCGGAGTAGCGCCATGGACAAGTCCGTGCTCAAGAGCCTGCGCAAGCTCGTCAAGCCCCATCGCGTCACGCGGGGCAAGGATTTCCGCCTCGAGGATCACGATCCGGGCGACACCCACGACATCGGCTCGGAGAGCAAGGACGAAGCCCGCGAGCTGCTCGCGCGCGGCGTCGAGTGGCTCGCCGACGCGCAGGACAAGCTCTACGCGCAGGACCGCTGGGGCGTGCTGATCGCGTTCCAGGCGATGGACGCCGCCGGCAAGGACGGCGCGATCAAGCACGTCATGTCGGGCGTCAATCCGCAGGGCGTGCAGGTCACCTCGTTCAAGGCGCCCTCGAGCGAGGAGCTGGACCACGACTTCATGTGGCGCTGCATGAAGGCGCTGCCCGAGCGCGGCCGCATCGGGATCTTCAACCGCAGCTACTACGAGGAGGTGCTGGTGGTGCGCGTGCACGAGGCCCTGCTGGCGAAGCAGAAGCTGCCCGCGCAGGTCGTCGGCAAGGACATCTGGGAGGAGCGCTTCGAGGACATCGTCAACTTCGAGCGCTACCTGGCGCGCAACGGCTACCTGATCCTCAAGTTCTTCCTCAACGTTTCCAAGCGCGAGCAGAAAAAGCGCTTCATGGAGCGGCTCGACAACCCGGACAAGAACTGGAAATACTCGACCGCCGACGCGCGCGAGCGCGGCCACTGGAACGCGTACATGAAGGCTTACGAGGACATGATCCGCCACACCGCGGCGCCGCACGCGCCCTGGTACGTGGTGCCGGCCGACAACAAGTGGTTCACCCGGCTGGCGGTCGCGGCGGCGATCGTCGAGGCGATGGCGGGCCTCGACCTGCACTATCCGAAAGTCGGCCCGAAGGAGAAGCGCGAGCTCGCCGCCGCGCGCCGCCTGCTCGTCGCCGAGAAGGACTGAGGCGCGCGCCCCGCCACTTGACTCGCGCCGGGGGCGCCCCCACATTGCTGCAGTGAAAGGAGACCTTCCCAAATGAAGCGCATCGCTTTGTTCCTCGCCACCAACATCGCCGTCCTGCTGGTGCTGACGGTGGTCATCAACCTGCTGGGCGTCGGGCAGTTCCTGACGCAGCAGGGCATCGACTACCGCTCGCTGCTGGTGTTCTCGGCGGTGATCGGCTTCGGCGGCTCGTTCATCTCGCTGCTCCTGTCGAAGACCATGGCCAAGTGGTCGACCGGCGCGCACGTGATCGACGGCTCCGAGGGCAGCTCCGAATACTGGCTGGTGCAGACGGTCAAGCGGCTCGCCGAGCGCGCCGGCCTCGCCATGCCGGAAGTCGCGGTGTACGAAGGCGCGCCCAACGCCTTCGCCACCGGCGCGTTCCGCAACTCGGCCCTGGTCGCCGTGTCCACCGGGCTGCTGCAGTCGATGAGCCGCGACGAGGTCGAGGCGGTGCTGGGGCACGAGGTCACGCACGTCGCCAACGGCGACATGGTGACGCTGACGCTGATCCAGGGCGTGGTCAACACCTTCGTCGTGTTCCTGTCGCGCATCGTCGGCTACTTCGTCGACCGCGCCGTGTTCCGCACCGAGCGCGGCGTCGGGCCGGGCTTCTACATCACCGTGATCGTGTGCCAGATCGTGTTCGGGGTGCTCGCCTCGATCATCGTCGCCTGGTTCTCGCGCCGGCGCGAGTTCCGCGCCGACGCCGGCTCGGCGAAGCTGCTCGGCACGCCGCAGCCGATGGTCGCGGCGCTGGCGCGGCTCGGCGGGCTGCAGGCCGGCACGCTGCCCGAGAGCATGAAGGCTTTCGGCATCAGCGACCACGCCGGCGTCATGGCGCTGTTCGCCACCCACCCGCCGATCGAGAAGCGCATCGCCGCGCTGCAAGGCCGCTGATCTTGCCTTACGATGTCGGTCATGCGGATCGGCATCGTGGGGATCAGCGGGTACGGCGGCAGCGAGCTGCTGCGGCTGTGCCTCTCGCACCCGGGCTTCGAGCTGGCGTACGCGGCGGGCGAGTCGACCGCCGGCCAGTCGCTCGCGCAGCGCTTTCCGGCGCTCACCGGCCATCCCGCCGGCGCCATCGTCATCCAGCGCTTCGCGCCGGAGAGTATCCGCGGCATCGACCTGCTGTTCGCTTCGCTGCCGACCGGCAAGTCGCGTGAGCCGCTGGCGCGCGTGGCGCGCGAGGTGAAGGTGCTCGACGTCGGGGGCGATCACCGCTTCGCCGAGGGCTGGGTCTACGGCCTCACCGAGCTTCCCGGGCAGCGCGAGAAGATCAAGGGCGCCGCGCGCGTCGCCAACCCGGGCTGCTACCCGGCGGCGGCGCTGCTCGCGCTCGCGCCGCTGGTGCGCGACGGCCTCGTCGAGCCCGAGGGCATCGTGATCGACGCCAAGAGCGGCGTCACCGGCACCGGGCGCGGCGGCGCGAGCGACTTCGGCTACGTCGAGACCAACGAGGACCTGTTCGCCTACGGCCTCGCCAGGCATCCGCACGTTCCCGAGATGACCGAGGCGCTGTCGCGCCTCGCCGGCCGCCGGGCGAGCGTCGCCTTCACGCCGCACCTGGTGCCGATGACGCGAGGGATCCTGGCCACCTGCTACGCGCGCCCGCGCGGCAAGGCGGACGCCGCGCGCCTCGCCGATAGCGCACGAACCTGCTACCGCGGCGAGCCGTTCATCAAGGTGCTCGACGCCACCGAGGGGCGCGGCCCGCATACCAAGTGGGCCACGGGCTCCAACCTCGCCTTTCTCTCCTACGCGGTGAACGCCGAGACCGGGCTGGTGGTCGCGCTGGGCGCCATCGACAACCTCGGCAAGGGCGCGGCCGCCCAGGCGGTGCAGAACGCCAATCTGATGACTGGGCAGCCCGAGACCGCGGGCCTGGCCGCGCTGCCGCTCTGGCCCTGAGCGCCAGGTCCCTTGCCCGCCTCCCCTCCCTCGCGCTGGGGCGACCGCGGGCTTGCGTGGCTGTTCGTCTGGATATGGGGGTCGGGCTACCTCGCCACCAAGACCGGGCTGCACTATGCGGCGCCGTTCAGCTTCCTCGCGCTGCGCTTCGCGCTCGCCGCCGCCTGCCTCGTGCCGGTGCTGATCGTGGTGCGCCCGCGCTGGCCGCGCGCGCCGCGCGAATGGGTGCACCTGATCGTCGCCGGACTCCTGATGCACGCGGTGCAGCTCGGCGGCAGCCACTACGGGCAATACTGGGGCATCTCGGCAGGCATCGTCGCGCTGTTGTTCTCGGCGCAGCCGCTGCTGACCGCGATCATCGCGTCGCGCTGGCTCGGCGAGCGCCTCGTGGCGCGCCAGTGGGCGGGCGTGGGGATCGGCCTGGCGGGCGTGGGGCTCGTCGTCTGGCACAAGATCGACGTGCACGCCATGAGCCCGCGCAGTCTCGCCGCGGTGTGCGTGGGACTGGGAGGGATCACCGCCGGTACCCTCTATCAGCGGGTGTTCTGCCGCAATGCCGACCTGTATAGCGGCGCGTTCATCCAGCTCGCCGTGGCCTCGCTCGTGCTCGCGCCGCTCGCCTACGGCATCGACGGCGCGCACATCGACTGGTCCTGGCAGCTCGCCGCGGCGCTCGCCTACCTGGTGATCCTCGGCTCGATCGTCGCGGTGAACACGCTGCACACGCTGATGCGCCGCGGCCAGGCCACCCGGGTCACGAGCCTGCTGTACCTGCCGCCGATCATCGCGGTGGCGCTCGAGTACGCGGTGTTCGACGTCGTGCCGAGCGGGCTGTCGCTGGTCGGCGTGGGCATCACCTGCCTCGGCGTGGCGCTGGTGGCGCTGGCGAGGCCGCACCCATGAACCTGCCGCTCATCGTCCTGCTGACGGTGCTCAACCACCTCGCCTACACCGGCAGCCGGGTGACCGTGTCGCTGTTCGCGATCCACGAGGGCGCCACGCCGCTCACCATCGGCGCGCTGATGTCGCTGTTCGCGCTGCTCTCGATGCTGATCTCGGTGCCGGTCGGCCGCCTGGTCGACCGCATCGGCGTGTTCGCGCCAGTCACCGCGGCCGCCGCGTCCGTGTTCATCGGCCTGCTGCTGCCCTTCGCCTGGCCGGACCTGCACGCCCTGTTCCCCGCGGCGATGGCGATCGGCACCGGCTTCGGCGTGTACCACGTGGTGCTCAACAACATGGTCGGGGCGCTCGGCCGGCCCGAGGACCGCGCGCGCAACTTCAGCTGGCTGGCGCTCGGCTTCTCCACCGGCGGCCTGTTCGGCCCCATCATCGCCGGGTTCGCCATCGACACGATCGGCTACCGCGCGGCCTTCCTCGCGCTGGCGGCCTTCCCCGCGATCGCCCTGGTGCCGCTCGTGATGCGGCGCCATGCCGTGCCGCAGGGGCACGGCGGCCGCGGCGTGGTGTCGGCGGGCGGGGTGCTCGAGCTGCTGCGCGAGCCGCGGCTGCGCGCCGCGTTCCTCGTCAGCGGCGTGCTGGCGATGGGATGGGACCTGTACTCGTTCGCATTGCCGATCTACGGCTCGCACATCGGCCTCAGCGCCTCGACCATCGGCCTGGTGATGGGCAGCTTCGCCGGCGCCACCTTCGCGGTGCGCCTGGTGATGCCGGCGCTGGTGCGCAGGCTGAGGGAGTGGACCGTGATCAGCAGCGCGCTGTTCATCGCCGGCGCCTCGTTCGCGCTGTTTCCCGCAGCGAAGGACGTGGCCGCGCTGATGCCGCTGTCGTTCCTGCTCGGCATCGGCCTGGGCTCCGCGCAGCCGATGATCATGGCGCTGCTGTACGCGGCGTCGCCGCCGGGGCGCCAGGGAGAAGTGGTGGGCGTGCGCACCTCGATGCTCAGCACCAGCTCGACGACGCTGCCGCTGGTGTTCGGCGCGCTCGGCACGGCGCTCGGCATGACGCCGGTGTTCTGGGCGATGGCCGCGTGCATGCTCGCGGGCGGGTGGGTGACGCGCCGCAGGCGCCGCCACGCTTGACCGCGCGCGCCGCGGCACCGAAGATTTTGCCGGGAGGAAAGCCAAGCATGAAGAGAATCACCCTGACGCAGTTCCTGATCGAGCGCCAGCGCGGCAGGAACCTGATCAACGCCGACCTGCGCCTGCTGATCGAGACCGTGGCGCGCGCCTGCAAGGCGATCAGCACGCGGGTCAGTAAAGGCGCGCTGGCCGACGTGCTCGGCGCCGCCGGCACTGACAACGTGCAGGGCGAGGCGCAGAAGAAGCTCGACGTGATCTCCAACGAGATCCTGCTCGAGGCGAACGAATGGGGCGGCAACCTCGCGGCGCTCGCCTCCGAGGAGATGGACCTGCCCTACCGCATTCCGACGCACTACCCGCGCGGCGAGTACCTGCTGCTGTTCGATCCGCTCGACGGGTCGTCGAACATCGACGTCAACATCGCGGTCGGCACCATCTTCTCGGTGCTGCGCTGCCCGGAGGGCGGTGCCGAGGCCGACGAGAAGGCCTTCATGCAACCGGGCACCGCCCAGGTCGCGGCGGGCTTCGCGGTGTACGGGCCGACCACGCAGCTGGTGCTCACGCTGGGCGACGGCACGCACGGCTTCACGCTCGATCGCGAGATCTACACGTTCGTGCTCACCCACCCGGACCTGCGCATCCCCGAGGAGACGCAGGAGTTCGCGATCAACGTGTCGAACATGCGGCGCTGGGAGCCGCCGGTGAAGCGCTACATCGACGAATGCCTCGCCGGCAAGGACGGGCCGCGCGGCAAGGACTTCAACATGCGCTGGGTCGCGTCGATGGTGGCCGACGTCTACCGGATCCTGTCGCGCGGCGGAATCTTCATGTATCCGCGCGATGCGAAGAACAGGGACGGCCGGCTGCGCCTCATGTACGAGGCGAATCCGATGGCGTTGATCGTCGAGCAGGCGGGCGGCGCGGCAACCGACGGCCGGAGCCGCATCCTCGAGCTGCAGCCGCAAAAGCTGCACCAGCGGGTCGCGGTGATCCTGGGATCGAAGAACGAGGTGGAGCGGGTGACTTCCTACCACGCGGCCTGAGGCGCCGCGCGGTGCGGTGGCTGCCGGAGGCCGAAGCCTCCGGCGGCAACCAGAACTGTTGACTTACTTCAGGTGCTTGTTGACCAGCTTGGTCATCTCGAACATCGACACCTGCGCCTTGCCGCCGAACACCGGTTTGAGCTTGTCGTCGGCGTTGATCATGCGGCGGTTCTTCTTGTCCTGCAGGCCGTTTCGCTTGATGTAGGCCCAGATCTTCTTGGTGACTTCCGTGCGCGGCATCGAGCCTGCGCCGATTACCGCCGCGAGCGTGGCGGTCGGGTTCATCGGCTTCATGAATGCTGCATTCGGTTTCCGCTTGGCTGCGGATTTCTTCTTAGCGGACTTCTTCGCGGCCTTCTTCTTTGCCATCGTCATTTCTCCTCTGAGCGATACGTAAATCTTATTCGATCCGGATGATCTTGCCGCTGTCATGCAGCGGTGACGTGAAGATGCCGAATCCCGCGCGGCGTGTCAACGTTTTTCAGAGGGAAATGCGCACTTCCTGCTCGGCGCGTTGTCCGCTATCATCCCGCCGCAGCGTCGAGCCAGGCTTCCAGACCCTGCGCGTTCAGGTCGACGTCAATCGCAAATACCCTCAGCAGCGCCTCGTCCGACAGCGTCCATTCCTGGCGCCGCGACTCGGCCCGCACGATTTCGGCAATTCCCTTCCTGAGCAGCGCGTTGCGCTGCGCTCCTGCGTCGCGGAAGCGCTCGGCGAGCTCGACGTGAGCGTCGATCAGCCTGTGCAGATCGGCCGCCAGCCGGACCGGATCGCGCACCTGCCCGAAATGGGTGACATAGATCGCCTCCGGCTCGAGGGAGAGCAGGCGCTCGATCGAGCGGTGCAGCGCCGGCGGGTCGAACTGCGACGGACTGGTGGTCGGGAACGCAAATTGCCTTCCGTCCCGGTCGAGCTCGCGGTAGGACAGCCCAAAGGTGTCGCCCGAGAAGACGTGCCCCGTGCGACCGTCGCGCACCACCACGTGATGGCGCGCATGGCCCGGCGCATCGAGGAACGCGAGCTCGCGGCCGGCGAGCGAGACGTGCGCGCCCTCCGGCGTCTGCAGCACGCGGTCGGCCGGCACCGGCACGACCTCGCCGTAGACGCGGCGCGTCGCCTGCTCTCCGTATATTTGTACTGTCGCCGCCAGGAGACGCCCCGGGTCGATCATGTGGCGCGCGCCCCGCGGGTGCACCGTGAGCGTGGCCTCCGGGCAGCGCGCCATCAGCTGCCCTGCGCCTCCCGCGTGGTCGAGGTGGACGTGCGTCAGAACGACGTAGTCGACCTGCCGGGGCGTGACGCCCTTGGCGGCAAGCGCCGCGAGCACGCGCGGCACGCCGTGCGCGGTTCCGGTGTCGATGATCGCGGCGCGCCCCTGCTCGACGACGATGTGCGCGGCGTTCAGCCGCTCGCGCTCGTACAGCACGTCCACGGCGCTGATGCCGTGGCCGTAGTCGTACACGCCCTGCATTCAGGACGCGTCGCGCGCCAGCCGGATGCCGCTGAACTGCCAGCGCGCCGCCGCCGGGAAGAAGTTGCGGTAGCTGGCGCGCACGTGCGAGCGCGGCGTAGCGCATGAGCCGCCGCGCAGCACGTACTGATTGACCATGAACTTGCCGTTGTACTCGCCCACCGCCCCTTCGGGCGCGCGAAACCCGGGGTACGGCGCGTACGAGCTGCCGGTCCACTGCCACGCGTCGCCGTAGAACTGCCCGCCCTTCGCCGCGCCCAGAGGCGCAGGATGCAGGCGCCCGCTCTCGAGGAAATTCCCCGCTACCTCGCGCGGCGCGGCGACGATTTCCCATTCCGCTTCGGTCGGCAGGCGCGCCCCGCACCAGCGCGCGTAGGCATCGGCCTCGTAGTAGCTGACGTGCGTCACCGGCTCGTCGGGCCCGAGCGCGCGCAGGCCGTCGAGGGTGAACTGGTTCCAGCCGCCGCCGCTCCTCGCCACCCAGTAAAGCGGCGCCTCCCAGCCCTGCGCGCTACGCAGGTCCCAGCCTTCCGCGAGCCACAGCTCGGAACGGCGGTAGCCGCCGTCGGCGACGAACGCCTGGTACTCGGCGTTGGTCACCAGCCGCTCGCCGATCTCGTAATCGGCGACGAACACACGGTGCCGCGGCCGCTCGTTGTCGAACGAGAACCCGCGGCCGTCGTGGCCGATCTGGCGCACGCCGTCGGGCAGCGACGTCCAGCGCATCGGCGCCGGGCTCGCGCTCGTGCGTGCGCGCGCCTCCTGGTAGGCGGGAAACGTCGGATTACGCGACAGCGCGTGTTTCAGGTCGGTGAGGATCAGCTCCTGGTGCTGCTGCTCGTGGTTCACGCCGAGCTCGATCGTCCCGGCGAGGCGCGCGGCCTGCTCCGCATGGCGGGCGAACAGCGCCTGCATGCGCTCGTCGACGCTCGCGCGGTAGGCCAGCACCTGCTCGAGCGACGGGCGCGACAGCATGCCGCGCTCGGGCCGCGGATGGCGCGCGCCGACCGCGACGTAATAGGAATTGAACAGCACGCGGTATTCTTCGCGGTACGGCGCGAAGCCGGGCAACGCATGCTCGAGGACGAACGTCTCGAAGAACCAGCTGGTGTGGGCGAGGTGCCACTTGACCGGGCTCGCATCGGGCATCGATTGCAGGGCGCAGTCCTCGGCCGACAGCGGCGCGGCCAGGCGCAGGCTTTGCGCGCGCACCTGCCGGTAGGCAAGCGCGAGGTCCTCGAGCCTGGCTGCCGCCTGCGCGGCGACGCGCGGCTTGTGCGCGAAGTGCATGGGCCCTCCTCCAGTAAGCCGTTACGGGGTCTCGGTCTGCGAAGCGGGTTCGCCCATTACACCGCGCATCGGCGCGCAGCGCAACCGCCGTATCGGAATGTAGAATGGCGCGGCATGAAAATCTCGCATCTGCGGCACGAGTACATGCGCGCCGGGCTGTCCGAAGCTGACGCGCACCGCGACCCGCTGGAACAGTTCCGCCGCTGGTTCCAGGAGGCCCTGGATGCGCACCTGCCGCTCGCCAACGCCATGACGCTCGCGACCGTCACGCCCCAGGGCGCCCCCGCGGCGCGCATCGTGCTGCTCAAGGGACTCGAGGACGGCGCCTTCGTCTTCTTCACCAACTACCAGAGCCGCAAGGGCCACGAGCTCGCCGCGCGGCCCGATGCCTGTCTCGTGTTCCTGTGGTCCGAGCTCGAGCGCCAGGTGCGCATCGAGGGCCGCGTGACGCAGGTGCCGGCGCGCGACTCGGACGCGTACTACGACACCCGGCCGCTCGGCGCGCGGCTCTCGGCATGGGCCTCCGAGCAGAGCGCGCCGGTGGCCGATCGCGCGGCGCTCGAGCGCGCGCTCGAGCAGGCCGAGCGGCGCTACGGCGACAAGCCGCCGCGCCCGCCGCACTGGGGCGGATACCGCCTGCTGCCCTCGGCGATCGAGTTCTGGCAAGGGCGCGCCAACCGCTTGCACGACCGCCTGCTGTATCGAGCGCATGGATCGGGCTGGAGCATCGAGCGCCTCGCTCCCTGACGCGGTGCTCGACTTCCTCAGGCGCGCAGGCCTCGCGGCGCCTCGGGAAGCGCCGCGCGCGGTGCCGCTGGCGGGCGGCGTCTCGTCGGACATCTGGCGCGTCGAGCTCGCGCGCGGCACGCTGTGCGTCAAGCGCGCGCTGCCGCGCCTCAAGGTGGCGCAGCTCTGGGAAGCGCCCGTCGAGCGCAACCGCTACGAACGGCGTTGGATGGAGACCGCCAACCGCATCGTTCCGGGCGTCGCGCCGCGCGTGCTCGCCGCCGACGACGCCGGCTGCTTCGCCATGGAGTACCTCGGCGGCCTGCCGCTGTGGAAGGCCGAGCTCGCCGCGGGGCGCGCCGACGCGGGCTTCGCGCGCGCCGTGGGCGAGCGCCTGGCGCGCATCCATGCCGCCACCGCCGGCGACGCGCGCATCGCAGCCGAGTTCGCCACCGACGCGAGCTTCTACGCCATCCGGCTCGAGCCCTACCTGGTCGCGACCGCGCGGGCGCATCCCGACCGCGCGGCGCAGCTGCTGGCGCTCGCCGAGCGCACCGCGCGGCACCACGTCGCGCTGGTGCACGGCGACGTTAGCCCGAAGAACATCCTCGTCGGTCCCGGCGGGCCGGTGCTGCTCGATGCCGAGTGCGCCTGGTACGGCGACCCGGCGTTCGACCTTGCCTTCTGCCTCAACCACCTGCTGCTCAAATGCCTGTGGGTGCCCGCCGCCGCGCAAGCGTTTCTCGGGTGCTTCGATTCTCTTTTTCTCGCCTATATCGAGAAATGCTCCTGGGAAGACGCCTCTCGACTCGAAGCGCGCGCGGCGTCGCTGCTTCCGGGGCTGCTGCTCGCGCGCGTCGACGGCAAGTCGCCGGTCGAATACCTGACCGAAGACGCACAGAAGGAGCGCGTGCGGCGCGCTGCGCGCGCGCTGCTCGCCGGGCCGCCATCCCGCCTGCAGGAGGTGCGCGACGCATGGCAAAGATCCTGAACGTCCGCGGCCGGCGCGTGTGGGACTCGCGCGGCCGCCCCACGGTCGAGGCCGAGGTGGTGGTCGGTCGCGGCACCACGCCGCTCGCCAGCGGGCGCGCGATCGCGCCGTCGGGTGCGTCCACCGGCTCGGGCGAGGCGAAGAGCATCGACGTGGTCGAAGCGGTGCGCCACGTCAACGGCGTCATGCGCCAGGCGCTGCTCACCGCGAAGGTCGAGGATCAGCAGGCGATCGACCGCAGGATGATCGAGCTCGACGGCACGCGCGACCGCAGCCGGCTCGGCGCCAACGCGATCGTCGCGGTGTCGCTCGCCTGCGCGCACGCCGCGGCGGCGGCGGCGAAGAAGCCCTTGTGGCGCTACCTCGCGGGCGACAAGCCGGTCGCCCTGCCGGTGCCGCAGATCCAGATCTACGGCGGCGGCGCGCACGCGCGCGGCCGCGTCGACATCCAGGACTACATGCTGGTGTGCATCGGCGCCGGCAGCTTCGCCGAGGCGCTCGACTGGACCGCCGAGGTGTATCGAGCCGCCGGCGCGCGCCTGGCGAAGCGCGGCGCGCTCTCGGGCGTCGCCGACGAAGGCGGCTACTGGCCGGCCTTCAAGTCGAACGAGGAAGGCCTCGCCGAGCTCGTCGGCGCGATGTCCGACGCCGGGCTCGAGCCCGGGCGCGATTGCGCGATCGCGCTCGACGTCGCGGCGACGCAGCTCTACCGCGGCGGAGCCTACCACCTCGCACTCGAGAACCGGTCGCTGTCGGCCGAGCAGCTGCAGGCCATGCTGCTGCGCTGGCTGGACGCCTACCCGATCGTGTCGATCGAAGACCCGTTCGCCGAGAACGACGTCGCCGCGATGCGCGCCTTCACCAAGGCGGCCGGAGGCCGGGTCCAGGTGGTGGGCGACGACTTCTTCGTCACCAGCGAGCAGAGGCTGCGCGCGGCCGATGGCGCCTGCAACGCGATCCTGCTCAAGCCCAACCAGGTCGGCACCGTCAGCGAGACGCACGCCGCGTGGCTCGCCGCGCGCGAGCTCGGCTACGGCGCGATCGTCTCCGCGCGCTCGGGCGAGTCCGAGGACGTCTCGATCGTCCACCTCGCGGTAGGCTGGGGCGTGCCGCAGCTCAAGGTGGGCAGCTTCTCGCGCTCCGAGCGCATGGCGAAGTGGAACGAGGGCCTGAGGATCGAGGAGTCGCTCGGCAACAAGAAGCTCCTCTACCCCGCGCGGCGCCTGTTCGCGCGCTTCAAACCCTGAAGATCGCGATGCGGACGGCGCCCGATCGCCGCTTCACCGACACCACCAAGCGCAAATTGCTACGGTTGGGGTGGTTGGACTTCCTTGCGTGACGGCTCAGTGCCTTTTAGTGCCGTCGATGACGGACTCCTCGGTCCGGGCGGAGGCCAGCAGCTTGGCGTCCACCGCCTCGAGCATCGACCGGTCGATCGCGAGCGGCGTGCCGAGCCAGAGCGCACGCGCGGTGTGATCGAGCGTCTGCGACCGCGTGAGCGGATGAATGAGGATGACGAGCCTCTCCGGTCGCGCGAACATGAGCCACGACACGTAGTCCGCGAACACTTCACGCGTGAAGAGCACCTCGAAGCTTCCGCGCGGGTGCGGCCCGGCCGGGGCCGAAATAAACGAGTGCATCTCCACGTGGGTCGTCGCCGCAAACGTCCGCTGGATGAGGTCCCTGAATGCGCGCGCCTCCGCGACGCACTCCGGCGCGGCATGATCGAAGTACGTGTGGGAATGATATAGCCACACGCGACGCGACTCGGGGCCGGCTGCGTGCGCGGCGCGATGTCGCATCAAAGTCTCCATGCTGGTCGGCATCGACACTCTGCGAAGCTCACGCAACGGGATGACCGTTCCCCACGCGCGGCGCCTGTTTCGGCGCGGCGGGCACCAACCCGTATCGGGTCATGACTTCCACGAGTTTCGCCCGATCGGGCGGTCCGCCCGCACTGACAAGGGCCCCCACGTCGCGAAAATACTGCTCGCCGATATCGGGCGTAAGCATCACGAGCGCGCGAGCGGGTTCGGAAACAGGGTTGCCGAAATGGTGCACGGAACCTCGCGGCGTCGACATCCAGTCACCCGGCTTCAAGTCGCGGGTGACCTCGTCGACCGAATATCTGAGCACGCCCTCCAGCACATAGACGCACTCTTCATTGTCGGTATGGCTGTGTGGCGGGGGCACGTGGGCACCGGCCGGAACCTTCATTTCGAATAGCCCCAACCCGCCCATTTGCGCGCCATCCACGAGATAGCGAATTTCCAATTGCCCGACTTTGACGACCTGACGACTCATGACGATCTCCTCGGTTAGGCGCGGACCGGGCGCTTGCCGCGACCCATTCGTTCCGCGTGCAACGACAATTTAATGAATTGCAGGGATCGGATAAATGGAGTTTACTTCAACCTATTGTTGCAAAACGGCGCCTAATGAAGAACAGGCTGGACGGGATGCGCGTGTTCGCGCGGGTCGTGGAAGCGAAGAGCTTTTCCGCCGCCGCGGACAAACTCGCCATGTCGAAATCGCTGGCGAGCCGGCACGTGAGCGCGCTGGAACGCTCGCTGTCGGTGAAGCTGCTGAATCGTTCGACGCGCAAGCTCAGCCTGACCGAAGCCGGCGCCCTTTTATACGAGCATTGCGCCAGAATCGTGCAGGAAGCGGAGCTGGCCGAGGAGCGCTTGACCCGAACCCAATCCGAACCGGCTGGCCTGGTGAGGGTGACGGCTGTCCAGGCGTTTGCCGCGCGGCATGTGTTGCCCGCGCTCCCCGAGTTCTATCGGAAGTATCCGAAAATCCGGGTCAAGCTCTCTTGCAGCAATCGCGCGCTCGACCTGGGCGATGAGGGATTCGACCTCGGCATCCGCGTGTCCTTCGACCCGGCCCCGAATCTGGTGGCGCGAAAGCTCGCCGTCAACCGGTCCGTGCTATGCGCCACGCCGGCGTATCTAAAGCGGCGCGGGACGCCGCGCCGGATCGAGGACCTGCGCAAGCACGACTGCGTGCTGTTTCCGCCGCTCGCGCCGAAAGGGCTCTGGACCCTGCGCCGGGACAGGCGGAAATATTCGGTGCCAGTCGCCGGTGTCTTGGAAACGGATGACATGGACACGGTACGCGCGGCCGTCGCCGCCGGCCTGGGAGTAGGCATCCTGCCGGCCTATATGGCAGGGGACGCCTTGCGGGAGGGGCAACTGGTACCGCTGTTGCGCCAGTTTCAGGTTTTACCGGAGAGCGCCATCTACCTGGTCTATTTGCCGAACCGCACGCTCTCATCGCGCGTGCGCGCGCTGATCGATTTTCTCGCGGAGCGGTTCGAGCCCACCCCTTCGTGGGAAGTGGGTTGGTGAGACATGCGTCGTCGTTCCTCGCCGGAGGGATTGTTTGCTTCTGGCTGTAAGGGTAGATCGCCGCAGGTGGCATTTCGCTCTGACGTGGACTGCAGTTCTCGGCTAAATTACTGTTTTAGGGTCTCATCTCCGGAAGGAACAACGCGACATGCGATCTCTTATCGTTACCGTCTTGACGCTCCTTCTCGCCGCTATGGCAGGGTGTGCTGGTAACCCGAACAGCTCTCAAGCGATGCAGTGCGAGAATGGTCTAAACGTGGCCTACAAAGAACTGGATATGGCCAAGGCCAATGGGTTTGACGCCACGGTGGAATATTCCAAAGCGGCCAGTCTGCTGGGGGCCGCGAAAATCCAGTCGGAATTTGGCAAATATCCCAACTGCATAGACAAGGTTCAGCGAGCCAGGGCTTATATCGTCAAATCCAGGAAATGAGAAGTCTGAAGGGAATACGCCGCTATCCGACGCTCCCTGATCGTCACGAGCGAGCGTAAGCACCGAGATCGGGGGGCGAAGCGCCCGCTCGACCCTAGCCGGAAATCAGTCTATGCCTTGATTACCGCCTAGGGTCGAGAGCAGACAGCGGCGCGTCGCGCGCCCTTTTTACGCCGCATGAACCGTGTCACTTGCTGACGGTCGCAGCGCCGGCCTTGCACACCACTTCGTCCTGCGACCCTGTGCCGCCGGAGCAGCCGATTGCGCCGATCATCTTGCCGCCCTCGACAAGCGGAATTCCGCCGCGCGAGGTGATGATGTCATCCAGCGACATCAGATAGGGAAGGTTGCCTTCCTGAACCGCGTTCTCGAAGATCTTGGTTTCGCGCCTATATTTGAGCGCCGCACGCGCCTTGTGCTGAGAAATGCTGATCGAGGCGAGCTGGGCCCCGTCCATCCGCGCGAACGCAATCAGATTTCCGCCTGAATCCACGACGGCGACATTCATCGGCCAGTTGCGCCGCTTCGCCTCGGCCACGGTCGCGGCAATCGCCGCGTCCGCGCGATCGAGCGAGATCGGCGTCCCATAGGGAATATTGGCGGGCAAAGCGTCCGGTACGGTGTCTCGAGCCGTGGGCTGTTGACCTAGACTGCTGCCGGCGTAGAGCGCGGCGGCACCGAGGGCTGCTGCGGTAATAACGGATTTCAACGACATGGTGATGTGCCTCCTCCGTTTGACGGCGTTGACATTGCGCCCGGCTCGGACCCGAACCAGGTGACAAGATTCCAGGCGTTTATTCCGGTACTCAGGCCGACGGCCATCATACTCTCGCGGCCACTAGGCGATAGGCGTCAGTCCCGCCGGTAAGTCCCGGGCCTTTTGCGGCCCAACTGTGCTCGAAAATGCACCAAACAAAAGCCCCACTCTCGTGGGGCTCTGTCTCCTAGACCGGAACCGCGTCGGGTTGCGCCTGCCGGTCCGGCTGGGTCTTCGGCTCCGGCTTCGCGCCTGGCGGCGTGACAAGCCGATCGGCCGACCGCTTCAACTTGTCGGCCTCCTCCTTCGCCAGCTTGATGCGCTCCTGATAAAGCACTTCGTCCCACCATTCATGACACATGGCAAGCCTCCTTTACGGTCAACGACCCGCGACTCTCCTCCCAGCTCGGATGCCTGGCGGGAATCCTACGCCCCGCCCTGGCCGCATACAAGAATCGCGATCGCCCGGAGAATCGCTTAGCATGGTCTCCGCGAATCAGTCGACCGCTTGACCGTGGGGAGTGCCGCAGCATGGAGAAGATCAAGATCCAGTTCACGCTGTTTTCCGCCTTCTACTCGCCGCTCATCTCGACGATGTCGGGCGGATTCCTCAGGGCCGAAGGACTCGATCCGCAGTGGTCGGTCTCGCCGCCCGGCGTTTCGGCGGTCGCGGCGCTGCAGGACGGCTCGGCGCACGCCGTGCAGTCGGCCCTGAGCCACAGCTTCACCGCGCTGAACGAAGGCAAGACGCCGGCTGCGGTTCATTTCGCCCAGGTGAACGAGATGGACGGCTTCTTCCTTACCGGGCGCGAGCCTGACCCCGCCTTCACGTGGAACAAGCTCGAGGGCGCCGAGGTCGTCATGTTCAAGGGCGGCCAGCCGCTCGCCATGTTCAAGTACGCCTGCCACAAGGCGGGCATCGACTTCGGCAAAATCAAGCCCATCTGTCCCGGCGGCGCCGCGGAGATCGACCAGGCCTTCCGCCAGGGACGGGGGCGCTACGTGCAGCAGCAGGGGCCGTTCCCGCAGCAGCTGCAAGCCGACCGCGTCGGTCACATCGTCGCCCAGGTCGGCAAGCAGATCGGCCCGTGCGGTTTTTCCAGCCTGGCGGCGACCCGCGAATGGCTGAAGAGCGACATGGCGAAGGCGTTCATGCGCGCCTACCGCAAGACCCGCATCTACATGAGCGAAACGCCGGCTGCCGAGATCGCCCGGGCCGAGAAGCCGTTCTTTCCCACGATCGGCGAAGCCGTGCTCGCCGAGTGCATCGACACCTATCAGAAGCTCGGCTGCTGGACGCCGCACGTCGAGATCACGCGCGCGGCCTTCGAAAAAACGCTCGACGTATTCGAGTACAACGGCTTGATCAAGCAGCGCTACCGCTACGAGCAGGTCTGCGCCGCACCGCCGGCGGCCGATTGAACCGACGACGGATTGCCGGGCGAACGATCAGTCGCCTCAATATCCCGCTTTGCGGTCCACCACTTCCTTGAGCGGCTTGCCGTCCAGGAAGCGACCCAGATTATCGACGAACAGGCGCGCGACGAATCGATCGCGCTGCGGGTGCGGGCCGCCGATATGGGGAAGCACGATGATTCCCTCGGTGGTCCAGAAGGGATGGTCGGCGGGCAACGGCTCCTGCCTGAAGACGTCGAGCATGGCGCCGGCGATCTTCTTCGCCTTCACCGCGGCAATCAGGTCGTCGTCCTTGATCAGATGGCCGCGGCCGAAATTGAAGAGCCAGGCGCTGGGCCTCATCATTCCCAGGCGCTCGGCGTTGATGAAGTTGTCGGTCTCCGGCGTCGCCGGCAACAGCAGCAGCAGGAAATCGGATTGGGCCAGCACCTCGGGCGTGCGGCCGGCGGGGAAGACCTCCGCGACATTGGTCATTGGTGCCGGCCGGCGCCTGGTGCCGATCACCCGCATGCCGAGGGCGGCGGCGATGCGGGCGACGTCCTGACCGATGGCGCCGAGGCCAAGGATGCCGAGGGTCTTGCCAGTCAGCGGCTGCGCGACGCTATGGACCCATCTGCGGTGCTTCTGGTTCTCGACCGCGGCGGCGTAGGGCTTGGCTACATACAGCAGCGCGCCGATGATGTTCTCCGGCATCGCCTCCCGGTGCGTGCCCCGGGCGCAGGTGAGCGTCAGACCTTCCGGCAGGTCCGGCAAAGCGAGCCAGCCATCGACGCCGGCCGTCATGGCCTGGGCCCAGCGCAGTTTCGGCATCGCCGGCAGCAGGCCCGGCGGAACGGTGTAGGCCATCAGCGCTTCGGTCCGGGCCATCTGGTCGGCGGAGGGTTTCTCCTTGCGGGGCAAGGTGTCGACCACGACACGGTCGGCAAGGCCGGCCGCCTCGATCGCGTCGAGATAGGCGGCGGTTGAGTCGGTCCAGAGCAGGACATGGGCGCGGCTGGTCACGATGGGGCTCCTCGGTGGGTCGGCGTATTCTAGCGACCCCAGACGGCGAATCGCCTCTCGTGGATGACCGCGTTCGACCTATTCTGTTGAAGAACTCCGTCTTGCGCTGAATTTCCCATGAGGCGAAGTGTCTGATCTTGCAGTGCATTGATGGAGCGCTCCAAGAATCTCGAGTGCGCCCGCTGCCCGCTGAAATCCCAGTGCTGCCCTAGCACGCCGAATCGCAAGATTCCACGCAGCGTCCATGAAACCTCGCGTGAAGCGGCTCGCTCGCTCGCAAACACCGAGGCCTATCGAGCCTCGCGCAAGAAACGAAAGAAGGTCGAGATGCTCTTTGCGCACCTCAAACGCATCCTCAAGCTGGATCGATTACGGCTACGCGGTCGCACCGGTGCACAGGACGAATTCCTGCTTGCCGCAACCGCGCAAAATCTACGACGAATGGCGAAGTGGCTCGTGCCGAAGACACCGCTTGGGGGACTCGTGCCTGCCTAAGCGCACAGCTCGAGCGTGGCAGGACAACTATTAGCTCGGAGGCAGGCCTTCTGTTATGGACTTGTCCCAGCACGCTTTCAGGCGTAAAAACCTGCCACAAAGGCGCTGGCGGGCGCCGCGCCGGATGGGCCCGCAAGTGAGCGGTCTGACAGGGAGCCAACCATGCCCGCGAACCCAAAAGCCAGACGCAAACGCTCCGCGCTCAAAACGCTGCACCCCGAGCGCTTTCCGGGCGAAGGCAGAGCGTACCGCGCCGCACGAGACAAGCTACTGCGCGCGGAGATCGACCTGCGGCGAAGGACCGAGGCCGTGGCGGCGATGCGACGCAAGCTGCCGCCCGGCGGCGCCGTGCCGGAAGACTATGAGTTCGAGGAATTCAGCGACTCCAACGCGCGCCGGGTGAGGCTCTCGGAGCTTTTCGCGCCCGGCAAGGACACTCTCGTGGTGTACAGCTTCATGTACGGGCCGAACATGGCAAAAGCCTGCCCGATGTGCACCTGCATGCTCGACAGCCTCGACGGCGCCGCACCGCACGCCGGCCAACGGATCAACCTCGCGATCGTGGCGAAATCGCCCATCGCGCGTATCCGGGAATTCGGTCGCGAGCGCGGCTGGCGAAACCTGCGGCTGCTGTCCTCGGCGAACAACAGCTATAGCCGCGACTACCGCGGAGAAACTGCGGACGGCGCGCAACTGCCTTCACTGAATGTGTTCGTGAAGCGCGGCGGCAAGATCCATCACGTCTACAACAGCGAGCTGCTCTTCGCCTCCACAGAAGAAGGTCAGTCTCCCCGTCACGTCGATGCTATCTGGCCGCTTTGGAACCTGTTCGATTTCACGCCCGAGGGGCGCGGGACGAACTGGCATCCGAAGTTGAGTTACGAGGCCTGAGATCCGCCGCCGCGGCGATATACGCCTATTCGGCGCGCAGGCTCCCCATCGTGAAGGCAGGCTGGACGTCGGGCGGCTGCGGCGCGATCCAGCTCACTCCAAGTTCTTCCGCCCATTTCGCGAGCTCGCCGCTCGCGAGCGCACGCTCGATTTCCCTGTTCGCAACCGCGAGCGTATCCGCGCTGTTTTCCAACGCCACGAAACCGAGGTTGATGCGCAGCGGATGGACGAACTTCGCGCGCACCAGGTGCGTGCCGGGATTGCGCAGGCGGTAGGCGTCGAATCGGGCGAGCGGAGTTAGTGTGGCGTCGAAGCGCCCCGCATCGAGGGCCGCGAGGAGGTCCTCCTGCTGCGAGAGCGTGACGATGCCCTTTTGCAGCAGGCCGTTGCGATAGAGCTCGAGCGCCGAGCCAGCCATCATGCCGGTCACGGCGCCGACCCGGTAGCCCTGCAGGTCGGCGAGGAACTCGACTTTCATCGCCGGGTCGCGCGTGATCACGCCCATGGCCGCTGCGTAATAGGGGCGCGTGGCGGCGAGCCGGCCGAGGGTCACGAAAGCACGCTTCGGCGGAGGCGGCGCGCCGGGATAGTCGGGCGGGCGCGCCGTCGCCCGCCCTGGGGCGCCGAGGTCGGACTCGAAGAGCGGAAAGCCGCTCGCGAGCTCGCACACGCCCATCGATAGGAGCGCGTTGACCTCGTGCGCGAGGGTCTTGTCCATCTCGTACTTGGATTCGAAGAGCACGAGCTCGAGCGGACGTCCGGCGGCCTCGGCGATCGCCTTCGCAACTGCGGTGTCGAACCCGCGTGCTGCGCCGTTCTCCTTGTAAGAGAGCGGCGGATTGCCCTCGGCGAGGCACACCTTGAGCGGCGAAGGCGGCACGCCGCGCGCCCGGACATAGGCCCAAAGCACGTGAATCTGTTCGCCGTCGAGCGCGTTTCCGAACGCCGGCATGTTGCCCTTGCCACCGGCGACCGAGCGGTAGAAGCGCTCCGGCTGGTCGAGCGGGAACTTGCGCAGGTCGTAGACCGTCGTTCCCGAATTGACCATGTTCTGCCCGTGACACGGGGCACAGGTGCGCTGGAACTGCAGGCGCCCGCTCTCGAAATCCGAGGCGGGCGCCCGGGCTGCGAAGAGCGTCGCCGCGACGAAGGCGGCGGCGAGCCTCACTTATGCAGCGCGAAGGTCCAGACGGAGCCGCCGGCCGGGACCGACGAATAGCGCGCGTCGCCGAGCAGGGCCCAGACGCCGCCTGCGCCCGAGACTACGGAGACGTACTGCTTGCCCCCCTTCTCCCAGGTCACCGGCAGGCCGATGATTCCCGAGCCGGTCTGGAACTGCCAGAGCTTCTTGCCGTTGTTCGCGTCGAAGGCGAGGAACTCCCCGGTCGCCGCGCCGGTGAAGACGAGCCCGCCCGCGGTGGAGAGCGTGCCCGCCATACTCGGCAGCCCGGGCCACGCCGCCTGCCATTTCGCCTTTCCGGTCATCGGGTCGATCGCCGACAGGTAACCAGTGGGTTCGTCCTTCGGCATCGTCACTCCACGGAAGTCGATGCCGAGGTACCACTCGCCCTGCTTGTATTCGGGCTTGGCGAGCTTGTAGGGCCAGCTCATGTTGAAGGTGTTGCCGTACGCCAGGCCCGTTGCCGGATTCCAGGACATCGGATTCCAGTTCTTGCCGCCGATGATCGACGGGTAGATCTGCTCGTCGCTGCCGGCACGGATCCGCTGCGTCGCCGCCGACTCGACCGGCCGTCCGGTCTTCAGGTCGACGCGGTCCGCCCACGTGACCTTGGTGTACGCATTCGCTGCGAGCAGCTTGCCGTTGGTGCGATCGAGCACGTAGAAGAAGCCGTTGCGGTTCGCCTGCATCAGCACCTTGCGGTTCGCGCCACCGACTTTCATGTCGACCAGCATGCCGACGTCGGTGGAGTCGTAGTCGTAGGGATCGTTGGGCGAGAACTGGTAGTACCAAACGATCTCGCCGGTCTTGGGCCGGAAGGCGAGTACCGAGCAGATGTAGAGGTTGTCGCCCTTCCGCACCTCGGCGTTCCACGGCCCGCCGTTGCCGGTGCCCCAGTAGACGAGATCGAGATCCGGGTCGTAGGCGCCGGTGAGCCAGGTCGGCGCGCCGCCCTTCTGCGCCGTGTCGCCCGGCCAGGTGTCGGCGCCCTTGTCCGTGCCCGCCGCGGTGGTGTAGGTGCGCCACAGGTGCTTTCCGGTTTCCGGGTCCCAGCCGTCGATGAAGCCGCGCGTGCCGTATTCGCCACCGGCGATGCCGGTCATGAGCACGCCGTTGGCGATGAGCGGCGCGCCGGTCATCGCGTGGCCGAGCTTGTAGTCGATGACCTCTACCTTCCAGAGCAGCTTGCCGGTCTTCGCGTCGAGCGCAAGGACGTGGGAGTCGAGCGTCGTGCGGTAAAGCTTGCCGTTGAGGATCGCCGCGCCGCGGTTAAGGAGCCCGCAGCAGGCCATCTTGAACACGTCGGGCGCGTACTCGATCTCGTGCTTCCAGAGCTGCTTGCCGGTGAGCGCGTCGATCGCGACGGTCGAGGTGTGCGTGGTGACGTACATCACTCCGTCGTAGATGATCGGCTGCGATTCCTGGCCCTGCGGGTTGTTCAGGCTGTAGTTCCACACCGGGACCAGGTTCGCAACGTTCTTCTTGTTGATGGACTTCAGCGCGCTGTAGCGCTGGTTGTTGTAGCCCATCCCGTACGTGAGGATGTTGCCGCCGCTGCGGTAGTCGTTCTTCAGGTCGTCGAAGCTCTGGGCCTGAACGGAACCGGCGAGCATCGCCGGAGTTGTCGCGAGCAGGAACGCGATAGCCTTGGAGCGCATGCCACCCTCCTCAGAGTTTGAAGTCTTCCGAATGAGATTTTTAGCGCCCGTGAGCTAAAAAGTAAACAGCAATGTTGAAATAGGCGTCGATGGTGCACCGCAACCCGCATTTAACCTGGCAAACCACGCGTCGCTCGGTGCAGCGACAAATGGGCCACCTCCGAATTGAATGTCCTTAGGCGATGGGCGTCAGTCCCGCTGTCGTCAGCCGATAGCGCCGGTCGCAGCCGGCGGCCGCGGCCTCTGAGTGGGTGACGAGGATCGCCGCGGCGCCGCGCTCCATCACCTGGGCCCTGAACAGGGCGAGCACCTGGCGCGCGTTTTCGGGATCGAGGTTGCCGGTGGGCTCGTCGGCGAGCACGAGCTGCGGGTCGCCGACCAGCGCGCGGGCGATCGCGACGCGCTGCAGCTCGCCGCCCGAGAGCTCGCGCGGCATGCTCGCCTCGCGCCCTGCGAGGCCGACCGCGGCGATGAGCAGCCGCGCCCGGCCCTCGATCTCGATCGATTCGACGCCACGCAGCAGCAGCGGCAGGCCGACGTTCTGCACCACGGTGAGGTGCGGCAGGACGTGGAACGCCTGGAACACGAAGCCGAAGTGCTCGCGCCGCAGGCGCGTCGCCGCGTCGTCGTCGAGCGCCGAGACGCGCGCCTCGCCGAAGTACACGGCTCCGCCGTCGAGCGGCTCGAGCCCGGCGACGACGTTGAGCAGCGTCGACTTGCCGATGCCCGACTCGCCGATCACCGCGACGTACTCGCCCGCCGCGACCTCGAGCGACACCGCGTTCAGCACGATCCGGGCGCCGAAGCGCTTGGTGACGCCATCGAGCCTGAGCATCAGACGCCCAGGTAGCGGCGGCGCAGGTCGGGCTGCGCCTTGAGGTCGGCGCTCCAGCCCTCGTACACCACCTCGCCCTTCACCAGGATCACGCTGCGGTCGGTGGTCGCGCTCACCGCGGCGAAGTTCTTGTCGACAATCACGGTGGCGATGCCCGACGCGCGCACGCGCCGCACGATGTCCCAGATCTCGCGCGCGATCTTCGGCGCCAGGCCCTCGGTCGCCTCGTCCAGGATGAGCAGCTCCGGGTTGGTCATCAGCGCGCGGCCGATGGTGAGCATCTGCTGCTCGCCGCCCGAGAGCTGAGCGCCGCCGTGCCCGAGCCGCTCGGCGAGGCGCGGAAAGGTCGCCAGCACGCGCTCGTAGGTCCAGTCGTTGCGCCCCTCGACGCCGCGCCGCGCCGCCATCACCAGGTTCTCGCGCACGCTCAGGTTGGGGAAGATGCCGCGCCCCTCGGGCACGTAGGCGACGCCCAGGCGCGCCACGCGGTAGGTCGGCGCGCGCGTCACGTCCTCGCCGCGCACGCGCACGCTACCGCCGCGCGCGCGCACGATGCCGAGCACGGTCTTGAGCAGCGTCGTCTTGCCCATGCCGTTCCTGCCCATCAGCCCGAGCGCCTCGCCGCGCCGGATCGACAGGTCGACGCCGTGCAGGATGTGGCTCGCGCCGTAGTAGGCGTGCAGGCCGCGCGCCTCGACCAGCAGCTCACTCATGCTGCGCCTCCTCGCCGAGATAGGCCTGCTGCACCTCTGGATTGGCGCGGATCTGCGCCGGCGCGCCGCTCGCCAGCACGTTGCCGTTGACCATCACCGTGAGCACGTCGGCGACCGCGAACACCGCATCCATGTCGTGCTCGACCAGCAGGATCGCATGGCGCTCGCGCAGCGCCCGGATCAGCGCGACCATGCGCGCCGATTCCTCCGCGCCCATGCCGGCGAGCGGCTCATCGAGCAGCAGCACCTTCGGCTCGGCGGCGAGCGTCATCGCGACTTCGAGCTGCCGCTGCTCGCCGTGCGACAGCGCCGCGGCGATCACCGCGCCGCGCGCGCCCAGCCCCGCCGCCTCGAGCGCGCGCTCGGCGGCGCGGTTCACCTGCTCGTAGCGCTCGGCGCGGCGGAAGAAGCGCATCGAGGTCGGCAGGCGCGACTGCGCCGCCAGGCGGCAGTTCTCGAAGGCGCTGAAGCCGAGGAACACGTTGGTCTTCTGGTAGCTGCGTCCCACGCCGCGCTGCGACACCTGCTCCGGCCGCAGCCCGGTCACGTCCTCGCCGAACAGCTCGATGCGCCCGCCGCTCGGCACGAGGTCGCCCGAGAGCATGTTGATCAGCGTGCTCTTGCCGGCGCCGTTCGGGCCGATCACCGCGTGCACCGCGCCGGTGGCGCAGGCGAGCGACACGTCCGAGACCGCGGCCAAACCGCCGAAGAAGCGGCTCAGGCCCTCGGTGCGCAGCGCGGCGTCAGCCACGGCCGTCCCCTGCGGCGCGCCGGCGCGCGAACAGGCTGCCCAGCCCGCGCGGCAGGAACAGCACCACCGCGATGACGAAGGCGCCGAGCAACAGCTGCCAGTACTTGGTCCAGATCGAGAACAGCAGCTCGAGCACCATCAGCGCGCCGGCGCCGAGCGCCGGACCGGCGAGCGTCCCCATGCCGCCCAGGATCACCATCACCAGCGCCTCGCCCGAGCGGTTCCAGCCGAGCTGCTCGGGGTTCATGATGCCGTCCTGCACCGCGGTCAGGTAGCCCGCGAGGCCTGCCAACGCGCCGGCGAGCACGAAGGCCGCGAGCTTGTAGCGGAAGGTGGCGAATCCCAGCGAGCGCATGCGCGGCTCGTTGTCGCGGATGCCGACCAGCACGCGCCCGAACGGCGAGCCGAGCACCCGGCGCAGCAGCAGGTACACCGCCACCGTCAGAACGAGCGTCAGATAGTAGCGGTGCAGCGTGTTCTCCAGGTCGACCGGCTGCCAGCCGAGCAGCGACAGGGTCGGCTTCGCGTTCAGGTACTTGCCGTCCGAGCCGCCGAAGTAGGCCGAGTCGCGCACGAAGAAGTACGTCATCTGCGCGAACGCGAGCGTCACCATGATGAAGTAGACACCCGAGGTGCGCAGCACCAGCGCGCCGACCGCGAGCGCCGCGAGCGCGGCGACCGCCATCGACGCGGGCAGCGTCCAC
>Ga0153916_10000379_pt1 | contig 29243 bp, 38 predicted proteins | sample Opewatmetagenome_FD_109642 | JGI IMG/M metagenome (GOLD analysis project Ga0153916, IMG submission 109642) | Freshwater wetland microbial communities from Ohio, USA - Open water 3 Core 3 Depth 4 metaG | ecosystem: Environmental > Aquatic > Freshwater > Wetlands | place: USA: Ohio, Lake Erie...
GGCGTGCCCGGGTCGATGCTGTGGCCCACCAGCGGCAGCCCGTACTTCTTCAAACCCAGCGGCGGCATCCAGGCCCACATCTGGGTCGAGTTCGACGTCAACTGGACCTGCCCCTCGGTGAAGTTCGTCGCCGCCCAGGAACAATTCTACAACTATCCCACCTGCGACCCGTTCTCGGTAGACAATAATACCGTATTCCGGGGCCATTCGTGGGAATACTACGAGGGGTCCTGGTCGCCTTTCGAATCGTCAACCGACCCCATTTACCGCAACCTCATGATCCGCGTTTGGGTCGAGCCGGGCCAGACGTTCCCGGGCGTCGCGCCGTCGAGCATAGGCCGCGTCAAGGCGCTCTATTACTAACGTTCATACGTTACCGAAAGACGGCAAGAGGGAGCCCGCGGGCTCCCTTTTCTATTTCGGGAACTAATCCTTGACGCTGCTCCCCGGGCGGCGTATAATAACGGCGTATAAGGAAAATAAAAGAGGTGCGCGATGAAGAAATCCCCTTTAATTTTAGGCGGCGTGTTGCTGGCCTCGGTTTGGGCCGCGGGCGCCGCGGTGGTAGTCCAGGAAGACTTCGAAGGCGCCAAGTTCCCGCCCGCGGGCTGGGAGAAAGTAGAGGTCAGGGGCGCCTGGACCCGCGAGAACGCCGGCGCGCCGTATAACTGGTGCGCGTACTTCCACAGCTTCGCCTACGTCGGCGGCCAGGGGACGCTGCGGACCAAGGGCCAAGAGCTGACGGCGGTCGAACACCGCGTCTCCTTCGCCTACCGCTACCGGGTCGAACCCGCGAGCGGGACGACGTCGGCCCAGGCCCGCGTCGAACGCCTCGAGGGCGAAGCGTGGCAAATCGTCTCCAGCTGGCCGCTGCCGCTTAACGCCGCCTTTCAACCGTACGAGTTTAAGCACCCGGCCTCGGTCGCCGGGACGTACCGCCTCCTCTTTTACGCCGAGGTGGCGAGCGAGGCCATCGTCTTCTTCCGCGTGGACAACGTGGCGTGGGAGAGCGGCCCCTTCACCGCCGTCGCGCCGGCGAGCCTGGGGCGCGTGAAAGCGCTTTATCACTGACGCCGACTACTCGAGCAAAAGATACCGCCCCTCGGGGCGGTTTCTTATTTGAGCGGCCGCGCGCCGTTGACGGCTTAGCTCCCGGTATGTTAAAATTGTATTGAGGTGAATCGATAAATGGCGCAAGCGAAAGTGGCGGCGCTCCGCACGAGCGCCGAGACCATAATCGGGGACTTCACGCGGCTGATGCGGCTCGCGGATTACTCCTCCTATCTGCCCCGCGACAAAAAGACGATACTCAAGGTCAACATCAGCTGGCACAAGTATTACCCGGCCTGCTCGACGACGCCGTGGCAGCTCGAGGCCGTCATCAAGACGCTGCTCGAGGACGGCTACCCCAAGGAAAACCTGGTCCTGTGCCAGAACGCCACCGTCGTCGTCGACCCCAAGGTGGGCGCGCGCCTTAACAAACTTCAGGGCGTCGCCGAAAAATACGGCCTCGCGTTCCACTACCTCCAAGACGCCGACCAGGAGGAATGGGTTCCCTACCGACCCAAGGGCGAGATGCTCGTCCTGGGCGACGTCTACAAAAAGAAAGGCCTCTGGCTCCCCAAGTCCTTCCCCGGCACCAACATCATCCACCTGCCGACGGTCAAGACGCACGTCTTCACGACGATGACGGGCGCGATGAAGAACGCCTTCGGCGGCCTGTTGAACCTCGAGCGCCACTGGACCCACGCCGTCATCCACGAGACGCTGGTGGACCTGTTGACGATACAGAAGGAAATTCATACCGGCATCTTCGCGGTGACGGACGGGACGATCGCGGGCGACGGCCCGGGCCCCCGGGCGATGCGGCCCGTCGTCGCCAACGTCATCCTCGCCTCCGCCGACCAGGTCGCCGTCGACGCCGTCTCGGCCAAGATAATGGGGCTCGAGCCGCTCGAGCTGGACTTCATTCGGCTGGCCCACGAGCGCGGCCTGGGCGTCGGCGACCCGCGCGAGCTCGAGCTCGTCGGCGACGACGTCTCCGATATGAACCTCCACTTCTCGCCCTACGAGGACACCTTCGCCTCGCGCGGCCAAAAGATGATATATCACGGCTGGCTCAAGCCCTTCGAGCATTTCCTCCTCCGCACGCCGCTGGTGCCATGGTCGTACGTCGCGAGCCGCCTCTACCACGACGCCTTCTGGTATCCGTTTATCGGCAAGAAGCGCGTTAAAAAAATTCTGGACGAGAGCGAGTGGGGCAAGCTCTTTTTGGAATACGAACCCCGAGGCATTCAGTGGCGCTAATGCCGAAACCTTAGGCGCGAGGAGGACGATATGAACGAAATATGTTGGCTCGCGATTCCCTCTACCAACGTCGCGAGAGCCAAATCGTTTTACGAAGGTCTATTCGGGTGGACGACAACGGGCGACGCCGCCGGCGGGTTTTTAGAATTCGAACCGTCGAAGAAACCGGGCGGCGCCATTATGAGGGTGGAGGAGATAAAAACGCCGGCGCCCACGGTCTACGTCTCGGTGGAGGACGTGGCGGCCGCGGCCGAGAAAGCGGTCGCGCTCGGCGGCGCCGTCGTCGTCCCGCCCACGGAGGAGGAGGGAGGCACTTTCGCGATAATAACCGACGCCGACGGCGTCCGGCTCGGCCTCTGGCAGGTTAAGAAAAAATAAAAAACCCTTCCCCCTCGTAAACGCCGCGGCCCGGCTTCAGGTAAACCAGCCGCCGAAGGGGACATACGAAACATAGGGCGTCTCGACAAGGAGGAACGGCGTGAAGGAATTTGTCGGCCTTGCGGTAACCGTTTCAATAGTTTGCGCCGCGGCGTTTTCGCCCGCGGCATTCGCCGCTTCCGCGGGAGCTTTCCTGGCGGAAGCGGGGATAGGCGCGTTGTGCGGCTACGGCGCCGCCGGCGCCGGCTTCGCCCTCTTCTATTTCGGGAACGAGACGATGAGCGGCAACGACGACAACAACGCCCTGATGGCCGGGGGCGTTGCGTTGATGGCCGCCTCACCCGCCGCCACCGCCACCGGCGTCTACGTCATGGGCGAGGCCATCGACGGCGCTTCGGCGAACAAAGGGGCGGCGTGGGGCCTCCCGACGCTCGCGGCCTACGGCGCCACGGTCGTCCTGGTGGGCGGCACCGCCGCGGCGGGCGCGGGCCACGTCGGCGTAATCGTCGACGCCGTGGCCATGCCGTTTCTGACGGCGTGGGCCTATAACGCGGTCAAGAAGCCAGCGGGCGCCAGCGAAAGCCGCCTACCCTCGCTCGAGCCGTACGTCGCCGTAGCTACGGCCGGCGAAGGACCGCCGGTACCGCTGTACGGCGTAACCTTGCATTTCTAAAACCCATCGCGTTCGTAACCGGATGGCGCGGGTTTTTACTAATAACGAATAGAAGAAGACGGACAATATCCAGCGGAGGCAATGGGAATGGGGACGATGAGTGCGAGGGTTTTGTCCGTCCTATGCGGGTTCGGGCTCGCCGCCGGGGCACCCGCGGCGTTCGCCGCTTCCGCGGGGGATTTCCTGGCCGAGGCGGGCGTAGGCGCGCTGTGCGGCTGCGGCGCCGCCGGCGCCGGCTTCGGCCTCTACTTTTTGGGGACCGAGACGACGAGCGACAACGACGACAACGAAGCGCTGATGGCCGCGGGCGGAATTTTGATGGTGACCTCTCCCGCCGCCATGGCCGGCGGCGTCTACCTTATGGGCGAGGATTTGGACGGCCCGTCGGCGAACAAGTTCGCCGCGTGGGCTCTCCCCACGCTCGCGGCCTACGGCTCTTCGGTCGTAATAACGTACGTCGCTGGCGTGGCGGGGGCGGGCCACGTCGGCTTAGCCGTCGGCGCCGCGGCCATGCCGTTTCTGACGGCGTGGGCCTATAACGCGGTCAAGAAACCGGCGCCCGCCGGCGAAAGCCGCTTGCCCTCGGTCGAGCCTTACGTCGCCGCAGCCGCCGGCGGCAACGGCCGGCCCGTTCCGCTGTACGGCCTTACTTTTTCTTTTTAATATCTATAGGGAATAGACGATAGGGCGAACCGCAGTTCGCCCCTATAAATTTAATTAAATACCGCCCGCTTTAGCGGGCGGTGCCTAAGCGGCGAAGCGTCGAACCGCCAGCTTAAGCCGGCGGCTTATTACAATACGACCGCCAAAGGATTTGCGCCGACCTCGACTTCGGCCCCTACGCTTAATATTTAAAACGCTTCGTCGAATATGACGTAAACGCCCTGCGAGTCTTTGCCGCGGCCGTAGTCGAGGCGGATGCGCGCCTCGCCGCCCTTGACGAGGTCGAGGCGGAGGCCGCCGCCGGCGGTGAGCATCGCCTTATCGAACGAGAAGTCGGCCATCGTGAAGCCGACGTCCCCCACGTCCACGAAGAGGACGCCGCCCAGCCGCCACCACAGCGGCACCCGGACCTCCTCCTGGTAGGCTACGAGCCAGCGGCCCCGCGCCCTTCCCTCCGGTTCGCCCCGCAGGACCGCCGAACCCCCTAACTCCGGCATCGCCCAGAAGGGCGGTTTCTCGTCGCGCCCCGAGAGGAACAACCTGTTGGCGCAGGTCCACTTGCGCCCCAGCCGCTCCACCGCCCAGAAGAACCGCGCGTCCGCCTCATACCACCGGAACGTGTAGTCCGAGCCGCCGCCCTCGTCGAAGAGCGAGAACCGCGCCCGCAAGAAAAGGCCCTCGGTGGTAGTGTGGCGGCGGTCGCGGGTATCGTATTCCGCGAAGGCCGCGGGCCCGACTAAGAGGCCGCCCTTGGCGCCGGGGGCGTAGGCCGGCCCGGGCAAAAAGTTCGGCGGCCGCCCCTCGGCGTCCGGCGCCCACGCGACGACCTCGTAATTTTCGACGAACGCCCCTAGGCCGGCGTAAAACGGCCCCGCGACCCGGCGGTACCCCTTGACGTCCGCGCGCAACATGCGCCGGGTGTAGGCGGCGTAATACTCCTTGGGGACGTCCCTCGAGCCGGGCGGCGGCCAGAAGGTCGTCGGATACTTCTCGAAGCGGTCCTCGGCCAGCAGCCGCCAATTCCCGGACGGCGAATAGAGGTCGCCGTTGAGGTCGAAGCGGGACTGGCGGCGCCAGGTGTAGACCGCCATCGGCTGGACGTAAGAGTCGCGCGTCTCGGGCAGGCTTGCGGGTAGGCGGAAGAAGGCCGCGACGTACCCGCCGAACGCGGGCCCGGTATCGGGGGTATAGTACGCGAAGGGGAAGCCGGCCCAGATAACGCCGCAGGCCGGCGCGGCCGCGAAAGCTAATATTATCGCCGTACGCCTCGCGCGCACGGCCCAATATTAATTAACAATCGGGAACGGCGCAACCTAAAATTCGGCGTCGGTTTCTGTTTACAAGGCGCGCGAGCCGTTGTATTATTTCAAGTGAAGTATTTGGCGTTGTTATTAACGATTGCCGCGGCCGGGGCGTGGGCCGACGGCGCCGGCGTCGCGGCCGCGGAAGTCGGGTGCGGCTACGTCGGCGGCTTGGCCGCGGGCCTGGCCGGCATACCGGCCGGGAACCTGTTTACCCACGACGATTTCGCCGGCGGCGGCCTGTGGGGCTTCTTTGTCGCCTACCCCGCCGGCGTAGGGCTCGGCGTATACGGCGCGGGCGAGTTGTGGGGCGACGACTCGGCGAACGACGGCGCGAGCGTCGCCGCCGCCATCGGCGCCTCGTACGCGTCGGCGGCGGCGGGTTATTTAATTAAAAAGTATAAAGGGCTACTAATAAGTATGTTCGTCGCCCCCGCGGCCTCGACCCTGGCCTATAACGTCGTAAAGAATTCCGCCCGCGAAACCTCGGACGGCGAGGTCGCCCCGGTCCGCGGTTTTTACGCCTACACGTCGTTCAGCTTCTAAGGAGACTAGAGCTATGCCACCGCGCTTTTTCCTCGCGCTCTTAATAATCTCCGCCGGTTCGGCGTCGGCGATACTGGAAGTCGGGCCGGCGGTCGGCTTCGACGCGCGGCCGCCGGAAGAGGGCGACGCCGTCTACGGCCTATCGCTGGCGATGCACGTCGGGCCGGCGTCGGTATACGCGCGCGGCGCGCTGATGCCCACCAGCGCTCAAAAGGCCGGCGGCGGCGCATATGTGGACGAATGGGAGCGGCGTTACTACAGCGCGGACGTTACGCCGCTCGTGGCCGTGGCCGCGAAGGAAATCGCGCCCGTGGTCGGCCTCAACTACCGCCAAAGCCGGTTTAAGGATTACGATTACGAGGGGGGCGAGCGGCAGAAGGGCATACCCGCGCCCTTCACCTATACCGACGGCGAGACGACGAGCCGCCGCGTCCTCGCGCTGGGGGGTTTAAAATTCGCCGGCGACAAGGGATTTTCGGGTGCGGCGTGGGGCGGCGTCGGCGCCGTATTCCAAAAGCGCGTCGGCCTGGCGTGGACGCGGACGGCCCCGCCGGAACCCAAATATCGGGAGTGGTCCCTCGACGCCGAGTGGAAGACGCTCGAGTTCGCGGCCGCGGCCGTCGCGACGTACCGGGTGGCGAGGTTCTTCGGCATAACGGGCGGATTCGAGATTACGAACCGGGTCGCGACGGTTGACGGCGCCGATGCGCCCGCGGAACGCCCGCTCGGATTTACGTTGTTCTTCGCCCCGGCGCTGCTTCTATAAAATTACGAGATGTTCAAGGCCGTAGCCATCGTCGTCAGTATGGCCTGCGCCGCGGCGGCCGCGCGGGCCGGCGAGCCGGGCGGGACGCCGGACGCGCTCTTCTTCAGCGAGGCCGCGGTGGGGGGCGCGGTGGGCGTCGCGTTCTTCGTCGCCGCCTACGCCGTCGGCGGCAACCCCAAGAAAAACGAAGACACGACGCGCGAGGCGGCGTCTTATGGCGTTTACGGCGCGGCGCCTTTCGCCGCGGCGCTGGGCGTATACGTCGTCGGCGAGACGTCGGGCCACCGCTCCGCCAACCGGGGCCTACTTCTTTTGGCTACGGCGGGGACTTTCTACGGCCTGGCCGGGGCCGCGGCCGGCGTGGCCTACGCCCTGACCGAAGAGCACAAAGACGCCGGCGCCTTGACCGCGGCCTTCTATACCGTCATCCCGGCCGGCTTCGCCGCCGCCGCCGCCTACAACGCCGTCAAGGAACCCTATTTCTACGAGATACCCGGCTATTCCCTGAAAATAGGGCCGTCGTTCGGCGTTTGCCGCGCCGGAGAGAGCGGCGAACCCGTCGCCACGTGCGGGGTGGAGGTATGGTTTTAAATAAAAGCGCAACGGCACTCGCGGCGGCCGTGGCGCTCGCGGCCTCGGCGTGCGCGGGCGAACCCAGCGGCTTCCGCCCGGGTTTGTATTTAGGCGAAGCGGCCGCGGCGTGCGCGCTTAGTATCCCCGTTACGGTGGGCGGTTTTTATTTGGTAGAAGCTTCTTCGTCGCTTTACGGCGGCGCTTATGATTGAATCGACGAGGGCGAGCCGTATTGGCCCGGCCTCATAATTGGCAACAGCGCGGCTTTCGGATATCCGTTCGCGGCTACTTTGGGGACTATGGGGATAGGCGAGGGCTTCGGCAGTACGTCCTCGAACCAGGGAACTGCTTATCTTTTGTCGTCTTTAGCTTCCGTGGGCGCCGCGGCCGGAGCCGGTTTCGGCGGCGTCTTGCTCTTCAACGACGTTGACCACCACCGCCGTTTTTGGCGGGGCGTTTTCTACGGCGTAATACCCAACGCGTTTCTCAACGCGTACGTATACAACCGCGTTAAAAAACCCGAAAGCGGCAACTCCTCTTCGCGCTTCTCGACGACGCCGTACGTAACGGCGTTCCGCGTAGGCCACGACGAGCCGACGCCGGTTTACGGCCTATCCTTATCTTTTTAATATGAAGTCGATTCCCATCGTCTACTCCCCCCAATACTTCGCCGACCTCAAGGGGCACGTCTTCCCCATCGAGAAGTACCGCCTGATCGTCGAGCGCCTCGAGGCGGAGGGCATCCTGGGCGAGGTGGTCGAGCCGCGGCCGGCTACCCGCGAACAGCTCGAGCTGGTCCACACCCCGGAATACCTGAACGACGTCCTGGCGGCGCGTTGGACGCCCCGCACCGCCTCCTCCGAGATGGCGCTGACCCCGGAGATAGCCCGGGCGTTCTTAATCGGCGCCGGCGGCTCGGTCGAGGCGGCGCGGCTCGCGCTCGCGCGCGGCGGCCCGGCCATGAACGTCGGCGGCGGCCTCCACCACGCCTTCCCCGACCACGCCGAGGGTTTCTGTTACATTAACGACGTCGCGCTGGCGGTCCGGGCGATGCTGCACGAGGGCCGGGCAAAAAAGGCCGCGGTCATCGACTGCGACCTCCACCAGGGCAACGGCACCGCCGTTATTTTCCAAGGCGACCCGAACGTCTTCACCTTCTCCATCCACGAGGAGCACCTTTACCCCGTCAAACAAAAGAGCGACCTCGACGTCGGCTTGCCCTCCTTCGCCGGCGACGACGTCTACCTGCCGCCGCTGCGCAAGTACGTCCCGTTCGTGCTCGACGAACACCGGCCCGAGGTCGTGGCGTACGTAGCCGGCGCGGACCCCTACGCCGGCGACCAGCTCGGGACGCTCCAGCTCACCCTCGAGGGCCTAGTGGAGAGGGACCGCGTCGTGCTGGGCGGCTGCCGGGACCGCGGCATCCCGGTGGCGATATTGCTCGCCGGCGGCTACGCCGCCCGGACCGACGACACGGTTACGATTCACGTCAACACGTATAAAGTCGCGGCGGGTTTGCTGTAAACGCCGCCTCGCGCCGCATAAAAAAGGAGCCCGCCGGGGGCTCCCTTTTTTCCGCTTATTAAATCGTACCCCTAGCCGCCGACGCGGCGGTAGCGGAGGATGACGCCCTGGTCGCCCACGGCCCACCCCTCGCCGCCGTTGCACAGCACGACGCCGTTGAGGTTGACGGGGGGCAGCTCGAGCCCTATCCGGCCCCACGAGCCGTCCTTCACCCCCAACATCGTGCCGTCGTTGCCGCAAGCGAAAGCTGCGTCGTTTGCGGCGTCGAGGCCCTGGAGAGAGGCCGTCGCGGGCGCGGGCACCACGCGCCAGGACGCGCCGCCGTTGTAAAGGATAACGCCGTCGTCGCCGACGGCGTAAACGCCGCCGCCGCCCAGCGCGACGCCGTGCAGCCGCTCCGGTGTCGGAACCGCCACTTTGCGCCAGCGGCCGCCGTCGTAATACAGCACCGTGCCGGCGTCGCCCACGGCCCACGCCGTGCCGCCCTCGGCGGTCGCGACGTCGCGGAGGTCCGCGGTGACGCCGGCGAGCGAAACGTCTCGCCAGCTCTGGCCGTCGTAGCGGAATATTACGCCGTGGTCGCCCACCGCGAAGCCCGTTCCGCCGCCGTCGAAGGCCACGCCGTAGAGGTCATACCCGGTGAGGTGAACGGTGTTATACCACTGGCCGTTATGGTAGCGGACCACGACGCCGTCGGCTCCCACCGCCCACCCGGAACTCCCCGTCGTAATCGCGACGGCGTTGAGGTCGAGGTCGGTGACCGAGCCCTGGTAGAAAGACCACCTGACGCCGTCGTAGTGCAGAATCTTCCCCTGCGCGCCCACGGCCCACACGTCGTCGGGCCCGGAGGCGTCGACGTCCCGCAGGCTCACGCCGCCGGGCATGGGCCCCCGAAACATGGACCACAGCGAGATATCGGCCGTATCGTCCTCCGCGCACGCCAGCATCAGCGCGACGGCGAGCGCGGCCCCAAGCAACGGATAAAGTCTCATAGCCTACCTGCCCCCGCGGCGAGCTATCTTGGCCAGCGCCCGCGCGGCGAAGTCTACCTGTTCCTCGTCGTTAAAATAACCGAAAGAGAAACGGACCGTCCCGGCGTCGATGGTACCCAGGGTCTGATGGGCCAACGGCGAACAATGGAGGCCGGTCCTTACCATGATGCCGTATTCCGCGTCGAGCGCGTGGCCGACGACCGCGGGGTCCATTCCCTCCACCCGCACGGAACATACGCCGGCTTGCCGCGTAAAATCCCGCGGCCCGTAGTACGTCACGCCGGGCATGTCGTCCACCGCCGCCACGAAACGGGCCGCCAGCTTCGACTTGTGGGCGCCCACCGCGGCCGGCGTAACCTCGGCCAGGAATTCGCACGCCGCTTTCAACCCCGCCAGGCCGACGGCGTTGTGCGAACCGGCCTCGTAGAGGTCCGGGAGATAGTCCGGTTGGTACGTATGGCCCGAGTCGGTACCGGTGCCCCCCTGGTATAGAGGCCGGGGTTTCACGTTAGGGCCGACGTACAACACCCCCGTACCGAGCGGCGCCATCAAACCCTTAAGGCCCGGAAAAGCGAGGAAGTCCGCGTTAATTTCGTCGACGTTTATGGGTATGGCGCCGGCGCTCTGGGCGGCGTCGACGAGGAAAGGCACGCCGCGCTCCCGGCATATGGCGCCTACCGCGGCGACGTCGTTGACCGCGCCGCAGACGTTCGACGCGTGGATGACGGCCGCCAGCCGGGTCCGGGGCGTTATCGCCCGGGCCACGTCGTCGGGGTCCAACAACCCCTCGGCCGAACACCATACGTACGTCACCTCTATGCCGCGTTCCTTTACGAGATGGTTCAAGGGCCGAGCCACCGAGTTATGCTCCATCGACGTCGTCACGACGTGGTCCCCTTCGCCCAGCCATCCCCACAAAGCGATATTCAAACCTTCGGTGCAGTTTAACGTGAATATTATGCGGCGCGAGTCGGCGACGCCGAACAAACCCGCCACCGCCTCCCGGGTATCGAAGATCAACCGCGACGCCTCTACCGCGCGGCGGTAACCGCCGCGGCCCGCGCTCGCGCCTATATTTTCCTGGTAGGAGACCATGGCCTCCAGGACGGCCGGCGGCTTGGGCCACGACGTCGCGGCGTTATCCATGTAGATATCGCCTTTTTTTTGCGCAACGGCTTCCATAGCCATACCCGGGCGGGTCTCGGAATAGATTGAATTCTACCATACTAGTCGCACACCGTCAACCCGCAGGGTGTTAAACGGCCTATTTCAGCTTGTGGTAAAGGGGCGTTTGTGCTATTAATTAGTAAATACAGGCCGTAAGCCGTTTCGCCGATAATGGCCGAAATCGAGAAAATACCGGTCCGTACGCACGTTATAGGGTACGGCGACAACATATTAGAAGTAGTCGATAAGTACACGCGGCCGGTACGAAAGGCCGGCGATACTATCCTCGTAACGTCTAAGGTCGTAGCGTTGTGCCAGGGCCGGACGGTGCCCTTTGACGACCTGCGGGTAGGTTTTTGGGCCAAAATCCTATGGCGGTTCGTATCGAAGCCACCGTACGGTTTCGGCGCCGTGGGCATTCCGGAGAAAATGCAGGCCGCGATCGACCTGGTGGGCCTGCCGCGCGTATTGGCGGCCGCGCTTTGGTCGGCGGTAACGAAATTTTTCGGGCGGCGAGGCGTGTTTTACGAAATTACGGGCCACGGCGTAGCCGAGATCGACGGCACCCGCAAGCAGAGCTTTGCTCCGCTCATTCGCCTTATCGTATACGGGCCGGCGGAAGGCAACGCCCTGGCGGAAGCGATTAAGGCCAAAACCGGGTGCGAAGCCGCGATCATAGACGCGGGGGACTACGGCGATTGCGACTGCTTGGGGTACTCCGCCGGAGCAGACCGCCGGTGGGTGGAGAGGAGCTGCGACGACAACCCGCTCGGCCAGCAGCTCGAGCAAACGCCGGTAGGCCTGTTAAGAGTTAAGGGATAAAAATGACGGCCGAAATCGAGGAATACGTCAGGCTCGTCGAGAACGTAATCCGACGGTATTCGGGCCTGGAGCCCGGCGAATGCTACAACGACGAACAACAGTGTTGGCGGTTCGCCAAAGGTTCGGTCGATATCTACGTGATGTTGTTGGATATCGCCGGCGAACCCTACGTTAACTTCGCGACGCCCATTATGGCCGTGCCGCAATCCCGGCGCGAGGAGTTTTTCGAGCGCCTCCTGAAAGAAAACGCCCAACGGATCGCGGTGAAATTTTCCATCCGGGAGGGCGTGGTGTGGCTGGAAATAAATCGTGAAATGAGGGGCCTGGGGTTCGACGAAGCGATGAGATCTCTCGTCCGCGTGGCGGAAGTGGCAGACGAGTTGGACGAGGTATTGGTCAACGAATACGGGGATACGTGGGACGGTTAGCCGCGGTGGACGCATACGAGGCTATTTTAACGCGGCGTTCCATCAGGCGTTACGCGCGCCGAGCCGTTAGCCGCGAACAGCTCGAGAAGATACTCGAGGCCGCCCGGTGGGCGCCCTCGGCCGGAAACCTCCAGCCGTGGGTCTTCGTCGTCGCGACGTCGGCGCAAACGAAAGCGGCCCTCGCGGCCGCGGCATACGGCCAGGGGTTCGTAGCCGACGCGCCGGCGGTGATCGGCGTGGCGGCGGCGCCGCCCGAGGATTCGGCCTACGGCCGGCGCGGCCGCGAACTATTCTGCCTCCAGGACACCGCGGCCGCGGTCCAGAACGCGCTCCTCGCGGCCCACGCCCTGGGCCTGGGCGCCTGTTGGGTAGGCGCCTTCGACGACGACGCGGTCGCCCGGGCGTTGGACTTGAAAAAAGGCGAGCGGCCGGTGGCGCTCATCACGGTCGGCTATCCGGCGGGGGAGGGGCGCTCGAGCCGGCGGCCGCTGGCGGCCGTGGTGAGGTGGATGGAGTAACGCGTGTCGGTATACGGCCACGTCGCTATCGGCGCCGCCTTAGGTTCGCTGACCCCCCACCCGGCGGCGGCATTGGCGCTGGGAATGTTGGCGCACGTACCCGCGGACCTCGTCTCGCACCGCGACTTTAGCCGCTGGGCGGAACTTTTTATGGCGGCGGCGGCGTTGATTTTGTATACTTGGCTAGGGGATTTTAAACTTACCGTCGCGCTGGGAGCCGTCGGCGGCGCGTTACCCGACGTGGAGAATTTAATACGCCTTCGCGCGGGCGCCGGGGCCCGGAAATTTTTTCCCTCCCATTCCGACGCGTTCAAGCACGGCGACGCGAGGCCGGCTTGGGACGTGCTGGTGCAACTCGGCGTCGCGGCCATAACGGCCGCCTGGGTCGTCTGGGCGCCCGCTTTTTGGTAACGGCCCATGGGACCGGACGGCGGCGCGTTACGAACTTTTTTAGCCGACGCGGCCTTGGGGCGGTTGGCGCGTTATCTGCGGATGCTGGGGTACGACGCGGCGTACGTCGAAGGCCCCGACGGCGCCGCGGCCTTGCGCCAAGCGCTCGCGACGGGCAGGACGCTTCTCACGCGCCGGCGCGACTGGGCCGCGCGCGACGACTTAGAAGTTTTCCTCGTGGAGGACGACGACGTCCTGGCGCAACTCGCGGCGGCGGCGCGGCGCTTCCGGCTGGGGTTCACGGCCGACGCCATGACGCGCTGCATCGAATGCAACGAGCCGTTGCGGACGGTTTTGAAAAAGGACGTGTGGGACCTTTTGCCGCCGCACGTGAGGAAGACGCAGGAGACTTTCGCCCGGTGCCCGAGCTGCGGCCGGGTCTATTGGCCCGGGACCCACTACGCCCGGGCGGTGGCGAGGCTTCTCGACGTCCTGCGGCAGAGCCGCTAACGAAGGGGCGGCCCGCAATATGGCCGGCGACCGTACCACCAAAATCGTCATCCTGCTCGTCGCGGTAATAGCGACGCTGGCCTTGGCCTGGGTTTACGTCAACCTCGGCCTGAAATTCCTGGCGCCGGGGTTACTGGTCTTGGGCGTCCTGGCGTTGGTCCTTTTCTTCCGCGACGTAAAGACGCCCTTCTTCTACCTGTTGGTCATTTTCCTGCCCATCTTCGTCGCGCGGTACCTCGTCCCCATCCCGGACGTGGAACACCCCGGCATCCTGAACGTGCCGGTCCTCTACTCCTACGAGATCCCGCTGTATTTGTTCATCTTCTTCTGGTTTATCGAATTCGTCGCCGGGCGGGGCACCGGCCTTACCATCCCGCGGACGGCTTTGGCGTTGGCGCTGCTCTTCGTGCCGGCCGTCCTGTCGATGTTGTTCGCGTTGGACTACACCTACGGCGCGTACGAACTCTTCCGCATGTTCGAGATGTTCCTGTTCTTCCTGGTAGTGGTGAATTACCTCCGGACCGACCGCCAACTCAAGGTCGTCATCGCCATCCTGGGCGCCGACGTCGCGTTCCAATCGATCACCGCCTTAATGCAATTCCTGAACCCGTGGGGGATGTACGAACTTTTGGCCAAGTTCGGCATTTACATGGGGATCTCGCACGCCACGCCGTACGACCCCACGAGTCCCATCCGCGCTTGCGGGACGACGGGATACTGCAATTTCCTGGCCGGTTTCTTCGAGTTGACGCTGCCGCTGTTCGCCTCGTTGTTTTTCTTCTACCCGATGTCCAAAACGAAGAAGCGGGCGATCGTGGTACTACTCGCGCTATCGCTGGTCGCGCTCCTCACGACCTTCTCGCGCGGCGGCCTTATGGCCATCGCGGTGGCCGCGGTAGCGCTGCTGGTATTGGGGGTAAGGCGTTTCCCTCAACACGCCCGCCACGCCTTGCGGGTGTCGGTAGCGGTGGGCGTGCAACTCGCCATAATATTCGCGCTGTTGTCGGAGAAACTCTTCATGCGCGTTCGGTTCTTCATGGAGACCATGGAGGATGAGGTCCGCATAGCGCTCATGCGGAACGCGCTGGAGATGATCAAACATAATCCCCTCACGGGCGTGGGGCTCAACAACTTCCCGGAAGCATTCTTCACCTACGAGGTCACGGGCGTGGAGTTCGAGATGCTGTTCCCCGTCCACAACACCTGGCTCCTGATAGCCTCGGAACAGGGGCTCATAGGCCTGGCGGCGTTCTTATTGTTCATGGCCTTCGTGCTGTTCGACGCGCGGCGCGCCGTCCGCGAAACGTCGCCCCTGCACGCCGCCACCGCCGTCGGCCTGAGCGCCGGTTTGATCGCCTGGTTCACCCACAACCTCGTGGCGCCTTTATACCAGTCTTCGCTCGTCAACCGAATCTCGTTTATATTCGTAGCGGCGGTGTTGGCGGTCCTCCCCCGCCTCCGCGGCGAAAAGGAGAGTGCCCCGTTATAAACCCGCCCCGGCGGAGGACCTCCCGTGGCCGGACGGGCCCGTTCGGCCCTGATTTTTTACCATGACCCCCCAGAGACGTCTCTCCCGCAACTACATATCGCTGGCGCTGGCGCATTTTACGGCCAAGGTTATTTCGTTCGTGGCCGCGGTCGTCATCGCTCGCCACTTGGGGGCCGACGACTTCGGCGTTTTCACCTTCTCCTTCGCCGCCGTCACGCTCGCCATCGTAATATTCCAGGCGGGAATGACGCCGCTCGTGGTGCGGGAGGTAGCGCGCAACCGCGAGCAGGCGCCCCGCTACCTCACGGTGTCGCTCGCCATAAGGGCCGGCGGCGCCGGGGTCGTCGTCGCCGTCGCGGCCGCGATTTACGCCGCCACCGGCGGCCCCGCGGCCCTCGCCGCGGCCCTCGCCGCCGTCGCCCTCGGCTTCTCCAGCATCTTGGCGTCGTTCACCGACGTCTTTCAGGGCTTCGAGCGGATGGAATTCGTGGCCGTCGTGTTGGTTTTCAACAACCTCGCGACCCTCGGTTTCATCCTAGTCGCGGTGAGCGTCGGCGCCGGCGTTTTGCCGATAATTGCGCTATACGCCGCGGCGAACCTCCTCGCCATACTCTTGGCCGCGATACTTTGTTTCGCCAAATTCGCCCGCCCCACGGCCCGCGTGCGGCGCGCCGACTTCCGAGCGTTCGTCGCCGAGGCGGTCCCGTTTTCGCTCTCGGCGCTGGTCGCGACCCTATACTGGCGCAGCGACGCCGTCCTGCTCAAAGTGCTCGCCGGCGACCGGGCGGTGGGGATATACGGCGCCTCGGCGCGCATCGTGGAGGGTTTGGTTTTAGTGGCGGGCTCTTTCCGGGAGGCCATATATCCCATCCTCTCCCGGTTTTGGCCCTCCTCCCCCGACCCGTTCCGCGACGCCTCGCGCACCGCTTTCAAATTCCTGGTCGCCCTCGCCATCCCGATGGGCGTCGGAACGTCCATCGTCGCTTATAAACTATTCCCCTTCATCTACGGCCCGGACTTCGCCGAGGGGTGGGTCGTGCTCGCGGTGCTGATATGGGCGCTCGTGGCCATATTCATTCGGGAGCTCACAGCCGCAACGCTGTTCGCCTTCAACCTTCAAAAACTCGTCTTGGCGTCCAACGCGCTGGGGGCCGCGACGGCCGTCGGCCTTAACCTCGTACTCATCCCGTACGTATCCTATTTGGGGCCCGCGGTGGCCGGCGTCGCCGCAGCGGTCGTCACAACCTCTTTCAACCTGGTAATGATCGGGACGAAGATGAACCGGCTTTACCGCTGGCGGCTCGCGCTCAGGCCGGTGGCCGCGGCCGCGCTCATGGCCGTGGCGCTGGTGCTGGGGTGGCGGTGGCCCGTATTGCTCAATATATGCTGGGGGGCCGCGGTTTACGGCGCGACGCTGCTGATTACGCGCTATTACCGGCTGAGCCAACTCGGCGAGCTCCTGCGGCGACGCTAACTGGCGCGAAAAAGAAACCCCCCGGTCGCCCGGGGGGTTTTCAACGTCGCCGAAATCGGGTTACTTGCCTTCGCCCTCGCCTTCGGCCCACTTCTCTTTCTTGAGGTCGCCGCCTTCCTTGAACTTCTCCTTCTTGAGGTCGCCGCCTTCCTTCGCGGCCGTCTCCGGCGCCGCGACCTCTTCCTTCTTCTTACAGCCGAAGAAGGTCGCGCCGACCAAAACCGCCAACGCGAATACCAGGAACGTCTTGGTGCGCATTTTTCTCCTCCATGAAAACCGGGTTAAAAAGACTATCGCCGCCGGCGCGCTCGTCGTCGCGCGAAACCGGCGGCTGTGCGGATGACTATTGTAAATGCTGCCGCGCAGCCCTGGGTTTAAATATCGGGCCGGCCGCTTCAACCCCCTTTAAGACGGCTTGTCGAAATCGAAATCGTCGGGCGTAAGGTTCTGGAGCATTTTTTCTAATTCGTCGCGGGTTTCCCGGTCGACGTCGGCGTCGGCGCCGCTGACCTCTATGACGGCTTTGGATACGTAAATAGGAGAGGCCGTGCGGAGGGCGACGGCTATCGCGTCCGACGGCCGGGAATCTATCTCCATCGTGCCGTCGCGGCTCTCGACGATAATCTTGGCGTAGAAAGTATTATCGGACAGGTCGTTCACGACGACGCGTTCGACGTGCGCGTCCAGAGCGTCGAGCAGCGCCTTTATCAGGTCGTGGGTCATCGGCCGCGTCGGCTCTACGCCCTCGATGGCGCTCATTATGGCGTAAGCCTCGTACGGGCCTATCCAGATGGGGAGGATCTTGCCGGCCTCCTCGTTCTTCAAAATGAGGACCGGCCTATTCGTACTGGGGTCGTGCGTTACCACGGCCACGCGCATTTCCAAAAGGTCAGTAGCCATACGATCGCTTCCTTGTTGCGCGACGATAAATTATACCACAAAGGAGCGACCTTTACAAGAAAACCTAAGCCGTTAATCGGCGGCTTTTATTATTTTAAAACGTGGAAATTTGCCGTAGGCTTCATATTGTAAAGTATTTCCGCGCCGCCGCAAGATTAGACAGGCCGGCGCCCCCGCCGGTTTAAGAAGGCGACCGACTTCCTTCCCCGGCATAACTGCCAGCGCCGTCGCCCACGCGTCCGCCGGCGCGCACGTCGCCGCCGCCACCGTAACGCCCGCCGGGCCTTCCACCGGCCGGCCGGTATGCGGGTCGAATAAGTGACTGAATTCATGGCCGTCGGCTTCGAAACGCTGCGCGTACCCGCCCGACGTCGAGCATGCGCCCGACGCGAGGTCGAAAGTCGCGTATAGGCCGTCGCGGTCGGGGTGTTTTATTCCCACCCGCCACGCCTCGCCGGCCTTCGGGCCGCCGCCGAAGCAAGCCACCTCGCCGCCGGCCTCGACGATCCCCGCCGTCGCCCCCGCTTTCGCCATCGCCGCCGCGGCGCGGTCGACGGCCCAGCCCGCGGCTATCCCCGATAAATCCAACGCCATGCCGGGATGGGCGAATGAAATAGTCCTTTGGTCGTCGACCAGTAAAATCTTTTCATAGCCGACGTCTTCTATCGCCGCCGCCACCTCGTCGTCGCGCGGCCACCGCGGCGTCCCGCCCTTGATGCCGTAAAGTTTGATTACCGCCGCCACCGTGGGGTCGAAATAGCCGTCGGTCGCGGCCGCCGTTTCCCGCGCCAACGCCACCAGCTCGAATAATTCGGGCGACACTTCTACCGGCGCCGCGCCCGCGGCGCGGTTCAACCGGCTCAGCTCGCTGTCCGGGTCCCAGTTGGAAGCGATCTTCTCGGCCTCGGCTATGGCCTTGAGCGCCGCCTCCACGGCCTCCCGGGCGGTCTCCTCATCCGCGGCGACGGCCCGCGCCGTGACGACGGAACCCATGGCCGGCCGCTGGGCGCTATATCCCGCGGGGCCGCGAGCGCACGCCAACGCCAGGACGAACGCCGGCCCCGACATAAAAATCGCGCGCCTCATCTTAGGACCGCCACCTTTCCATCCGCGGCGTCGCCAGCGCCGCCGTCGTTAAAATCAGAATCGCGAACAGGACTAACTTCTCCACCGCGGGCCTCCCGACGGCGTCAGCGCAACTTTTCCCACGCGGCTGCGTTCCCGCCGAAGAGATATCGAAACCACCCGTACGCGAGGGCCACGTTCGCCAAGACGAAAGAATAAGGCGCGCGAAACAATAGCGGCGCCCGGCCGCCACCCCCCAGCCAACCGGCCGCGGCCGCGGCGTAAAACAACAACTGCCCGGCGAGCAGCGCGGCGCCGAAAACGCTTCCCACAGCCGTCGCCGCGGCCGCGGCCGCCAACGCCACGCCAAGAAAAGCCGGGCCGAGCCACCGCAAAATTTTGTGGGAAAACAGCTGCCACGGGATCCGCCGCCAAATGGCGCCGTCCAGCGCGGCCAGCGCCGCGATGGACCCCGCCATAATCCGCGCCTTCCGTTTGAATTCCCGCCGGCCGTCGTCCAACGCCTCCTCGTACGCGACCGCGGCCGGCGCGTACGCGAGCCGGTAACCCGCGGCCACGACCTGAAGCGACACGTAGAAGTCGTCCATAATCAGCCGGCCCTCGGGCACCTTTTTATACAGGGCCCGCTTCACGGCATACAGCGAACCGTCCGCCCCAACCGCCGAGCCTACGGCCGCTTCCAATTTTTTCATATAACTCTCCAGCCGCCAGTATACGCGCTCGGCCGACGCGCCGCGGGTGACCACCTGCTCGCCGCAGACGGCGCCGACGCGAGGGTCGGCGAACGGCGCCACCAGCTCGCCAAGCGACGCGGGCGGAATCCGGGCGTTGGCGTCCGTGAAGACGAATACCTCCCCCGACGCCGCTGCGGCCCCGGCGTTGAGGGCCGCCGGTTTGCCCCGTCGCTGCCGCCAAGCGACGACGCGCGCGACGCCGGCACCGCGGGCGACGGCTTCGGTCTCGTCGTCGGACCCGTCGGAGACGACGACGATTTCGATTTTATCCGCCGGGTAATCGGCGGCGCGGAGGTCGTCCAACTTGGCGGGTAAGGCCGCGGCCTCGTTATAACACGGGATAATTACGGACAACGCCGGCCATACCGCCAGGGGCGCCGGTTCGGCCGGCGCGCGGCCGAGGGCCGCGGCGAGCCGCAACGCTAAAGGGTAACCGACGTAGTGATAGCCAACGGCCGCCAAAGCGGCGGCCGCACCTGCCTCTAAGGAGATTCTTTGCCACAACATAACGAACGCGCAGGCGAGATTCCCGGCGAGCGGAGGGCCGCGCTTTTAATAATACTGGCCGCTCAAGGCCCGCCTTTCGCAGGGCTCGGCGTAAAGGCACCCGGCCCGCAGGTAGTAACGCCGCGACCTCATACCGAGCGACGTAATTATTTCGTACGATATCGTTTCGGCTTGGGCGGCGAGCTGGTCGGCCGTAATCTCTTCGTCGCCGTCGCGGCCTAAGACCGTGATCTCCTCCCCCACCCGCGGCCGGGCGCCCGGGCCGAGGTCAAACATCGTCATATCCATACATACCAGGCCCGCGACCGGCACGCGGCGGCCGCGCCATATCCCCTCCCCCCGGTTGGAAAGCAGGCGGGGATAACCGTGGCGGTAACCCAACGGCGTCGTAACGACGGCGTTCTTGTCTTTGACCTCGTACGTCCGTTTATACGATATCGTTTCGCCGGCGCGGACTTCCTTGGTAAAAATTACGGGCGTCCGGTAACTCATTACCGGTTCCAGCGATACGGTCCGCTTTACGGTGTCGGAGGGATATATGCCGTAAAGTATGATGCCGGCCCGCACCATGTTGAAGTGCCCCTCGGGTAAATCGAGAACGGCGGCGCTGTTGGCGAGGTGGTTGCGCGGCAGGGCGCAGCCGCGGCGCCGCACCTCGTCGATTATTTTTTGGAACGAGGCTATCTGGCCGCGGGAGAAGCCCTTGTCTTCCGCGTCCGGCAAATGCGTTATAAGCCCCTGGAGGGAGAGGTAGGGGAAGTCGCGCAGGCGGTCGCAAAACCTGGGCACGTCTCGCGGGGCTACGCCCAACCTCCCCATCCCGGTATCGACCTTGACGTATACCGGCACGCGTTGGCGGGCGTCGCGGGCCCCGGCGTCCAGCGCCTCGGCGAACTCGAGCTGGCATACGACGGTCCCGAGGCCCCAGCGGGGTATTTCCGCCGCGCCGGCCGGCGCCGTTACGCCGAGAACGAGTACGGCCGACGTAATACCCGCCACCCGCAAGGCCCGCGCCTCTTCTACGTTTACCACGCCCAGCGCGTCGACCCCTTCGGCGACGGCGACCCGGCTTAACTCGGCCGCGCCGTGGCCGTACGCGTCGTCCTTGACCACGGCCAGCAGTTCCCGGTGGCGGCCTACGTGGGCCCGGATGGCGCGCACGTTGCGGGCGAAGGCGTCCACGTCCACGTATACGCGGTTCTGCCACAGGTCGCGGTCGGCGACGGGCCGGCGGCCGACCTCCGTCGAACGCGCGTCGTCGGGCCTTCGCGCGTCGGCGCGGAGCGCATCCGCCGCGGCCCCGCTGGAATGCTCCGCGCGCACGGCGGCTAAAACGCCTCCTCCGCGCCCGAGACGGCGGGGCCGAACGCGCCTTCCTGGCGCGTCACGTTTTCGAAACGGGTATACTTGCGGATGAACAGGAGTTTAACCCGGCCGGTAGGGCCGTTGCGTTGTTTGGCCACGATGACGTCGGTCTCGGCGAAGTGTTGGTCGTCGCGGTCGCCGTCGCGGTCGGCCGAGGGTCGGTGCAGGAACATCACCACGTCGGCGTCCTGTTCCAGGGCGCCCGACTCCCGCAGGTCCGAGAGTTGCGGTTCGCCCGAAACCCGGCGTTCCACGGCGCGGCTCAGCTGCGCGCACGCCAGAACGGGGACGTCGAGCTCCTTGGCCAGCGCCTTTAAAAAAGACGAGACGGCCGCTATCTCCGTTTGGCGGTTTTCGTACCGGCCGTACCCGTGCACCATTTGCAGATAGTCGACGACGATAAGCCGGACGTCGCGACGGGCTTTTATCCGCCGCGCCTTGGCGCGTATCTCGAGGATGTTGAGGGTGGGCGAATCGTCGACGAATATCGGCGCGGCCGAAAGGCGGTTGACGGCCTCGGTCAAAAGCCGCCACATGGTGGAGGACAACCGGCCCGAGCGCGCCAGGCCGAGGTCGACCCGCGCCACCGAACACAGCAGCCGCTGGGCCAAAGCCTCGCGCGACATCTCGAGGGAGAAAATCGCGACTGGCACGTTGTCTTCTAACGCTACGTTCTGCGCCACGTTGAGGGCGAGCGCCGTCTTGCCTACGCCCGGGCGGGCGGCGAGGATGATGAGGTTTTGTTTTTGGAACCCCCCCGTGAGGTCGTCGATTTCGATATACCCGGTCTCCAGCCCCGAGATGTGTTCCTTCTTTTTCGCCCTCGCCTCTATGGCGTCGTAAACCTCGCCGACGACGTCCCCCACCGGGACGAAATCCTGCTTCATCCGCCTTTCGGCGATCGAAAAAACCTTGGCCTCGGTCTCGTCGAGTAAGAGGTGCGGGTCCTCGCGTTCGCCGCTCGCCCTCGCCGCCAGGTCAACCGAAACGTCGATGAGCGAGCGGAGGAGGTACTTCTCCTCGAGCAACCTTAGATGGTGGGAAAAAGACGCCACGGTGGTGACGTCTTCGACCAACGAAAGAAGGTACGCCGTTCCGCCCGCGTCGTCCAACCGTCCCAACCGTTTGAGGGCATCGGCCAGCGTAACGACGTCGACGTCGGCCTCGCTTTTGAACAAGTCCGTCAGGCCGGCGTATATGTAACGGTGGCCCGGCGTAAAGAAGTAGTCGGCCGCCAGGCGCTCCAGGCCTTCGTGGAGCGCGTCGCGGTCCAGGACCATGGCCCCCAGGACCGCGCGTTCCGCCTCCACGCTTGCCGGGTATTCCCGCGGCCCAGCCAACGCCGCTACACCTCCGGGCGAACGACGGTTACCGATACGGGCGCCTCTACGCCCTCGGCGAACTTTATCCGCGCCGCAAACAAGCCGAGGTGGGCTATCGGTTCGTCGAACGACACCTGTTTTTTATCTACCTCGAAGCCGCGTTCGGCGAGGGCGGCGGCGACCTCCGCGGCCGTAACGCTGCCGTAAAGCTCGCCGCCCTCGTTGCACAATTTTTCGAACCTGAGCGCCACCTCGGCCAGCCGCGCCGCCTCCTCCTCGGCCCCGTGGCGGAGGTCGTCTTGGCGCGCCGCGACGCGCGTGAGCTCGGCCGTAAGGGCCGCCCGGTTTTTATCCGTCACCGGGACCGCCAGGCCCCGCGGGATGAGGTAGTTGCGGGCGTGGCCGCGAGCTACCTTCACGACCGCGCCCCGGCGCCCCAGCTTCTCAACATCCTGCAATAATATAAGTTCCATACCGCACCCTAGGGCCGTTTCCGGGCTCAGCGATGCAACTCTCGCAGGTACGGCATCAACCCCATATACCGCGCCCGCTTTATCGCCCGCGCCAACTGCCGTTGATGTTGGGAGCAGTTACCGGTGGAACGCCGCGCCTTTATCTTGGCCTTATCGCTCGTGTAGCGCCGGATAAGCACTATGTCCTTGAAATCGATATGCGCAACCTTGTCGGCGCAAAACCGGCAATGTCTCTTTCTTACCGTTCGGCGAACTTTCAATTTCGGCATGTATTCTCCTGGTTACGTACCTGCGCCGCCGTCGCGGCTTAGTAGAACGGGACGTCGTCGGCCACCTCGTCGGCCGCGGGCGCGCCGCCCGTACCTTCCGGGCCGCCCAGGAAGACGACGCGATTGGCGACGACCTCCGTAATCCACCGGCGCTCGCCTTCCCGCTCGTAATCCCGGACGTTGAGCCGCCCCTCTACCAGGACGCCGCGACCCTTGTTCAGGTATTGGGTACAAAGTTCCGCGGTCTTGCCCCAGGTGACGATGTTGAAAAACTGCGCGTCCTCTTTAAGCTCGCCCGCGGCGTCGCGGTACGCGCGGTTCACGGCGAGCCGGAAATTAGCCGTCGCCGTCCCCTGGGGGGTGTAGCGCAGTTCCGGGTCCGCGGTGAGGTTACCCATCATTATGACTCTATTGAGCCCTCTTACCATCTTCCCTCTCCTCGCTTGAGCGCTTGACGGTTTTGATCGCCGCCGGATGGCGGAGGATCAGCAAATGGCGCAATATCTCCTCGTCAACGCGAACGCGCCGGGCCATAGCCTGGGGCAGCTCGCTCGGGCCGTCAAACCAAAACAACAAGAAACGGCCCCGGCCGTGCTTCTTGACGGGATACGCGAGCGGCAACTCGCCCAGGTCGGTCACTTCTTTGACGTCGGCGCCGTACTCCGCGAGCCAGCCCTCGAGGCGCCCGCGGCACGCCGCCAAACCCTCGTCGCCGAGGTCCGTCCTTATCATAACTAACATCTCGAAAGGTTTCAATTACACTCCTCCTTGGAAAATTCTTCATTTCGCGCCATGTTTTATGGTGACGACGTCGCCGGCGGCGATGACGTACGCGGGCCCTTCGGTCCGCACCAGGCCCGCGGCCCGGGCTTCCTTAAGCGACCCGGCCGCGACGACGTCGGCGGCGTTCACTACTTCGGCCCGGATGAAATGTTCCGCCAGGTCCGAGTGGACCTTGGCCGCGCCCTCGCGCGCCGTCGTACCGGCCGGAACTTGCCAGGCGCTCGTTATGGTGCCCTCGACGGTGTAAAACGTGATCACGTTCAAAAGCTCGGCCCCGGCCCGAAGTATTTCTTCGCGCGCGCGGCACGTCAAGCCGTATTCGGCCCGCACGCACGCCTCGTCGTCGGCGTTGAGCTGGCAAAGCTCTTCCTCCAACTTGCCGTATACGGCCACGACCCGGGTGCCGTCGGCGTCGCCGCGGCGCGAAAGCTCGGCCCAAGCTTCTTCCTCGTCGGCGCGCCCGGGGCCGCCCCGGTTCCCGACGTAAACCGCCGGCTTAGCCGTTAGTAAGAACAGCTCGCGCGCCAACCGCCGCTCGTCGTCGTCGAGGTCCGCCGCCCGGAGCGGCTTCGCCTCGTTCAGGACGCCGCGGAATTTCTCGAGGGCGGCGAGCTCGGCCGGCTCCTCTCTCTTGCCTTTAGCCGTACGCTTCGTCTTCTCGAGCCGGCGCTCGAGCGTCGCCAGGTCCGCGAGCGAGAGCTCGGCCGTCAAGGTCTCGACCTCGCCGGCGGCGTCCAGGCCGGCCGGCGCCTCCTTGCGGCCGGCGGCGGCGACGTCCGCGTCCGCGAAAAGGCGGATGACGTAAAATAACGCGTCCATCTCGCGGACGTGCGCCAGGAAGCGGTTGCCCAGGCCGAGGCCTTCGTGGGCGCCCTCGACCAGGCCCGCGATGTCGACGACGCGCAAACGGGCGGGCCGGAATTCCTCGGCGCCCGAAAGCGCGGCCAACTCCTCGAGCCGGGGGTCGGGGACCGGCAGCACGGCCTTATTGGGCTCGACGGTGGTGAAAGGGTAGGGACCTACCGCCGCGCCGCAACCGGTCAATACGTTAAAGAGCGTGGACTTGCCGACGTTCGGCAGGCCTAAGAGGCCTATGTCCATCGCGGGATTCTATTATAAAAACGGGAAAAAGTAAAGCCGATAATATATCCTACTTATAAATTACGATGCCGAATGATTCTCTCGCTTCGTCGTGCTTAATACCACTATTGTACAATTCCTCTAATTGGCCGTAGAACCTAAATCTAAACCTTTCCTTAAATCGGCGGAAGGGCGATTGGTTTGTAAACCTTTCGAAAAGGTCCTTTTCTTGTTCCGTAGGAGCGATTATAAACAAGGAGGTGTTTATTCGCTCAGGGATTTTCAATAATCGGTCCAAACCATCTCTTACGCCGGTAGTTATCTCTACTTCAAAAGCGTAGACGGGGTACAAACCCTCGTCGTCCTCCCCAAACCACATAACATCTACTTCCTCAATTTTACGCTGATTCGGGCCGCTAGCAATCGGAGGACATTCCGCCACCGTTATATACTCGGTAAGGGGATTCCCTTGGAAAATGCGGCTACTTTGGTCGCGGCGCGATACGTACGTCTCATAACCGTAAAGGTTCCCGAGTATAACTAACATCCCTTGCGCCTTGCCGTGGTCCGCTTCCGGTTCTTCGGTGAAAGACTCGGGTCCGGCTTCGGGGACGGCGACCGCCCGTATTTTGTAGCGGCCCCCGCCTAATGCTTCGAACATCCTATACTGCCGTACTACCCTTCTTATTGTAGCCTGCCAAGTCGGGTTTGTTTTCGTTTTCGGGTGGCCTTCTACCACCTGGTTAATTTCGGATAGGTGGCCTTCACCCCCTAACCGCGACAACGCGTCACGTACGACATCTCTCCACGTTGGATTATCGCGCGCCATTATTTCATATTTCCCGAAGTACGTCTTTGTTCCCTGAGCATGCTTGATACGATAATAAAGACGCAGCGAATCGTTTGCAAGGATAAAAATAACCATTTTTACGATTTCTGAGGGGGGAAATCGACCCTAAGCCAGATTTAAAACGCCACATCGGGGCCGCGTTTAGGTTTTTCAATATCCAACTTATTTGAAACCCGCCTACGTTTCCGGCTCGAACATGTCCTTGCCGACGCCGCACAGCGGGCACACCCAATCGTCCGGCAGGTCCTCGAACGGCGTGCCCGGGTCTATGCCGTTGTCCGGGTCGCCCACCGCCAGGTCGTAAACGTACTCGCAAGCCAAACACCGGTACCGCCGCATATCCGGCATACCTACGCTCCTCGCGCCGCGCCTTTACGCCTCGGGCTCGAACTGGTCCTTAGCGGCGCCGCACACCGGGCAGACCCAGTCGTCCGGCAGGTCCTCGAAAAGGGTCCCGGCCTCGACGCCGCCGTCCGGGTCGCCCACCGCCGGGTCGTAAACGTACCCGCATACCTGGCACACGTACTTTTCCATCTTAACGTCGCTCCTTTCCTTTGCGCCGGGGGGCGGCGCGGCGTGGTAGGTGGGCGCCGCCGTGGGGGCCTTGCCCTTCTTGGCGTCGCGGTAGTAAGCGTACGTGAGGGGCTCGCCGGCGCGAAGGACCTCGCCCGCGACGACGTCGCCGACGAAGACGGTGTGGGTCCCAACGTCGAGCCGGCTTACGACTTTGGCCTCCATTACGGCGAGGGCGTTCTCCGTGACGAGGGGACAACCGCTCGCGCTTTCCTTATACTCCACCTGGGCCAGCTTGTCGACGTCGCGGCCCGACTTGAAACCGAGGAGGCCGATGAACGTCATCGGCGTCTCCTTAGCCAATACCGAAACGCCGAAGACGCCGCTGCGCGATATGTATTCGTGAGTAAGATTTTCCTTGTTGAGGGCGACGGCCAGGCGCGCGGGCTGGGCCGCCACCTGGACGACGGTATTGGCTATTTGGCCGTTGGCCTTGCCGCCGGCGCACGACGCGACGACGTACATGCCGTACGTCAAACCAAAAAGGCACTCCGGATTGTACGTTCCGGACATGCTACTTCCCTTTCACCGCCCGGGCGACGTCGCGACCCAGCGCCGCGCACGCCGCCAGGTCGTCGGCGGTGGGCTGCCACTTGGCCCGTACGCCGGGCGCCGCGAGCTCGATCTTACAACTCTTTAGTTGCTCCTCGAGCACTTTGACCGCTTCGCCGCTCCAGCCGTACGAGCCGAACGCGGCGCCGATCTTGTTCTTGAAGCCCAGGCCGCGCAGGTCCTCCAGATACGTACCGAGGGTCGAGATATACCGGCGGTTGACGGTGGGCGAGCCTATTATAATCGCCTTGGCGCGAAAGACCTCCGTCAATACCTGGTTTCGGTCCGCCGTCGGCCCGAAGAAGATTTTATACGGGACGCCCTCCGCGGCCAGGCCCGCGCCGACCGCCTCGGCCATATGCCGCGTGCCCTGCCACATCGTGTCGTACAAAATCACGGCGCTCGGCTCGGGGACCTGCGACGCCCACTCTTTATACTTCTCGACGATCTGGAGGGGGTTGTCGCGCCAGATGACGCCGTGGCTCGGCGCGATTACGTCCACCGCCAGATTCAACGACAGGACCTCGTCGATCTTTTTTATGACCAAATCGCTGAACGGCGTCAGGATGTTGGCGTAGTAGCGGAGCGCCTCCTCGTACAGCTCGAACTGGTCCACCTCGTCGTTGAACCGTCCGGCCGTAGCGTAGTGTTGGCCGAAGGCGTCGTTGGGCATCAACACGTTCTCGCCGGCCAGGTAAGTGAACATGCTGTCGGGCCAGTGGAGCATGGGCGCCTCCACGAACGCCAGCTCGTGCTTGCCGATATTGATTCTATCGCCGGTGGCCACCGCCTTGAAATTCCAGTTCTGGTGATAATGGCCGGGGACGCTCTCCGCGCCGCGCTTCGAGACGACGACCGTCGCCTTGGGACAGTGGCGCATTACGGCCGGGAGGCCGCCGGAGTGGTCGGACTCGGCGTGGTTCGCGACGACGATATCTATCGCCGCCGGGTCGACGACCTCGCGGACGTTGGCGACGAGGTCGTCGGCGAAGGGCCCCCACACCGTATCCACGAGGACCGTTTTCTCGTCCACGACGAGGTACGAGTTGTACGTCGAGCCGCGCGGGGTGGACAACTCGTAGCCGTGGAAGTGGCGCAGCGCCCAATCCACGACGCCCACCCAGTAAACGTTCTCAGCTATTTCGGTTGCCATAATGCCACCGCCGTCAAACGTTAATCTTCGGTTGGGTTAATCCCCGCCGCGCACCATCTCGGCGACGAGCGAGCATACCTTCCCCAGGAACTCGCCGTCCTCACTCGAGAAAGGCGCGAGGGTGTGGGAGTCGATGTCGAGCTCGCCCCATACGGCGCCGCCGACGAGAATGGGCAAAACGATCTCGGCCTTGACGTCCGGGCTGCACGCCAGGTAGTTGGTCTCCTTGGAGACGTCCTGCACGACGAACATCCGGCGCGTATGCGCGGCGCGGCCGCAGATGCCCGTGCCTACCGAAATCCGCACGTGCTCCGTGGGCGCGCCCCTGTACGGGCCGAGGACGAGGTCGCCCCGCTTCTCGGGGTCGGTAATATAGAAACCTACCCAATCGAAATAGGGCACCTCGGCCCTGAGGAGGTCGCACACGCGCTGCAGTTTCTCGTCCCGGGCTGCGGCGCCCCCGATGACCTGCTCGAGCCTCGGCAAAAGCTTCGCGAAAATTTTCGCCTTGTCCGCCACCGACGCTCCTTTCTCTCTCAGGCCCCGGCGTCGCTTTTCAACTCTTCCCACATGCGGAACGCGCGCCTCAGGTGCGGCATCGTAACCGAGCCGCCGACGACGAGCCCCACCGCGAGCGCCTCCTCCAGCTCGCCGTCCGTCACGCCCTCCTCGCGGCAGCGCATCAGGTGATACGCCACGCAATCGTCGCAGCGCAAGGCCAGCGACGAGACCAGCCCGAGTAATTCCTTCACTTTGGCCGGCAACGCGCCGTCGCGGTAGACGCCGGCGTCCACGTTGAAAAAACGCTTCATCTCTTTGCCGGCCCGGGCGAGGACGAGGCGATTCAATTCCTCGCGTTCCGCCCGGAACTCGTCGACGTTCTTCATTTTTCGCAACGGCCGACCTCCGCCGCCATTATCGCCCGCGGGATAACGCCACGTACCCGGGCAAGACCCGGCCTCCGTCGCCGTTTAATAGACGCGGGTCGCGCGGGGCCGGCGGCCTTATTTTATCTCGACGAACTTAGCCGCGGCGGTGCTGCATATCTCGCACGGCGTCGCGGGCTTGCCGAAGA
>Ga0153916_10000380_pt1 | contig 29226 bp, 33 predicted proteins | sample Opewatmetagenome_FD_109642 | JGI IMG/M metagenome (GOLD analysis project Ga0153916, IMG submission 109642) | Freshwater wetland microbial communities from Ohio, USA - Open water 3 Core 3 Depth 4 metaG | ecosystem: Environmental > Aquatic > Freshwater > Wetlands | place: USA: Ohio, Lake Erie...
CAGCTCAGCCCGCATGGATTCAACCTCATGACGCGCATTTTCTGCTGCTGTGCGGGCTTTGCGCGATAGGTCTCGTTGGCGATGAATTTCATCAAGTAAATCCTCCGCTCGCAGGTCAGCCGGGCTCAACTCAGAGCGTGCAGAGGTGATGATCGGTTCAGGCATGCCCAGGCGTTGAGCGATCGCCAGAGCATTTGAACGACCAGGCAAACCAATGGTCAGGTGGAAGGTGGGACGCAATGTTTCTAGATCGAATTCAACACTAGCATTAACCACACCAGGTGTGGCATGTGCAAATGCCTTGAGTTCCGGATGGTGGGTGGTAACCAGGGTGGTGATGCCTCGCTCAAGTAAGTGGGTGAGTAATGCTCGCGCCAGGGCGGCTCCCTCTTGGGGGTCGGTGCCAGCCCCTAATTCGTCCAAGATAACCAATGACCTCGGGTCAGCATGCTCCAAAATGCGGATGATATTGGTAATGTGCCCCGAAAATGTGGAAAGGGATTGTTCGATGGACTGCTCATCCCCGATATCGGCATAGATGTTATGGAACAGGCTGATCTCAGAGCCAGAATGTGCTGGAATGTGTAATCCCGACTGCGCCATGAGAGCCAGCAGTCCTATGGTCTTCAGGGTGACGGTCTTGCCACCGGTGTTTGGTCCTGTGACGACCATGGCGTAAGTCTGAGCATCCAATTCAACATCAATCGGTACGACCGTCGCAGGATCCAGCAATGGATGGCGTGCCTGGTATAACCGGATATTGGTCCCTGGGTGCCGCCCGGATGGCTTGGCAATGGGGTGTAAGGCGGGTTCGCTGGCAGCCAAGCTATCGGAGTATTTGGCTTTGGCAAAACATAAGTCAAGCTCCGCAATCCTATCTACTGTATTAAGGATATTTCCCGCTTGTAAACCCACTTGCTGAGAAAGCTCAGTCAAAATACGACGTTCCTCATCCCGCTCAGCAAGTTGAAGCTCGCGAAACTCATTATTATGCTCAACCACACTGAGAGGCTCAACGAACAAAGTAGCGCCCGAGGCAGATTGGTCATGCACCACAGCCCGGATGCGACCCTTAAATTCAGATCGTAATGGCAGAACATACCGCCCATCCCGTTGGGTGATTAAAGCCTCTTGCAGGTATGGAGATGTGTGAGGATCAGATACCATGCGCTGAAGCTTGGTCATCAAGCGGTCATGGGCGATGCGCAAATCGCGCCGGATGGCTGCGAGGGCATCGGAAGCGCTATCTAAAATCTCACCGCGTTCAGAAATGGCTCGGGTGACCCCATCCACCAAGCCCAGGGAGGTTGGAATCTGAGTGGCGATCTCAAACAGGGTTGGGTACTGCTCACCCAAGCGCTCGAAGGTGCGCACCAGAGTACGGGCAGCAATCAGCGTGGATTTGATATCCAACAGGTCGGTAGGTGCGAGGACGCCACCATGAGCTGCCAAATCCACCGCCTGGCGTACATCGCGTGCACCCCCAATGGTGAGGTCTGGACGGGTGACGAGCATATGTACCGCTTCGCTTGTCTCAGCCAGGCGTCGATGCGCTTCGTCGATATTCGTAGTCGGTTGAAGCTTGTGCGCTTTTTCGGTCGAAGCTGCAAAGGCACAATAACCAGCCAGGCGTTCAAGTACCTTTGGGTACTCAAGAGTGTGTAAAGTTTTTGCATCCATGTGAATTTAATACCCTGGTTAAGATCAGGCAATCAGGGAGTTTACCACAGGATGATATCATGGGGAGGAGTGAATTGACTTATAATCGGGCCAGACAATTCTCAGGAGACGATACGATGGCATATACTTATGCAGTCTTGGGAGCAGGTAGGCAGGGAACTGCTGCTGCGTATGACATGGCACGCTGGGGAGAGGCCGAACGCGTCATCCTGGCAGATAGGGATTTAGCAATTGCTGAGCATGCAGCTCAGCGAGTAAACCACCTGATTGGCTCCGAAGTGGCTTTAGCTGCCCAGGCTGAGGTGACTGACATGGCGGCATTGGAACGAGTGCTTAGAGGTGTGGATGCATTCGTCAGCGCAGTACCCTATTACTATAACCTGGATATCACTCGTGTGGCAATTAAGGTGAAAGCCAGCATGTGTGACTTGGGTGGCAATATGGATATTGTCAGGCAGCAGCATGCTTTTGATGCTGATGCGCGAAACCAAGGCCTCAGCATCATCCCTGATTGCGGGCAGGTGCCAGGATTAGGCTCTTCGTTGACTGTATACACCATGGGTCTCTTGGATGAGGCGACCGATGTATATATGTGGGATGGAGGCATCCCACAAAATCCTCAGCCTCCCTTCAATTACCTGCTTACTTTTCACATTGCCGGGCTGACCAATGAATATGCCGAACCTGCCATCTTCCTGCGTGACGGAAAGATCACCCAGGTTGAACCGATGACTGAGCTGGAGACAGTGGAGTTCCCCGATTCAGTCGGTACATTAGAAGCTTTTGTAGCCGGGGGGGGTACCAGCACCATGCCCTGGACATTCGAGGGTAAGCTGCGTACATTACAGAACCTCACCCTGCGCTACCCCGGGCATTTAAAATATTTGCGCGCCTTCTGGGACCTGGGATTGTGGGCTTTAAAGCCCGTATGGATAGGCAAGAATGAGGTGATACCCAGAGAAGTTTTCCATGCACTGTACGAACCGAAGGTGACATTCCCGAATGACCCAGAGAAGGGCAAAGATATCGTTTTGGTGCGTGTGAAAGTTCTGGGAAAGAAAGGTGGGCGACCTGCCAAAGCAGAGGTTGAGTTGGAAGATCACTTCGATGAAACCACAGGCTTTACCGCCATGGAGCGTACCACTGGGTGGGATGCGGCTATTGTGGCGGAAATGATGGCCCACGGGTTAACCCCGCGCGGTGCGGGTGGGGTCGAAAGCTTCGTACCGGCGGTGCCATTCATCAATGAGCTGAGACGGAGAGGATTTCGCATCCAGGAAAAAGTGGAGTAGGGGAATTTCTAATCCATTTGGTGAGAAACAACACATAGATTATCGATTTTTACAGAGGTGGCTGCGCTGTTTATCGCAGGGTGGCTGGTGTGTAGAAGATTAGCTCGCCACAAATAAGATTTCCGAGTTTAAAACTAATACGTCGATAAACTCCCGTGCTTGCGGGAGTAATTCTCAGCTCGACGGTAGAGAAGATACCCCAGGGGTGGCATGATCAGGCCAAACATGGTGGTTATGATGAGCTCAACGCCAATAGGCGCTAGCTCGGGGAAACCCGGTGCGTAGCCCATCATAGTCGAGCGAAAAGCATCGACAGCATAAGCAAGTGGGATTAAGCGCGATAAGAATAAAATGAACGGTGGCAAAGCAGAGAAGGGGAAAAAATTGGCACATAATACCAATAAACCAAACTGGAGGAAGTTAGCTACGGTTTGAGCAGTCTCTTTAATGCGTAAGGTGAGAGCAGAAAAGATAAACCCTATCCCGAAGGTGCCTGCGAGGGTCATAACAAGCAAGTAAAGTCCGAGCCAGGGGTTTTCAATGGGTAATTTTCCAATCATGGCCGTCATGAGCGCTGCCGCGGTTAGGCTGAGGAGACTGGTCCACACCAAGGTGTTGGTCACGCGGGCGATCAGACTGGCAAACTTGCTGGCTGGTGAAAGGTAAAGCTGTTCCAAAGTACCCTGGACCTGTTCGTTACGGATATTGTAACCAATGGTCCATTGGGTATCACTCATGAACATGAATAGGATAAAGCCATAGACGACCACCCCCGATGGATTCCCGGAACTGATCACTGCCTGCGAGCCTGAGATCGCGCTGGTACGAAAGAACATGCTCCCGCCGAGGGTGAAAATGGCCACAATCAAAAAAGTCTGACCGAAAGATGCGATGAAGTTAACTGGGTAACGTGCCATGATGATGAGCTCTTTGTGTGCCATTGCCCAGAAAGCACTCCATTCAGCAGTAAGGCCGCTTTGTGTTTGAGGTTTTTCTATCTGCTCCATACTACATCCATAAAGTCACTCGAGTAACGGTGTGGGTAAATTAATACTGACCTACCCCCTCATTTTGGCGTACACTTCTCTCGGTGCGGTTAAAGACCCAATAACCAAAGAAGGGTATTATCAGCACGAATGCCCACAGCACTGCCAAGTCGAGATACCAGGCTTTGAAGAAAAATCCTACACCAAGCAAGGCAGATCGGACACCATTAGTCATCCAGGTGGGTAGGAAAAGTAAGGCGATGGTTTTGAGCAAAGGTGGAAAGATGGCAATGGGAAAAAAGATGCCCATGAAGAAGCTGACTCCCCATTGCATCAGGTTGACCAGGGCATTGGCCTCCTTGACTTTAAGGATTAGAGCGCCATATAGCAAGGTCAGGCTGTATAAAGGAATGAGACCCACTACGACGAAAACCAATGCCAGGAGCACCTCACCCTGAATTGGATTGACATCAAAGATGATGGAACCCAAAATATAGGCTGCCAAAGCCGAAAAGATCCCACGCAGGCAGCTATACAAAGCCGTGCCAGCTACCACCCAGATGCGGTGGGTTGGTACAAGATAAAGTGCTTCCAGAGTACCAGCCTCCTGCTCCTAGCGCAGCCAATAAGTCACATGCCAGAAGGCAAAATTGACCAAGGTAAATACACTGCTTCCAATCAGCATATAAGCAATGTAGTTGCTGGTGCCTGTATTGGCTGCAAAGATGGCCGCGGGGTTGGAACCTAAAGCACGCCCAAGCAGGATGGGCATGTAAGCGAAAACGATCGGAATGAAAATGTCCATGACCAGCTGCCCTGGATAACGGGTGATAGTCATCAGGCGCATCCTGAAGCTGGCAAACAGTACAGAAAAATTGGAGCGGAGATCCATACGAAGGTTCATGACGATCTCTTCATTTATCAGCGATACGGGTATCTTCCGCCAGAGTTCGTCCTGTTGTGGCAATGAACACATCCTCCAGGGTGAGTTCTTCCGGAATGATTTTTTGAATAACTGCCCCTGAGTGAGTAAGAGCGTCAATGAGCTGAGGCAGGATTTCACGCCCACTGGCTGTTACAACGGTGAGTAGGGCGCATCGATCTTGGGCAGTACACGTTGCTTGCAGCACGGATGGTATCGCTCTAACAGCATCCTCGGCTCCGGCAGAGATAACCCCTCAATATGTGTTATGCCTTCGCGTTGCAAGGATGTTTTTAATTCATCCACAGTACCAATGGCGAGCAATTCACCACGATCGATGATGGCGACGCGATCACAAAGAGTTTCCGCTTCAGACATGATATGCGTGGTGTAAATGACCGTTTTACCTTCCTTGTTTAACTGTCTGACAATGGAACGCAGCTCACTGGCAGATGGTAAATCCAGCATATTGGTCGGTTCATCTAAAACCAATAAAGGAGCGTCACTGATCAAGGCTTTGCCAAAAGCAAGGTTCATCTTCTGATCCGAAGAATAAGATTCCACCATCCGGTCAGCAATCTCACCGAGCTTGAGTAGCTCGATGATCTGGTTGGAACGTTTTCGGCGTGCAGTGGGGTCGAGATGGTACAAAGCGCCGAAATACTCCAGATTTTCTCGGCCAGTCAATTTCTAATACAACCCGCGTTCACCCATCAGCATGCAACCGACGCTGGCACGTACCTTATTCTCATATTGGGTTACATTGTAGCCATTGATCCAGGCTTCACCGCTGGTGGGCAGGAGCAAGGTGGTGAGGATTTTGATCAGCGTAGTTTTCCCGGCACCATTTGGTCCCAGTAGACCGAAGACTTCACCCTGGTTGACTTCCAAGGTGATGGATTTAAGCGCTTCTACCGAACGCTTTTCTGATTTAAATAAACCTTTGCGAGTGCGAACCTCGTAAATCTTGCTTAGTTTCACAGTGCGGACGGGACTGGTCATCTGTGTTAACCTCCAAGCAGAACCGGATTATACCTTTTAACCCTTCAATTGAAAGTAAAAGGCTCGTTAGTCCCGTCCAAACTTTCCCAACCGTCTCCGCTCCTCTTCCGCCAAAAGAGGCTCCAGTTTCTTGAACAGCGGAGCGGGTTGTTCCAAACGCTGACCAGGTTGCAGGTTCGATGGCTCCCAACACCCTCCGGGTTTTGGTGGACGATATCGCAGAGTATTGTGTACACCCAGCATGTCCTGCTGCTGTTCGACGTACTGCTCTCCAAAAAGGGGCTGGGTGTAGCCCAGGTAAGTATGCAAGCGCTCACTGCTGAAGGGAAGGAACGGGGAGAATAAGGTCTTGAGCGAGTCGATTACACGCAATGAAGTATAGATAGATTTAGCCACCGCAACCTTATCGGTTTTGATCTCATGCCAGGGGGAAGTCGCCTCCTGGTATTTATTGCCTTCTTTTGCTAGGCGAAGGGCTTCGCTCAGTCCAGCCCGGAGATGGACTGCTTCCAGATGCTCGCCAACCGTTTGAAAACCGGCGTCAACAGCCGCGATGATATCCTTATCAATCTGCCGCAGCTCACCTGGGTTGGGCACTAGGCCATCCCAATGTTTATAAGCAAAGGGCAGAGCGCGATTAACCAAGTTGCCCCAGGTCGCTACTAGGTCATTGTTGTTACGGGCAATGAATTCATCCCAATCCCAATCTGAATCATGAAATTCCGGCATATTAATCGTCAAATAGAAACGCAGCGCATCCGGGTCATAGCGTGAAAGGAAATCCAAACCCCAAATAGCCCAATTTCGGCTGCCGGAGATCTTCCGGCCTTCAAGGTTCATGAACTGGTTAGCGGGTAAGTCATAAGGCAAATTGAGTGGCGCACCTTCATCTTCAGTGAATATCCTGACGAATTCCGTCCCAGCTCCCTTCAGCTGCGCCGGCCACATGGTAGCATGGAAAAAGATATTATCCTTCCCGATGAAGTAAAGCGTTTTGGCGGATAGATCGGTCCACCAATCACGCCAGGCCTCGGGCTGACCGGTGAGCTTTGCCCATTCGATGGTGGCGGAGAGATAACCGATCACGGCCTCAAACCACACATAAAGGCACTTGCCTTCCCAGCCTTCGACCGGCACCGGGATGCCCCAGTCCAGATCGCGCGTAATGGGGCGCGGACGCAAGCCCTCGCTTTCGATCTGCCCAAGGGACTGTCCCACCACTGTCTCGCGCCAATAATCCTGGCGGTCGCATAAGAACTTCTCCACATCCGGCTCTAACTTCGAGAGATCCAGGAAATAATGCGTGGTCTCGCGCAACTCAGGTGTGGAACCATCCAGCTTTGAGCGCGGGTTGATCAGTTTTTCCGGATCGAGCACATTACCACAGTTATCGCACTGGTCAGACCGTGCCTCCTCAAAACCGCATATGTAACAGGTGCCTTCCACATAACGGTCGGGTAGGAAACGTTTTGCAGCTGGAGAGAACCACTGGGGACGAGACTCGGTATACAGAAACCCGTTCTCGTTTAACGCCAGGAACATGGACTGCGCCACCTTGAAGTGGTTTTCTGTGTGAGTGGTGGTGAACAAGTCATAACTGATGCCCGCTTTTTGGTACAGCTCGATGAACTGGTTGTGAAAAAATTGGTACACTTCCTCCGCCGGCCTGCCATCTGCATCGGCGCGCAACGTGACCGGGGTACCGTGTGAATCAGTGCCAGAGACCATCAATACATGATCACCTTTCAAGCGATGATATCGCGCCACAATGTCACCAGGCAGGTGAGATCCGGTGATGTTGCCTACGTGAATCTCCGAGTTGGCGTAAGGCCAGGCGATTGCGATCAGAATATTGTTGGACATTTTGACCTCCTTTTGAGTAACCAATTCATGGCTTTGGTAATTACCCGCATAAAAAAGGGCTGCCCTGGATTGGGCAGCCCTCAATGTTTTAATCTATGCTGATCATTTATCATCTTTAAAGGCGGCTACCTGGGCGCGTTGAATAAGCTCCAACATGCACCTGGACATAACAAACGCGTTGTAAGATGATCTATCCATAGCATCCAACCTTTCAGATGATTAAATAAGTCTAAACGGATGGTATAGATTTGTCAAGATTCTATGATCTTTTAATGGTCTTCAACGCCATAAATTTACAGATATTCCCTGAGCAGCCTTGCCCGATAAGGGTGGCGTAGCCTGCGCAGCGCTTTCCCTTCAATTTGGCGGATGCGCTCACGGGTTAATCCGAATTTATGGCCCACTTCTTCCAAAGTATATGGATGACCATTTTCTAGCCCAAAACGCAAGCGCAGAATTCGGGCTTCACGCGGCGAAAGGGTGGAGAGCACCTGGTCAACCCGCTCGCGGAGCATATTTTCATAGGTCGTTTGGGATGGTGAAGGGGTAATTGTATCTTCTACGAACATTCCCAATTCAGAGTCGTCCTCGTCACCGACCGGGCTTTCCAATGAGATTGGGATCCGCGCTACCTCGAGCATCCAGCGTAGCTTGTCGTGACCAACCCCCATCTCGAGGCACAGCTCCTCCTGAGACGGTGGGCGTCCAAAAAATTGCTCCAACTTATGAGCGGCTTTATACATCATTCGTAAGCGGTCAGTCATATGGACCGGTATCCGGATGGTACGACTTTGATCTGCGATAGAACGCGTGATCGTCTGCCGGATCCACCAGGTGGCGTAGGTTGAGAAGCGGAAGCCGCGCTGGTACTCGAATTTCGAGACCGCCTTCATCAAGCCCAGGTTCCCTTCCTGGATCAAATCCAAAAAAGCAACCCCTCGACCGATATATTTTTTTGCGACACTAACTACCAAACGGGTATTTGCTTTGATCAGATGCTCACGGGCTAGTATTCCATCCTGAACGGCATTTTCAAGCTCCCTACGATGCTTTATGGAAGCTTTTCCATTCATCTTATTCAGCCTTACCTTGGATTCCTTGGCAAGCTCGATCCTTTGCGCCAGATTGACTTCTTCTTCCAGGGAGAGTAAGGGTACCCGCGACATTTCCTTGAGGTACAACCCCACGCTATCGTCTGCAGAAATGTTTTCAAGGTTGGGGAGTAAAGCTGTATCCAGGGCAGAAGGATTGAAATCGAGGGTTGAACTATCTAGCTTGGAAATATCAGGTTCGGGTTCTGCATCCTCTTCAATGACGATTTCCACACCCTGTCGATGGAGCAACCCAAACAGTTCTAACAGGCGCTCATCATCTTCACCATCCCATGGGAAGACTTCCAAAATATCTCCCGTGGTTAGATAGCCCTGTACATCGGCTTTTTCTAGTAATGTGTCGAGGGCTTCAAGCTTTTGCGGTTGTGGGCTGGGTGTTGCCATTGTTTTCCCTCCATTAATCGGCGAGACTATTTATCCAGAAGTGATTTCAATGAGGCTAATCTGGGATCTCCAGAATCTTCCTCATGATGACACATACTTTCATTAAGACCATTTCCACATATCGGGCACAAACCTTTACAATCTGGTCGGCATAACGAGCTGATAGGAATCTCCAACAATAAATATTCACGTAGCACAGGGGTGAGGTCAATAACACCGGTTTCAGGCATTAGTAAACCCGAATCGGTTACATAACGTTGGGAAAAGGCGTACAATTCGGTGAAGTCGATTTTTAGTAACTGCTGAAAGTCGGTCAGGCAGCGCACACATTCAAGATCAATCAGGGCTTGAAAATCCCCTTGCAGTAGGATACCCTGAGGTGTACGAGTCGCCCGCACTACACCGGTTAAGCTGTTTAAATGCAAATCTGGTGGGACATTTATTTGCGGGAGATCGAATGGGAAGTCCCGGCTGAAACCGGCAGATTGGGCAACAACGAAGCCGACATTCAGACGTAATGGAGAATGTAGGTCAGACACTGTGGTTTATGAAAAATACTTTGAAAATCGCAAAGTAATTTATTATATCTTTCAATTATTATAACATATTTTGTTGCCACGGGTAGGTTAAATTATTATTGGATTGCCCACATATGGTGTGTGGGTATAGTGCGGATAGCCAATTTCGATGGAGAGACGGATGGAGAGGCAATATGCAACGTTTGTTAGTCGCTACGGGAAATCCAGGCAAATTATTTGAGATACAATCCCTTCTTGATGATCTAGAAATCACATTACTTACCCCGGCTATGATTGGAATATCCTTGAATGTTGATGAAAACGGAGATGCCTATGAGGAAAACGCTTCACTGAAAGCAAGCGCCTTTGCCATAGCGTCCGGCTTGGTGACTCTTGCCGATGATTCTGGGTTGGAAGTGGATGCGTTAGGCGGGTTACCTGGGCTCCGCTCAGCACGCTTTTCCCCCCTCCCCAATGCAACTGATGCTGATCGCCGAGCATATCTTTTGAATTTATTGCAGAGTTATCCTCGCCCGTGGACAGCTCATTTTCACTGCACGGTTGCGATCGCAACCCCGGAAAATAGGATATATTATGCTCAAGGAAATTGCCCGGGTGTAGTCATCCCAGAGGAACGAGGAACCAATGGTTTCGGTTATGATTCAATCTTTTTAATCCCCGAAATTAGGTTAACCATGGCAGAATTGACCACGATTGACAAGAACCGTCTCAGTCATAGAGCAAGGGCAGTTATAGCCGCATTACCTATTTTGCATGCAATTCTCAGAAACGCCTCAACATCTACCTCTTTATAATTTCCACCCCCGAGATGCTTTCCAAGCCGTGTGTTTTGGGTTATCATATTGCCGATGAGCATTCCTAACTATACCCTCCTCGTGGGTGCGATTGCCGTTATTGTAGGTATCCTCCTATGTTTGGGCATTCTAAGCGTGTTCGGTCAATTGCATTTCGGTGATTTGTTCCACAGGCAAAAGAATGGAGATCTGGGGGGCAAACCCATTTGGGATATAGATCATCGCAGGTTACGGGAAATTTACAATCTTATTTCCAAAGTTACAGCCACATTAAAGTACGAGAATGTACTGGAAATTGCCTTAGACCTGGGTTCGAGGGTCCTGGCGACCCCAAATATCCCCGCTGAACGCTTGGTAAGTGCTGTATTGCTATTTACTGAGGCCGAATACGACCATCCTGCATTGACCGTTGGCTCGGCCAGGCACTTCACCCAATCGGATCTACGTGCTGTACTCCCCGGAACCAGTGGGTTGATAGGAGAGGTAATCGCAGATGGTGCTCCCAAAAGTCAAATCGATCTTTCTAAGGACCCTGAATTAAGCCGGATCGTTGCCCTCCGGCCATGTTCAGTTGCCTACTGCCTTCCATTGAGAGCAGGGTTTGATACTTATGGGGTTATGCTTTTTGCCCACTCTGACCCCGACTTTTTCACACAATCCAAGCGCGAGCTGTTGGATATAATTTCACACCAGTCGGTCATCGCCATTCAAAACGCCCGCCTTTACAGCGATATTCAACAAGAAAAAGAACGGATGATAGAAATTCAGGAGCAGGAGCACAGGAAACTTGCCCGCGATCTGCATGATGGTCCCACTCAATCCATGGCTGCCATAGCGATGCGTCTAAATTTCGCCCGTCGGTTGTTGGAAAGGGATCCAAAAGCAACCGCGGATGAACTCTCAAAAATTGAAGAGCTTGCCCGCCGTACTACGAAAGAAATTCGCCATATGCTTTTCACATTACGCCCGTTAGAGCTCGAATCTCAGGGTTTGATCGGAGCGTTGAAAGCTATGGCAGAAAAAACGCATGAGACCTATAACCAGAATGTTGTCGTCGAAGCTGAAGAAAATGTTATTTCCGAGCTTGAGATGAGTAAACAGACCATAATCTTTTATATCGCAGAAGAGGCAATTAACAACGCGTGTAAATATGCCCAGGCGAATCATATCTGGGTCCGAATGAAAGACTATGATAAAGACCTGGTGATGCTTGAGGTTCAGGATGATGGTGTTGGTTTTGACAAGAGCAATGTGGAATCCTCATATGAGCAACGCGGCAGCCTGGGGCTAAAGAATATGAATGAACGCGCCGAAATGGTGAATGGCATATTCCGGTTAGACTCGGCGATCGGCAAAGGTACTACTATCCGAGTACTCATTCCAATGACCGAAGAGGCCACAGAACGACTGCGTAGAGGCGGGTAACCCGTAATGCCTGTTTCTGGAAATTTATATTATTCGCAACATTGTGAAAAAGGAACAGAAAATCCACCTTTAGTATTGATACATGGTGCGGGGGGCATGCACCTGTATTGGCCACCTGAAATCCGTCGTTTAGCTGGATACTGTGTTTACGCAATTGACTTGCCAGGACACGGTAAATCTGCAATCTGTGATGGGCAACAATCGATCGGTGAATATGCTCGCCACCTGGTTCAATGGCTGGAATCCGTTCAATTACGCCGGGCGGTATTGGTGGGTCATTCAATGGGAAGTGCCATTGCTCTGACTTTGGCTATTCATCATCCTGAATATGTGGTGGGTTTGGGATTAATTGGTGGTGGAGCACGTCTGAAAGTCCATCCAGATTTGTTAAATTACGTCGCTGATCTGACCACTTTCGAAAAAGCTGCTGACCTTCTCGTGTCTTATTCGTTTAGCTCTACCGCGCCACCGCGTATGGTTGAGTTGGCCTCCAGGCGCCTGCTTGAGACACGCCAAAGTGTACTTTATGGGGATTTGCAGGCATGCAATCGTTTTGATGTCATGGATAAATTGGGAGCGGTTAATCAACCCACACTGGTGGTCTGCGGAGCCGATGACCAAATGACACCTTTACGCTATGCCCAATTCCTGACAAGCGCAATCCCCAACGCTCGGTTAAGTGTTATCCCTAAAACCGGGCATATGGTAATGATGGAACAACCACGTCTGGTTGCAGATAGCCTGCTTGCTTTTTTACAGGATATTACATTTCATCCAGGTGAGGGACTTTGATATGTATGTAGCCATTGAGGGTGTCATTGGGGTCGGGAAAACCACTCTGGCTCGATTGCTTCAACCAGCATTTCAATCTGCTTTGGTCCTCGAAGTTTTTGAAGAAAATCCATTTCTATCAGATTTCTATTCCGACCGCCAACGCTACGCATTTCAAACCCAAATATTTTTTCTACTAAGCCGCTATTACCAACAGCGGCGCTCTGTGCCTGAAATACTGAAGCGAGGCGAATCTTTGATCACGGATTACACCTTTGCAAAGGATGCATTATTTGCACGCATCAACCTGATAGGCGACGAACTGGATATGTACTACCGGGTGCACGATGCCCTGGCAGAGAAGATCCCCTTCCCCAGTCTTATTGTTTATCTGCGCGCAGATCCGGACGTGCTCATGCAGCGCATTGCCTCCCGCGACAGACCTTATGAACGAAATATGGAGCGGGATTATATAAACCAGCTTAACCAAGCATACGATGATTTTTTTATCAATAATCCTGCCAGAAATGTGGGAGGGAATGTAACCGTCCTTACTCTGGATACTAACGAATTGGATTATGTTCGCCGTGTTGAAGATCTAAAATGGGTTGAGAACCGAATCCGCCAGACCCTCAAACAAGTACCCTTTCAGGCTTCACTTCCCATGATCGATGAATTATGAAAAACTTCATTGAGTGTCTACATTGCGAGATGAGCTCAACTAATCCAATATGCTATTGAATTTGAAAATATATATGCGGAAGAGAGACAAAAAATCATCCGGTTTCCCCATTTTCTTGTTGGTGCGGGGGTAAAAATGCGAATTAATCGTAATATGCTGCTCAAAATTGCCAAGGATACCGTCGAAAAATATGTAAATGACGATCGCTCGCTAATGGCTGTATACCTGCAAGGGTCGTTGTTGGGAGAGGCTCCATTAATTGGTAACACCGCCGATATTGACCTTTTTTTTATCCATAGCGATGAAATCAAGGTCGAGCGGGAGATTATACGCGTATCAGATGAGGTCCATCTGGATATCTCACACCATTCACATATTTTATACCGGCAGCCACATGACCTGAGGGTCCATCCCTGGCTTGGGCCCGCCTTATATGGGTGTAAGGTCATGTATGATCCGCAACACTTTATCGATTTTGTACAGGCCAGTGTACGAGGTCAATTTAATAACCCAGAGAATATAATCACCCGTGTGCGTAGGCAAGCCGAACATGCCAGAGAAATGTGGGAATCTTTTAACAGCAACCCACACCTTCCGGACCCGCAAGATGCAAGCTTATATTTACATGCGCTGGAACATTCGGCGAATGCGGTGTCAGGGTTGAGTGGGCAAAACTTAACCGAGCGGCGGTTCTTGCTGGACCTTCCTCACAGGGCTGAAGCTGTGCGCAAGCCTGGTTTCTATCCGGGGTTCTTGGGTTTGTTAGGCGCCCCATCCGTAGATGCCGGAGGCATGCGTTCGTGGCTACCTGAGTGGCGAAATGCATATATCGCCTTGCCAGCTAATACAGCACCCATACGGTTGCATCCGCACCGATTGCTATATTATGAACGCGCTATAGAGGTCATTTTGAACAGTCAAACCGCCTATGATGCACTCTGGCCTCTTTGGCACACTTGGACGCATGCTATCTGTGCTTTGCCTGCCAAGATCACCCATCGCTCTGCCTGGCAAAAGGCTGGTGAGCAGCTGGGTCTACTCGGAGAAGGTTTTGCTGAGAAAATCGAGGGACTAGATGCTTACCTTGATCAGGTTGAGGAGTTATTGGACGCCTGGGCGCGGGAAAACGGGGGATAAATCCTCTCAAGCCATCTATAATTTTGATTAGGGACGAACAATCACCTTTATCCATTGGGAAACCCAACTGTATTACAAAATATCATACAACATACAATTATCTCTGCACATATTTTGGTAATATTGAAATTAAGGTTTCACGTGAAACATTTTTTATACCACGGGACTCGGGGTAAACCAGCGTTTAATGCTGTTTCACGTGAAACAGCCAAATTTCCTGTGTAATTGGCATCATCGAAATCGATTTGAATTGATTTGTTTCTTGGTGGAACCCGAGTTGAAACTAGCGGACTGATATATAAATACCCCCTGCCTCCTCATATTCATCTTCCCAAATTCCCCAATGCAAATCATTCCGAAGGCTGGTCATAAACTTGCACCATCTAAAGGGCAGATTATGGGTAGAGAAATATGAAGATGGAGGGAATGCAAGCATGAAAATTCCGCTTCAAAAAATTAGATCTTCCCCGCATCCCATTCGAAAAACCAGGGATGAAGAAAAGATGCAAGAATTAACCTGGTCATTGATGGAGGAAGGTCAGGTTGAACCAATCGGCGTGTACGAGGGCGCCGAAGGTTATACATTGGTTTGGGGTCACCGCAGGGTAGAAGCTGCTCGTCGAGCCGGGTGGACCGAGATTGATTCCCTATTCGTCCTGCAAGATGAAATTGATAATCTCATTCAATCAGGCATTGAAAATCTGTCAAGTGAAGATATGACTATAGACGATAAAGCCGATTGGGCGCATAGGTTGGTGGATATGGGGTTTAGCCAGCATGAAATCGCTAGGCGCACGTCGATTCCCACCGGAACAATTAGTCAATGGCTTCAGTATAGACGTGAAAAAGAAGCTGGGGTATTTGTGCATGTACAAAATCATGCCAACGATGAAGGATTTATAAAAACTGTCAAAATTGCTCAGGCCCTCGGGGATGACCTGGAAGCAAAAAAAGCCGTGGCGGCTAAAGTATCTGCGGATGGATTGACGCAAATTCAGACTACGGAGATTGCACGTGCATATCATGATGCCCCGTCACTCGAAGTGAAACGTAAGATTCTCGAATTGCCTGTGTTATCGAGTGATACTGCCACTGATATATTGCGCCGTTCCATTGCCAGGGTGGAATTCGAGAAGGTAAACGCAACTGTCGATGAAATGGTTGGTAAGAAACAGGGGAAAAAGGAGCAATACATCGATCAAGATTTTTCTACAGCGCTTAAGGAGTTTATCGATACCATGCAATCCTTCCGTAAAGCAGGGCAAAAGATGGTTAGCATTGTCAGGAACGGCACATTTTCAAGAGCAGCTGTAAGATATGGTATACGCAAGATTGATGAATTAATCGGTGCGCTTAAGACCTATAAAGAGTATTTACAGGGTATTGAATAGACCCTGGATGTAGGTCCCTTTCCATAGTATGTCTATAAAGATTAGATTATATTTAAATAACCCTTAAAGCAACTCTAAAATTCTTCAGAGTCGTTTAAATCTCGCCTAAAACTGCTGATTGCCGGCGTAATGCCCAGACTGAAATTGCCAGAAGTATGATCGTACTACCCAGGATGATGCTGATATCGAGCAGGTTGCTTCCTAATGTTCCCAGGTTCTGGGAGGCATTGACCACCCCGTCAGCCAAGTAATATGTAGGGATTAACCTGGCAATATGCAAGACCGGGCCGTTGCCCAGGAGCTCTCCCAATTGACCGACGAAAATGCCGCTCACTATATAGATGATGGAGACAAATCCCGCCACCGTTCCTGCCGATTGGACTGAATTGAACAGGGAGCCAAAGAGTAGCCCCAGTGATAGGCTAAGAAAGGAGCCTAAAACCACATACATCACTACAAGGGGTACTGCACCGGAAAAACCACCCAGAATCGCCAGCACCACGGAGGACATGGCAAGCTGGAAGACCAGGACAACTAACAGTTTACCAAACAGGATATCAACAAAAGAAGCCGGCGTGACCAACAGCATCCGCAAGGTTTTTCTCTCTTTTTCTTCGAGGAGCATCGTCGGGATAAAAATTGTGCCTACCGTGAGTGAGAGCAGCAAGGCCATGGGGGAATAGACTTGTTTCAGCATCACGTCAGCCATCTTCGACGATGGTGGGTTGATCACGGTTGTACTGATTGTCACCGGTGGTTGGGGGCTGGCGATAGCGCGTGCGAAATTGACGATGGCTATCTGGAGCAGCGTCTGGGTTTGCGCATTGACAATGGTACCGTTGAGGTAAAGAGAGAGGGAAGGAGAAGATCCTAACCGTACGTTGCTGTCGAAATTCTCGGGAAGTACCAATCCAACAGTATAGGCACTCCTTACTTTTGCTCCGTTAGCCCCAAAAGCAGCCTGCACTTCGGCTGATGAACCCGCCTGGACAATTTTTGCGTCTGGAAAAACCTGCTCAACTGCCTGTGCTAAGCTGGAGTTGCTTGGATTGTAGATCAGCAGGATAGTTTTTTGCCCCCCAAGCAGGTTGCCGATGAAAAGCCACAGCAAAGACAGAGCGATTGGGAAGATCAGGCCTCACAGGGTTGATTTATTATGCCAGATATCGAGAAACTCTTTGCGAACGATTGCCCAGATAATCCGTGGATGCATGATTTTATACCCTTAAATCTTGTTCCTATAGGAGACTTCCTTCATGTACTCCAAGGGATCGGGAGGAGGGTGAGGGTTTTTACTATTTATGAAGGTTGAATTCCGGCTACCTCGATAAACACTTCCTCCAATGTGGCTTCCTGAGAGTGAATGGAGCGCACATTCCCCTGGATCATTATTTCTGCCAGGTATTGTTGGTCTTTCGTTTCATCCATATTCAAAACGAGCTGAGAAAGATGATCTGCTTGGATTGGATCAGATAAAGTTACAATTAGAGCTCGTTTTCCATGCGAGAGCTTTAGGTTTTGGGGCGTATCATTAGCAACAAGTTGACCTTTAACAATAAAGGCGATCCTCCCACAGAGTTGATCGGCTTCCTCAAGTAAATGAGTGGTCAGTAGAATTGTTTTACCATTCTGGCTAAGCTGCTCAATCGCTAAGCGTATCTCACGTGCTGCGATCGGATCGAGCCCTCGGGTTGGCTCATCGAGGAAAAGCACTGGAGGATCATGTAACAAGGCGCGGGCGATTATCAAGCGCTGTTTCATCCCATTTGAGAATGTACGCACTGGCTCTCTGGACCGTTCTGTCAGGTGAACCAAATCTAATACCTCATTGATGCGGTTCTCCGGTAAGTTATACAGCCAGCAGCTAAAGCGCAGGTTATTGGCTGCTGAGAGCCGTTCATACAAGTTTTGCTCTTCGAAAACGACCCCAATTAGCTCTTTTAGTCTATACCGATCCTTCACCACATCGCATCCAGCTACAGAAGCCTGCCCTCCACTCGGGTCGATCTGTCCAGTCAGCAAGCGGATGGTAGTAGTTTTACCTGCACCATTGGGTCCAAGTAATCCGAAAATTTCTCCACGCTCTACGGTAAAGCTGACCCCGGCGACGGCTTCAAGCCCATTAAAATTACGCCGAAGATCTTTAGCTTCAATGAAAGAGCTCAGAGTGCCCATAATATGTCACTTATTCCTATTTTTCACCCTCGCGAGTTGTTGGCTCATTGCTCTTGTTCAACTGACCAAACCCCAAGGAAACTAAACCGCTCATGCTGCCTAAATTCATCGTATCCACTGCGGAGCTGGGGACAATGACCAGGGCACCCTTTTGCTTTAGGCCTTCGAAGAGCATATTCATGGCTCTCAGATGCAGGGCGGTCGGATTATTGGTATAAGCTTCTGAGGCTTGTGCAAAACTGGAGGCAATCTGCTGTTCCGATTCACCTAAAATTACCCGCGCCTGACGTTCACGCTCGGCTTGTGCCTGCCGTGACATGGCATCCTCCAAATCGGGCGGGATGACCACATCGCGGATCTCGACGGATTGCACTGTGATACCCCACGGAGTGGTGCGCTCATCAATGATTTTCTGCAGGTCAGCATCCATCCTCGCGCGCCCAACCAGGATATCCGCCAGGGTCATTTGCCCGATAATCTCACGTAATGCCGTTTGTGCAGCCCATGAAATTGCCACCCTATAATCTGCCACTTCTAGAGCGGCTTTCTGTGCATCCCAGACCAACCAAAACAGGACAGCATCCACATCGACGGGAACTGTGTCCTTCGTTAGCGTTTTTTCAGCCGAGAATGGGGTCACATTAACCCGGTGATCGATCCAGTTGACCACAGTATCGGCAATTGGGATGATCCAGAATAATCCCGGTCCTTTAAGATCGCGAAATTTACCAAGACGTAAAACCACCGCTTTCTCCCATTGGGAAGCAATTTGTGTGGCTAAAAGAAGATAAATGGCTAGCAAGATCATGATGATTAGAAACGGAACGGATATTGTTTCAGGTAGACCATTCATATCCATGATAGCCACACCAACTATAGCCAGCACAAAGATTATGACGAATAGAAACCCTCCGACTCCACTGATCCGGAAATTTGGTTTTACCTTGCTACTTGAGCCGTCAGAAACTGTAAGTTGTTTTAACACAGCGAGCCTCGCTTTCTTTTTTCTCATAAGACTTGTTTATTCATCCTTCTTGTTGATCTGATTTACGAACACGCTTTCAACATCTTCGCGTCCATAACCTAACCGGTCTGTTTCTTTAATCAATGTCTCGATCAAGTTGAGTAATTTTTCTGTGCGGATGATCTGCATCTCCTCTACACCGGGAGTGTTGGCTACAAAAGTACCTTTGCCACGCTCAGTGATGATCACACCTTCATTGACTAAGTCGCGGTAGGACAGTGCCACTGTGTTGAAATTCACTGATAACTCCACAGATAGCTCTCTGATTGTGGGTAACTGGTCTCCGGTTTTGATCTGCCCGGCATGGATCAGACCTTTAACCTGTTCCTTGATCTGGTCGTAAATGGGTACACGGCTTTTTTTATCGATTTGGATATCCATGCTTTTCATGCTTATTCGTTTAAGGTTGTAATATAGCACTATAGCTATAGTGCTATAGTATTATAGCACAATCTTATTACATGTCAAATGAAAAACTCAGGTCCTACTATTCGGAATCATTTCCTGGCATATAATCTATGATTGGCGTGATTGACAACATCTTACCTGCCCTGTCCCGAAGACCCAAGGAGGTTTGTGATGCCCGGTTATTCATTTGAAGCCATACTCATCAGACCAGAGGGAGTTGGAACCTGGACTTACCTCAATATCCCCATGGAAATATCTGTGACATTCGGTTCCAAAGGGCAGGTTAAAGTGAAAGGAACGATCAACGGGTATCCATTTCAGAGCACTGCACTACCCCATGGGTGATGGAACACATTATCTTGTGGTCTGTAAAGGCGTTCGCGACCAGATTCAGGTTGCCCAGGGAGATACAGTAAAGGTTATGTTGGAGCTGGACACTGAAGAAAGACAGGTTGTCGTCCCAAATGATCTAGCGCAGGTATTCGTTAACCAGCCACTAGCCAAAGAGGCTTTTGTAAAGCTATCTAATTCACACAAGAAAGAATATGTGAATTGGATATTGAGTGCCAAGCAAGAAGAGACGCGTCGGCGTAGGATTGAAAAAGCTGTAGAGCTTTTATCTCAGGGTAAAAAAATTGCGAGAATAAACACTGCGTGGATATTCTCGCAGTGGTTAATAGAATAGTGGATAATCGTGCCTGTAAGAGGTTGGCAATTCTCATCAATACCATTCATCAATATGGGATTTGCCAAGTCTTGAGGTAACTTTCCAATAGCTGAACTTATAACTTATATCCAATCATCCGTAGAAAACCTTTTCGCCAGGCAATATCCTCATCTGCCTCAATCCCAAGCGGTGAAGAGCCATCTATCACACCTAGGATGCCTCGTCCAAGATCGGTTTCTGCGACCAGGACTTCCACTGGGTTGGCAGTTGCGCAGAAGATTTGGCAAACTTCAGGAATTGCCTTAACCGCATTTAACACATTGACCGGGTAAAAACCGTTCCCCAAAAAGATGATAAAACTATGCCCGGCGCCGATTGTCTGGGCATTCTTGCGCGCCAGATTATTCATAGTCTCATCTGTACCACTCCAGCGGATCAGGCATTTGCCGGATGCTTCACAAAAGGCGACACCAAACTTGATCCCAGGCACTGCATTGACCAGGGCCTCGTGCACATCTTCCACCGTCTTTATAAAATGAGACTGACCCAAGATGAAATTGGTATCTTCGGGTTTCTCAATTTTTACACTGATCAGGTTCATTGAAATTTCTCCTTCAATCTAATATTCGCTTAACTGTAACAAAATACTGGTCAGGATTCAAGCCCCCAGATGTGTCAAATCCCGACGGATTGTCACACCCCATGGGGCGTGGTAGAATGCTGTAAGACGTACAAATAAACATATTTTATGCGAGACTGGCGTTGCTGGTGTAGCACGGGAGTCTATTCCCGTTTTCAGGAGGTTGTTGGAATGGAAGGACAAACAAATACATTTACGGTGAAGAAAGGCCTGGCCCAGATGCTCAAAGGGGGGGTAATCATGGACGTGGTTACCGCAGAACATGCCAAGATCGCTGAGGAAGCAGGCGCTGTGGCTGTGATGGCACTGGAACGGGTACCGGCGGATATCCGTGCCCAGGGTGGTGTGGCTCGAATGAGTGACCCAGAGCTGATCCTTCAGATCATGGATGCTGTATCAATCCCGGTCATGGCAAAGTGCCGCATTGGTCATTTCGTTGAAGCTCAAATTTTGGAGGCCATTGGTGTTGATTACATTGACGAATCAGAGGTTTTAACCCCAGCAGACGAGGAAAATCACATCTATAAACATGATTTCAAGGTCCCATTTGTGTGTGGATGCCGAAATTTAGGGGAAGCCTTACGCCGGATCGGTGAAGGTGCAGCGATGATCCGCACCAAGGGTGAAGCCGGAACGGGGGATATCGTTGAGGCTGTCAGACATGCACGAACCGTGATAGGAGAAATCCGTCATTTACAAAATCTCCCCGATGAAGAGCTAATGGCATTTTCGAAAGAGATTGGCGCTCCCTATCACCTGGTTGTGGAGACACACCAGGAGGGTCGGCTTCCAGTAGTGAATTTTGCCGCGGGTGGTGTAGCGACCCCAGCAGATGCCGCTTTAATGATGCAGCTGGGTGTGGATGGGGTATTCGTTGGGTCGGGTATCTTCAAATCCAGCGACCCTGCCAAGCGCGCCGCTGCGATTGTCAAAGCAGTCACTCATTATAACGATCCATATATCCTGGCAGAAGTGAGTCGCAATCTTGGTGAACCCATGGTGGGACGCAATGTTTCCACAATGCCTGAGGTGGAGCGGTTGGCTGGGCGCGGTTGGTAAATGCGTGTTGGTATTTTAGCTTTACAAGGCGATTTTGCCGAACACGGTGTGATGCTCAGGCGTCTGGGTGTCACAGTAATCGAAGTACGCCTGCCGGAGCAGCTTGAAGGTTTGAGTGGTTTGATCATACCAGGTGGTGAATCAACCACGATAGCCAAGCTTGCAGTGAGTTACGGGTTAATGGAACCTCTGCATGAGTTCGGTCAAGATAAGGCAATTTGGGGTACGTGTGCGGGGGCGATCTTCATGTCTAAAGATGCGCACCGCAACCAACCTTTGCTCCAATTGATGGACATTACTGTGGAGCGTAATGCTTTTGGTCGGCAGGTGGATAGTTTTGAGGTGGATTTGGATGTACCAGTTCTGCAGGAGATTGACTCCAATGGCAAACCATTCCATGCGGTTTTTATCCGCGCTCCTTTGATCGAATCTGTGCAGGCCGAGGCTTGTATATTGTCGAGACTTACGGATGGACGAATCGTGGCAGCTCAGCAAGGTCGCTTATTGGCCACCGCATTTCATCCAGAGCTGACTGAAGATGATCGATTTCACCGCTACTTTTTGCAGCTGGCAGCATGAACATTCGCCCTTTCGGATGGCGTGATTTATTTCTCCTTAACAGGTACCGAAATCGTGGCTTATTCCTGGATAGTACGCGTGTATTAATCCTTGGGCCGATGATGGTTCCCATGGGAGCTTTGATAACCTTCCTTGCCCCGTCAACCCGGATTTTTACTTATCGATGTGAAAAAAATTCACAAGCTGGTAACCCCCTTATTGGGCAGGTGATATATTTGATGGGAGCCTCTTACGCCCGGCTTTCTTTCTTAGCGCCAGAGGATGCAATGGAACAACCCGAGCTGGCTGCGTTGTCAGATTATCTAGCTATTCAAATGGGGAGCCTGGGTGCATTTCATATCCTGGCAGATGTGGACGAGAGTAATCATATCTTTCAATTATTGCACCGGGTAGGGTTTGCGATATATGCACGTCAGCGTATCTGGCGATTAGAGGGTCAACCCAAAGGGGAAGCAATTCCGGTAACCTGGAGAGCCAGCAGGTCTAGAGACGCAATTGGAGTACGCTCACTGTACTGCAATGTGGTGCCCGGCTTAGTCCAACAAGTGGAACCTTTGCCCAAAAAAGACTTAAAAGGGGTCGTATATTACCAGAATGATGACTTACGTGCCTTCGTCGAGCTGAAATATGGGCGTAATGGCATCTGGGTACAGCCTTTTGTCCATCCAGATGCGGAGGGTTTCGATCACCACCTGGTACATTTATTGCAAGATTTACCTGGAAGGCGCGAGCGAGTGTTGTACATTTGTATCCGGTCTTACCAATCTTGGCTGGAGACGGCCATAGAAGCGATGGGCGCTCAACCAGGACCACAACAAGCTGTGATGGTTCGCCATCTGACCGTTTCACGCCGGGTAACTCAATCCTACCCATTGCCTGCAATTAATGGCACCCGTGCTGAACCCACTGCACCTATCGTTCGAATTGAGGAATCCCGATTCTTGGAATTGCCTGAAGTGGATAAGCAACCCAGGATAAATTCTATACTATAAGATAAAAAGAAATCCATCAACAGGGATTTCTTTAGGATGTATATGACGAGAAAACGTATTACTGATAACTTAGATGTGTTACTGAATGTGCTGCCACCCCAGGTAGCACAGCAATTGATGGTTATTAATCGCTCGGACGATTTGTTAGAAGTGATCCTCGATCTTGGGAGAGTGGCAACGGCGCGTTATGTTGATCGTGAAGAAACACTTAGCCAAGTCGAAGTCACTCATAGCGATATCGAATATGTGGTTGGGCGGATCAGCGCATTTGATACGGATAATCGTGCAGGTATGGAACGGACATTACACCGTATTGCTGCCATCCGCAACCGCCGTGGCGATATTGTCGGATTAACTTGCAGGGTGGGTCGTGCCGTCTATGGCACAACGGATATTATTCAGGATTTGATTGAAAGTGGCAAGAGCTTATTGTTGCTGGGGCGTCCGGGGATTGGTAAAACGACCATGCTGCGTGAAGCGGCGCGACTTCTGGCTGAGAAAAAACGCGTGGTTATTGTTGATACTTCCAATGAAATTGGTGGCGATGGTGATGTTCCCCACCCAGCAGTGGGTCGTGCCCGCCGCATGCAGGTCTCCACACCTTCGTTACAGCATGAAGTAATGATCGAGGCGGTGGAAAACCATAATCCAGAGGTAATCGTGATCGATGAGATTGGTCGCGAATTGGAGGCTGCGGCTGCGCGAACTATTGCTGAACGTGGTGTACAGCTAATTGGTACAGCCCACGGGAACACCCTGGAAAATCTTCTCCTCAACCCCACCTTGTCGGATTTGGTGGGTGGGATCGAATCAGTCACACTTTCGGATGAGGAAGCCCACAGACGCGGTACCCAGAAGACAGTACTTGAGCGGCGCTCCCCACCTACTTTCGATATGCTCATCGAGATCCAAACCCGCGACCGCCTGGCAGTACATTTAGATGTGGGTAATTCAGTAGATGCATTATTGCGTGGATATCCCACCCCACCCGAGTTACGTTATCGTGATGAAAGTGGGGAGATCCATATTGAGCATTCCACTCCACCTGCCAAACGTGGTCTTGGTGCCCAGGGATTTAGCCGCCAACCCATGGAGTTTGGCAAAGACCGCAGCATTCCGACCACCGAAAATCGAGTGAGCATGAATGAGCAGCCGATTACCCAGAATGGTGAGGGAACCAAGCAATCTCTCTCCACCCTCCAACCGGTACGGATTTATCCGTATGGCGTAGCTCGCAATCGGCTAATCCAGGCCGCTAAGTATCTGGGCGTTCCTGCTGTGGTTGTAAACGAGCTGGGGGAGGCACAAGTCCTGGTCACACTAAGGTCATATTACCGTAGCCGCCAGCACCCCGTCATCGAAGCAGAAAACCGGGGAATGCCAATCTACGTGTTGCGGGCGAATACTGTCAACCAGATGCAACACTTTCTTAGCGATTTATACAATCTTTCCACATCAATCCCGGAAGAGCGTGGTATGGAGCCTGCCATGCAAAATACCCAGGCAGCCATCGACGCCGTATTGAATGGGGAACGCTATGTCGAGTTACCTCCAGCCACGGCGTATATTCGCCGCTTGCAGCACCAAATGGCACGTCAGGCGAATCTGACTTCACATTCCTACGGGAAAGAACCCTACCGGCGGGTGCGGATTTTCAGAGATTAACCTAATGTTCATTACCCTCGAAGGCCCTGAAGGCAGTGGCAAGACCTCTCAGCTACCCAAGCTGGCGGAATACATACAACAACGTGGTTTTGATGTTTTAACCACCCGCGAGCCTGGTGGTACCTCGATCAGCGAGCAAATACGGACGGTCTTGCATAACCTTGAAAACAAGGAAATGAACCCTCGTACCGAGATCTTGCTTTTTCAAGCTTCACGCGCTCAACTTGTGGAGCAGGTCATCCGGCCACACCTGGATAAAGGTGGAGTTGTGCTCAGCGACCGTTATGCTGATTCGACTTTGGCTTATCAAGGCTATGGCCATCAAATTGATATCGAGCCACTGAAGGTACTGGTGACTTTTGCGACCGGAGGGTTGAAACCCAATCTGACGATTTTATTGGATGTAGACGTGGAAACTGGCTTACGTCGTAAGGAGCTGAAAGGTGAGTGGAACCGTCTGGATGCCTACGATCTGGATTTCCACCAGCGAGTACGGCGAGGGTATTTTAGTCTTGTTCAAGCTGAACCAGAGCGTTGGGTCGTGATCGACGCTTCGCAGTCGCCTAAAAAGGTTCAGGAAGACATGCGCCAGGCGGTAGCTATAAGATTAAATGTTAGCAAGTAAGGTCAGGTGGTTCAGAAATCCGCATCTTCACCCAACCCGCTTGCGCCCCCCTCCAAATCAGGTAATGCTTTTTCAATATCTTCCGGGCTTTGCCCGGCTTCCAAGCGGTCAACTACCTCATTAAATTCTGGGCCGACTTCTTCGCCCATTTCGTTACCCATTTTTCGCATCATTTGACCCAGGGCGCGCGGATCATTTTCAAGCCCCTCCAAGCCCGATGGATCGGTGAGGACATCCAACCGGCTTTCTTCCGATTTGGAAATGCGAATGCGCCCGATCCGTCTTTGAACCTGATCACTCATACAGTGAGGACAATGAACGCTTTTTTCACTGTATTCTTTATAAGATAAAAATACTTCGAAGCGTTTTTTACAATTCATGCACCGATACTGATAAATTGGCATAATTGATCTCCATACACAAAAATGCCGGTTGGTTTATGCTCGCCGCCTTAGCAAGGCTGAATTATAATGCTTGTCGTGGAGATTTCTATGAGCGAATTTGAATTTAACTTGCCCCACCATGAACCTCTTCTGATAGTTATATCCGGTCCTTCAGGAGTGGGTAAAGATACTGTCATCCAAAGGATGAAGGAAAGAAATCTCCCCTTCCACTTCGTTGTAACTGCTGCCACCCGACCACCGCGCCCAAATGAAGTTCATGGAAAAGATTATTTTTTCTATTCCCATGACGAGTTTGCTGAGATGATCGAAAAAGGCGAGTTATTGGAGTATGCAATCGTCTATAACGATTATAAGGGCATCCCCAAAGCGCAGGTAAAGGATGCGTTGGCCAGTGGTAAGGATGTGGTCATGCGCCTGGATGTACAGGGTGCTGCCACGATCCACAGGCTCTGCCCCGACGCTCTGATGATTTTCCTGACGGTCCGTGAAGAAGATATGATCAACCGCCTTCAGGAGCGCAGAACAGAGAGCCCTGAGGGGCTCAAATTACGTATCGCCACCTCACGGCAAGAAATGACCCAGATTGATGCATTCGAGTATGTGGTCGTTAACCGTGAGTTTCACCTTGACGAAACGGTTGATACCATCGTTTCGATCATTGTCGCAGAGCATCACCGGGTAAAACAACGGAAGGTCACGTTATGAACCAAGAACATCCTACCCCTCAAGATATACCTCCTTCAACCCCGATGCCCGTGGGACAGACATTTGTACGACTTGTCTATCGTCCCTATGTGACTTACATCCTGATCGGTATCTGTGTGGTGGTCTATCTGCTACAAGCGGGTACAAGCTATTTTTTAAAAGTTGACATCCCGGCAGCTTTAGGCGTTAAAGATAATAATTTGATCTTGCAAGGGCAGATCTGGCGGTTATTTACTCCCATCTTCTTGCATGGATCAATCCTACATATTGGTTTTAATATGTATGCCTTGTTCTATATCGGCCCGACTCTTGAAAAGTTCTATGGTCGGCGGCGTTACTTGGGGTTATTTATATTAAGTGGCTTTGCAGGGAATGTGATCTCATTCATGTTTTCTCAATACCAATCACTGGGCTCATCCACTGCGATATTTGGTTTGTTAGGCGCAGAAGGCGTGCTCATCTATCAGAACCGGGAGATTTTTGGTGATATTGCCCGCCGGGCGTTATCTCAGGTAGTCATCATTGCGGTGGTTAATCTGATTATTGGTCTAACACCTGGAATAGATAATTGGGGCCATATCGGGGGTCTGATAGGTGGGACATTGTTTGCCTGGTTTGGTGGTCCTTTATTACAAAAGCAGGGGTTAGTCCCTCCTTTTACCCTTACGGACATACGTGGCAAACGGGAGGCACTTGTGGCAGGCACTGCAGTGGGTGCTTTGTTTTTCTTCCTCACCATCGCAGTGGTATTCATGCGAAGGAGTTAGCAACTTTCCCAATGGGGGGTTCTTTTCTCCACGAAAGCCTTCACTCCCTCCTTGTGTTCTGTTCCTAGCCGAGCAATCTCTTGAATGTACGCTTCATAGTCTAATACCTGCTCAAGGTGGGGGTAAATGGCTTTGTTAAAGTCTCGCTTGGCTAATCCCATGGCATGGATGGGTCCCTTTGCCAAAGCCTTTGCCATTTCGAGGGTACTTGTTTGCAGTATGTGAGATGGAACCACGCGGTTGACCAATCCCCAGCTCCGCGCTTGCTGTGCCGTAAGGGGTTCGTTCGTGAAAGCCATCTCGGTTGCTCGCCCCAAACCGATCAATGCAGGCAAAAATAGCGAGACAGCAGAATCAGGTGCCAACCCAATGCCGAGGAACCCCACCAAAAAAAGAGCATCCTCGCTGGCAATGCGCAGGTCACAAGCCAAAGCCAGACCCAACGCAGCACCAGCTACTGTTCCGTGAATTTCAGCCAGCACAGGTATGTCCAGCCGGCGGATTTGTACTACCAGCGGATTATAAGTTTCCAACATGTGCTTGCGATATGACTCCCCCTCGGCATTCAGAATTTCATATACATCCTGCCCGGCGCTGAAGACCTCTCCTGCCCCTCTAAGTAGCACAATTCGCGCCAGTTTCTGTTGAGCAGCTGCTTTGAAAGCTCCCTGAAGTGCCTTAACCATCTCCAAGCTTAGAGCATTGACCTTTGGATGATCCAAAGTGATTGTAAAAATTCCATCTTTGAATTCGGTAAGGATTGTTTCTGCCATCAGGTTTCCTCCTGGGTTGATTCTAATCCTTAAAACAAAGAACAGGCGGGTTCGACGACCTGCCTGTTCTCGTTGATTATCGATAAGAATTAGACTGGCGGTTCTTGATCATCTTCCTCATTGTCTACTTGGTCATCGTCTGCGCCCAATTCTAATAGCGCTTCCTGCTCAGTCAAGCGCACCCACAGAAAGATAAGCTGTCCGTCTTCCATTTCCATTGTACGCGAGGCCACAATTGGTGTCTTGTGTATCAGACCATCAGCTGCCCGGAATTCTAGTTGGATGGTCTGTTGTTTATGCCAGGCGCGATAGCACCTTTCCACTAACGAAGGGCCATTAAATGTACGCAAACGGGTTAAGGCTAGTTTATGCAAGGTAGGGCTTTCATTCAACCCCAGAGGCCAGCCCTCATGAACGTCCTCAAAGTTCGGGGGTGGTCCCTCAATAATTGTGATCTTCTCATCCATCTAATGGCTCCTCACTTTTGGAATCATACCACGAAAGACTGTAGGAATAGTGATTTCTTATATTTTTACACCTGACATGCCAAGGGTATAATGGAGGCATGCATAAATTGATCATTTTGGTTGAATCGGCTACCACCCCTGATTTTCACGTTTTCTGGCCTCGCTTTCTGCATGCGGCTGAAAATATTCCAGGTTTACGGCGTGAAGCTACAAGTCGTATAGGTCAGGTATTATACGGTGATATAGAATGTTCGCTGATTCATGAGTTGTTCTTTGATTCTTACAAATCTCTGCAA
>Ga0153916_10000381_pt1 | contig 29216 bp, 29 predicted proteins | sample Opewatmetagenome_FD_109642 | JGI IMG/M metagenome (GOLD analysis project Ga0153916, IMG submission 109642) | Freshwater wetland microbial communities from Ohio, USA - Open water 3 Core 3 Depth 4 metaG | ecosystem: Environmental > Aquatic > Freshwater > Wetlands | place: USA: Ohio, Lake Erie...
CCAAGCACCAAACTCCAAACAATCAATCAAATCCTAAATCCGAAATCCGAAGCGCCAAATTACAAGCAAATTCCAAGCACCAAGCACCAAACTCCAAACAATCAATCAAATCCTAAATCCGAAATCCGAAGCGCCAAAGTACAAACAAATTCCAAATGCGAAGCACGAAATCCTAAACAATCGAACAATTCCGAAGCTCCAAACTCCAAACAATCAATCAAATCCTAAATCCGAAATCCGAAGCGCCAAAGTACAAACAAATTCCAAATCCGAAGCACGAAATCCTAAACAATCGAACAATTCCGAAGCTCCAAACTCCAAACAAATACAAAAATCAAGACTGCGAGAGGAAGGGAATTTGCCCAGTCAGACGTCATGATATTCTTGCTTGGAATTTCTTTCGGATTTCGAAATTGGGATTTGGGGCTCTTGTGATATGCGTATCATACTGCAAAGGGTGACCCAGGGGTCGGTATCAGTAGATCGCGAAGTCGTAAGTCGGATTGGCAAAGGTCTGGTGCTATTGGTGGGGATCGGACCCAAGGACAGTGAGGACCAGGTTCGCACGTTAGCGGAAAAGTGCGCCGTTCTTCGGATTTTCGAAGATAGTCAGGGGAAGATGAATTTATCGGTGATGGATGTGGGGGGTCAGATTCTGGCGGTATCGCAATTCACTTTGTACGGGGATACGCGGAAAGGCAGACGTCCGTCATTTACGGACGCCGCACCGCCTGAGATGGCTGAGGCATTGTTCAATCGATTCGTCGGCTATCTCAGAAACGTAGGGATACCCGTGGAGACCGGGCGATTTGGCGCCAAGATGGAAGTCAATATCTTAAACGACGGACCAGTCACCTTTATATTGGAGGTTTAAGACCACCAGTGCGCATTAGCACCAGATTTTGGGTTACGGGCATGAGCCCTAACCCAACCTACAAATTGCCCTCCCCAAATGCGACGCAATTCGACCAGCCTCACTTATCTTGTCAGTCTTACGGAACACTAAATCCCCCCCCTCTCAGTTCTATACGATTTGGTATAATCGAAGAATTTGATAGATTTGTTGATTTTGTGCTTGACTTTTGTCGAGGAATGGATTATTTTCAATGAGGGGCGATATCTTCAACGAGATGGTAGTGTAATCGTGACGCTCGAACCATACAATCGTGGTACCCGTCATACGAATTGCGGGAGAGCGCCCACCGAGTATTTGTTCAGGGCAGATAGAGAAGTTTCACCAACCAAGGGAGAGTACAGTTATGAAGAGAGCCCTCTTTGTTTTCTTGAGCCTCGCAATGGTGTGCGCTGTGACGAGCGCAAAGGTCTCGACATCGGGACCCGACATTGCGAGAACCGCGATTCAGCCGCCACAGGTGGATGACACCGGCGGACCGGATCTTTTCGGGTACATCTGGATCGATTCCAATGAGCCGGGAGGTCCTGCTGTCCAGTTCATCAACATTTCGGGATTCGGCACCGAAGCCACAGGTTTGGGCGACGACAATTTCGTGGGACCGTTCCCCATCGGTTTCGGCTTCCGCTACTACTGGTACGATGTCACCCAATTCTGGGTAGGTTCCAATGGATGGATGAAGTTTTCCACCGCGGGACAGCTTGCCCAGCCCCTGCCTCATATGCCTCTGCCGCCGGCACCCAATGATCTGTTGTGCCCGGTGGCTGCGGATTGGCTTTTCGAACCAGGCGGAGCTGCCCATGCATACTATTGGTCGAACAACGTGGATACCTGCATCGTGGCATGGCATGATGTCCCGGGCTGGAACACCGGTGGGTCGCACACATTCGAAGTGATTCTGAGTGCGGTTGACAGCAACATCACCTTCCAGTACGGAACGCAGCAGGGAACGGTCTCCAATAATTCTTTTGTGGTTGGGATGGAGAACTCCACCGGTTTGATCGGTCTGGAGGTTCTTTACGGAGACGCCATTACTCCAACCCCGCTGCCACCTTCGAACTATGCCATCCTGTTCGACTATCCGGACGAGGTTACTTACGAAGTCCATGACATGTCGGTGGCGGCAGTCATGAACGAAGAATCGACGGGAATGTTCTCATTGGGGAACACGGACGTCAACGTCTGGTGTCGGATCAAGAATTCCGGGAACCAGGACGAATCGACGTGTACCGTGACCGCCGAGGTCCAGAACCTGAGTGGGCAAGTTCAGTGGACTGCGACCGAGGTCCTGACGAACATGACTGCGGGCGAGGAGCGGGAGATCTTGTTCCCCACTCCATGGACCACCCCTGCTACGGCAGGAACTTTCAAAGTCGAGGTCGAGGTGGACCTGGACGGGGACATGAACCCGGGGAACGACATCTACAATTGCGAACTGGATGTGGCTACTTTGCCTGGGACGTTGGGTTATGACGACGGCTCCTACGAGCGGTCCTGGGGTTGGGAAGGCGGCAACGGCGGCATGGGATGCAAATTCCTGCCTCCGAATGCCTACCCGATTCAGATCAACGAGATCAGTCTATACTTCCCGCCGGATGGCACCGCGGGTCTCAACCACGACCTCCAGATCATAGATGACGACGGGGGCAACGGTTATCCTGGAACAATCCTCTGGCAGCAGACTGTGGCTCCGATGACCTTAGGAGGATGGAACTACTACACGGTGAGTCCACCCGTGGAGATTCTTAGCGGTGACTTCTACCTGGGACTCATTCAGTACGAGACGAGCAACTCGTTTGCCTTCGACAACGCCGGAATTGATCCGGAATCCCGTACCGCATGGGAATTCACGGGTGTGTGGGCGCCATTCCGGGAACAATCCAATCACGAGTACATGATCCACTGCCGGTTCACCGGAAGCGCTCCAGCGGTTGAAACAACCGATCCGTCAGTGATTACTTACCGGCTGCTGGAAAACTATCCCAATCCGTTCAACCCGATGACCATCATTCGCTATTCCACGACCCAGCCGGGGATCGTCACATTGAAGATATTCGACGTTACCGGGCGGTTAGTGAATACCCTGGTGAACGCTCAGATGCCGGAAGGCATCCATCGGATTGCATGGAATGGTAGGGATTCATTCGGGAACGAAGTGGCGACCGGCGTGTACTTCTATACCATCGAAACGCCCGCCAGCAGCACCACGGCGAAGATGATACTCATCAAGTAGCCGATCGCTGGCAAGGTTGAAATTGAGAAGGGTAGCCCCGATTCGACGGGCTGCCCTTTTTTCTATGATTAGCCGCAGGGGGATGACACCCCGCGTCACGATCAATCGGTCAGGTGGGGACACCTGACCGCACTCTGGATCCGCAGGGTGAGGACACCCTGCGGCACGATTCCTTAAGCGGTGCTGTCACGTGTCCTCACGTGACAGCCTCCAAATCGGTCAGGTGGGGACACCTGACCGCACTCGGCTATCGGGTGATCACCTCCGTCGGCTCCTGACCCCAGCGTTCCTCGTTTTCGCGGGTACAGTAGACTCCGGCTTCGCCTGGCAACGGGCAGATGTATTCGCAGATGCCACACCCGATGCAGCGATCCAGCCGGACGTAGGGGAATTTGACGGTTCTGGAGGAACCGTCGGGAGCCTGGACAGTCTTGACATCAAAGAGGATGGCTTTTTCCGGAGTGGGACAATGTTCTTCGCACACCAGGCAATCTTCGTTTCGATCGTAGGGAATACAGCGATTGCGGTCGAAGAATGCCCGTCCCATGCGACGGATTTGCTTATCGTCGAGTGTAATCTTGTGGATGGCACCCGACGGGCAGACTTTGGAACACAGGTTGCACTGGAATTCGCAGTAGCCGACCCGCATGTTTGCGATTGGCGACCAAAAGCCTTCCCAGCCGGTTTCCAACAAGCTGGGCTGGAGGCATCCACCGGTTGAGGAGCAGACCTGGACACATTCCTGGCACCGGATACAGCGGTCGAGGAACTGATCTTCAGGCAATGCTCCCGGCGGACGAAGCGCTCGGGCGGAAGTCTGTCCGACGGTGCGCGTGGCTTTGATCACGGGCACTGCCACCACGCCGACGACCGCAGCCTCGATTAACCGCCGTCGGTTGATATTGAACGTGGCGGGGGAATGTTTGAGACGGGCAAAAGCGTAGGAGGTGCATTGCTCAGGGCAAATCACAGCGCAGTTCAAGCACAGGATGCAATCGGCACGGTTGGTATGGGTATAGTCTTTATAGATGGCTCCCATCTTGCAATTTTCGCGGCATAAGCCGCATTCACTGCATTCGGGACCCACGACGCGTTGAAACGGAGCCCGATGCCCGGTGACTCCGAGGAATGCGCCCAACGGACACAGGCTGCGGCACCAGAAGCGACGAAATATTTTCTCCAGCGCGAGGATTCCGCCGAAGAATAACAGAATCGTCATGCTGTGCAGGAATACCGGCTGCGCCAGGGGTAGGATCACCCCTTCGATCGAGCTATAGAAATCGTACACCGGATTTTCGATTCCGGGGATATTGAAGGTCGCGGCGAACAGCCCCCGGATTAGAAACCAGAATACCGGCAGGATGACCGCAGTAGCAGTGCGATCCAACAAGACCAAAGGATCCAGAAGCCAGGTTCCCTGGTAGGAAAGCAACGCCGCCATGAGTAATATCGCCGATATGGCATATTTCCACCATCGGGTCCTGACTTTGGTGCCCTTCGGGTGAGAATGCATCAGCCGGTCAGCGACGTCCAACGTAGCGCCCATCGGGCACACCCATCCACAGAAAGCACGCCCAAAGACCAATGACAGCACGATGATAATCAAGGAAACGGCGAAGGACAATAGTAGAACACGGGCAGCCAAACTGAGCAGTATACCAAGGAGGGGATCAATGCGCAGGAAAAGGTCCATGGGGAACGGACCTTCCAGAGGATAGCGGGCTTGCCACAAAAGTACGAAGAATGCGGCAAGGAAGATTAGTTGACTAATCACTCTGAGGTTCTTCCATCTTTTCCACGCAGCCATCAGTCCAACCTCTCCTGTCTGGTGACGACCTTTGACAAATCCAGCTCACCCATGCCGCGGCGATGGGCTTCGACCAGATAATCCAAATCCTCCGGCGGATATCCGAAGGTTCGGACTCCCCAGGCGTCCACCGCAACCGGATCGGCGCCGGCAATAACGGTGTCCAGCTTTGCGACATCCGCCAGCCGTCCACCCCGGGGACCGTTTCTTAGCAGGACATTGGTGGCATCAACTATGGTCAGGTCGGGTCGAATGACGGAGCAGAAATCTACGATTTTGTCTTCAAAATGAGTGTGGATTTCACCACGATTTCCGCCCATCACCCCCATCAAGTTCTTGAATCCGATCGACAATCCGGGATTGCCGTTCTGGGTTTTGGGCAGGCTGTGTTGTTTGAGAACCGGCACATTGATCAGGACGTCGCGGTTCGCCGGCAAGGCGTCTCGATATACCAGCCACGATTTCAGCCGCACCCCTTCAAGAAAATCCACCAGATCGAACCGATTATCATTGACAAACGACACGTCGGCACCCTGGGATTTGGCGATTTCTTCGATGCCGGAGCTTACGTAGCACCGCCTCGCCTCGTTGCAGGGGTTGTCAAATATCTTCACTTTCTTAGCGCCGGCTTCAAAGCACATCTTGATGACCGCGCCGACGATGTCGGGATTGGTGTCAGCGCCGTATCCGATGCGGGTATCCCAACCGATGTTAGGCTTCACCACCACTACATTGCCCGGTCGGACATACCGTGACATGCCGCCCAGAAGCTCGAGAGCTCTGCGTACTGCCGCGGCGGGGTCACCACCTTTGATGACAGACACCTCAGGCACGGGCGCAGTGCTCAACACTGCCGACGGTCCGAGGAGCATGGCTCCGGCGGCAACCGAGGCAGTCCCTGCTAAGAATTCCCTCCTGGTAATGGGTTGATGCATCACGATTTCCTCGGACAGTGCGTCGTCAGCTATCCGTGGATTGCGCGATAGTAGCTCGAATGTGTTCCAACACCCGTTCCGCCACCGAGAGCGAAGTTTCCTCCGGCTCGCGCTCGAACCACCGAGTCCGGGAGTCACTCTTGAACCAGGTCATCTGGCGTTTGGCGTATCTGCGGGTATTCTGCTGGATCAATTCCACCATCTCGTCAAAGTGCAGGTCACCATTCAAATACTGCACCACCTCCGCATACCCCACGCTGTTCATGGCATTGACGGAAAGATCCACGCCATCCATCAGTAACTCTTCCACTTCCTTGACCAAGCCCTTTTCGATCATCTCCAGAACACGCAGGTTGATGCGTTTGTAGAGTTCCTGACGCGGCATGGTGATTCCGCACCAGATACCCCGGAAAGGGACTTGCGTTTTCTTTTCCCGCCATACTTTGGTCATCTGTTGACCGGTCAGTTCCATGATTTCCAAGGCACGGATGATGCGTTTTCGATCATTGGGTGTAATCGTCTCGGCGGCATCTGGGTCTCGCTTGATCACTTCTTGATACAGCGCCTCGAGCCCTTCCGTGTCCGCTCGGTTCGACAGTTCATTCCTAAGATTGGCGTCCCAGTTTTTGCCGTCGAAGAAGCCGTCCATCAAGGCTCGGACGTATAGCCCAGAACCACCGACCACGATAGGTATTCGTCCATTTGCAATGATGTCACTGATCACCAGACGACCTTGATTCCCGAATTCTCCGGCACTGAAGCGCATTGACGGCGGCAACTCGTCCACGAAATGGTGCGGGATTCTCCGGCGTTGCTTGAGGGTTGGCTTAGCGCTCCCAATGTCCATGCCCTTGAATATCTGGCGCGAGTCGGCGGAAACGATCTCTCCTTTGATGGCTTTCGCGACCTCCAGGGAAATCTCGGTCTTCCCCACTCCGGTAGGACCGACGATGACCGGAATATGTATGTCAGTCAACGACTTTTCGATCATGGCAGGTCAAGAATTCTTGTCGAATTCCGACTGGTCGGGACGGGCACACCAATCCCCCGCTACGTTCTTCGGAATCGACGATCCAATTCATTCAGGCTCAGTTTGATAACGGTGGGACGACCGTGGGGGCAGCTATACGGAAATTCCGATCGGAACAATTCGTTGACCAGAGCGTTCATCTCGACCTCAGACAACGGATCTCCGGCTTTGATAGCGCCCTTGCACGCGAAGGACGCTGCCATAGCTTCCCTGGGATCGGGACGTTCTTTTTTCTGCTCGCGCACTTCGTCCAGCAATTCTTTAAGCAGTTTGCCTTCACTGGACACGCGCAGTCCGGAAGGCACTGCTTCGACCCGAATGGTTCGCGGTCCGAAGTCGTTCAGGACGAAGCCGAGGTCTTTGAAAAGGGTCGCGTACTCTTTCAAGGTGTTCCAGTCGTCGATGGTCAATTCCAGGATTTCGGGAAATAGGAGGTGCTGAGACGGATTGGGTGGATTTCGGAAATACCGCATGGCACGCTCGAACAAGATGCGTTCGTGTGCGGCATGCTGGTCGATAATTGCAAGCCCGGATTTGATTTGCGAAAGGATGTATTTGTTATGCAATTGCCACAGAGCGACCACTTCGACGGGTTCCGAATCCGCGGGACCCTGTGGCTCGACCGCAGGTTGTCTCTGATCCGGCGAGACGGGCAATGGGATGGTCTTTTCGGCAGTTACCGGTTTGTATAGAGCGTCCATGATGTCAGTTGACATTGGTTTCTGGGGCACTGGAGGCTGCACGACCCGAGTAGAGATACTCCGACGGGGTGCGGATGGTTTCGCCTTCTCGGGAATCGCGGGTTTAACGTCACCGGTGCCCAGGGCGGCACGGATGGCATGGCGCACTGACTGATGGACGGCACTCTCGTCCCGGAATTTGACTTCAGCCTTGGATGGATGCACGTTGACATCGAATCCGTGCGGGTCCATATCCAATTTCAATACATAGAACGGATAATCGCCAGGGCGGACCAGGGGGTCCAGACCGGCGATCACGGCATGGCTGACGATCCGGTTTTCGATGGGACGATTGTTCAAGAAGATGAATTGGTCGCCTCGGGAACGGCGGATCAACTCGGTGGTGCCGACAAATCCCGATGCTGCGGTGCCGCCCTCGTCCATCGCGATTTCCCGAATGTGATCCCGGATTTTGTTGCCGTACAACTCAACGATTCGGGATTTCAGATCGCCGGAACGAAGAGTGTACACGGGATGGTCGTCATGCATAAGCGACCAATCCACCATGGGATAAGCCAAGGCGAACCGCTTGAAGACCCCCAGCAAATGACCATACTCCGTGGCGGGCGATTTCAAGAATTTCCGGCGAGCGGGAGTGTTGAAGAACAGCGCTTTGACCGTCAGGGATGTCCCTTCCGGACAGGCGGTCGGTTCCACTTCTCCGGAGGTGCCGCCTTCGACTCGGTAGCTCCAGCCGTGTTCGTCGCCTTCGCGGCGGGTCTGGATTTCCACCCTTGCGACGGCAGCGATGGACGGAAGAGCCTCGCCTCGGAAACCCAACGAGCGCAACGCGAACAGATCCTCAAGTGTGGCGATCTTGCTGGTGGCGTGGCGTTCGAATGCCATGGGGAGGTCTTCGACCACGATCCCGGAACCGTTGTCGATCACCTGGATCAGATCATTCCCCTGGCGTTTCAAGACGACCTGGATTCTGGTCGCGCCGGCGTCCAGCGCATTCTCCACCAATTCCTTCAGGACGGACGCCGCCCTCTCGACCACTTCGCCAGCGGCGATTTGATTTGACAGCGTTTCGGGCAATATCCGAATTCGGGAATCCATATCCACGGCTCTCACTTAACCTGTTTTAGTTTTGCCCATGCTGTGGTTTGGATGTCCTCGGCAATCTGTTTGCCTTCTGCCAGGAGCTTCTCCACGCGCGATTTAAATTCGGCGGCTTTCACCTTGTCTTCCAGCCCGGGCAGATTGATCATCACGTTCAAGGCAGCGCCTTCCAAGGCATCGCGCAACATCATTCCCGCCACCCCAACGTCGGATACGGAATTGACATTGCCCTTCTTTGCGATTTCCAGCGTGTGGGGCAGCATCCCAACCGCCAGTTCCATGACATCGAGCGGCACCTGGATGGCAGTCAACGTGGCTTTCCGGCTTGTATCTTCTTTAGCCGTCCGTTGAGCGGCAGTGTCGTCGGGCAGGCGCATTGCGTCCATCACGGCATCGAAGGCATCGGAATCTTTGTCCACCAGATCCAGGAATTTGTCGCGGTAGTCTTTGCCGATGTCCTCGATCCTGCGCATGTCGTCCTCGACCTGGGCATAAGCTTTCTTGCCGATGGTCAAGCGGCTGACCATGACGGTCAGACTTGCGCCAAGCGCGCCTGCCAACGCAGACACCGAGCCTCCTCCCGGAGCCGGTGATCGAGACGCGACGCTCTGTATGAAGCTGGCAACAGGTCGGTAGGCAAGTAATGAGGCTTTAGCTTTTGAGGGCATAATTGTCCTTTCCGAATGTACTAGGTCCGGCGATTGCGGATTCCATTTGTGGCGGATGCCATAGGCCGCCAGGTTACGCTACGCTTCAAACCTGTCGGGAACGGTCTGTTCCTGCAGGGTAAGGAGACCCTGAGGCACCGCGAAATATGGTCCCCCTTTTGTTCCCCCCTAAAAGGGGGGATTTTCAATTGGCTGGATCTTTACCCAGGGCGTTGCCCTGGGCTACTCTGTTTTGCCCTTACAGGGCAAAAATCATTTTCGGATTGAATAAGAGCGTGTTCCACCTGCTAAGACGGTGGTTGACCTTTCCGTGCTTTGTCCTTCGACTCCCCTAGTTTTCTTATCTCCTCAAGTCTCTTCTTTCTATTCTCGCGAGCAATGTAGCATTCTTTGATAAGCAATTCAATTAGTTCAATCAACAGCTCTGCTTCCTTAGGATCAACATCCACAATAACATTAATATCTTTTTCCATATGAGCACCAATATTTCCTACAGTACGCACAGATTGGATAGCATCCCAGATTTCTGGTTCTACCTTTCCTTTTAGCTCATCAATTTCATCTTTTAGGCGACTTTTCTGGATACCAAAGAAGTCACGAATCATACCCTGCAAACATCGACGTGATAAAGTAGCTGAAGCTTTCGGGCTAAGGTCAACTATCAAACAAGCCTCGTTATAGTCATCAATGATAGGTTTTGGAACATAGGATGGGAAAGTCTTAGCCTTAGAAGATGGTATCAAACTCCATTCTTGGATCATTTCCCCAATTACAGCAGTGCGCCCCGCTGCATCAGGCTCTGCAGCGTAGAGGCAAAGACTGAGGGAAAACCCACGGCATTCGGGATTTGGACAGACAATGAAGTCCCATTTTAGCATTCTAAGACCATCGGCATTATCAATTTCAAGATATTCTTTTCCTGTCTCAAAGTCCCCCGACCTGATCGTCGCATATCCATTGCAAAAAGGACATGTCCATCCAGTAGCCATATTCCGACTCCTAAATCTTATTTTTATATGACATATGCTCTCAAAACCTCACAGGCTCGGAGGGTCAGCCAGCGGCTGGGCTGCCCCTTTTTCTCAATATCGATCCACATTTTGCCGTTCAGGGAATCCTTCATCACCCAGGTTCCCTTTGGGGTTTGCAGCGACAAGAGTTGCTCTATTCCCTGGGCGATGATTGGATTAGGCTTGACTTTCAGGCGTGCCATGGTCCACAGGACTTCCAGAAGATCCGAATTGTAGTGCAGAGGGAATTGGAATCGCAGCCATCCTTTTTTCTCCCCCAATGGTCCGGGCTCGAATTTTGCTTTCATCTGCCGGATTTCCGCGAGGGGCTTTTTCCACGTCAGCTCGTACCACTCTCTGGACCGCGCAGGTACGTACCGATAGAGTTGGACAGATAACAGGTGATCCACCGCACGGTTGGTCATGGTCTGCAATTCCTGAGTGTGCTGTTTTTCCGGTATCGCATCCGCCATTTTCAGTACTTTCGGGATCACCATTACGCAATCCTGCAGTAGCGAATACTCCATGATCCTGCAGCGGAACCCGCCGCTTTTCGATTGCTGAGCGGCGAGCCAATTCACAGCAGAAGCCAATCGCGGATCGGATCCGAATCCCAGACGGGTCAGAGCGTACGCCATGTGTGCGTTGAAGCATACCATGGCGCCTGGAGGTTTTCCATTGGCGGAAAAGGCGCCCAGCTTCTCCACATAATTATTCTCCAGCAGATTCAGGCAGCCTTGTCGGATCTGTGGATAGTCGGGTGATGCCCCCAACTCCGCAAGGAATAACAGGGTCCAGGAACTTCCCTGGTACTTGCGATACGCCTGATTGGGATTGGCGCCGAGCCACTCCCCATTTGGTGATTGAGCGGCGAAGATGGTCTTGATGGGATCCGACGCCATCGCCTTTGCTTGATATTCTTTGACCTCTACGTCGTCTACGGGTCGATTTTCAAGATACTGCAAAGCTTGAGCAGTTACGGCGGCATCTTCCCCATCCAACAGCCAGGGGGTTGGATCATCATGCAACCGCGATTTCCAGGGAGCATCCATGCTTCTCTCACGCAATTAGTTGGCCGTGCCAGGCGTAGATAGTGAAGTCCATATTGACCGTCTTTCCCTTTAGAATGGCTTCGAATTCCTTTTCCAGAGCTTTCCAGTATTTCGCAGGTTCGCGCAGGTTTCGCGCGAAGGCTGCCGCATAGGATGTGGAGCTCCAAAAGCCCGCCATCTGCGCCGCATTCATTGGAATCGCATTAGGGAATTGCCGATAGGAGATGTGACGGAACATGCAGGATTTTTTCAGTATTTCGCCGGAATCATTGTCCAGGGACAGCCTTGGATCTTTATGCAGATGCCAATGTTCGTCGTATTCGCGGCGCTGGATCGCGAGGATTCTGTCGTTATCCGGCACGGGATATTTGTATTTGTAGACGAAGAGATGCCCGTTGGGTTTTAGCAACCGTCGGAACTCCTCCAAAGACTTTGCCATGTGGAACCAGTAGAAAGCGGTGGCGACGGTGACGACATCCACGGTGTGGTCTTTGAACGGGCAAATTTCGGCGCGCGACACGAGGAATTGGATGTTAGGATACAGCTCGGTGGCTTTGCGAACCTGGTTCAATTCCAGATCGAGCCCGAAGGTTTCCTGGAACACGGCGGTCAGACCGCTGGTGGATTTGCCGGTTCCGCAAGCAACGTCCACTGCAATGCCGCGCTGTTCTTTCGACAGTTGGTGCGCGATCCAGTCGTACACTGGCTTCGGGTATTCCGGACGATAGGTCCCGAACGCCTCCGACAGTTCCTTGAATGGCGGGATAGTGTTCGCTTGTTCCGTCATGGATCGTTTCCCCTTGAATTATTCCAAAGACAGGTTCCGGCGACACTGCGGCGTGTCATCTGCCGAATTCGATACCGAGCATTTCGGCGGCTTTGACCAACTGCCCTTCGGGATCGACTCGTTTGGGTTTGCCCAGCGCCTCCTCCAGCGGGATACTGGAGATTTCCCTTCCCTTCAGACACACCATCCTTCCGAATTCTTCTTTTGCCACCAGATTGACCGCCGCGACGCCAAAACGCGTCGCCAGCAGCCGATCATAGGTCGAGGGGGAACCGCCGCGTTGCAGATGTCCTAACACGGTCACACGGCTCTCCATGCCTGTCATTTCCGAGATTCTCCGCGCGACCCATTGCCCGATCCCGCCCAGCCGCTCGACGTGATATGTCTCGGTGGGTCCCTCGAGTAGTATCTTGTCGCCGGTTTCGGTTTTGGCACCTTCCGCTACTACCACAATGCTGAATTTGCTCCCCATCATGGCGCGCTGCTTGATTTTCCGCGCGACTTCTTCCATCTTGAATTGGATTTCCGGTATCAGGATCACGTCCGCGCCGCCAGCGATCCCGGATTCCAGGGCAATCCAGCCTGCGTCGCGTCCCATGACTTCCATCACCATGACTCGATGGTGGCTTTCCGCGGTGGTGTGCAACTTGTCGAGAGCCTCGGTGGCAGTGGTCACTGCGGTATTGAAGCCGAAGGTGTAGTCGGTTCCGGATAGGTCATTGTCGATGGTTTTCGGAACGCCGACGATCGGGACTCCCAGCCGATACAGATCGCGGGCGATGGACAACGTGCCGTCACCGCCAATACACACGACGGCGTCCATCCCAACCGTTTTGATATTCTCGATCAATTGAGGCGTGATGTCTTCGGCAACTTCTTTCTCATCTTTGATGGTCACGTGTTGGAAGGGATTCCCCCGGTTGATCGTCCCCAAGATGGTTCCACCCCTCGGCAGGATTCCGCTGACATCGCGCGGCGTCAATGTCCGGAGGCGGTCGGGCTCCAGCAGCCCAGCGAATCCGTCTTCAATTCCGAGCACTTCCCACTGGTGATGCAGCCTGCCGGCTTTCACCACGGCACGGATTACGGCATTCAATCCGGGGGCGTCACCGCCTCCCGTAGTCAGTCCGATTCTCTGGATCATTCAAGTCCTCCCCTGCGGCTATTTGGTGTGGTCAAGTTCGAATCTCAATTAGATCATGTATTCGATAATTTTCTTCCTGGGATCAAAGGGATTGTAGTCGGACAAACTCAGCCGGTCGTGGGCGACCTTAACCAGCTCCGCCTCGGTGGTGTTGTCGGTGCGGGTTCCTTCCACGAACATGTAGTATTCGCCCGCCATCAAGACTGCTCCCAGCGGAATCAATCCGACCACTTCACTGCCCGTGGCTCTGATTCCCCGCTTTTCCGCTTCCAGTTTTACTTCTTCGAAGGCGATGTGAGGGGGATTCATGAGGAAGTGGGTCAAATTCATGGACACCTGGCAGAAATGATGTTCTTCCAGGAGGACGCCCATGCCCTTCACCATTCGCAATTTTCCGGGGATGCGGACGCTTTTTCCATGGCGCATGACAGGGTTTCCCTCCTCGTTTTTCAACACATCGCCCATTTCGCGGACGGCATAGGCAATCTCGGTGACTTTGTCCACGTCCGTGGTCGCCAGATTGACATTATAGGCGATCAAGAAGAAGCGGGCGCCGGTGGTCAGTGCGCCGAAGCGAGGTATGAATTCGGCGGGACCGAAGTCCGGTTTGAATTCCGGTGTTTTCAGTTTGGCGGGGAGCGCTTCGTACTCCCCTTTTCGGATATTCGCGAGGTTTTTGCGTTCCGGGGTCGTAGCGGCGCTCTCATAGAGGTACACCGGAATTCCGAGTTCTTCCCCCACCCGCTTGCCGAGCCTCCGAGCCAAATCGGCACAATCCGCCATGGTGACGCCTTTGATGGGTACGAACGGCGCCACATCGACCGCCCCCTGACGGGGGTGTTCCCCCTTGTGCACGGTCATGTCAATTTTCTCTCGAGCCGCCAACACCAGTTGGAACATAGCTTCCACGCAGGCGTCGGGTTCTCCCGCGAACGTAATTACACAGCGATGATAGGACGAATCGGGATCCATGCCCAGCAGTTTGACTCCCGGGACTTTCGAAATCGCAGCGCCCATATATTCCAGTGCCGCCCGGTCCCGTCCTTCAGACACGTTTGGTACGCATTCGACGATTTTGTCCACAATCTCTCCGTTACATATCGAAATCGAAGATGTTCTGACGCTTTCGCAAGAGGGGACTACACTAATTCGAACAGGATATTCAGAATTCGATCTTGCGCGCGTTGTAGTACGTGGATCGATTTGTTGGTGCCGTTCGCCATGATGGAGAACACCACTCGATTGCCGTTCCGAGTGATCATATATCCTGAGATATTGCTGACTCCGCTCATCGATCCGGTTTTCGCCCAGACGCGACCGGACAGACCATTCTCGTGTCCCCGCCCTCTTAACGTTCCCGTCTCTCCCATGACCGCCAGAGAGGTTCGGAACTCCTCAGTGTACGGATGATGCGCCATGACCCGGAGGAGCTGCACGACCCACCGAGGGGATAACAGATTGCGGCGTGCAAGACCGCTGCCGTCCACCCAAGAAATATCGGTGGTGTCCAGCCCGGCGCTGGCAAGCCACCAGGAAGCCGCCGATCTTCCGTCTTTAAGCGTGCCACGACCGGTGGTCGCCCAGCCGAGATGACGAATGAGCAATTCGGCACCCAGATTGTGGCTTTCGGTATTAATGAGCCGAATGATTTCGCACAGTGGCGGCGACCAATGCACATATAACGTGTCCCGATTACGCGATCCGGTATGGTCCCGACTCGGAAACTGGATCCCGCGGTAGCTGACCCGGGTTTCGGGATTGATGAAGCCGCCGATTCCATCGGCGAGCTTGATGTTGCCGACACGGAACCCTTCCGCCGTCACTGCCAGGAATAGCGATTCTGGCTGCCGTAGTGGGATGGTCCGGTTCACCGGACGTTGCAGAGGGGCGATTTCGCCCTTCAACGACCAGGATTCCACCGAATCATCTCCCGATGGCGTCACGGAAATACTCCCGGCGTGAGCCAGAGGACTGGTGGTGACATGATTGGTCAGATGGATAGGAATCGAAGAGGGCCAACTTCTCACTACTGCAGGACTCCATTGCTCTTGCGACGGCAAGATGGAGATCCTCAAACTGTTGTCCGCAATGGATAGAGCCGACACATTGGCACCGTAGATGTAATACTGATCCTCCACTTCCCAGGACATTTGACATCCGGTGGGGTCCAGGGCAGTGCCATCGCCCCACATACATCCATCCACGGAAGTCAGCCCAAGGTGCTTGAGCGAATCGGACCATTGATCTGCCAGCTTGATGGCTTCCGACTGACTCAGAGCCGCCAGGGAGGGATCGCCATAACCTTTGATGATGAGGTCGCCATGAAGGACACCGTTGCTGTCCGTCGCACCATCGGCAAGGAATTCGGTGGGGATTCGATAGTCGGGACCCAGGAGGACTAAGGCGCTGGCGGTGGTCAAGAGCTTCATAGTGGAAGCCGGAATCGTACGAATCTCGCCGTTAAAGTCCAAAAGCAATTCGCCTTGGTCAGTTTCCACATGGATTCCCCAATGAGTCCCCTTCAGTTCACGAGATTCCAATACGTTCCTGATCTGGAGAATCAAGGGATCGGGGGCTGCGGGTTTTTGGATACGACTGGTGGCGCAACCGCCAGAAAGCACCAGTGTCAACAGCCACCACATGCCGAATATTGAGGTTCTGAAAATCCGCATATGGCCGTACGATTAGGGTGGTTAGACGCCGCTTAAGTCTACTCCAGCAAATAGTATCGAGAAAAAGCTGATGAATGGTCTCATCATCATCCAAAGAATGGGGATGCGCAATAGGGACCCCATCAGGAACAGAGCGACGATCAACAATGGACCGAAACGCTCCAGGAATTCGAATTGCCGCTCCAATTCGCGGGGCAGAAAGCCCATCAGAATCTTCGATCCGTCCAGAGGCGGAATCGGGATCAGATTGAACACCGCCAGCACGATATTGATGACTACCGCGTAGATCAACATGAAAAGCAACGCGCGCTCCAATCCGGTAGCAGTCATCAGAAGGGCTCGCGGCAACATCCGAAACACCATGCCGAAAATCAGAGCCAGACCCAGATTGGAGGCAGGTCCAGCCAGGCTGACCCACACCAGATCCCGTTTTGGATTCCGAAAATAGGCGGGATTCACCGGCACCGGTTTTGCCCAACCGATATGAGCAACGAACAGCAGAATCGTGCCGATAGGATCCAGATGAGGCAGTGGATTCAAGGTCAACCGACCTGCCATTTTGGCGGTGGGGTCGCCGAATTTGTACGCCACCCAGCCATGAGCGACTTCGTGGAAGGTCAAGGCAAGTAAGATGGGAGGTGCGATCAATAACAAGCTGCTTAAATCAGGCATAATTCACGACATTTCGGTTATTTTCACAACTACCTTTAATGGCCACGGGGGTGGAAGGACCGGATTTGCTCCTTCAGGAATGCACGATCCACATGGGTGTAGATCTGCGTAGTGGAAATGTCGGAATGCCCCAACATTTCTTGCACCGAGCGCAGATCGGCGCCACCTTCCAACAGATGAGTGGCGAACGAATGACGAAAGGTGTGCGGCGTCACGTGGGCTTTCCATTCGACTTTGCTCATGTAGCCGTTCAGGATTTTCCAGAAGCCCATGCGGGACAACGGCTCGCCGCGATTGTTCAGGAACAGGATGTCGGAACGTTTGTGCGGCTTTGCCAACAAAGGACGACCCCGGAGGAAATATTGCTTCAGGGCGTTTCTGGCGGGGATGCCCATTGGAACTAATCGCTCCTTGGAACCTTTGCCCATAATCAGAAGGAATTCCCCGTCGGAACGCAAGTTCGTCTTTTGCAGCCTGAGCAGTTCGGATACACGTAAGCCGCAGGCATATACGACTTCCAGCATGGCTCGATCCCTAAGACCCAGAGGAACGTTGGTATCGGGAAGCCTGAGCAGGTCTTCGATTTGTCCGTAGGTCAGCACATCAGGGATCGGTCGCCGGACTCTTGGACCCTGGATACCGGCGGTGGGATCGTGTTCAATATTCAATTCCCGAACCAGGAAACGGTGGAACATGCGAACCGAGCTCAGGTTCCGGGCGCGAGTACTGTCCACCAAACCCAAAGAGTACAACAAGTGCAGCCACTGTCGGACATGATCCGGCGAAATGTCCGTCAACCGATCCACGCCGCGGTCGTTCAAGAACGAGATATATCGCTTCAGGTCGAGACTATAACTCTCCGACGTGTTGGGCGACGATCCTTTCTCCAACTGGATGTAGCTAAGATAAGCGTCCAATAGGTCAGTCAGGGACGCACGAGTAGACAGCTTCGTGATCATCATTCCATTGACAGATGAGAGTAATGTCCGCGGTTATAGCCGAACCCAAATGTTGCTGTGCTTTTCGTAACCCACGGTGGTGGCAGGACCGTGACCGGGGTACACCACCACGTCGTCATCCAAGGCATAGATTTTTTCCTTAATCGACCGTTCCAGAGCATCATAATCCCCGCCCGGGAGATCAGTGCGACCGATGGAATCGCGGAACAGGGTGTCTCCACAAAAAAGGACTTTGTCATTCAAAAGGCAGATTCCGCCTGGGGTATGCCCCGGGGCCTGCAATATCTTGAAAGTCAAGTTCCCAAGCCGGAAATCATCGCCTTCCTTCAGAAAACAATCAGCAGGAGGCGAAGAAATGCTGAAGCCGAAGAATGCCGACAGATTGTGATTGGGAACCGGCAGCATGGGCGCATCCGATTCATGGATCCAGATCGGGGCGCCGGTGCGCTCTTTGATCAAACCGTTGTCTTTGATATGGTCAGCATGACCGTGAGTGTTAATGATATGCTTCACGTGCAGGTTCAGTTCCCGAGCTCGTTCCAAGACCATGTCGCCCATATCTCCGGGGTCAATAATCATGGCGTCGCGGGTGTCTTCGCATCCCACCAGGTAACAATTGACCATGAAGGGACCGACTTCGAAGGTTTCAAGAAGCATAGCGGCAAGTTGCAAAGTTTGAAAGTGCCCCCTTTTGTCCGCCATAGGCGGACAAGTCTGCGCCTACGCGAGGTCCGGGATGCCATGCGCAAGATGCCCATGGGACGCTACCCCCCCTTTAATTCCCCCCCGCATAGCAGGGGGGAAGTTTTGGGATAATGCCTTTACCCAGGGCGTTGCCCTGGGCTACTCTGTCATGCCCTTTCAGGGCAATTTCTGTACTGTGCGTCAGGTTCGGAAGGAACCCGACCTACAGGCGCACGACAAGTCCGCCATAGGCGGATAAGTCTGCGCCTACGCGATGTCCGGGATGCCATGGGCAAGATGCCCATGGGACGCTACCCCCCTTTGTTCCCATCCGCAGGGTGGGCACACCCTGCGGCACATGGAATGCCCATGGCACGCTACCCCCCCGTTCATTCCCCCACGCGGAGCAGGGGGGAAGTTTTGGGATAATGCCTTTACCCAGGGCGTGCCCTGGGCTACTCTGTCATGCCCTTCAGGGCAATTTCTGTACTGGGCGTCAGGTTCGGAAGGAACCCGACCTACGGGCGCACGACAAGTCCGCCATAGGCAGATAAATCGGCGTCTACGCGAGGTCCGGGATGCCATGGGCAAGATGCCCATGGGACGCTAACCCCCTTTGTTCCCATCCGCAGGGTGAGGACACCCTGCGGCACATGGAATAATGTAACCCCCCGTTGATTCCCCCACGCGGAGCAGGGGGGAAGTTTTGGGATAATGTCTTTACCCACTGCGGTGCCCTGGGCTACTCTGTCATGCCCTTCAGGGCAATTTCTGTACTGGGCGTCAGGTTCGGAAGGAACCCGATCTACGGGCGCACGACAAGTCCGCCATAGGCGGACAAGTCTGCGCCTACGCGAGGTCCGGGATGCCATGGGCAAGATGCCCATGGGACGCTAACCCCCTTTGTTCCCATCCGCAGGGTGAGGACACCCTGCAGCACATGGAAAGATGCCCATGGGACGCTACCCCGCACTTGTTCGAGGCTACAGGCGTAGGGTGGAAAGAGCATCACGACAGACTTTGATGCAGATGCCGCAGACCGATTGCCCGATGGCGGGATCTCGCCTGTGCCTCTGCAATAATTTCCAGCATCGAGTCAATTTCTTGGAATCGATGGGTGGATCCAGGGCGAGGACTGGGCAAGCCTCCACACACTCGACACAGGTTCCACATCCGCCGAAAGATAGCTTCGGGGACGGCTCAATCGGCTGATCCACCAGTACTGACACCAGGCGCAGCGCCGGTCCCCAGTTCAATGTCACTAGTAAGCCGTGCCGCCCGATCCAACCCATTCCGAAGGAGGCTGCCAGATGACGATGAGACGCTTCGCCCCGTTTGTGCTCCTCGTCTACGACCTTCGATGCGGGAACGGCATGAGCCCGGAATTGACGATCAAGCAGAAGCCTCTCCGCTTCCCGAGCGATCCCGTCCAGTCGTCGGTTCCACTCCCGATAGGTTTGGGCATAATTCTTGGTGGGACCGTTTCCCAATTCATCCACCACATGATCCGGAAGAGGCAATCCCCACACGACAGCGCCCTGCCACGAACCCTTTGGAATCCAGTCACAGTGTGCATCCGACAATGTTCCGAATGCCATGATGTCCGTTGAAGGAAAATCCGGAATTTCCGGGATACGGATCATTCTGGTGCTTTCCTACGAAGCAAGGACCTGCTTGAATTTGGGGATGGTGACCGACGCACCATCTTTGAAGACTGAGGTTCCGGCTACCAGCACGTCGGCGCCTGCCGCCACTGCGGGTCGTATCTTGTCAAGACCGATTCCGCCGTCCACTGACAGGCGGATGTCGCGCCCCGAGCGGTCGATCATCGCTCGGACTCTTCCAAGGCGGGAAAGCGCGTCGGGTATGAATTCCTGCCCGCCGAAACCGGGATTGACCGACATAATCAAGATCAGGTCCACGATTTCCATCACGGAATCCAGCAGGTCCAACGGTGACCCGGGATTCAAGACCACGCCCGCTCTAGCGCCTAACTCGCGAATTCGACGCAGAGTGTGAGTCAGATGGGGACAGGTCTCGGGATGGACGGACACCCAATCCGCACCTGCATTTATGTACCAATCGAAGGTCGACTCCGGATTAGTGATCATCAGGTGCACATCGAGGGGCAGAGTCGTCATGTCTTTCAATCGCTTGATGATCATGGGTCCGAAGGTCAGATTTGGAACATAGTGCCCATCCATGATATCGCAGTGGATCCAGTCGACGCCTGCGGTTTCGCAAGCCTTGATTTCCTCAGCCAACCGTCCAAAGTCCGCCGCCAGAATCGACGCTGCCAGGATCACAGATTTAGGGCCGCTCATGGCGTGATAGGTTCCTTTTCCGATATTCGTGACAGAGTTGCGGTATCCTGTATGGCAGTGCTCGCTACCTCCGGGACGCGGATGGCAGCCAGCAGAAGGTCGACCGCGGTTCCTCTGGGGACGGACGTCTCCGATTTGATCGATTGCCCAACGACCGTATCTTCAGGATACTGACGAGTTGCACGATAATTGATCTTGCCGACGGTCAGTCCGGCTTCCACAAGGAGCTGACTGGCTCGGTCTAATGGCTGCCCCAATAATTTTGGCACGACGAATTCGGTAGGCTCTTGCCCTAACGACACAACCAGCGATATGACTGTGCCTTTTCGCAACAACGAGTCCTGGGGAATTGACTGTTGCAGCACGACGCCTTTGGGGTACCGATTCGAATAACTGTAGCTCATCCCGTCCTTCGGAACGACAAGACCCAAGGACGCGGCGGTGGTGATGGCACCTTGGGGCGAGACTCCAATCAGGCGGGGCATGGGGACCAACTTCTCGCCGCCGGAAATAACCACTCTGATCACACGACCCTGCTTGGTGACGGTCCCTGCCGGTGGAATCTGCTCGATCACGGTACCTACAGGAAGATGATCATCGTACAGGGTGGTGTCGACCTCGAACCGATATCCGTGCACATCGGCAATCCTCATCGCCAAGTCCTGCGGCGTCCCTTGCAGATTGGGGACGACCACTTCTTGTCCAAGCCGGGTGTATAGAGGCATCGCCAACTTGTCCATCACGAACAGGACGACGAGACCCAGCAGCACAAAGACCAGCACGATTTTCAACAGGACGGCAAGTGTTTGCTGCCACGATCTCACAGCGTTCTCGGTTGTCTAATTTCGGACGAGGCGGACGGCGTAGGAACCGACCATGTGATGAATGTGCGGATACGTTTCGATTTCCCCTCTGGGATTGACCACGGAGGGATTCACCCAGTGCTCGGCATTGTCGCGGCGCCACTGGGGATGATCCAATAGGAATTGATCGATTTGCTCCCAGTTTTCTTCCGGCTCGGTAGTACAAGTGCTGTACACAATCACGCCGTCTGTCTTGACGAGGTTTGCGGCGGTTTCCAAGATTGACCTCTGGACTGTCGCGAGGAAACGGATTTCGCTGAGATTCCGTTTCCAGCGGATATCCGGTCGGCGTCCAAGCACGCCTAATCCGGAACAGGGGACATCGAGCAATATCCTGTCAAAAGTGTGATTCCTCAGTCCGAGTCCATTTCCGACCACGCAACGAATGGAGGTCAGACCCAGCCGGATGACATTCTCTACCACCTTTGTCACCCGGTCCCCGGAAACATCTTGCGCGACGATCACTCCGTTGTCCGCCAGCGTCTCGGCAATTTGAGTAGCCTTGCCGCCCGGGGCTGAGCAGAAGTCCAATATGATTTCCCCGGGCTGGGGATCAAGCAGTGCAACTGGAAGCCCCGCGCTGACATCCTGCACGGTGCAAAGACCGTCCTGGAGCAATCGCAATATGGGATCATCCAGGTTGTCACGAATCAGGACGTGCCGGGGAGATATGTCGGATTCTTCCACTTCTGTCCCGGATTCCTTCAGGATGGCAAGAAATGACTGCCGATCTGTCTTCAACGGATTCCACCGAAGCCAGAGATCTGGGACGGCATTATTGCATCGGCACAACGCTTCGGTTTCCTGCCACCCGAAACGGGACACCCATCGTCGGACTAACCACTGAGGGTGCGATGTGGAGATCGACACCCAGTCCAGCCGATTGCGTGAGTCCGGCTCTGGAAGGGAATCTTTTTCACGGACTGCGCGCCGCAGGATTGCGTTGACCAATCGGGCGGCTTTCAACCCGACTCGCTGCTTAGCCAATTCCACGCTGGAATCGACCGCGGCATGATCGGGCACGCGATCCAGATAGAGCAACTGGTACAAGCCCAGCCGCAGGACATTCTTAAGGTATAGATCGGCTCGCCGATAGTCTCCCTGGAACCAACGGCGGAGGTGGAAATCCAGAAGACCACGCCACCGGAGCGTTCCCTGCACGAGTTCGGTGGCAAATTGCCGGTCCTTTACCGATAGGCTGGCGCTGTCGAGTTCGGCTGACAGCAACTCGTCAGTGTGACCGCGTTCTGATCCGGACAGGACAGACAATGCCACGTCACGTGCGGAGGAAGGATTTCCATCGGAAATCATAATTTTTAAAGTTAATCAAATCTGAAGCAAAAAGCAACTCATTTTCGCAAAAGCCGAGCATGATAATGAAGCTTATGCTTGACTTTTACCATTTTGATTCCTAAATTCTTGGTGATGTTCGGATTCCACGTCCACACAGCCTGAGATGATATGTCATGACATTTCGGCATCACCTGGAATTCATTGGTGTTCGGGTTCTCGCCTGGATGGCTCGCCTGATGCCACTTACCCTTGCGATTGCCTTGGGGCGAGGATTGGGTTGGGTCGCGTTTGCAGTGATCGGTATCCGTCGATCCGTCACTCTCGAGAACCTTGGCAAGGCTTTTCCCGACCGGACGGAAGAATGGATTCGGCGTACGGCTGGCGCCTGTTATCGGCATTTCGGGCGGGTGGGGGTCGAATTAGCTCGTCTGCCGAAATTGGACGTTCAATGGATCGAAAAGTACGTGGACATTCTTGGACGTGATGTCCTCGATCGCAGTCAGGCGCGCGGAAAGGGTGGCGTGGTGATGTCGGGTCATCTGGGGAACTGGGAAATCATGGGAGCATCGCCATCCGTGTTGGGCTATCCGGTCACCTATATCGTCACTACCCAGCGGAACAAGGCGGTGGAACGATGGATGGATGAGCTCCGAGCCGGCAGAGGGATCGAAATTATCAAGACGCACGATAATCCTATTCGGATGATCCGGTCTTTGAAGAAGAACCGACTTATCGCGGTTCTGTGCGATCAAGACGCTCACGAAGACGGCGAATTCATCCCATTCTTCGGACGACTAGCATCGACGCCGCGAGGAGGCGCCGTACTGCAATTGAAGACCGATGCTTCGCCCATTTTCTGCTACGCCACGGGGCTGCCAAGGGGGAGGTGGCGGATCACGTTCGAAGACATTCCCGTTCCACAGGAAGGCATGGATAGAAAAGACGCGGAAACCGCGGTATTGACTTATGTGACCAGGCGTTTGCAAGAGGAAATCCGCAAACATCCGGAACAATGGCTATGGATGCACCGACGATGGAAAACACAGCCGCGGCGTGACCAGAACCAAGGTGAGACCAAATAGAAGCGGAGATTGCTTCGCTTCGCTCGCAAGGACAGCATAGTGGGAGTACTATGAACCAGCAGTATATTGCCAATTATGATTGCAGGTACTTCAACGGGTACAAGCCCTGCAAATATATGAGAGTGTGCAGGGATTGCCCGTATTATGACCCGCCATTCCCACGGGTACTGCTGATCAACCTCCATGCGCTGGGTGATGTGCTGCGAACGACGGCACTACTACCCAAGATTCGGAGGAAATATCCCGAAGCCTTCATCACCTGGCTGACGCTGCCAGCCTCCCAAGCCTTGTTGCAAAGGAATCCGCTGATCGATCAAATTCTGTACTGGAATCCAGAAACTTTTGAAGGGCTGGCGGCACGCGAATTCGACATCCTGTTGAACGTGGATAAAGCTCAGGAATCAGCGGGATTGGCGATGTCCATTAAGGCTCGTGACAAGAGGGGATTCGGTCTTTCCAGATTCGGAACCATCGCGCCATTGAACCCGGAAGCCGATTACCTATTCTATTTGGGGTTGGATGACGAAGAAAAGTTCTTCAGGAATCGAAAGAGCGAGTTGCAATTGCTTGCCGAGGCGTTCGGATTCGAATATCAACTCGATGAGTACGTCCTGGAATTGACTCAGGAAGAGGAGGAGACTGCCATGCGGTTTCGGAAGGCGCTTTCGATCGGTTCGGATGAGGTGGCGATAGGCATCAACACGGGCTGTTCCAATCTGTATCCTTACAAACGATGGCGAGACGAGTACCAGGCAATGATCGCGGATCGAATCCAGCGGGAAATCCCCGGGACTCGGGTGCTGCTCCTGGGTGGGAAGGAGGACACCGAACGCAACCGCCACATCCAGAAGTTGGCAAGATCCTCCGTCGTCCTGACACCTACCACGCAGGGTCTGCGATACGGGATTATCTACGAAGAGGTTTGCGATTTGGTGGTCAGTGGCGATTCGCTTGGAATGCACATCGCCATCGGATTGAAAAAAGAAGTGGTGGCGTGGTTCGGGCTGTCCTGTGCGCAGGAAATCGAATTGTTCGGGCGAGGAACAAAGATAGCGGCAGACGTCAAATGCGGACCGTGCTGGAAGCGATATTGCGAGAATGACCCATTGTGCAACGAGAGCGTCGATCCGGACAAGGTCATCCAGGCGGTCAAGGATGGTACGAAGCGGATCCGTGACAACCGAGTCAGTGGGCGTCATTTCCGCGAAAGCGGGAACCGAGGTTCAAACGTCAAACGTAGGAAATCAGTTTCCGGATCATAGCATGAGTCCCGATCCCGATAAGATCTTGATCATTCAGACTGCGTTCATTGGCGACGTGCTCTTCACCACGCCCCTGATACGGGCAGTCAAGCAACGTTTCCCCAAGTCAAGACTTTCGGTGATGGTCGCGCCTCGAGGGGAATTCGTGCTCAGGAACAATCCTCACATTGATGAGCTCTTAATTCTCGATAAGCGGGGGAAAGACCGCAGTCTTGGGGTGATGATCGAGAGAATTCGGGAACTCAGAGCCCAGGAATTCGACCTGGTGATGTCCCCGCATCGATCGTGGAGAAGCGCAATTCTGGCGTGGGGATCGGGCGCCAGACGGAAAGTGGGATTCCGAAACGGGTTGGGGCGGTGGATATATTCCCCGTCGGTCTACTACGACTGGGAAGGCGAGCCGCGATTCGTGGAACGGAAATTGAATCTGCTGCGAGCCATGGGAATCACGCAAGTCTCGAACCTGGTCGAGATGTTTGTCGATGAGCATGATCGAGCCGCAGTCGCTGAGATCATAGCGGCTGGCGGCTTACAAGGCAAACCGCTGGCGGCATTGGTCCCGGGCAGTCACTGGGCGACCAAGCGATGGATATTGGAATATTATCTGGAATTGGGGTCGCGATTGGGACGGGAATTGGCATTCCAGGTGGTGTTACTGGCATCGCCGCAAGAAAAACCAATGCTGGATTGGTTGGAAAGCCGCATGGAGCCGAAACCATTGAATCGAGCGGGAGATTCGCTGGGCATGGCGGCGGCATGGCTGGAACGATGCGACGTCTGTGTGGGGGGCGATACTGGTCCAACTTACATCGCAGTCGCAGTGGGAACCAAGCATGTGATTGCTTTGTACGGTCCCACTCGGGAGAATACGTTCGATTTCCGCGAGGGTGATGCAGCGCTGGTCAAGGAAGGACTCAGGTGCCACCCCTGCAGCTTGCACGGCACCAGATCCTGTCCGGTCGGGACGCTGGAATGCCAGACGGGGATTTGGCCGGGTAGGGTATTTGAGGTGATCTCCAATAAGTTGCATGAGGCAGCCGATTGGCGAAAATGATCACTCCTTAACAAAATTCTCTTGACTTCTGCCCGTTTCCATATTATATTCAAAGCGCCGCACCGCAGAAAAAGACCTTTGGAGCAGCAGATGGGACTGACAAACGCCAGGCTATATCTCAGCAATCCCACGAAACCAAAGCTGGCGCCCGCAGAAGTGGATGCCTTAGCTGACACCGGCGCAGTCCATCTATGTATTCCTGCGCATATCCAGATCCAATTGGAATTGGAGGAAATTGACCGAAAAGAGGTGACCCTGGCGGATGGATCGCGAAAGATAGTCCCTTATGTGGGTCCTATCGAACTCCGTTTCAAGAATCGGGTAGGATTTGCAGGAGCGTTGGTTTTTGGCGATCAGGTTCTATTGGGCGCGATTCCGATGGAAGATATGGACTTAGTGGTGATTCCCAAGAGTCAAAAATTGGACGTCAATCCCGATAGTCCGAACGTGGCAAGTTCGGTCGCCAAATAATTGGAAGGAGAAAATCATGACAAGAACAGCGTTCCTTATTTCAACGCTCTATTGTGCTCTGCTATGTTTTTGTGCCCAAGCACAACAATTCCGAGTTGATAGCACTTCTGTGATCAATGGGCATCAATGTTATGTCATGAACGCTCGCTCCGACAGCCAGCTCCGCGAATCTGTCTGGCTTTTCGAGGAGGATGGCTATACGAGATTCTACGCCTATTTACTCTATGGAATAGGTGCCGATACTCTTGATGAACACGCTTATTATGTGGCGAAACAGTATCCACAAGTCGGGGATCAATGGGATAGCTGGATCGATGGACCTGCTAATGCTGAAGTTGTCGGTTTTTTCACCATGACTGTCCCAGCGGGAACGTTTCAGGTTTATTCCATCGAAAATCGGGATTCAATTGGTGGAGAATTGTTGGAAACAGACTATCTCGCTCTTGAGGTCGGGTGGGTGGCTTATGAACATCAAGGCCCATTTTATGCACTGACCGACTGCACCATCGTTGGCGGAACCGGGTGTTTCCCCCTCGCCGTCGGCAACGAGTGGAGTTTAGAGCCACAACAAGTAGTTAATGAGAAGACTCAAGATCAACCGTCCGGATATTCCTTCTCACCGGCATATCCTAATCCCTTTAATGCAACGACCACTTTGACTTTTGCCCTTGCGCATCCTACAAGGGTGGATCTTGAGGTTTTCAGCATCGATGGTCGGCGCGTCGGAGTCTGCCTTAGTCCTACACGTGGATACTCTGCCGGAAGCAATACTGTCACCTTCGACGGTAGCAGACTCTCCTCTGGTCTCTATTTAGTTCGATTAACGACTGAGGATTTCGCCGCTACACAAAAGTTAGTATTGTTGAAGTAGGCAATTGAGGGGGAAAATTAAATAGCAGCCAATGCTTGCTCTAAATCGGCGATGATGTCGGCGGGATGCTCGCCGCCCACGCTCAGACGCACTTGATTCTGAGGAATGTCCGCCATGGCGCGGGCTTCTTCACCTTGTTGCGAATGAGTCGAAATCGCCGGAATCGTCGCCACGGTCTTGATGCGACCGAGGTCGGTGGCGCGGATCACCAACTTCAGATTGTCGAACATCTTCCGGGTGGCGTTCCTCCCGCCTTTGACGCGGAACGACATCAGATAGCCATACCGATTGACTGGCTTTCCGTAGTCATCCTCAGAATCCACCAATATCATGTATTTCTTCGCCAGGTCATGCAACGGATGATCGGGCAATCCTAAGTAATCGACCCGTTCGATCTTGGGATGAGTACTCAGGTATTCCGCGACGGTCATGTTGTTTCGGCAGAAAAGGTCTGTCCGCGAGCGCAGGGTGCGGTTTTCGCTCAGAAGCATCAGGGCTGCGAATGGCGACAGGGAGGGACCGTGATCTCGGAAGGGCCAGAATTTGAACCAGGTGGCGAAGTCCGCTCTCGCTTCGTCTTCCAATATGTCGGAGACGATGTTCTTGCGGCTGATCACGGCACCAGATATACCGAAGCCTGAAGCGGTCATGATTTTGGTGGCGGAGTGGATCACGATGTCAGCGCCGTACTGGATCGGACGAAGCAGCGCGGGGGTGGCGATGGTGGTGTCCACAATCAACGGCAACCGATGAGCATGCGCCAGATCCGCGACCGCCTTAATATCGAAGAATGCCAGCCCCGGATTTGACGGGGCTTCGCCATATAGGAAACGGGTGTTTTTGTCGATCTTTGATGCCCACTCGTCCAGATCGGTTGGGTCTTTGATCCATCGAACCTCAATGTCCCTCTCCCGCATTTTTCGCACCGACCACTGCTGGAAGGTGCCGCCGTAGATGTTGGCGGTGGACACGAAATTGATCGATTCGTATTCGCCTTTCCTCTTCTTGATTAAGAAGGCATCGGCGACCAAGGCGATAGCACTCATGCCGGAAGCAGTCGCACAGCAAGACGTCTCCACTTCGCAGCCGTATCCTTCCATCAACGCCAGAGCCCACTCCAGATAATAGATGGTGGGATTGGCGATGCGGCTGTAGCACCAATTTGGGATCAAATACGCCAATCCGGCTTCCATCTCATCCGCATCTCGATATGCCTGGGAGGCGCTCAGATAGCACGGCTCGATGACCGAGCCCTGATTGTTCTCGATCGCCTCCTGGACATGATACAGACCGTGCACGGCGATGGTATCGAATTTCCACTTTCTCGCAATGCGCATCCGTTGCGCTCGTTCCGCCATGATCTGCTTGCCGATGTCGATGCGACGCTGGAGTCCCGGGCTGTATTTTGGCTGTTCTGTCATGGCACTTTCCTTTCTCATCCTGCCCAATGGTTATCAAGAAACGCCTGTGTATCGCCCTTCAGGGCTTTATGAGGTGGAATTGGACTCTCCTGGGGCGTTGCCCCAGGCTACTCTGTTCCGCCCTTACAGGGCTTCTGAACGGTAGAAGATCCATTGTCGGGTTTTTCGGAAGAACCCGACCTACTGCTGGGGCGTTGCCCCAGGCTA
>Ga0153916_10000383_pt1 | contig 29192 bp, 32 predicted proteins | sample Opewatmetagenome_FD_109642 | JGI IMG/M metagenome (GOLD analysis project Ga0153916, IMG submission 109642) | Freshwater wetland microbial communities from Ohio, USA - Open water 3 Core 3 Depth 4 metaG | ecosystem: Environmental > Aquatic > Freshwater > Wetlands | place: USA: Ohio, Lake Erie...
AAAAGACGTTTTGGGGAATCTTTCTTTAGTGCAAAAGAAAGATTCAGAAGAATTGAGATATGGTTGCGTACTATTTTGTGGAATGTTTTAATTTATCCGAGGTGAGAATTATTACACAAAGCAGGTATAGGGGCTTTACACCTAAATTCGATTTTGCACCTTTATTCAACATCTTGCACTTTTATTCAAACCAACAGGAGAAGAGATATTTTGATTTTAGGTGCAGAACGGTTAGTTATAAATAGATTGAAAATTGAGTAATTTTTTCAGTAATGTAAACCTTTCTAAAAACCTTAAAAACAAGGATTCATCAAATATTCTGTTTCTAGGATTTGATATTTGAATACTAAATGTACTTATTGGTCCCCATAAGTTCTCGGTATCCTTTGCCTGAACCTGAATAGTAAAATTCCTCTTATATAACCAACTATGATTGATAACTGCTTCTTCACCTGATTTATATGGTCCAGCCCATTTAGTAGCGGTATGGTCATCCCAGATAATAAAATAATAAACATCACGTCCAAAGGGTGATGTAGAATTAAAAGTGAAACTGTACGTTTTTTTTATACGACCAGACGCGGGACCATCAATAATTGGTGCAGAAGGAGCATCAGGGTCCAATGCATTAATAGCATGAAGGAAACCAAATGACCCAGCCGGATGGTAACCATCATTCCATGAACCAACATAAATCGTACCGTCAATTCCAATAGCAGGTGCAGACATAACCCAGTTAGTAGCAATCATCAACCGCCAACGCTCAGAACCATCAGGATTAACAGCAATAATCTCACCACCATCAGGCTGAGTCGAATAAGAAATATAAGTACCGAAATAAATAGTACCATCCACTGAGTTACAAGGAGTACCTTCTTTAATACTTCTATCCTCACCAGGATTAAAAACCCACTTCAAAGAACCATCAGGATTAATCGCATAAAGCTGATGGTAACCACAATAAATAGTACCATCCTGACCAATCGTAGGAGATGTTCCACCATCTATACTTGCCTGCCATTTCAAAGTACCATTAGGATACAAAGCATGTAGAACACCATTGACAGAAACAACATAAATAGTACCATCATCAGCAATACAAGGACTGGTTCTTACTGAACCACCTGTGTGATATTGCCATTTAACAGTACCATTCTCCGGATAAAGAGCATAAAGATAACTACCATAAGAAGTACAATAAACCGTGCCATCAAAACCAATAGCAGGGGAAGAAAACACTCTTTCATTGGCATGGAAACTCCATTTTACCGTACCATTAGGATAAAACGCTATTACGTTCCAGTTGTCTGTAGCTGGTGCATATATTATTCCGTCTGGTCCGACCGTGGGTGAAGCCCAAGTGTCCCCTATTGGATGTCTCCATTTTTCTGTCCCATTTTCTGAATAAACAGCATGGAAATCTTGTTCCCAAATTCCTCCGAAATAAAGAACACCATTATTATCAATAGCAGCGGCAGAAACAATAACTTCACTTGGCCAGATATGCCATTTCATTGTACCATTAGGATATATGGCAAATAAACCATCAAAACTAGCTACGTATATAACATCTTGTTCATCTATAACTGGACTACCTGTACATTGCATATTCATATCAAACCGCCATTTTTCAATACCAAGATTATCAGCAGTACTATAAGGACTACGACTTGTATGACGGGCATCATGGCAGTACATGGGCCAAGGTCCTTCAACAAAAGCATTTGAAAATACATTAATAGTATTTTTATTTAATGTTGGCATTGGTTCGTCATTATAAATGTTAGTTGTTGATGTGCCAACAGTTGAAAATACAGAATTATTATAATTAAGAATATCATGTTTTTTAACAATTATTTTATCTTCTAAGATGTTAATTTTGTTTCCAAAACCTATTGGTGTTAATATTGTAGCAATAAACAAAATCGTTATACAAATTGAAAGGATAGTTTTATTCAAATAAATTTTCCTCCCATGTTACTAATTTACACAGTGTATTTAAATCTTTTCTGAAAAATTGGGTTTTATTTCTTTTTAATGCTGCTTTTCGTGATCCCGATGGTGATGTTTTGGTTTGTGATGATGATTCTTTGTTGGAAGCATGGTATGAGTTTAATGTTAACATTTGATTAAGCTAAGAAAATAAGCGGAAAAGGAAATATTATTATTCATCCAATATAATGTTGAATTTTTACCACCTCTTTATCTATCATATTGTGGAGGTGGTCTTTAACAAGCCATTAAAGCCTAAAAATTCGTTATTTTATATACTCGTCTAATTAGCTTTGTCTAATAAGACAGACCGATTATTATTAATATTTATAAATGAGGTATAAAATTGTAAAAAAAATCTTTCTTTTTTTTATCAAATTTATTAAGTAAATTTTAAAAACAAAATAACTATCAGTTCCTGCACCATGGGAAAAAATAGGGATTTAATTCAAATTCTCTCAATTGTAATTGTTGGTATGTTAATACCTTTTTTAGGTTCGATAATTTTAACATTTAATTTAGATATAACAAATACTAATAATTTATTTAAAATTGTTTTTGCATTTGGTTATTTTTTAATGTTTTTTGGAATTGAACTGATTATTGTTTTTTTGTATTATCAAATAACAAACAAGATGGCAGGTAAAAAAATAGATAAATACAAACCAAAATAAAATTATTTAACAAGCAAAGTGGTATAGAATAAAAAAGGTGGAGGTAAAAATTATGTCTACTGGTTGTGCAAAATGTTGTGTCTGTGGTGAAGAGCACGGTCTTGATGATATTGAACATATTGAAATTAATGGGAAAATAAAAAAAATTTGCAAAGGTTGTGCAACTTCAATTAAAGGAATAGCTTAGGTTATTTTCTTTATCCTTTTTTGTACTTTTTCACTTGTAAGTTCTCGTAATGCGTCATTTGCAATCCATTTTGATGATTTTGAGTTAATTTTCTGAATATTTTTCGCTGTTTCAATAGACTTCTTGTTTAGATTTATATTTCTTTTTCCAATATTTCTAAGTGCCCAGTTAACCGCTTTTTTAACATAATTTCTATCATCGGTTGATTCTTTTATTATTATATGAAGAAAATCTTCAAACATTGTATCTTCTGCTTTTTTATCATGAACCGCAAGTCCGGCAATTAGCGAAAAAGCTCCGCGTTTAACAAACTCTTCATTGCGTTTTGCCCATTCAAAGACTTTTTTACATGCGTAAGGTGTTAAATCAAAAAGACTAGTGCATGCCTGGTCACATACATCCCATGAATCAAAATCTTCTGCCCAACTATCCATCTGTTTGCTTGTTACCTGGCAAGGATCATCAATAAAAACAGCTAACAATCTAGCATCATGAATACCTGATCCCCATAGTTTTAAAGCAAGCTTATGATCTTTTCCTATTTCTTTAGCAAGAGGTCGTAAGTTATAAATTGATATACCAAGATTATTATGCGGATTAATTCCATAACGTGCCATTCCTTCAACATTTTTTTGGTTAGACATTGATTTTAGTTGTTTTATGATTTCATCATAATCCATGGTTTTACCTATTGATTTTTGTAATTAGTTTTGTTTTTTTAGAATAACGATATTCTATGTTACAACTACCTTCAATGCTTACCATGCATGGTCCAACTGGAGTTTCAGGAGTACAAGCCTGACCAAATAATAGACAATCCTGCGGGGATGCTAGTCCTCTTAGTAATTCTCCACATTGACACCCTGATGGTTCCAAAAATTCCTTATTTACTGTTTCTTCTAATTCATTTTCATACTTTTTATATGCATCATAATCCTCAAATTCGCTTCTTAATGCAAGTCCTGAGTTGGGAATTATGGGAAAACCACGCCATTTTTTATCCTCACGCCTAAAAACCTCATTTATTACTTTTTGGGCTTTGGCATTTCCTTCTTTGCGAACAGCACGTGTGTACTCATTCTGAACAAAAGGTTCATTTTTTCTTATCTGTTCAACAAGCATCCATACTCCCATCAGTAGATCAAGCGGTTCAAAACCTGCAACCACCTGAGGAACATGATAATCTTTTGATAAAAACTCATATGGTTTTGTTCCAATAATTGTTGATACATGACCTGGTTCTATAAGTCCATCTATTTTAATTTCACCCATTTCAATAATTGCTTTTAATGCCTCAGGTATAGTTCTGTGACAAGAAAGAATAGAAAAATTACTAGGTGGATTTTTTAGTAAAACAGAAGCAGTAGTTGGTGCTGTGGTTTCAAAACCAACAGCCATGAAAACAACCTCTTTATCTTTGTTGTTTTCAGCAATTTCAACAGCATCTTCTATACCATAAACGGTTCTTACATCACATCCTTCTGTCCGTATACTATGTAGAGACTCTGTTTCACCAGGAACATTGATCATATCTCCAAAAGTAGCAACGATTTTTCCTTTTCTTGCAAGTAACAACATTTCTTCAATTTCTTTAGGTGTTGTAACGCATACTGGGCAACCTGGACCTTGGCATATCTCAATGCCGCATTTTTTAAGTAGGACATCAAGTCCATTTTTAACAAGGGTATCCTGATGTGTACCGCATACATGCATAAATTTTAGTTTTACTTTTGATTTTTTTATTTTTGAAATAATGCTATCTGCCAAATTTTTGTCATTTAATGAAAACACTAAATCTCCTCCATAGAAAGCATTTCTCTAAAAAGTTTAAGTGTTTCTTTTGCCTCTTTTTCATCTAAAATTTCTATAGCAAAACCAGCATGAACCAGCACATAATCTCCAATTTTAGCATTAACAAGTGTAACATTAGCCTTACGTTTAGTACCTTCTCCATATTCAATTGTTGCATGTTCGTTGATTTTATCAATCTCTATTATTTTACCAGGTATTGCTAGGCACACAAACCTGCAGTTATTCCATTATATTTTATAAATCTTAGCTCGACTCAAACAGTTAAAGCTAAATATAATGATATGTTTAGACCCAATATCTTGCTTTTTGGTAGGATGAGATATGAAGGAATTAGAAAAAACAACATCTATTTGTCCTGCGTGTTACCAAGATGGTAATATCAATAAAATTGATGCAAAGATTGTTGAAGATAATAAAAAAGTATACATTACCAAAGTTTGTGATAAACACGGGTCTTTCAAAGATATCTATTTTGGCGATGTTGATCTTTATAAAAGATGGATGAAATTTAAGGTAACCGGTCAACCTTCTCCAGATGTAAAAGTAAAAGTGTTTGACGAGCCCGCTCTATATAAAGAGCATAGATCACAAACAGTTCTAACAAATATTTTAGTTACAAATAGATGTGATTTAAGATGCAGCTATTGTTTCATGAATGCTGGTGCATCAGGTAGAGTATATGAACCAACTTTAGAGGAAATTAGAGATTTATTAATACAAGCCCGGAAAGCTAGACCACTTGGTTCCAAAGCAATTCAAATAACAGGCGGTGAACCCACTATTCGTGAGGATTTACTAGATATAATTAAGATGGCAAAAGAAATTGGTTTTTCACATGTTCAACTAAACACTAATAGTTTAAAACTTGCAGAAAGTGAGGAGTATTGTAAACAAATTAAAGCCGCTCAAGTAAACACTGTTTATATGAGTTTTGATGGTGTAACAAAGGCTGCAAATCCATGGATAGATTTTAATAAGAAGGCAATAGAAAATTTAAGGAAGGTTAATTTAAAAATAGTTTTGGTTCCTGTTTTAATAGGTGATAAGAATGTACAAGAAGCTGGAAAGATTGTAAGATTCGCCCTTGATAACATGGACATTATCCGTGGTGTAAATTTCCAACCTGTATCATTTTGTGGAAGAATTACAAAAATAAATGATGAAAAGCGTGAGAAACAAAGAGTTGATTATGTTAGAATGTTAGAAGCTATAGAAAAAGAATTTGATGGGCAGATATCAAGAGACGATTTCTATCCTGTTCCATTTGTATTCCCTATCTCTAAATTAATCGAACTTTTAAGGGGTGAAACACAAGTTGAGTTTTCAGCTCATCCTGGTTGTGGTGGTGCAACATACATTTTCATGGACAAAGGAAAACCTATACCTGTGACACGTTTTATTGATGTAGAGGGTTTACTTGATTTTGTAGATAAGGAAAGTAAAATAAAAGGTCCTTTAAAGAAAATTAGAATCGCTTCAGCATTTTTAACAAATATTGATAAATTTGTCGATTATAGCAAAGCGCCTCAAGGTTTTAATTTAAAAAAATTATTAAAAGATGCAGCACTTGGTGGAAGTTATGATTCTCTACGTGGTTTCCATTATAAAAGTTTATTCGTAGGTTCTATGTGGTTCCAAGATGCTTTTAACCTAAATATAGATCGCCTGGAGCGTTGTGTAATACATTACACAACAGAAGAAGGTATTGTACCATTTTGTACATATAACGGTATAGGCATTGGTGAAGAAATCAGAGATAAACATTCAATTCCAATTGCAGAATGGGAGAAAAAAACAGGCAGAAAAATGAGAGATGATCTTAGAAAAGATGTTTCTTTGACTTAAGATTATTCTTTGTTTATACCTGAAATACATATTTTGTTATCCACATAATCAATATTCCAAGAATAAAAACTGACAAAGTTGCCATGTATTTTTTCATATTCAACTCTTTTTTTATTTCAGGTATTAAATCAGTTGCAGCAATGTAAACAAATCCTCCTGCTGCAAAAGGAAGAATAAAAAGATATGCATTTTCAATTAAATTTGAGATGAAATAACCAGTAAGTCCACCTAAAACAGCAGTTAGAGCAACAAGAAAATTAAGTATAAGAGCTTTCTTTTTAGAAAATCCGCCATAAATTAAAACACCAAAATCACCAATTTCTTGCGGAATTTCATGACTCGAAATTGCAATTGTCGTTGTAATACCAAGAGGTATTGAAACAATAAAACTTGCTGCCATTATAAGACCATCAATAAAATTATGAATTGAATCTCCTATTAAATTCATGTAAGTAAATGTATGTACCTCGCATTCACCTTTATGACAATGTCTCCAATGTAGAACTTTTTCTATGATAAAAAAAGTAATAAAACCAACGAGAACAAAAATGAAAACATCAAGCCCAGTATTATTTTCAGTTGCTTCTGGTAACAAATGTAGAAAAGCTCCACCCATAAGTGTTCCAGCTGATAGACCTATCAGAATGAGTAAAATCTTATTCAACATCTGTTCTTTCAAACTAAGTGTAAAAATACCAACAAATGAAAGAAGTGAAACAATAATAGTTGCTAATATTATATATGTCAGTTCAAACACAAATCTCTCCAACTTTTATTTTTACTATAATCTTTTGAGCTCTTTTTGAATTTTTTCATTTATTTTTTATAAGGAATTAAACATAAAAATTTCGTCATTGTTTTTCCTGTATTAACAAACTGGTGCCACTCCATTGGTGGAATAAAAAACACATCCCCTTGTTTATAAGTGCCTTGTTTTTTTTCGCCTTTTGCTATACCACTTCCTTCTAAAATAAACACTTCGTGTTCCCAATCATGCTGATGCAATGGTGAATGACCACCTGGTTGAATCTCAAAAAGACGCATGGCAAAATTTTCAGCACCATCTTTTTTTGAAATAAGCCATCGCACTTTCATATCTTTTATTCCTTCTTCAGAAGGTTCTTCTAAATTCACATCAGTAAAATGTACATGTTTCACAACAATCACCTTTTTTGTTAGGAATATGAAACTACTTTAAATAAATATAATGATAACATCTAAGTTAGATAGTATGAATAATATTGAAAAATTTGAATTGTTATCAAAAGAAATATTTAATGCAATTAGAAAAATTTTCAAAGATAATCTATATACGACAAAAGCAATAAAAATTTCCTTAAAAGCAAACATAAACTGGGATGATGAAACACGAGGTTTTTTCTCAGATAATGTATATAATATAGCACGTTATTGGAGACTTCTTTGGTATTTAATTAAAAAAGAGCCTTCTTTTAATGATAAAGATTTAGCTCAGCTTCTAAAAGCATATTTATTTTATATAGGTGAAAAAGTCCCTAAAAGCGAAGAATTAGTAAAACGTTTATCTAGCGCTATAAAAATTAGAGCTATAAAAGAATCTATACCTGATTGGCTTGATAAAATCGGACAAAAAGAACTAGGGAAAAAATGGAACCAAGTATTAAGAGCTCTTAATCAAAAACCAAAATTAATAATTAGAGTAAACACTTTGAAAAAAACAAAGGATGAACTAATAAAAATACTAAAAGATGAAAAAATAATTGCTGAGAAAATCGATTACGCCCCAGATGCTTTACTTCTTAAAAACAAAACCAATGTTTACAGACTTAGAAGTTTTATAGAAGGTTTTTTTGAAGTGCAGGATACTGCATCACAAATGGTTTCTATTTTTTTAGAACCCAAATCCGGCATGCTTGTTGTGGATGCATGTGCTGGGGAAGGAAGCAAAACCCTTCATATTGCTGCACTTATGAAAAACCGCGGCAGAATAATAGCAATGGACTTACAGGATTGGAGGCTTAAAGAATTAAGACGAAGAGCGAAAAGATCTGGTGCTGATAACATAGAGACTAGACAAATAATATCATCAAAATCTTATAAGAGGCTTAAAGGAAAAACAGATAGACTACTACTTGATGTGCCTTGCTCAGGACTAGGTACTATTAGACGTAACCCAGATATTAGATGGAAAATATCGCTTTCAGACATAGAAAGGCTTATAAAAATACAGAAAGAACTACTTGAAAAATATTGTAATTTATTAAAACAAGGTGGAAGATTTGTTTATTCCACATGTAGTATACTTCCGTCTGAGGGCGAAGAACAAATAAGGATATTCCTTGAAAAACAAAATAATAAATTCGAACTTATTAAAGAAAAAAGATATTGGCCTGATGAAGACGATACAGATGGATTCTATATGGCATTAATAGAACGTAAATAATTTGAACACATTCATCAATTTATGGTTCAAATAAAAAAACCTAGTAGGTAATATTATGAAAATCCTGTCATGGAATGTAAATGGTATTAGAGCTGCTGAAAAAAAAGGATTATATGATTTTATAAAAAAAGAATCACCAGATATATTTTGTTTACAAGAAATTAAGGCAACACCAGAGCAAATACCTCCTCATCTAAGAAATCCCCCTGGTTACCATGTTTTTATTAACCCAGCAGAAAAAGGCGGCTATAGCGGAGTAGCAACTTTTACAAAAGAGCAACCGAAAGAAACAAGAAAAGGATTTAATATAAAAAAATTCGATACAGAGGGAAGGATTCTAATTAATGAATTTCCATCATTTACTCTATTTAATATATATTTTCCAAATGGTAAGCAGGGCAAAGAAAGACTTGATTATAAAATGGATTTTTATGAAGCATTTCTAGATAATGTTGATGATTTAAAATCAAAAGGAAAAAATATAATTGCATGTGGTGATTTTAACACAGCTCATAAAGAAATTGATCTTGCCAGACCAAAGGAAAATCAAAAAATCTCGGGATTTTTACCAATTGAAAGAGCATGGTTGGACAAATTTATTGAACATGGTTATACTGATACTTTTAGGTACTTCAATAAACAACCGAATCAATACTCTTGGTGGGATATTAAATCACGTGCTAGAGAAAGAAATGTTGGTTGGCGTATAGATTATTTTTTTACAAACAACGAATTTATATCTCATATTAAAAAGGCATTTATCATGCAGGATGTTATGGGCTCTGATCATTGTCCTGTTGGCATACTAATTGATTTGTAATTTGGGGAAAATCTATGGAAGAATCACTTGGTTTTATATATAAAGAACAAAAAGAGCTATCAACATTAGGTGGAATTTCTGCTCTCCTTGGGTGGGATCAAATGACCTATATGCCACCTATGGGGGCTGAGGAACGCTCCGAGCAAAGCGCTATTATTTCTAGGTTTGTCCATGAAAGAATAATTTCAGATGAATTTTGGAAACATATAGAAAATTTATCAAAACAAATAAACTTTGACAGACTTTCAAATAAAGATAAAATTGTTGTTACCAGATTAAAAAAGGATGTAGAAAAAGCTCGTAAAGTTCCAATTGATTTTGTCGAAAGAGCCGCAAAGGTTACAACACTTGCATACCCAGCATGGCAAAAAGCAAGAGAAAAAAGTAATTATTTAATATTTTCTCCTCATCTTCAAAAAATAATTGATCTTGAAAAAGAATATTGCGATTACATAAATTTACCTGGTCCTAAATACAACAGTCTACTTGATGATTATGAGGAAGGAATGACTGTTGATAAACTTAAAAAGGAATTTGCTTATTTGAAATCTCAACTTGTTGAGATTCTTGAAAAAATCAAGTCAACTGAAATCTACAAAAAACAAAAACCTATAAATAAAAAATTTAATGTTGAAGTCCAAAAAAAACTATGTGATATAGTTTTTAATAAGATGCTTTTAAATAAAGATAGAGTAAGACTTGATGTTTCTACGCATCCTTTTACTACCTCTATAGGTTATGATGACGTTAGAATTACAACAAATTTTGAGCGTGAAAATCCACTATTTTCTTTTTTTTCAACTATTCATGAGGCAGGCCATGCACTTTATGAGTTAGGAATGCCAAGAGATGAATTTAAAGACACAGTGATTTCTGATTCTCCTTCTTTGGGTTTGCAGGAGTCCCAGTCACGTTTTTGGGAAAATATGATTGCTCGTAATAAAAATTTCTGGAAATATTTTTATCCAATTTTTAAGAAATCATCCCCAGGTCAATTTAAAGACTCTTATAATCATATTTGGTATAGAAATGTGAATCAAGTTAAACCCTCTCCTATCCGTGTCGAGGCTGATGAGCTAACTTATTGTTTACATGTAATACTTCGTTTTGAACTCGAAAATAAACTTATTGATGATAAAATTAAAGTTAATGATCTGCCTGAAGTATGGAACGAAAAAATGAAAGAAATGTTAGATATTACTCCTAAAAATGATAAGGAGGGTGTTTTGCAGGATATGCATTGGAGTGGTGGAAGTTTTGGTTATTTCCCAACTTATTCTATTGGAACTATTTATGCTTCTCAGCTTTTTAAAAAACTATCTGAAGAAAAACAAAACATCTTTTTTGAAATTGAAAAAGGGGATTTTTCAAATATTCTTAATTGGTTGCGTGAACATGTTCATAAATATGGTAGAATAATGACAGCTGATGAGATTATACAAAAAGCCTGTGGCGAAGGATTAAATTCGAAAGTTTTCGTTGATTATTTAAAAAATAAATATTATGAGTTATATGAAGTTTAATTAATAATTTGATACAAAAATTATATAAATATCTTGGTACTTAACAATAGTTAATAATATAAATCAATTAAATAAATGATACTCTTAAAATTAGGCATTCGGGAGGTTAAAAACCCATGAATAATTTAATAAAAAAAAGCATATGTTTCTTAATCGTTGGACTGTTTTTAATAACAATAGGTGTATCAGCCAATGAAAATATTTCAAATGAGTTAAAAACTATAGAAAAAAAACAAGAAATATTATCAAATGATAACATACAAGTCACATTTACTGTAAAAGAAATAAGAGCTTATGATATAATTGATAAATTAAATGATCCTGATTTTTATGTTGTATTAAATATTGAAGGGGAGAAAACAACAAGTAAAACATGGGAAAATCAAAAATACGTTAAAGAAGAATGGGCTTATACTTTTAATGCTCCTACTAATAAAGAAAATATCGAAATAAGAATAGAGTTATGGGATAGGGATATAGAATTTGATAAATTATGTGATTTAACAAAAAATAACAATAATGACGAACAAGATTACGCGGCAACTATCATTTATAATATACCAACAGGCCATTGGTATGGATCTGATTATATTAACCCAGAATCAACACTTTATGATGAAAGCGGTTATGGTAGACTTAATGGTTGCGATGATCATAGTTACAAAACTAATGATAAAGATTGTGAGCTTAGGTTTGATATAACTCAGACTGATACTGATGGAGATGGAATACCTGCCTGGGTTGAAACAAATGTTTATGGTACAGATCCTGCAGTTAATGATACAGGTAGAGATGATGACAACGATGGTGTCCCAATAGAATGGGAATACAAATGGGGTCTTGAGATTGAATATCATTGGTGGGAAAATACTACGTATTATAACTGGTTTTATGATCCATTTCAATGGGAAGACCATGCGAATTTTGATTTTGATGAAGATGGTCTTGATAATATTGAAGAGTATAAAACTTCACAATGGGGATCTGATCCATATAGACAGGACATATTTCTTGAGATGGATCAAATGGAAATTGGAGAAAACGAAAATAGCGAGTATTTTTCAGAGCTATCAAAAGAGATGTTGCGTGATGCTTTTGGAAAACATAATATTCTATTTCTAGTTGATGATGGTTGGATGGGCGGAGGAGAATTAATACCATTTAATGAATCAACTCCCAATAAAGATTTAAGTACATATTATTACAAATATTTCCTTCATGAGGATTATGATAATTGGCGTCAGGGAGCATTTCATTATGCAATGATTCTCTTTAATACAACACATTCTGGTTTTTGTTTTAGACCAGATGGATGCACATATGTGGATAGTTTTCAATTAAATAGGTCGTATTTTGAAGAATTTATATATCGTTGGCCACTGGTAAATATTCTTATCCTTAAAAAACTCGATCGACATTATCGTAAATCATTTATATACGCAAGTACAGTGATGCATGAAACAGGTCATATATTAGGGATAAATGGGGGTAACACACCAGGTTGTGATAATAGAGATACATATTATCCTTGGATGAAAAGCTGGTGGAAATGGAGACATTATCAAAGTTGTATGAATTACGCCTATGTCTGTCAGATAATAGATTATTCAGATGGATCGCATGGAAAAAATGATTTTGATGACTGGGCGAGAATAGACCTTACATTGTTTCAAGGATGATAATAAATCAACAATCTAATTTTTTTTAAATCAAATTTACATGTAATTTAAATATAAAGGTATTTAGTAAAAATTGATTTCTATTTGCTAAAGTTGCTAGAATTGTTGGTAGGTTATTTGAAAAACAAATACTTTTGTGTAGATTGAATTTAATTTCAAATATTATATACTATCAACTTAATGATTTAATCCAAATTTTTTTAAATCAATGTCTTTATTCACTGCTAATGTTTGCTTGGTGGTTTAAACATAAGAACTTTGGGGATGCTATTAATCCTATTCTAATCAAATTTATATCTGGGGAAACTCCTAAAAACCTTCGTTCTAATTTATACGGAATATTTAAACAATTAGTAACCAAAGAACCAGTATATATTGTGGTTGGAAGTACTCTTCATCGAGCTGCAGATAAAAATTCAATTATCTGGGGGGCAGGATTTATTTCATATTCTGGAAAGTTAAAAGAAAAACCAAGAAAAATTTATGCTGTAAGAGGTCCTTTAAGTAGAGAGATAATAATAAAACAAGGATTTGATTGCCCTGAAGTTTATGGAGACCCAGCTCTTTTGTTACCAAGATTTTATAAACCAAATGTTGAAAAGATATATAAAATAGGGTTAATTCCTCACTATCTTGATAAGGACAATCCTGTTATTGACAAATTTAAACAAAGCAAGGATTTATTGATTATTGATATTTTTTCAGGGATGAAAAAAGTGATCAATGATATTCTTAGTTGTGAAAAAATAGCATCTAGTTGTTTACATGGAATAATAGTGGCAGATGCTTATGGAATTCAATCTACGTGGTTAAAATTTTCAGACAAGGTAATTGGAGATGGATTTAAATTTAGAGATTATTTTATGTCTGTCGGCAGAAAAGATAGAGAGCCTTTAGTTGTCACAGAAAAAACAACAATTGAAGATATTTACAAAAATTTTTATGATTATAAGATTTATATAGATTTAGATAAACTTTTAGAGGTATGTCCCTTCAAAAAATGATTTATTATTTTTTAAGATGTTTTCGGTAATTCTCTGTTTCTTTTTATATAACTTTTTTTAGATAAACTTTAGTAAACAAAATAACATATCGTACAATACAAAAGGGAGTTGGTACTCTGTCAAAATTAATATTGGTTCGGCATGGTCAGTCGGTATGGAACTTGGAAAACAGGTTCACAGGATGGGTTGATGTCCCCCTTTCAAAAAAAGGTATAGATGAAGCTATATATTCTGGAGAAAAACTGAAAGACGTTGAATTTGATGTCATTTATGTATCCCATATGCTTCGGTCTATTCAGACGCTACACTATATACTAATTATGTCTAATAGCAAGAAAATACCGATTATCTATCATGAAGAGAAAAGGATACGTGACTGGGAACACCATGCTGGGGATGAGAGTAAAGAACTGCCAATCTACCAGTCAGTTGACCTTGCAGAAAGATATTACGGTGACCTTCAGGGGTTGAATAAGGCTGAGATGATGGACAAATATGGCAAGGCTCAGGTGCATCTATGGCGACGTAGCTATGATGTCAAACCTCCTGGCGGCGAGAGTTTAAAAGATACTACAATACGCACCATACCTTATTTTAAAAAACATATTTTGAATGATATTAAAAAAGATAAGACGATCCTTGTGGTTGCGCATGGTAACAGTCTAAGGTCAATCGTCATGTATGTAGAAAATGTTTCAAAAGAAGAAATTCCTAATGTTGAGATTCCTACAGGTGTTCCGATTGTTTATACATTTGATAAAAAAATGATTTTACTTGATAAAAAATTACTGTAGTACTTAAATAATAAATACTCCTTTTTATATTACCATTTAGATTTATAAAAAGAGATAGTTCATGATTGAAAAGAGCGTCCAATGCCCAAAATGTCATACAATTCTAATTTGTACTGGTGAACCTGGTGAGGTTGTAAAAGTAAAATGTTCTTCTTGTGGAACTTTAGGTAAAGTAACCTTTAAAATGCCGGTTCCCTTGGATGAAGTGGCAATTGAGGTGTCTAATTTAAAAAAAGTTTATGGTACTCTTGTAGCTGTGGATGGTATTTCTTTTTATGTTAAAAGAGGAGAGGTTTTTGCATTCTTAGGTCCAAATGGTGCAGGTAAAACAACAACGGTTGAGATGATTGAATCGATTCGTGTACCAACTGCAGGTTCCATAAAAATACTCGGTAAAGATGTTAAAACATCTTTTAATGATGTAAAGGAAAAAATTGGAATTTTACCTCAAGAGTTTCATTCTTATGAACGGTTAACTGTTAGAGAGACTTTGATGTATTTTTCAAAACTATATGAAAAAAGAGCAGATATAGATCAAATTCTCCAGATTATGGATCTTACAGATCATAAAAAAATGTTATATAAAAACCTATCTGGCGGTCTAAAGCAACGTGTCGGTGTCGCAATTTCATTGGTAAATGATCCTGAAATTGTTTTTCTTGATGAACCGACAACTGGCCTAGATCCAAAAGCGCGTCGTGAAGTCTGGGACGTCATCGCTGGATTAAAGAAACGAGGTAAAACCGTCTTTCTTACAACACACTATATGGAAGAGGCAGAACATTTAGCAGATCATATTGCTATTATTCATAAAGGAAAAATTATTGCTGAAGGATCACTTGATGAGCTTACCAAGAAATATGGTACAGGGGCTGTTCTTCATATCAAAAAGGTTACGAACACTGATACTGCAGAAATCCTAAAAGAAAGTGGATTTTTAGCAACATCTGAAGGAAATGGTGATATCTCTGTAAAAATAGATTATAAAGAGAGAGTGCTTGAGGTTCTCTCAGAATTACGTCGTGCCTGTGTCGAGTATGAAAGTATAGATATAAGACGTTCTAATCTTGAGGAAGTATTTCTTAATCTTACTGGTGCAAAACTTTCAGAGGAAGTACCATGAAACCACGTATTATTATAACCGATTTTGTAGCAAGTATGAAGGGGTGGATTAGAAGCCGTGGTACTATTTTCTGGTCAATTGTATTTCCCGTTATGTTGATTTTAATCTTCGGAGCTATCTTTTCAGGAACAGATAACCCAACATACACCCTCTACGTACAAGATCAAGATAACTCTGCATTGTCACAAAATTATACACAAATGCTTGAAAATATCACGGTACTTGATGTAAAGATAATTCCTGGAAATAGCAATATTACAGATTATATAAAGGAGAACGATTTGCGAGGAGCATTAGTTATACCAGAAGGATTTGGCAATAAAATCCTTGCATCGTTTTATGATAAAAATATTACAGTAAATCTTTCTTTTTATTATGACCCTTCGGATCAGGGCGCAACATCAGTTGTGCGTAGTATTGTAAGTAGTAGTCTTCAGGAATTTAATCTCAGAATTGCTAATGGTGAACATGTTATTGGTATGAATCAAGTCAGTACCATTACTAGTAAATTCAAATATATAGATTTCTTCATCCCAGGAATGATTGGTTTTACCATTATGCAACTCTGCATATACGGCAGTATTGAACGTAATACAAAGTACCGAAAGGATGGAATTCTTAGAAAACTTCAAACAACTCCTATAACAAGAACAGAATGGATATTAGCAAAAATGCTTTTTATGTTGTTTCTTTCATTCTTCTCAACTGGGATTGCAGTCATGGTTGGGATTCTTGCATGGGGCGTAGTCATAAACATTAACATATGGATGATTGCAATCATCATTGGTAATAGTTTTCTTTTTTCAGGATTAGGGATGCTCATAGGACGATTTGTAAAAGAAGAAGAAACCGCAGATACAGCTGCTGGAGCAATTTCTTTTCCGATGATGTTTCTTGCTGGTACCTTTTTCCCATTAGAACAAATGCCTCAGTTCCTTCAAGATTTTGCTAGGATTCTTCCTCTGTATTATGTAAACGAAGGATTAAGAAATTCTATGATTAATTTAGATTATGAAAAAGCAACATTCTATACAGGGGTAATCTTAATATTTGCTTGTGTGTTTTTCATTGCAGGTGTACTCTTGACAAAATGGAAGGAAGACTAGTCTTCTTTATTTTGGCAATTCAAAATGGGTATTTTTAAAAAAAGCAAAATCAATGTTACTCCAATCATCAAAATCCCCAAAACCATGAGTACCATCCGAAAATGTAAAAATTTTATATTTATATTTATAGTTCATGCTGCTTTTATAATTATGATATTTCCACCATTGCACACTTAAAGGAATTGATGCTCCCATATTATCAATTCCTCCATATGAATCAACAATTAGTCCTAATGTATGGCCAAGTGTATGAACTGTAGCTCCAATTATAAGCCGATCTTTAGAATTCAAAGGATTTTCATGCTTTAACCAATCAGCTGAAACAGCAATTGAATCAAGGCTATCCCAACCAAAAAATGGAAAGTTAAGATCAGGACCATAACTACAAATAAGCTCATAGTGGAAAATTCCTTTTCTGGGGTTTTTTAAATCATTATGTAGAAAATAATCCCAATAGAGATCTACTAATTTTACAAAAGAAAAATTAGATTCAAAAAAAGGTATTTCTTCTCCCCCTCCAAGATTCCCTATATCAAAATGCAAATATATATCATGTTTTTTAAAGGTTAAAACCAGCTCTTCAAGTAAATCTTCTGGAGGATTATTTGATTGACTAGGATCTGTTGATTCTAACCAATCTATTTCTAAAAATATGTCTTTTTTATAAGGATTCGATCCCCATTGATCTGTAAAACATTCCTCTATATTATTTAATGCATCTTTATCTGGATCTAGATTTTTATGGTCGTTCCAGATGTTTGGATCATATTCCCATTTTTCCTCCCACCAATCTGGAACCTTATCACTATCAGTATCATTTTCAGGAAAATTTATTTCTTTCTCTGTCTGATCAAAGGTCTCGTCGATCATATAATACTCATTTTCTTGCCAATCTGCCCCAACATTTTTAAAAGGTTTAATTGACCAAGGAACACATTTTAACTTACCTAATAAAAATGAGATTCTATCTCTTTTTATTGTTTCTATATAAGATGGTCCTAGAATTGAACCCCACCAATTTTTTCGTGCAATACATTTAACAAAACTTGTATGAATTCCAAAAAGATTGTTACCCTCTATATTATTTTTCTCAATTACACAAGAATTTCTCTTTTCAATATAAAAACCATATCTAAGGTTATTTTTTATGTTACAGTTTGATACTAATATGTTTTTTGATGGCGTTCTCATTATTAATGCATAATGTGTATTAAAAACAAGATCACACCTTATAATTTTAACATTTTTTGAAGAGTATATACTTATACCTGCACCATTGTGTCTTATTATGTTATTGTTTAGAGTGATATTTAAACATCCAAGAATGAAGATACCACCTAAATTTACAGTATTATCACTTATATTACAGTGGTTAATTTCTATATACGTCGAATCATTTAATAGTAGTGCAATACCATTTGTATGAGCGTAGCAATAACATATTTGGTCGTTGTTAGATTTTTCAAAATTTATTCCAATTGCGTTATGACCAAAACAGCAAGATGTAATAGAATTATTACTTGATAATTCTAATAGTATTCCTTCTCCATTTGTATGAAAAGTACAATTTTCTATTACATTATTTTTACAATTTTTTAAATATAATCCTATTTTAGCCCTATAAAAAGTACAATTTTTTATCGAAATATTTTCTGAATTTATAATAATTCCTGCATCCTTTGTAAATCCACCGCTGTTTCTAATTGTAAAATTTTCAAAATATATATTATCAGAAGTTATATTGACTATGTATTTTTCATAAGCCCCATCAATAATTGTATTGCTTTCGTTTTCCCCAATTATAGTTAATCTTTTATCAATGATAAAATTCTCAAAATAAATTCCAGAAAAAACATAGATTATGTCTTCTTTAGTTGAATTATGAATCGCTTCGTGGATATATTGGTATGGATGGTCAATTGAACCATCCCATGGTCCCTCTGTATTATTGTCATCTACATAAATAATATTGCTTTGGAATTTTACTTTAGTATATTTTTCTTCTATAGATTTGCTATTAACAATAAAATTTGGAATTATAAGTAAAACAACTGTTAAAATTAATATTATTAATAATCTCTTTTTCATTTTCAATTAATTAATACACTATTCTAATAAATAAATTTATCTAATTTATCTATATATTATTATATATTATATATAACAATTTTTTTATAAAATGGTTATTTAATTTTTTATAACTTTTATAAGTTTATTTTTTATTAAATAAAATTATTTATTGAAAAAATAGAAATTTATATATACTAATAAAAACAAATATATATATTGAATAATGCTATCAAATAGCATGGTATGGAGAAGTTTAAAAATGTTAATCGTGGGGCAAGTATCAAGTGAGGAAGAAAAGAGCGAAATCTGGTTTATCGCTCAAATTTTTACAGTAGAAGAAAGATTTAGGTATCTTGCTCGCCAACAGAGAAAACAGAAATAAGGTTACTATTCCCCAGTTAAACTTTTTGTTCCAATTAGTGTTTTTGTATCCACAACACCCTTTAGGGATCTAATCTTTTTTATTACTACCTCACCGATACCATCAATGTCTGGACACTCTATCTTTACCAGAATATCATACTCTCCAAATAGAGGATGAACCTCTGTTATCTCTGGTACATCAGTTGTTAGCGTCTTATACACTTCTTTTTCGTGTAAAGGGCTTATTGATAATAATGCAAATCCTATCGCCATGAGATACTGAATAATTATTGTGTGTATTATAATTTTCTTTTAGTCTAAATTCGATTTAATTTTAGTAAAAAATAAATATTAGTATTGCATTATGTTAACAAGTAACAGGAGGTATTGATGGTAGGAAAAACAAATAAATTTACTGGTATAACCAGTGTAGCAGAAAAAGAACTAGATTTACTTAGTAGACATATAGACGTATTAAAAACAGTAAGAGAACATGGGCCTATAGGGATAATTAGACTATCTAAAATGACTGGTCAACCACAACACATGATTAGATATTCTCTAAGAACCCTAGAAAAAGATGGAATTGTCACCCCATCTCCACAAGGGGCAATAATTACTGATAGAATCCATGAAACACTAGGTACATTAGAATCAACCTTAAACGAGTTCACAACTACTGTACAAAATCTTAAAAAGAAATTAAAATAAAAATCAAATCTTAAGATTAATAAATATTCAAAATTTTGACTATTAATTAGATTTAATTAAAACTGTTTTAATTCTTATTATATTCAGATATAAAAAAACATTATAAACTAGAATTAACATTGGGGGTTGCTAAAATAACTATAAAGTGAGGTAATAAACATGATGAAAAAACTATCTATTGTAATAACTACAATCTGTATTTTTTTAATGATTTTAACACCAATGGTTTATGCAGAAGAGGTATTATCTTATACTGATGAAACAAAGGATGTTTCAGATGCAACTGGTAAACAAGTTAATAGACCAAATATTGATATTTATGTAATTTCCTGCTCACAAGATGGTAAAGAAGTTGAACTAAAATTACAGCTTGCTAGCGGTGGAAAAATTCAGGATTCGGAATTAATTTTTTATGAAATGATATTGACAACAAATTTTACCTTATACACTGCTGATTATGCTAGTGGAGAAGCTCTGGTTGCAGATGAAGAAGGTAATGAAATAGATGTAATAGAATATTCTGGTGTTGGAACAGACGAATTAAAAATTTCATTTAATTTATCTAGTTCTGATGAAGAATGTTTGAATTTATCCGTAACAACTTTTGAATTCTCTTTATCGGAAGAAGGTTATTTTGATGAATATCCAAACCAAGTTGAAATATTTGAAGTAGATGCAGGAGGACCTTATACAGGAACTGTTGGTAAACCTGTTCAATTTTATGGAAATTCAGATTACGAATCATCTGATTTAGAGTGGGTTTGGGATTTCGGAGATGGAGAAGAATCGGATCAAAAAAATCCAAAACATACATATAATGAAAACGGAACTTTTGATGTTAGTTTAATTGTAAGTGATACTGAAGGATTAAAAATGGGATATGATGAAACTACCATTACAATTTCTCCCAGCAGTACTCCAAATAACGGAGAATCTAAAGATTCAGGCTCGGGGTTGATCATCTTCATTGTTCTGATTATTATAGTAGTTGTTGGAGGAGTCGCAGCAGTATTTTTTATCAGAAGAAGATAAAAACAATCTCTACTGTTTTTCCTTTTTTATTTTAAAGTTAGTTATCTTTTTATTTGAATATCATATGACCTACTTTAGAGGCGCAAATTAATATGGTGAAGAAAGATAGTAAAAAAAAGGATAAAGAGAGTAAATTTGCATATAAAAAGAAATCCGCATGGGATATTCTTACAAAGGATCAAATTAAAAATGCTTTTACTTTTTGTGAAGATTATAAAAAATTTTTAAATGAAGCAAAAACCGAAAGAGAAGCTGTGAATAAAATTTCTGAAACGGCGAAATTAAGTAATAAAAAAATTAAGATTAACAAGGAAAAAGCTGTGGCAATCATTGTTCCTGGTAAAAAACCTGCAAGTGAAGGTTTTAGAATAGTAATATCCCATATAGATTGCCCAAGACTTGATTTGAAACAGATTCCACTTTATGAAGATACATCCTGCAATGTTGCTCTTTTTGAAACCCATTATTATGGTGGGATAAAAAAATTCCATTGGGTCACTATTCCACTTGCTCTGCATGGGATTGTGATAAAAAAAGACGGTAAAAAAGTAAAATTTACACTTGGGGAGGATGAATCTGATCCTATATTTTCCGTTCCAGATTTATTGCCGCATCTTTCTCACAAAGTACAAGATACTAAAAAATTAGACGAAGCAATAACTGGAGAAAGCTTGGATATAATGGTTGGTAGTCAGCCAATAAAAGGAGAATTTACTGAAAAAATAAAAGCCTTAATTTTGGATAAATTAAACAAAGATTATGGATTAACTGAAGAGGATTTTATTTCATCTGAACTTGAGGCAGTACCTGCTTATAAGGCACGAGATATGGGTTTTGATAGATCCCTTATTGGTGCTTATGGTCAAGACGACAGAGCTTGTGCTTATACTTCACTTAGAGCAATTATGGATTTAAAAAATCCTGAGCATACCGCACTTGCATTATTTGTGGATAAAGAAGAAGTAGGTAGCGAAGGAAACACAACCGCTCAGGTTACTTCATTTTTAAGATCAATAATTAGAGAAATTGACCCGAAAGCGGATGTTGATAGCGCTATGCTTAAATCAAAGGTGGTTTCAGCTGATGTCAATGCAGCAGTTACACCTAATTATACAGATGTTTTTGAACTTAAAAACGCATCAACGCTTGGAAATGGCATTGTTATGTCTAAATTCACTGGTCATGGCGGAAAATATTCTGCAAATGATGCTTCAGCTGAGTATGTTGCTGAAATTAAGGCTCTTTTAATTAAAGGGAAAATCCCATGGCAAACTGCAGAACTTGGGAAGGTTGATAACGGCGGTGGTGGAACTGTTGCAAAATACTTTTCAAGACTAGGAATGGAAGTAATAGATCTAGGTCCTGCTGTTATGAGTATGCATTCACCGTTTGAAGTTACTAGTAAAGTTGATATCTACTCAACTTACCTTGCATATAGTGCATTTCTAAAAAGCTGATTACCATATTATTCAATTTCTTAATCTTCTTAATCTAGATTTTTAAATTTTTAATAAGATTTGAATAAACAATAAAATGGAATAAAGGGTCCACCTTTATTTCATTCAAAGTATCTTTCTTTTATTTGTGCTAAAATGTTTTTAGAGCCATTTTGACAATATTCTGGGTCACATTGTTTATCTATTTTTCTAGCAACAGGAAAACCCGCGAGTCTCATCATTGGTCTAGTTGATTTTTTTCCATGTTTCCATCTTCCATAGAACCAATGAGCAAAGAAAAATGTGGGTCCAATATATTTTTGTAAATCTGGTGCCCAGAAATCAATATTGTTCCTCCAGGATCTAGATATTACTTCCCATTGTAACTCTGTTAAACTGTTTAAATCAGCTCTTCTGCAGTTACCCAATATAGCTTCTTTCAATGGAATAAATAGAACTGGTGTGTAAAACATCTTTGCATTGTGATTTCTTAGATCATCAATAAGATTTAATGTAGCAATAACATCTTCTTCTGTTTCGTCTGGTTGGCCAGTCATTATGGTACATAGTGGCCACCAGTCGTAGTCATTCATAATTCCTATTGCTTCTACAACTAGGGCCGGCCAGTTGTCTACTGTATATGGTAATGCTTTTCCTTTCATGTATTTCTTCATTAATCTAACGCTACCAGATTCAATGCCCATTTCAACAGATATAAAAGGTTTTTTGTACATACTACTGGTACTAGGATTCCATTTTGTTTTTTCAATTAAAATAGGAGTTAGTTCATCCAGTAACTTTTTATCATAAATAATTGGTGCAAAAGATGCATGTGAAAGCAAAATATATTCAACACCAGGATAAGATGCAATTGATTTGTATAGTTTAACAACCTCTTTTCGATTGGGTATAAAATTCTTTTCTGATTTATACAAAAATATGTCCTCTGTAACAGTGAAAATAGATTTTGCTCCCTCTTTTATATTGATTTTTACTTCTTTCATTATATGTTCAAGTGGAAAAGAATATTTTGTCCTCATAGTAGGGCTGCAGAACTGGCATCCTCTACCGCATCCTCTCATAATTTCAACCATTCCATAAGATGCGGCGTGTTTTATTAACGGTACTTTTTCTCTATCTGTTTTTTTTGCCTCAAAATATTTTGGAACTTTTTCATTATTAATCAATTTTTTAAAAATATCAACTAGATCTTTTTCGCCTTCTCCTTGAAAAACAACATCTACTTTTAGTTTTTCTTGGGCATTTGCTTCTATAATCTGCCATGAACCTTGTCCACCAACAACAACTTTTGGTTTGAATTTCAGAATCGAAGGATGATTTACAAGCATCTCAAATTCTGAAGCATTTAGTGCTTCACCGCCAAAACCTATAAGTGAATTATATGTTGTAGAAACATATGCAAGTCCCATAGGATCCATACTTGAGATACCAACGATTTTTGTTTTTTTACCTATGAATTTATGAAGATTGTCATAATGCGATACAACAACATTTGTTTCACCAAAATTATCTACTAGAATTGATTCTACTTTTCTTAAACCATAAATGGTTCGTTTTGCGGATCCGTTCTTATTACTTTCCAGATTTGATAAATGATCTCTTAATGCATAACCTGATAATTTTTTCGGAAATGTACAAATAAATGCAGAGAAAGGATTATTGTCGTACTCATTTGCCTCAGCTCTTGATGCAGCAAGGACTATCGGTACACCATCTATTTCATACTCATTATTCATAAAAATTCTCCACTACGTGCTTGCAAGTATCGTTTTGAAAACAGGATCTTTTAGTGTGTCTTGGATTTTAATTAGAAAATCTCTCCAAGATAATGTATCCCATGACCATTTTATCATGTCTTTTTTATGCAGTGATAATATTTTTAGGAAACTCTGCCAGTTATAACCTTCTTTTTTTAGAGGTTTTGCCCATCCTCCTTCATTCCATAAATAGCTAGGAAGTCTGTTTCCAAACCATAATGTAAGTGTCTCAATTTTCATTTCAATTTTGTTAATTTCTTTATTAAATTGTTTCTTTATCATTGTTGGTTCAGGAGGAATTGATAATTTCATAATAATACCCCATATACTATGTATACGGGGTATGAATAAAGATAACATATTTATTTTTTTATAAAAAAACAATGAAAAAGAAAAAATTAGAAATAATTTTTAATATTCATGGATCCAAATAGCTCTTGTTTGACCATTAATATCTACTTGTAATCTGTCCTCTTCAGCTAGAAATGATATATAGGATCCAGAAAACAATAATATACGCATTTCTGGTGTGCCTTGTCCATCATGTTGCCAAAGTAGTTCACCGTTTTCTTCAGTATAAATCGAGATTTCGGTTGTTTCATCAAGTAGAAGATACCAATATAAAACAAATGCATTAGGATTATTTACCCCACTAGTTCTTAGAAAAATCATTTTCCACATATTGATTCCAAAAACCCGCGGATAATCATTAAGTGATATAAGTCCTGATATCTTGAGATAGCAATTAGTATATTTTTCTAGTTTAGTTGTTTCGAAATTATCTTGATATCTAGCACTTGCAAATGGTAAAATAGTCATTACCAGCCCAACAAATATTATACATACTACTAGTTTCCTCTTCATATTAATTCCTCAATAACGTTACTAAAATTATGTTTAAAAGAGTTGCATACAAAAAATTGTACAAATTGAAACTATATTTAGTAATTTTTTTAAAATATTCAAAAAATATTAAGATTGTTTTCTCTAAACAGTCATGTCAAATACAAAACTATATTATTACCAGCTCTTTTGTGCCAACTTATTTTGGTCAACTATTAAAGATCCAGAAACCGAATTATTGGATAATCAATAGTCGCTTTATTAATTGGCAGAACAATGTGATTATGGATTGATGAGTACTTTTAGGAACCACCACTTCCAAATGTCCCCAATCGCCTGTTGCATTATATATGTCTTTGGCTTTTACCCTAATTGTAACTTTGTCATAATTATAAAAGGTATGATTCAGTGCTACTTCTTCACCGGATTTAAAAGGGCCAAACCAATCTTCAAAATAGCCATCGCCCCATTCAATATAGTAAGATATATTATCACCATCTGGGTCAATTGCTTTGAATTTCCATTCGTGTGTCCCTGGTTTTACACGCCTTGGACCCGTTATTATCGGTGCCTTTGGTGCGTTGTTATCAAGTGTTAGTATGGTTATTATTAAGGTTATCCATTCACTTTCACTCCCATAAATATCTTTCATTTTAAATCTAAATAAGTACTTGCCGGGAGAACTCCATGAATGAGAGGATAACGATGTTCCATTATACGGTCCAAGCCAATCACTGGTTGTTCCATCACCCCAATCGAAAAAAATGAAATATTCGTATTGCTTCAGATAGATTGTGAATATGTAGATTATATTTACATATCCTGTTTCTACGCCGAAAAATTTGAAATCAGAAGATAAGTTCAATCTATAAACTGCGCATCTACTTTCGCCGTCTTGATCTTTTGCTTTGGCCGCTATTTTATATGATCCTTCTTCGCTCCATACATGCATGATATAAACCGTTTCACCAGGCTCATATGGACCTATCCACCCACTGCTTGTTCCATCATCCCAATCTATAAAATAATAAATCTGATCATTATCGGGATCCTGAGGTACAGAAATACAAAAAGTGGAGAAATCCTCTGTCCAAATAACAGGAGGTAATGGTAGATTACCCCGGGTTATATGCTTATTTGAAAACTGTACATCATTCAATACATTTATATGATTTAACTTGCTTGTATTACTTGAAACTCTTATTGTAGGTAATGCTATAAAACTCGTTAATACAAAAAGAGTCGTTATAACAATAGAAACAATTTTTTTCATTTTTTTCCTCCCTTGACAATATCTCATAGAATTCAAAGTATTTAAAATATATGTACAAACCAAAAAATATGATTTATTGTATAAAATCGTAAAATCAATTACATTAATATTAAAGGTATATTGATGATAAAAGAAAATTATGTAGTAGGAATCCCTTTGGCAATAATTGGTACAATATTTGTAATAGCATTAATTCTGAATGAGATTTATAAATAATTTTTTTTGCAAAAACTATTTAATTATTGGGCCATCATTTCCTTTTCTATAAGATAGAGACAGTATGGGTCACCATGCATTTTTCCAGTTGACGATGTTGATTGTGACAGACAACCACCTTTGCAACTTTTCCCATAACTACATTCTCTACAATCATTGTTCAGATCCTCGATTGCGAATTTTCTATTATATGAAAAAGCATTCGAATTATTCCATATTTCTGTAAGTTTGTTCCCTTTAACGTTCCCCTCAATAAAATCATCAGATAAAGATAAACAACCTTTGATACCACCATTACTTTGGATACTTATAACGTTGATACCAGCATGACATCCACTCCACGGTGACAGCGTTGCGTTAGGTAAAATAGATGAATGGTAACCAATGCAGTGTGCTCCTGTTATCGGCATCTCCTTATACGAATACTGTTTTCTGGTTGATGCTATGAACATTGCAACTGCATAAAACTCCTCATTTGACAATGCAAATTCCTTTGGAAAACGGCCCATTGGATTTCCTATTTGGATCTGCCATGCAATCCCCTTATTTAAAAGGAAATCTCTCATCTGCGGAAGGTCTTTAAAATTCATTTTATGGACAGTAGTTACAACAGAGGCAGGAACACCTGCTGTTTGCAAGAGATTTAATGCTTCTTTACATTTTTGAAAAGATCCAGGAACTTTTCTTATAGCATCATGTGTCGTTGGTGTTGCTCCATCTATACTTATTGCTACAGCATGTGGATTCAACTTTCGTAAACAATTAACGGTCTCCTCGTTAATCGACAATCCATTAGACAAGATAGAAAAATTCATGTTCGAGTCCCGTACGCGCTGCGCAATTTCATACCAATCGCTTCGTAGAATTGGTTCTCCTCCAGTAAAGATTACTTGCCCGCAATCAAGCTCTGCTAGTTGCCTACAGACGTTCATCCACTCGTTTGTAGATAGCTCGTTTTCTCTCCTGTTTCCTGCTGAGGAGCCGCAGTGGGTACATCTCATGTTGCACTGTAGGGTAAGCTCCAGTAAAGCTGAGCAAAGTTTGTATCGTTTCCTAAACATGTTATTCAACCCGTGTTTTTTTTTAAAAAATGAAAAAGAGTACCGCTCTCGTTTGAGGCGCGGTAGCTCTCAGGTCTACTAAACCATTCTCCAAGGCCAAGAAAAGTCTTGTACGCTGACGCAACCATATTTCAGTGGTATGGGGCCACCAATTGCGGTTAAAGTACCAATAACGAAAATTATAGCTGTTGCGATTATTGCGTACTTTCTTGCTCTCATTATTGGCGTTATTTCGTTTCTACTTATTTCTACCAACTGGCCTATCCTACTTAGATTGTTTTCTATATTTTTCCTCGTCATTTTATATCGAACAGTGCTGTAACAAAAAGTAGTATATCTACTTAATGTGACTATAATCACAAAATATTTTTTTGTTTGTGATTTATTGAGCAAAAGAAAAAGATATTTTTAATGAGGAGAGGGTTTTGTTCATTCTGACGATGTTCATTTCAGGGTGTTCTAAATAGGGTGATAAATGATAGATTAATAAAAAAAAAGAAAGAAAAGAAGTTTTATTTATTTTTACTTTCAGATTCTATACCATATAAATGCCTATAAACCGCTAAGTGTATATTAGGCGATATACTAACCGCAACGAAAAAAATACCCAGCAGGAACCAAGACGTTGTTTCCAAGCCAAGAGTGGTGTTCAATGCATCCTCAATGATTGCTATTATAACAAATAGAAAGGCAAGAATTACACAAATGGCACTCCAATTTCCACAGAGTTTAATCCGAGCCTTTAATTCTTCACGGTCCTTAAATGGTTTTTCAGCTATATATATCACCACCTTTTTCCATTTTTTATACCTCAATTTTATCAACTATGGATAACTTATATAATTTTATATTTCTGTTAAAATTACCATAACCCTTTGATAACTTCTGCTTTCTTTTTCTGAGCGATGAATCAAAAGTTGAAGAAATAATAACTAGCTGATCTCTTTTTTTCTTCATCTTTTTATCATAATTATTTTTAGTGGTTGGTTTTTTAAAGAAAGAGATGATATGAAATATGAGGAGATGGAAAAATATGAAACGAAAAAAGTCGTTAGTATTAGATGAAAATGATGATAAAGCAGTTCAATTATTCGTGGGGTTGGGGATGCCGAAAAATTATGCTAAAACCTTGATGTATATTTCGCAGGTTGACGAATGTCGGTCTGCAGACGTTGAGCAAGCAGCAGATCTTAGACAGCCTGAGGTGTGCATAGCAATGCAGGAATTACATAGGAGAGGATGGGTAAAAAAGCGAGATCTTAAAGGGAAGGGAAAAGGCAGGCCAGTTCATATCTATAAACCTACAACGCATTTATCTGAAATATTGAAAGCCTTTGAGCAGGAAAAATTAAAAGAAGTTGAAAGTGTTAAAAAGGATATTTCGGAACTTAAAAATCTTATCGAAAGTAGATAAATTCTAGGTTATAT
>Ga0153916_10000384_pt1 | contig 29127 bp, 30 predicted proteins | sample Opewatmetagenome_FD_109642 | JGI IMG/M metagenome (GOLD analysis project Ga0153916, IMG submission 109642) | Freshwater wetland microbial communities from Ohio, USA - Open water 3 Core 3 Depth 4 metaG | ecosystem: Environmental > Aquatic > Freshwater > Wetlands | place: USA: Ohio, Lake Erie...
AAAAAAAAAAAAAAAAAAAAAAATCAGTTTTGTGATCCTTTATTACATTTGTTTTTGAATTTTTATCTTTTAAAAACATTTATATGAATCCAGTAGATAATAAACCATTAACATCATAATAGGGGGAGTATGATTTTCATGAATAAAGAAGTTATAAAAAAAAGTATTGCTTTAGGAATGATATTATTAGTTATCGGATCCAGTATTTTACCTGGTATCAGCGGACAAATAGAACAACAAAGTTTGAAATCGGATAAAAAAGATGCAGGCGAGAAAGATTTACTTCATGCGTTTTTTAGTAATCCACCGAAAGAGGAATGGAATAAAACCTTTGGTGGAGAAGCTGATGATGCTGCGTATTATGTTCAGCAGACCAGTGATGGAGGATTTATTATCGGGGGTTATACCAAATCATATGGCATAGCTACATGGAATCCTTGGCTTATAAAGACAGATTTCAAAGGAAATGAGGAATGGAATAGGACTTATAATTTTTATTCTCTTGATTTTTTATCTGGTTATGTTCGATCAGTTCAGCAGACCAATGACGGTGGATACATTTTAGGATGCTCATTCTTTAACTCAACATCTACAAAATCAAAAGAATTATCGCCATTTGATATCACTAAACGAGATTATATATCCTTGATGGTTTTGATAAAAACAGACTCTAATGGAAATGAACAATGGAATAAAACATACAACGGTGTTGAATATTCTTGGTGTTTCTACGTTCGACAAACTATCGATGGTGGATTCATCGCAACAGGAGGAGGCAATTCAACCTCCTATGGTTCAATTGATGTTTATTTATTGAAAACATATCCTAATGGAACCATGCAATGGCTGAAAACTTATGGGACAAGCGATATGGATGAAGAGGGTCGCTGGGTTCAACAGACTTCAGATGGGGGATATATAATAACTGGAATGTCCGACTGTAATTATGATACGGATTGGGGGAAGATGTGGCTTATTAAAACAAATGCCAATGGTATTATAGTATGGAATAAAAAATTTGAAGGAACATCTCGTAATTCTCATATTGGGCCAGAGACATATGGTAATTCCGTTCAGCAGACTTCCGATAATGGTTTTATTATCGCAGGAATTATAGATAATCAGGGCTGTTTGATTAAAACTGACTCCAATGGAAACGAAGAATGGAGAAAAATTCCATTTGTTAATGATTTTTCTTTTTTTTGTTATTCAGGGAAACAAACCTCTGATGGTGGATACATTGCTACAGGTAACGGATTAATAAAGACTGATACTACGGGGAATGAACAATGGAATGTAACTATCCCAACTCCTTTTATATCAGGTCAGCAAACAACTGATGGTGGATATGTAATTGCCGGATCAACATCTGGGTATTACAATGGAGATGCATGGTTAATAAAATTCGGACCAGAAGGAACACCCAATTTACAATTCACTATCACTGGCGGTCTTGGAGTACATATAAAAATTACAAACAACGGAACCATAAATGCTAGTGGTATTGCATGGCAGATCAACGTGCAAGGAGGCCTCCTCGGATTAATGCATAAGACAGTGAATGGGACAGTTGATATCGCTATAGGCAAAACAAAAACAGTTGGAACCGGAATGCTCCTTGGATTAGGAGGTGTTCAGATCACTGCAATTGTCGATGAAGGGACGAAAATAACGAATGGCACACAGTTCTTCATCTTTACACTGGTAAAAAAATAAACCTATTCTTTCTGTTTTCATTTGTAACATTCAACGTCGAATCCATGAAAATCTTACTTTCCTATATACATATATACCTCTTGGAATATTAATATCATCGATGACTATGAAACAGAACGAGAAATTCCACGTCATTATTTTTTTGATCCTCCTTGTAATGATAGGAACCTCCTTTATCCAAGTGTCATCATCTAAAACCTTTTCTGCCATAGATGAACAAGGAGGGAGGACGATCAATGGACAGATCCTGTTTGCCCCCTTTTATAGCAAAACCACCTATTTAATTGATAACAATGGTACTATAAATCATACTTGGCCAAGCGCGTATCAACCTTTTACTGAAGCGTATTGGTTAGGAAATGGTACTATTCTGCGTCCAATAATTTCTGGCGGTGGTGGTGTTCAAAAAATTTTATGGAATGGAACATTAGCGTGGGACTTTCGATATACCGTTTCTGGATGTACCTGTCATCATGATATTAGGTATTTACCCAATGGAAACGTGCTTATGATAGTATGGGTAACAAAAACACGCGCTGAGGCGATTGCTGCGGGACGTAATCCAAATACCATCCAAGGAAGCACATTTACGCCTGATAAAATCATTGAGGTGAAACAAACTGGCCCAACAAGTGGAGATGTCGTCTGGGAATGGAACGTATGGGATCATCTCATCCAGGATTATGATTCATCAAAAAATAATTATGGTGTTGTCGGGGATCATCCAGAATTGATTGACATCAATTTTGGCGATACATTTGAGTTTGATTGGCTTCATACGAATTCAGTTGATTACAACCCACAATTTGATCAACTACTCATTGACGTCCATGATTTCGATGAAGTATGGGTTATCGATCATAACACAACAACTGAAGAGGCTGCGGGTCATACCGGCGGGCACTATGGATATGGCGGGGATCTGCTGTACCGCTGGGGGAACCCACAGGCATACCGGCGAGGGAACTCAAGTGATCAAATGTTATTCGGCCAACATGATGCATCATGGATAAAACCGGGATACCCAGGTGAAGGACATATTCTTGTATTCAACAATGGCTACAACCGTCCAGGTCAAAAATATTCTTCTGTAGATGAATTTGATCCCCCTGTGAATTCCACTGGTGAGTATTACCTCGAACCAGGATCTGCCTATGGACCTGAAAATCTTTTCTGGAGCTATACCGCAAATCCACCAACAAGTTTCTATTCAAACGTTTTCAGTGGTGCAATACGCCTTAAGGATGGGGATACCCTTATATGTAGTGGGATACCTGGTAAGTTCTTTGAAGTAACCCCAGATAAAATCGTTGTGTGGCAATATACCAATCCCTACCCAAACCCAACCCAGAACTGGGTATTTAAAATCGATTATATTCCACCTGAAGAACCACCGCAACCTGATACCCCAGATTTAGATTGTTCTGGTAGTCTTTCATGGTCCAATATTGAACCAGGTGCAACAGTCAAAGGAAGTTTTCATGTACAAAATATTGGGGATGCAGGTTCACTATTGAATTGGACTGTTAATACCTCTTCAATAACTTGGGGAACATGGTCATTTACTCCAGTATCTGGTGAAGATTTAACTCCAGAGGATGGGCAAGTGACCGTCCAAGTTTCAGTCGTTGCTCCAAATGAAAAAAATTCTGAATTTCAGGGTTACCTTAGAGTGGAGAACCGAGATAACTCCACAGATTTTGGTTTAATTCCAGTGCATCTAAAAACTCCAAAAAATATTTATGTCTTTCATGCACCAATTTATCAATTTATACTTAAATTTAAAAATTTGTATTTAGAAGAGATATATAATATATTTAAAACATTTAGTCTGGTTTTTTTAATGTCTTAGGTCTATATATCCCCAATAAATAATTCCACTATTCAAGCGCAAACACATCAATTTCTATCACAAAGAAGCTTGGTATTCTATGAAAGAGAGTTGATTCTCTAAAACAATAACAAATTATTTTTTTCATGAGAAATTGAACTTTTTTAAGAAACCCTCCAGCGACTTTGTTAACCTTTTCTATCTTGAGAGATCCAATTAAAATCTTATTTAAAAATAATGATTAACATTGAGGGATTTTTACCCGTGAGTACCAAATCCCGACGGGAACATCCGGTTACATTTTTCTCCTGTAAAAACATAAAAAATTTGTAAAAATTCATTTTACTTTTGTTGTTGAAAAAAAAACCTTTGTGACCGAAAAGTTCGTATCTTTAATTATTTAGAGAGACATATATTTTGATAATTATTAATTTTTTAATGATAAATTCAAATACCTTTCCCAGCATGTATTAATTGAAATAAATTTACTGTTAAATTCAAGTTCCTTTCTCGATTTTAACATATGTTTTTTCATTTTTAAAGAGGAAAATTAACATCTGATGACCCTTTAATCTGCTGTTTTAAGGATATGTTTTTAAAGAAAGTATTGCTATTTATTATTGAGGTTTAAGAGAATGGGCGAGAAACCATATAAGGACTGGGAAGAAGTAAAGAAAGATATTATAAAATGGAGAAGGATAAATATCGGTTGTATAGTTATTGCCTTGCTATTAGTTATAGCAGGAGCCGCTGCAGAAACACTTACGATTGATTTTAGTATGGCACCAACATCTTATTTTTTGCTAGCAATTTTATTCGCTGTGCTTAGTATAGCTCCTCATATCCAAGTAGTAGCTTTAAAGTCTTGGTATGGTATAGAGTCTGAAAGAAAAAATAAATAGTGAGTTCAACTCTTTCTTTTTTTTCTTATTCTTATTTGATATGCACAAAAACATGAGTAAAACCTTGTTAATGATTTTTACTTGTAAATTTAAGTTTCTATCCAAGCAGGAGCATTCATTTATTCCCATTGCAAAAGATAATAAAGCATCATTAACTATAATGTGAAAAATTTATAAAAGAAATTATTATCACACTAAATAAAGGGGGAGTATTATAATATGACAAACAAAGAAAAAATAGTCTCAATCCTTCATACGGTGAAAGGAAAAAAGGACAACATTGAGACAATTGTTGATACATTGGAACAATTCTTCGAGAATCTTCATCTTGAATTAGAAGATTGGAAGATTTCAATGGAAGAATTCCAGGAAGGGACTCGTATTTTCGTTCGATTTCAAATAATCGTGAAAAGGTAGGTGATTTCCCATGAGTCCTAAATCGAAAAAGAAAAAAGACGCTTATGAAACAAAGGAAAAAACTCGCCTCCTTGAACCAAAGGAATGGCACGACCCTCCTGAACGTAGGGTAATCAGTGAATTTCATAAGGAAAATACTTCCGAATCAAAGAAAAGCCCCAAGCAGATGTCAACCGAACCGCCATCTGAACAGGCAGATCAGACCTGTGATACACCAAAGATAATTGATCTCCCCTCAATCGAAATCATGACGTATACGTTGTCAAGAGCGCTGTTTCGCCGTGGCCTTCGTGTTCCTTTAAAATTTGAAGGCGTCGTTGATATGGATATTAGTATGAAGAATGCAGATGTCATCCTCAACACAAACGAGGTGTCTTTTGAACCGCCTCCCTTAAAAATTTGGCGCATCATCTTTTCTTACAAAGGAAAACCAGTTTTTGAGTATGGCCGTGGTGTTAAAAGCAATTTAAAGATTCATTATCCACATGCCTTGATGTTTTTAATTTCGATGTGGATAGGGGGAAGAAAACTACGCAAAGCAAGAAAACAAGCAGTCCTGGATGCCTGCCAAGACCTATCAGAGAACCCCCCAAAAAAAATTGAAACAATAGAAAAAAAAGAGACCACTGATAATGGATGACCACTCAGTCAAATGCTAATCGGCAGAAGAGCTCCAAACTGTTTTTTAACATGCTGCAAAGCACTAAAAAAGTTATGGTGGATGAATATGGATTATATAAGGTTTCCATTCGAACATTAAAGACGGACGGATCACGTCTTTCGACACCAGTGAAAATCGAAGGATTAAACAAAAAAGATAAAGAGGTCTCATATTTTGGAAAAATTATAGGACATGGAGATCTATTAACATTCCGCTCTATACAGTTACTTAAAAATATCTATCTGCAACTCTACGACCATGAACCACTCTTTGAAATTTTCAGTACACCTGAGGAAAGCGCGCAGACTCAATTTAAGACCCTTCAGATGATGTACAAAATAGGAATACCAACTGCCAAACCCTACGGATGTCATCAAATAGAAGGGAATCTCTGGTTGTTGGTCGAGGAGTATCTACAAGCAACGCCGTTGTCTTTACTACCTAATATTACCATTGAACAGATTAACACCGTGTTTAAAAATCTGAGGAAATTGCATAAGAAAAAAATATTCCATGGTGATCTAAAACCGGACAATATTCTGATATCGGATAAGATTTATATCCTTGATGTCGGTAGTTTAAGAAAAGATGTTTCCCCTATCAAAAAACGAGGGTACGATCTAGCAAGTATGATGGGATCCTTCCTTGCTTATCATCCAGCTGAAGATATCGTAAGAATCGTTAGAAAACATTATCCACGCAAGGACCTTAGGGCTGCATCTGATTATATTGAGTTAGTTCAGATGCGACCCGATATCCACTTCAACAATGAGATGAAAAACAAGCTGCTCATAAAACTGAGTCAAAAAAATAGAGTTTTCAAAAGATAAACATCTTCTACAAAAGTAATTTATAAGTGTTTATAATGGTTGTGAAAAAGAAAATCAATGTTATTGATCTGGATAACACGTTACTTCCATATAACTCATTTACACGATTTGTACTCTATTTCATGATACATTGGAAATTGTTTTTCCCAATTCTCTTCTTATCATTTTTACGGATTCTCTGGATATTACGTAGGGACAGTTATCAAAAACGTATTTTGCTTTTAACACGAAAAACACAAAATTATGAAACAAGATTACAAGAATTCAGCCTAATGTTATATAAAGATATAAAAACAACCATACTACGATTTATTAAAGAAAATACTGATGACAAAACCATCAATGTTTTGTGCACAGCATCCCCAGAGGACTATGTACGATATCTTTGTAAGAAAATAAAAGGTTGGAGCTGTTTGTGCAGTACCTTTGATGACCAAAGTGGAGCATTTTATCATATGTATGGGCCAAATAAGGTGACAGCTTTAACACAATACTACCCATCAAACTCATACATATATCATGTGGCAATATCAGATAGTGAGACCGATCTAGAGCTGCTAAGATTATTTGATATGGCTTTTCGTATAAAAAAGAAGAAATTTAAAAGGTTAGACTTGAATTCCACAACAGGAAAGCACTAGGTGAATAGACAATCTGTTTCTCAATAAACGATTAACGTATTAAAAAAAAGGGGTATTATTTTTTCTTATTAGGGGTATGCTTGATCAAAGCGACTGTATGTAGTTCCACCCGTATCCCTTCTTTTGTGTTTTCAACTGAAAACTTCCATTGTTCAATCTTTGCATCCATATCTAAAAACCATTTCTTTAGCTCAAGTCCTTTTCCCTTTACATCATTTCCAACGTTTTTATCAACCATGATGAAATCTCCATTTTTTTACAATCGAATCGTTATTCATTCTATAAATTTTGGGGTCATAGGAAATATTTGTTGCCTGATTTTCAAATAGTTAATATAACGCTTTATAATTACAAAAAAGTATATCCAATCCTACAGATGAGAACTAAAGACAATCTGATTGGAGGAGGAAATTGTTATGAAAAACTCTGGTTCCGATATCGATAGGGAAATAAATCGAATTTCAGAGAAAATTATATCTGAAATTGAAACTGCAAGTAATAAAAATATCTCAGATGCAACCTATGCTAAAAAGATACTGCAACTTTCAGATCTTCAACATACAATAAAGATATTTCAGGAATTAGAGCACGCATCTCCCGGATCTGTCTGTATGATTGAAAAAAGGGCTGTGATAAAGGCATTACTTCTTTCAACTTGGTTGCAGAGATTGTATTTTATTATTCGGTCGGCTCTCATGGCAATCATTGGTGGGATTATTTTGTTTTTTTTTATCTCTTTAATGGGAAAGATAGATGCGTTTGTAGGAATTATCCTGAATATTTTTCTATTTGTTTTGATGCTCGCCGTAACGCGATTATTTGATATTCCGATTACAAATACAACGAAAAAAATAGTTCAAATGTTGGGAAAACATAAAAAAATACGGGATTTTATAATGAATCATTTTTAGAACGAAAAGTTCAAAATTTGTTTTTCTTAAGTATTACAAATTATATTCATTTGTAATTCTATCATTCATTATTTCTTGTTAGAAAAATATTTTTTTAAATTGCGTATAACGGGTTATATCCGATTTTATTTCATATATCATTCCAATTAAGGATTATAAAATGTATACCAAATTAACTACAAATAGAAAACACACTTTCTAACATATTGTTTTTATATACAATTCTCATAGCGTGTTAATATGCAATATTACAATAAAGAAAAAATGCAAAATCTCAGATTGAGAATAGAAAAAGAGATTCTTAGCTGGCCTAATGTGACTACGAAAAAAATGTATGGTTGTCCATGTTACAAATATAAGGATAAATTATTTGCATTTATGGTTACAGACGGTGTTGTTCTTACAAAAGTTAGTGAACAAAGTAAAATGAAATTATCAAAAGAATTTGAAATTAAACCCTTCCAAGCAGGAAAAAGAATAATTAATAGATGGCCACAAATAAGTGTTAATAAATCAACTGACTTAGAAAAAATATTTCCATTAATAAAAAATAGTTATAACCAATCAAAGACCTGATTATATAAAAAAGATTTGTTCATGTTTACTGGTAGATTCGTCTTCCCGTTCTGACGGAAGCATTATACTTTTTATACAAATATTTTTTTCAATTAATACTTATCCCAATCATTTATCTTTAATATACCAGATTCATTTTTTTCGAGAATAAAAATAGACAATACTTGCATTAAGAAGAAGCATAGTACCAATAATTCCTATGGGCAACAAGCGAAAAACACCTGATACTTCTTTTCCATTTAGCAACATGTACACATAAAATGCAAGTGCAGGATATATGGGTAAAGCCGATACAAAAAATCTTGTTTTTAATATCCTCATATCACGCTTTTTTTTTCTATAAACTATAAAATACATTATTGATAAAACTATCATACCTGCCCAGAGAATTGATATGCTTATTAACGGATAGTTAAACAATATAAGAGTTAAATACCAGATTAAAAGTAAGCAAAGTGTTATTATTACAGATATTGTGTCCTCTTTTTTAATATCCATTTTATCAACAATTCGGCTATTTCTTTTTCAGAATCAGTAATTTGATTATATCCCTTTGTTTATTAAAACCTTAATTTTAAAAAAAAGATTGGATTTGAAGATAGACCTCAAAAAATCAAAAAATGATGATAAAAGGTATTTTTTCTCTTATAAAAATTTATAAAAATGTTATTTTCTTTTGTAAAAAAAAGAAAATGAGGTTTAGAGTAATCCCCAGATACCTACCACGATGGCAATTATTCCAATGACAGTCTGAAATGATCCGAGCCATTTTGCTAGTTTTTCAAGATGTGTACCCATCGCCGGTATTGCAGGAAGAATCCCAACAATCAAAATTAGTCCAACGATAATTGCAACAATGCTTTGGATTGTTGACCACCAAACAAATGCGACAATAATCGCAATCAGTCCAATGATAGTTTGAAACCCACCAAGCCATTTCGCAAGTTTCACCAGATATTTTCCCATTGCAGGTATCGCCTCTAAAATACCTATGCAGAGTATCAACCCTGCTATTATATTCATCACTGCTACTAAATCCATAAAATTTCCTCACCTATATAGAGATGTAATCTTTGTGTAGTATTAAAGATTTCTATAAAATTAAGATAAGAAATTAAATAAAAATATTTAGTAGAAATAAATCCTTCAATAATATTAATATTATGATATCTTCTTCGGTTTATTTCATCCATCAATGATTTTTCTAAATTGAGTCAGAATATTATCAGAATAAAAGCCCAAAGGTAATTATTTTATTAATTATTAGAAAAAATTTTATTCTTAAATAGATTAATTTTTGCTAACTATGAACGAAAACCCGGTCCTATATATAAAAAATAGAAATGAATGGCGTAAATGGTTGGAGACTAATTCCAAGAATATTAAAGAAGTTTGGTTAGTTCATTATAAGAAACCCTCTAACAAAAAAAGCATTAGTCATATTGATGCTGTTGAAGAAGCACTCTGTTATGGCTGGATTGATAGCAAACTTAAAAAGATTGATGAAGAAAAGTTTATTTTAAAATATTCTCCCCGTAAACCAAAAAGCGTATGGTCGAAAATAAATAAAGAAAAATCTGAAGAATTAATTGCTTCAGGTAAAATGACTCAAGCGGGTTTAGAAAAAATTGAGGAAGCAAAAAAACAAGGGCTTTGGGATATAGCATATACTAATTTAGTAAGAGAAAAATTACCTTTAGATTTGAAAAATTCTCTTATAGAAAATAAAACAGCATGGAATAACTTTCAAAATTTTGCTAACAGTTATAGGAACATGTATATTGGTTGGGTAAAGGGCGCTAGGACAGAAGAAACAAGAAAAAGAAGAATTAGCGAAGTTGTAAAACGAGCTGCACAAAATAAAAAACCAGGAATTGAGTAAATAAATTAAAGGAAAATTAGATTAGAAAATGAGGAATTTATATGACAATTGATCTTTTAAAAAAACTTGAAAATAAAACAATTACAAAAGAAAAACTTGCAGAAAAGGTTAAACAAGATTTCAAATTATTACCAGAAATAATAAATGCAATGGATTCAAACAAAGCAGCAATTAGATATAGTTGTGGAAAAATCTTAATGGATCTAAGTGAAAAATATCCAAATGAATTATACCCATACATGGATAATTTTATAACATTTTTAGATAGTAAATATAGAATTATTACTTGGCAAACCATGGCAATTATAGCAAATCTTACTAAGGTTGATACAAAGAAAAAATTTGATAAAATTTTTGAAAAATATTACAGTTTTATAAATGATGAATATATGGTTACTGTTGCTAATATTGTTGGTCATTCTGGAAAAATTGCACTAGCAAAACCCTATCTTATTCCAAAAATCATAGAAAGACTTCTTTCGGTTGATAAGATTAAAACAACACCTCATCTGACAAAAGAATGTAAACTTGTAATTGCTGAAAGTGCAATTGGATCTTTTAATAAGTTTTTTGACCAAGTATATCAAAAGGAAAAGATAATATCTTTTGTTAAAAAGTATAGCAACAGTACAAGAAAATCTTTAAAAACAGAGGCACAAGAATTTTTAAAGAAATGGATTTAGATTTTTTACGTCTTCATCGATGTCATATAGAATCTGTGCAGAATTACAAAAAAATAAATTACTCTAGAATATAAATTATAAAAGAATATCTTTAAAACAAATATTTACTATTTCATCAATTCTTTTGGAAGCATCAATCTTCATAAATCTTTTTTCTACAGCTAATTTTTGATAATTCTTATGTACCTTTTCAAGAAATGATAACTTTTCAAAAGGAATTAGATTTTCTCTATTTTTAATTCTAGCAAGGCCATCCTTTGGATTAATAAAAAAAACAAATGTTCTATCAGGAACAATATAATGATTTTTCGAAAGTTCCTTTAACCATTTAATAGGATTACTTATTACATCTTGTAGTTGTGCACCTTGATAGGCATAGGTCGAATCAATGTAACGATCACATAGAACAATTTTACCATCATTAAGCCATTTCTGAATCTGTTTCCCGTGTTCTATTCTATCTGCAATAAAAACAAAAGTAGTTACAAATGGATCAGCATTGCTCTCAATACATTTTTTAACTTGTTTACCAATCCAAGAATCGGTTGGTTCATAGGTTAAAACAACATCAAGTCCTTTTAATTTCAACTCTTTATAAACAAGTTTTGAGATAGTGGATTTACCTGAACCATCTATTCCCTCAAATGTTATAAAGTGTTTCATTTGCTTGATTTCTCCTGGCTCCATTTTGCGGTATAATAACTTAAAGGATGTTTTTTCTTCTTGCAAAGATCATCTATCTCCTCAACGGGACATATACCGTATGTACGCATTTTATCACATCCTGGTGGTTTATATGATGTTGAAGAGATACTACCAGTTATATGTTCTACTTGATATCTAGTTTTTTCTTCCTCAAAATCTGGTGCTGTACTGAATATCTCCAGTATTTCTTTGTTACTGAGTTTTAATGAATGTAAAAATGAAACAAGTGCAAATCTACCCATATGTGGAACATTTTCACCAGCTTGTATTGCTGATAAAATATTTCTTATACAAGGCGGTAATTTTGTGTTATCAAGCTTTCCAATTGGCGCAGTTTCAATATTTTTCCTATGCATCATAACCATATTTTGTATTCTCATTATATCAGAAAAAAAAACTTTGTAAATAGATTTATCACAACTTTTACTATCCAGTTCCTCATTGATTCTATTTCTTAGTGCTTCTTGAATCACTCTTGCAAGATCTTTGTGAGAGATTCTAATATAACCTTTTTCCATATCACGGTTTATCATCTTCCATTCTTTGTATCTGGTAGGAGCATTTCGTAGATAATCAACAAAATATATACTAAGTTTATTTGTATCATGAAAATATTCTACATTTAAGTTGAATTCTTTTACAATATCAACTAAATAAGAAGTTGGTTCATTTATTAAATTTTTATAAGCATGAGTAGCTTCTCCAAGAGCATAACGTCTTTTGAAATAAACATCTTCTATACATACGGCTATCATTCTTGAAATAGGATAAGAAAGAAGCTCCATTATACAATCTGTATCTGTAACTAAACTACGATCTCCAACATCCCTGTTTTTAAACGCATTATCTAGTCTATCTACTCCTCGACTACGTGCACGTTCATACAATGGATCATTTAAAAGTTCTTCGACTGACAAATTATTTTCTGTAACATATTTTTTTGAAGCATTTAAGAAAGGATATTTAGATAGTATTAACAATTCTTTCATTTCATGGCTCTTTAAATAGGATAATTAACTTTATATTAATATTTATAGACATATTATCATTTTGACAAATTTTTCAGATATGTATTTAAATTAATTATTATAAAATTATTAAGTACTAGTATTTTAAAAGGTAGATAGGATGAAAAAATTCGAGGAATTGTTTAATTTTAAGGTAAAAAAGGAAGAAATTGCCTTATCTGAGGATGAACTTATATATTTATCATGGCAAGAAGGAATCAGCAAGGAATTGTTTTCATTTTGGAAATCAATATCAAAGTAAAGACCAAATTACTAAAATAAAAAAGTCAATTGCATCAAAATTAAATTATACTAAATTTTCATCTTAAAATTTTAAGTAGTAGAAGTTATATTATGCCCTTAGGTTTTAAGGGCTCGTAGCTTAGACTGGTGGAGCGACTGGCTCATAACCAGTTGGTCGCAGGTTCAAATCCTGCCGGGCCCATACCTGCCAACGGGAGGGATTTTTTGAGATAGTGCCTTTTTTTTGCGACAATCTCTTTTTATGCTTTCCTCAAAAACCTTTTTTTGTCAAAGGGCTTTGTCAAAAAGGTTGCCTCTCCCAATTTGAGTTTTTGAATCGTTACAAATTCCAATATAATAGTCTACACTATCGGTTTTGCTGTGATCCGATCTGAAACGAAGTGAAAGACCCGTATATGAAAAGTCGTATCTCTTTTTAGCAGATTAACCGATTTTTCCATATGCCGCACGCGAGAGACCAAAGGTCTGTCTAAATCATAGATAAGTTTAAATTTATAATTTTATTCTATAAAATTATAAAAAGTCTTTTGTGATTGTATAATGACTCACACACTTCATCGCATTGGAGATGTTGATTCACTTGCCTGTGATTATGTTGTTCAGATTATAGATAGCAAGTATAAAGAAGAAAAATATGGCTATTTACACACTTTTAATAAACTTGAAATAAGGGCCTTTATAGGAAAATTGGCAGAGCGTTTTTTAAAATTTAAACCAGATTTTGCTTTGAAATTTGATAAAATATTGAAAAACAAAGTGGATTATCATCCAATATTTAGAGTCATACACAGATTTCTTCTTAAATTTACTTTAAAGTCTTTAGTTGTTATTGAATCAAAAGATGAATTAATTGAATATATAAAAAAATTGAAAGACATGGATCTTGGATCTTCAGTGGTTGTTTCAGGTTTATTTTCGGAGGTTTTTGATGTTCTTCATTCTATTGGACTCCACCCACATACGGTTCAATTTTCATTAGGTGTATTTGGCAGAACTGAGTTACTGCCTCAGAAAAAAATTTTAGAGATAACAACTATGTGCGGTCACAATATGGTTTCTTTTGAACTTGTAAAAAATTTAGCTATAAAAATAAAACAAAATAAAATATCCATTGATATAGCAGCAGAATTAATTATTAAACAATGTCCATGTACTGCTATAAATAAGTCAAGAACTATAAAAATCCTAAAACAACTTGCAAGAGAGGTTTAAATTGGTAAAAGAATCTGAATTATATGAATCATTCGATAATATTGCTGATATTTATGATGAAACACGTGCTATACCTGATAGAATTCTAAAAGAATTTTATGAAAAATTAATTAAGAAAGGAATTAACCTTAACAACTCAATAATTCTTGATGGGGGCATTGGAACCGGGAGAACAATATTACCATTACTTGAATATGATATTAAATTGATTGGATTAGATATATCTATTGAAATGCTCAAAATATCAAGAAATAAATATTCTGTAAGTAAAAACACAAAAAAACTAACCTTAATATTAGGAGATATCACAAATATTCCATTTAAAGAATGCTCTTTTGACATAGTTGTATTAATTCAAGTTTTACATCTAATTAAAAATTGGAAAGAAGCTATTAATGAGGTAATGCGTGTATTAAAGCCCAATGGTATTTTAATTATGGGTGGTTCAACGTCACCGGCTTTAGCAAGTAAGGTTACTAAAAAATATATTAAATTAAGCTCAAAATTTGGAATCGGTGAAAAATTTAAAAGTAAATTTTTAAATTTACTATATCTATTGAACAAATCAAGATATACCAGAAATCTAGTAAAGCCAATTTTAGAATCCTATGATCCAGAATTTTATTTAAATAATTTAACGATTTCAATGGAAAAAGATGAAATTATTTGGACTGAAAACATTAAAACTTATGATGTGTTCAAACGACTAAATAATAGATACCATACCTTCCAGTGGGAAATACCAATAAAAAAACATAAAAAAATCATGTTTATTTTAAAAAAATGGATAGACGATAAGAAAAACCAAGTCACTTCTCAAGAAAAAATTTTACGACGTTTTAGCATAACAATTGCCCATTTTGGTGAAATACATGAAAATAAATAAAGAAAAATGTATTGGCTGTAAACAATGTATACCCTATTGTCCAATGGGTGCAATTAGACAAGTTGATAAGAAATGTATGATAAATCAAGATATATGTGTTGAATGTTATGTTTGTTTTAGATCCAACATTTGTAAAGAAGAGGCATTTGAAAAAACCTTACTCGGTTGGCCAAGGATAATTAGACATATTTTTAGCGATCCAAAAAAAATTCACAAGACAACTGGCATTTATGGTAGAGGAACTGAAGAAATGAAAACAAATGATGTTACTAATCGTTTTGAAATCGGAGATGTAGGATTCACTATAGATGTTGGTAGACCAGGAATAGGTACTTCATTTCAGGAAATTGAGAAGATAACAATGGCACTTGCTAAGTTAAATATTGAATTTGAAAATAAAAATCCAATTACTATTAAAATGTCTAATAAAAAAACAGGTAAGATATCCAATGATATTATTAAAGAACGTGTGTTATCTGCAATTATTGAAATCAAAACCAAAGAAGATAAACTAGTTCAAGTTATAAACACACTTAAGGATGTTGCAAAAGAAATTAATACAGTTTTTAGTGTTGGATGCATAGGAAAAGTAAAAATAAATGGTGAAATACCTATCAAATCTATATTGGATAAAGCTGGAATATATTATCGACCAAATGGAAAGATAAATATCGGTTTAGCAAAAAATAAATGGTGGGAAAAATAGGTATTAATCCTCAGTGGCTAATAATCTTTCTATCATATTCAACAACATAGCTTTTAATCATTTTTGTTGGATTATTTCTATAAATCCAATATTTTTTTCGTTAAATTTTGAATTATAAAATATGGAAAAACAATAAAAATGAAATTTGCAAATGAAACAAATGTAGGAAGAGGGTGAGCCCATGTAAAAATCGCATGCTCCTTTTTGCCCTTATATGATTCGATCCATTCATGTAATGATAATGTTCCCCTCTTTAGGCGCGGGGTCTATGATACTAATTATCATGATTATTTAACAGAGTAAAAAATTAAATTGATCTCATTTCAATAAAATAAAAAAGAAAAGAGAGATTGAGTTTTTTATTAGTCTATAGTCTTAATATATATCTTAGTATTGAGAAATCATTGTGGAATCGCTCGATTATAGATAGAAGCCAATGGTTTACTAGGTTTTCATTGTTTATTGCAACGGATTTATCTAATGGTTTTCTAAAATAGGTTTTAAAACAGAAATCTGCTCCATACCCCGCTTGTATAAGTGTGACCCAATCTGCATTTTCATTTATTTTATACCATGCTTCACCTCGGGTATATGTATCATTATCAGAAAAAAACCAACAATAAACATTGGTGGTATCACCGGCATCACCTGAGCAAACAATGAAATATGAATTACCCGGGGTAATAGAAATATCTTCAAAATCAAACAGTACCCATTTGTACTTTATAGTAACAACACTTGTGTCTATTGTCTTAGTTGCAAGATCCAAACCAGTTAAATTGTCTCTAATAGAAACTGTTATGTGAACTGGATCTGGAGGAGTATCATGTTTAAAAATATATAGTGAGACAGCAGTCAGTTTGTCTTTTGTTGGTGTAAAACTTTGGGCACATGTAAAAGGTGGTCTTAGCTGCATACCATATCCATCTGTATGAGTTTGTTTTTGATCTACACCCCAATCAAACAAGGTTGGTTCATAAAGTTCATGATATACAATTTTATTGTTAATTTCCTTCACATTGATATTTGTCGCAGACACCACTGTAGTGGCCAATAGCATCAAAACTACTATTCCTATTATTTTCTTTTTCATAATTTTCCTCCCTTTAAAATAATTCTTCTCTTGAATCATGTCATATTATATCATGATTTAAACCTTGCTAAAAAAATATATGCAACAAAAGTATATAAAAACAATAATAAAAACACTATTTGTTACAATGATTTTTTTCCAAAAGTTATTACATGGAATTAAAAAAAAGAAGAATGACAGAAACAGAGTTGCCCATTTCTGCATAAACTCTGGTTAAAAATATAAGATATGATAAAGTACAAATCCTACCGGACCCGTGTTACTAATTATCACATTTGTTTAACAGGAGATAAAATCAGATTGATATCATTTCAAAAAAAGAAAAAAGAGAGAGGTTGGATCTTATTTTCAGATTATAACCCCATTAGTTGTCTTAGTATTGGGAATGCCTTTGGGAATCTTTCAAACAATCTCAGGAACAACAAGTTGGTTGATATTTTATTCCTCGGAATACTTATTGGTAATGGATCTGACCATTCACTTTCTCCACCATTTACATCCATTGCCATAACCTTTATTTCAAAAGTACCTCCCTTGGTCCAGTTATATGATGCCTCACAAGTCGCACTAGAATTAAATGGTCCATATTCACTGAAGTTGCCATCGTCCCAATCCCAAAGATAGTATACCGGGTCTCCATCAGAATCAGATGCACTGCTTTTATAGGTGTAATCTGTTCCAACTTTACCCTTATTCTTTCCAGATGGTTTACCAGGTTTGTCCGGCCTCTGGTTTTCAAATGATGATAATTTAATAATCCATCCATCACTACCTCCATTACCAAATGATTCTGTTCTTCCTGCGATAATATAACCGCCGTCGCTGGTTTTATTAACATAATAACCGCGATCTATATTTGGTCCACCAAATGTTTGACTCTTCACAATATTTCCATCACCATCAGTTTTTACTAGCCATAATGAATCTCTCGGAGACGATACTCCACCATAGTTTTTCGCTGCAACAAATATGTACCCACCGTCATGTGAAGTATCTATTGACCAAGAATAATCATGTTCATTTGTTTCACCAAAGGTTCTATTCCAATCCATATTACCAGTATCATCTGTTTTTACAAGCCATACATCACCCTTGCTAGAACTACCACTATAAGAATAAGTACAACCAGTCATAATATAACCACCATCATCTGTTGGAAGACAACACCTATTATTAGAAAAATCATTTAAGGTTCCACCATAAGTTTTATTCCATTCCATAATTCCTTCTGGATCTGTCTTCACTAACCAATAATCCGCATTATTTGCAGGATACCCAACACCACCAAGTACATATCCACCATCTGATGTAGCTCTTATAGAGTATAAAATATCTTGATTGCTGCCAAGAGAAAAGATTTTTTTCCATTGCACATTTCCTAAAAGATCAGTTTTAATTAAAAGACCATCTAAATCAGATGTTGTAGCACCTTGAGTATGTCCCACGGCTACATAACCATCATCTATTTCCTGAACACAATAAATAGGTCCAAGTGAATCACTAAAATTATATTTTTTATTCCATTCAGTAACACCTAGTGAATCCACTTTCAATAAAAAACCATCACCAGTTAATTGACTCCCATTGAACCCGCTAGCAATATATCCTCCATCCTTTGTTTGAATGACAAACCATGCCCAACAATCCGCGTCACCAACAGAACCAGGTAATGAAACATTCCATTCCTCATTTCCATCTGAATCCAATTTCAGCAACCACAAATAAGGAATTGGGTTTCCAGAAAAATATCGCTCGCCAGCTGCAATAAATCCGCCATCATCTGTTTCATGGACGCAATAAATCATATCATAATCAGGTTCACCATAGGTTCTATTCCACTCAATATCAAGTATTTGTCCAGAATAGATATTACCTTTATTCTCTAAATTATGTATATTATATGTTGACGAAGAAGTTACTATATTTTTTATTTCATATCCTGCCCCAATTATTGGTAGAGCAGTCGCAATCAATAGCATCAAAAAAACTATTCCTACTATTTTCTTTTTCACAGTTTTTCCTCCCATTAAAATATTTTCTACCTTGTGTCAAGTCATATTATATCATGATATAAATCTTCTGAAAAAAATATATGCAACAAAAGTATATAAAAACAATAATAAAAACACTATTTGTTACAATGATTTTTTTCCAAAAGTTATTACATGGAATTCCAAAAAAAAGAAGAATGACAGAAACAGAGTTGCCCATTTCTGCATAAACTCTGGTTAAAAATATAAGATATGATAAAGTACAAATCCTGCCGGGCTCACTTGAACTTCAAAGAGAAAACTTGAGTATAAAAATAACAATTTGTTAAATCTACAAACTTAAATGAAAGGTTATTATTTTTACCTATTAATTGTTCCTGAGGGATATCCACCAATTTTCAAACTAGGATCACCAAAAAGAACATATTGCTGAACAGTTTTTGCATCATAAGCATAATCCCATGATGAATTCGTATTCCAATTAATTGGGTATTTATCTATATAATTCGATATTGCTTTACCCCATACTTCACCAAGAATATCGGTTCCATTTATACCATACTCATAGAAAATCTGTGAATCAAGATAATCAGATGCACCCTCTTGCGTACTTTTATCCTCCTTTGTCAAACCAAGACCACTACAACCAATAGTAGCAATAGATCCACCACCAATTTTTCTAGTTAATTTCCAACCCCAACACTCAGGGGTCCATGTTGAACTATACAATGACCCTTTGAAATCTTTAAGTAAATTTAAAAGATTTACATCAAATTGATTATTATGACAGCCGCCAACCACACAAACTGGTAACATGTTTTTATTTCTAAGAAATGTCATATCTATAAGTCTAAGACCATTTATCCATGATCTGTTATTGGGAGGATGGGTACACCAAACTATTGGACTGGCATGACCATCAAAAAACAAAAAGCCACAACCTTGACTAATTGCATTTATTACATCAGAAGGACCTGTAAAAGAACCATCTGAAGTAAAAAGACTAGTATTACTAAAACCAGGCATATAACTTAATGCAGTTTTAGCGTTTTCCTCACCTTCATAATCTGGAGTTGGAAATGGATAATACCCATCAGGATAAGTATCACCAGCACAAACAACAAAACGATTAAACCAATCAGAGTCATATGTGGAAGTTTCATAGGTGATAATTTTATCAACCATGATTTTTACCTCTAAAATATTTCTACACGCAAGTCTACCAACATAAACATCAGGATAGAGATCTATATCCTTATCTTGAGCCTCTGTTCCTTTCCATTCACCAAAAATACCATTATTATTTGTATCCCAACTAGAAAAACTCCCGTTTTTATCATATATATCAGCATAATATAGCTCAGAAATAAAAAATGGTTCTGAATCCGAATTGTATACATATCTTACTGGTATAATCCTAAAATAACCAACCAATAGAACATATTTTATACCATATTTTTCAATGGAATCCCTAATAAATAATTTAATTTGTTCTGGTTTATCTCTACCAGATACTTTTTCCTCTTCATATACTTTTTTTAATGAGACAAGCATGGTTGAAACATTATTACGATTCTTATATTCCACAAGAGGTTTTAAAGTTTCTAAAAATTTATAAGGGGAAATAATAAGAAGATCATATACGGAATTTTCACCTTTTTTAAAAACATTTTGAGAAAAAATAATATTTTTATTTATCATCTCCGCATTCAAAACAGGAAACTCTGTCAAAAAAATAAACCCTATAAGGATTATTGCTGAAATTATTTTTTTAAAGAATCCTTTACTCATTTTATCCCCCTATAATAATATATAAAAACAGTTTTATGTTTTTATAATTTTTCCTTTACAAAGATAAGTTTTCTACAACTTAACTATTTAAAAAAAATAAGTTAAAAAAAAGATTTCCTCTTCCATAATTTATAAATCAATATAGAAAAAAGTCATTTTTATAAGAATTTATGAACAATTATTCTATCAACTGCTTTATTACCTGCGTTATCATATGCAACGACTTTTAATATCTGTATATGGATGAATCTTATTCTATCTCTTTTCCAAGTGAAATTATATGGTTCTATTGTAGCATTTCCTAAAAATTTTGTTCCAATAAGACCACCATAGAATTCTACTATACCTATACCTGTTTCATCATCTGTTGCGTTAACCTCTATTGTTATATTCCCGATTATAAAAGATCTACGTATTAAAAATGGTCTAATCCTTTTATTTAAGATGTAAAGTCCCTTAATTGGTTCTTTTATTTTTACTTTTGGAGGCGTATTATCGACAGTCACTGTTACTGTTAATGGATCTGACCAATCACTCTCGGTATTAGAAGTATCTTTTGCCTTTACTTTGATTTCATATGCTCCTTTTTCAGTCCATGTATGATTTGAACTTGCGTTTTCCCCTGAAGCAAAAGGTCCTACCCAATCACTGTTGTTCTCATCACCCCAATCAAACCAATAATAGATCTGGTTTCCATCTGTATCAATAGTTCTACTTGAATAATTATACTCAACATTTATTTTTGCTTGTGTTTCACCTGAAGGTTTTTCAGGTTTTTCTGGAGCAGTATTATCAGCTTGGCATATTATATAAAAAATTTGAGGTTCCATAGCAGGACAATTAAATGAATAATTACTTTCAGTGAGCATATTTTTCAATTGACTTCCACTACTATCACAAAATTTTACAATATTATATTCACTATCATCCACCTCACCTGAACTCCATGAGATTGTAACTGTTGTAGGTGTTACATAATCTGATGGTACCCATTGCACAGAAAGATTCCATTGTTTACTTGTATCAGGATTATGACGATAATCTATCCATAATAAATTATAAGGTTCAGTAAGATTATCATTAAACCAAGCTCGAATATATGGTTCAGGTGGAGCTGGGGGTTTTGGTTGATCGTAAATATCAGGTGGTGGTCCATCATTAGCATCTGTTGCTTCACCAAATATAACATTGTCATTTGCACTATTTGGTTCAATAAATGATAGAGTTGCATTCCAGATGACATCTCGAAATTGTAGATTTATGCCTGGTGGATTGAATTCAACAGCTGAAGAAAAATATCCTAATCCATTATTAATTGCTCTATCTGATGAGCAGCTAAGTATACAGTTCTGGTTCAGACATATCCAAAAAAATAAAAATGTTATACATGTAATCAAACATTTCCAAAGCCTATTATTTTTCATATTATTGGACCTCCCTCTAAATATATACTCTTTTTAGTATAAGATATAGTTTTTTAAATATATCCCTGAAAAATAAAAAAGGAAAAAGCTTTAGTTAGTTAATATAAAATTCGAAATAGTGACAAAAACTCCAAACAATCTCAATTTTTTTTCGTTGAAAAAATTTAATATCCTGCTGGGCACATTCCTCCATTAAAAAGAGAAAAATAAATAGAGAATCTTTTCATGAATTCAAACAAACTCAATAGACATAACCAAGCGTTACAGGAGCTAATTAATTCTACAATTTATGATTTTTCTGACTGCTCCCTTTGTAACTTATGCTGTATCCAAGGCGTCTTAAACCTAAATGAGAAAGATATCAAGAAAATCTCAAAGTATCTAAAAATCAGCCCGAAATCTTTGGTTAAGCATTATACAAAATATAACCTAAAGACAGGAGAAATAAAAATCAATATGCCCTGCTCTTTTCTCAAAAATAATAGCTGTATCATTTATCCAGCTCGACCAGGGGTCTGTCGAAATTATCCTGTATTTGTCCAAAACAATGATATCATATATGTTTATGGTATAGAAACATGTGCCATTGCTACTCATTTTTTTGAGGCGTATGCTGATTTTCTTGAAAAATATTATCCCGACTGCTACAAGGAACTCCAAAAAAATCTTGACAAATATATACCCCAAAAAAACAACGATATGACAAACATGCAGTTTTCAAAAGAACATCTAGAGCTCTTCATCAAATGGCTGAACAAAACAAAAAAGGTGGAAAGTTAACAAAAAACGTTTAAAAACTCATCAAAAATAGGTATTATTTTCCTGAAATTACCTTTTTAATATATTTGCTTTCTTGCCAGTCAAACTATCTACAAGAGATACATTTTTTATTTTAATAAATACTTTTTATAAAAGTTTAAATATTACTGGTTAATTCCCAAGGAGAGGTTTTAACTTATGATGACAAACAAGATGACAAATAAAAAAGCAGACCTTGCTGGACCAGGTATAGGTAATTATAACGATCTAGAAAATAAATTACCAAAGAACTACAAATCATTATTGAGCCCTAAAGATACTCAAAAGGCAATTTTTGCTGCAAAACGATATATAGAAGACAACCTAACAAAAGAACTTAATTTGATGATGGTAACTGTTCCTCTTATTGTCGACAAAGAAAGTGGTATAAATGATTATCTAGATCGTGATGGTTCACGAACACCTGTAGAGTTTCCCTGCGGGCTAGGGATTAATCCACGCATTCAAGCACAAGTAGTACAAGCAGCTACAAAATGGAAGCGAATGGCATTAAAAGAATTTGACTGTAAAGTCGGCGAAGGAATTAACACCGACATGCGAGCAGTGCGTAAGGATTACTTCCTTGATCATGATCATAGTTCCTACGTGGATCAGTGGGATTGGGAAAAGGTCATTACAAAAGACCAACGAAATCTAAACTATCTAAAAGATACGGTTAATAGAATTTGGAAAGTCATAAAAGGAGCAGAAGATCTTGTTCTAAAGGAATTTCCAGCTCTTGACACAGATGAGTATCCAAACTTGCCAAAAAAATTAGAGTTCTTCCATGCTGAAGAGATTTTGGATATGTATCCTGATTTACCCCGTAAACAGAGAGAAACAGAAATCCTACAGGATCATCCTGCTGTATTTATTATAGGAATTGGATGGATCTTAAAAGATGGTTATCCCCATGAAATGCGGGCGGCTGATTATGATGATTGGGTAACAGATACATCAAAAGAATCTGGAAAAGAAACACATGGATTAAATGGAGATATTCTAGTTTGGAATCCAGTGACACTGCGCCGTCATGAACTATCTTCTATGGGTATTCGAGTTACTCCAGAGACACTAAAGAAACAACTAGAATTATCAGGTCAAACTGATTTTCTTAAACTTCCTTACCATCAAGCCATAATAAACAACAAGATTCCACTAAGTATTGGTGGAGGAATAGGACAATCTAGAACCTATATGTATCTACTTAAGAAAGCACATCTAGGGGAAGTCAGTGTTACAGTCTGGCCAAGGATTCTCAAGGATATCTGCTCTAAAAAGAATATCCATGTTCTTCAGTAAGCTTTTTTCTATTCCTTACAACCTCAGACTTTTAATTAGCAGAGACCCAAATTTTTATTCATAAATTTTATAATCAAAACAAGTAGGACGACTTGCTAATATTTAGTTGATTAGAGGTTCAAATCCTACCTGACTTACTATAATATATTTATTTTTAAAAAGAAGATTTGTTAATTTATATATAAAGTGATGAAAGAGAACATAAACCAGATAAATATTTTACAATAAAATTGTATTCATAAATGATATGACCTTAAAAAGGGAATTAACATATTTTGATTTAACCAGTATAGTCATAGGTTCAATAGTAGGAGCAGATATCTACATTGCATCTGCATTAACTGCAGATATGCTTGGTCCTTCAGCCATAATCGTATGGTTTATTGCTGGTATCTGCGCAACAATTATAGCATTGGTTTTTGCATATTGTAGTTATTATGTACCCCGTGTTGGTGGACCTTTTGCTTTTGTTTCAGCTGCATTTGATGATTTCTATGGTTTTTTAACAGGTTGGAGTATATGGATTGCAGAATTGTTATCTCTTTCTGTATTTGCTATTGCTTTTGTTAGATATCTTACTTATTTTGTTTATTTAGATATTTTACAAGAAATAATTGTAAAAGGTTTTTTTATATTTACTCTAACTTTTATAAATATTAGAGGAGTAAAAGCAGCTGGTAGAGTAAATGATGTGTTGACTATTGTTAAATTGACTCCACTTATTTTACTTATTTTAGGAGGTTTTGTGTTTTTTACATTAAATAAACAAATACTTTCGTCAAATTATATACCATTTTCTCCACTTGGTTTTGATAATTTTGGAGCAGCCTTAGTTTTAATATTCTGGGCATATGTTGGATTTGAGATGGGGACACTCCCAGCAAGTGAAGTTAAAAATCCTCGTAAAACGATTCCAAAAGCAATTATAACTGGAATGATAATCGTGATGCTATTTTATCTTTTAACAAACTTTGTTGTTTATGGAACAATTAATTGGCATGACTTAGCAAAATCATCTACACCACTGATTTTGGTAGGTGGAGTATTATTTGGAACAATAGGAGTTATAATAATGGGAGTAGGAGCCTTAGTTTCAGTTTCAGGATCTGATGAATCTGGTATATTAGGTACCGCTAGACTCTCGTATGCTATGTCAGCCGATGGATTGTTCCCAAAGATATTTTCAAAGGTACATCCTAAATATCATACCCCTTACATAACATTGATATTCCAAGGAATAATCGCTTTTATCCTATCCATATTTTCTGGTATAACTCAATTAATCTCATTCTCTGTTTTTAATCTTTCATTTGCTTTTCTATTAACATGTTTAGCATTAATTGTACTTAGACGAAGAAGCACGAAAAAACTACATGGACAAAAAATTCTACCATTGATTGGGATTATAATATGCATCTACCTTATTTATTCAACGTCTTTGTTTGACAAAATAATTGGAATATTAATTGTAATATTAGGAATCCCACTCTATGCATTTTTTTCACCAAAAACAGATATTCATCATTTGAAAAAATTATTATTATCAGAAGAAACAATATTTGTACACAGGCTTGAAAAAAAGGAAAGATTCTTAGCGAATTTTCTCCAAATAATAAATAAAACTTATAGAAAGATAATGAAAAGAAAAAAGGAATTTTAGTTAAATTGGTTCAGATATTTTATAAAACTAGAATTTAATTTTTTTAAAACTTTTACTATATCTTTATATATCGAGGCTAGCAAACCTCTTTTAATATTTCAGTTATAAATATAAAAAAAGAAGAAGATTTAACTTTTTTAAAATTTTGTTTTTTAACTATAAGTTACTGGAAATTCACCTTGATATTGATCAACAATTGTTGGATGCTGTTCACCATATGTAAACAATACTACCCATGGATATGCAAACTCAAATGCTTCTTCTGCAGAATTTATACCATCTAGATTACCTGTAAGATCAGCCCATCCGTCAAATCCGCTGGTTATATAATCTGAAAAATATGAACTATATGATAGCTCTTCTTCTTCACAGGACATCAAAACAACTCTTCCTTGAGCTGCAAGTTCCTCAACCATACCTTGTGTATATTTTATAGTGGCGAAATTTTTTACAATTGAATTATTATAAACTATTTTTTGACTATTTGATTTTAAAAGATTATAATTTTTTATAGGATCATTAAATCCACCGCTATAACAACTATCAATTATAACACATAATCCTTTTGATTGAAGGAATTTGAAGAAAAAGTTTAACATATCATCTGTAATATGATCAAATCTTTCAAAACCGTAATACAAAGTTAATACTTCATCATCTCCATCAATTTCGTCCTTTGGTGGTACATCCCAAGGTAAACCATTTCTTTTTAGTGGACCTCCATGTGTAGTAATGTAAACAAGAGAATAATCATCACTATCTTCATTTCGGATTAACCAAATAAGTTCTCTAATTAAATTAAAAATAGTTGCTTGGCTACCTTTTAAAGTATGTATATGATCTGCTTGCCAATTCGTTGAATCTAAAAGTGAGCTGTAAAGATTATCAACTGCTTCTAGCATGGAAGGTCTATCCATATCATGATGATTATAATAAACACCAACACCAACAATTAAAGCCCAATATTCTGGACCTTGATTTATCTCATGATTTTTTATATTAGAAATCCTCTCCGATATCTGAGTTTTATTTTCTTTTATTAAGCTACTATTACATATTGGAGTAAATATTAATCCAATCATAATAAATGAAATCAATACCGTTAATATATCTTTTTTAAATATAATTTTAATAATTTCACCTCCCTAATATATTATATATGTAATAGTATCATATTTATATATTATTTCCTTTAGTAGATTTTTATTTTAGAAAAGTCTAATAAGTTAAAAGATTGATAATAAAATAATAATTATGGTTATTTTTTTATATGGATGCAAAATTATGGTTTGAGAAATTATAAGGATTTGGTACAACAATGGATTTAACTTCGTTATACGATTCAGATATTTTTAGATGGATAATTCTTCCAGTCTTGATTTTTATAGCACGTTTAACTGATGTCAGTTTAGGTACATTAAGAATTATGTTTATTTCTCGTGGTTTAAAGTATTTAGCTCCATTAATTGCATTTATTGAAATTAATATTTGGTTACTAGCAATTGGACAGATTATGCTAAATCTTGGCAATATTGTCTGTGCTTTAGCATATGCAGCTGGTTTTGCCCTGGGTAATCTTCTTGGTATCACAATCGAAGAAAGAATATCAATAGGTTTGGTATTATTAAGGATAATTACAAAACATGATGTTGAAAAGCTAGTTGATTGTCTTAAAGAAGAAAAATATGGTGTCACAATACACGATGCAGAAGGGTTAAACGGAAAAGTAAAGATTATTTTTGCTGTTATTCGACGTAGAGATATACGTGAAACTTTAAATCGTATTGAACGGGTTCATCCACATGCATTTTATACAGTTGAAGACGTACGATCTGTTGGAGAAGCTATTCTTCCTGTAGCTAAAATGAGAGGATTTGGATTTTTTAGAAAAAGTAAATAATTAAGATTCGAATTTAAATTGAAATAAAATTATGTAACCTTCTAATTGCATGAATTTTGTCTTTATCACCAATCTTTGCTGATTCAATACTAGTTTTAAGAAACTCTATAGATTCATCCATAGCTTTTCTATCCACAGGAAAAGGTACGCCATCCTTACCTCCAACCGTAAAACTATATTTTACAGGGTCCTTCCACGAAGGTTTCTCCCCATATATTAAATCAGAAATCAATGCTAAAGCTCTTACAGTGTTTGGTCCAACTCCTTTAATTGCTAAAAGTTCCTCATAGTTTTTTGGTTGGAAATCATAGATTTCACGCATTTTTTGCCAATTTATACTTCTGGGCATTATAAGATAATCAAATGATTTATTATCACATTCATATTTCATCCAATTATCTAATGTTTTCTGGTTATAAGGCCTTGTTAGCTCTGCCCAGTCTCTTTTCAGATGTCTAGGATTATCACTAACAAGATCAACTGAGATTTTTTGAGTAGAGATGCTTTGTTTTGCAGTCATATCTAAAACTTTTTCTTGACGATTATCTCCAACTATTGCATTATGTGGTTCACAAACAAAACTTTCCATATGTTCTGAAAGCCAATGATACCGTCGTGCGTAGGAAGTTTTATCATCCATTCCCTGTTGGATAATAGCCCACTTTCCATCTTCAGAAAATAAGAAGACATGGTGATAAAGATTGTATCCATCTTGTATAGCAGTATTATCAATTTTAGCGGCCATACGACTGGAGTATTGCAACTTATAGATTGCAGCAGTTGAAAGATTGTAAATGTCACCTATTTGTTCGATTTCTTCCTGTGTCTTTCTTGATGCTTTACCTTTGCCACCTACAATTGCAAAACCAAATTCTTGTGGATCAATTGACTCTTTTAACGCACCACAGGTTACAGTAGTACATCCCGAACTATGCCAATCGAATCCAAGAACACATGATAAAGCTTGAAACCAGAAAGGATCAGAAATTCTACGTAAAAACTCTTCTTTTCCATATTCGTAGATTATAACTTCAGTAATTCCTCTAGATAACGCAACCATTCTTTTAAATAACCATCGTGGTGCTTTACCATGATGTAAAGGGAGGTTTGCAACACCTGTTTTTGGCATACTTAACTGATTTTGATAGATTTAATATAATATAATCTTTTTCTATAGGTTAGTAAAAGTATTTGAATTTTGAGATAAAGCTTTTGAATAGGACATTGTCTCAAAATTTAAATATATTTTTGTATTTACAATACTCATGGATGGGATGTAAAAAAATGAGGGTATATAACTGGAAAAAACACAATAAAATCAAGGAAAAAGAATTAGAA
>Ga0153916_10000385_pt1 | contig 29088 bp, 24 predicted proteins | sample Opewatmetagenome_FD_109642 | JGI IMG/M metagenome (GOLD analysis project Ga0153916, IMG submission 109642) | Freshwater wetland microbial communities from Ohio, USA - Open water 3 Core 3 Depth 4 metaG | ecosystem: Environmental > Aquatic > Freshwater > Wetlands | place: USA: Ohio, Lake Erie...
CGGATCCGCGCGGCGGCCACGTGGTTCAAGAGCCGCTGGGCCTGTGCGGCGTGCGGGCCGGCGGCCAGGGCCTTCAGATGGGCCATCCGCTGATCGGCGGCGCTGTCGATCACCTCCGGGCGGTCCTCAAATAGCCGGATGCCGAGGAGCCGGTAGCAGTTGGGCGGCTGCTCCTCGGGCGGAATGCCCAGCCAGGTGTGAAAAGGATCGAAGGGCACAGACATCCCCCCGACCTCTGGCGACGAACCTCCCCCCGGGTCCTATTCTACCTCGCCGCGACCCGCGAGCAACAGCCACCCGAGGCCGCTTGCGGAGGGCGGAAAGGGGGTCGGGAGTCGTCTTCCATGTCGGCAGCGGTCTTGGTCGGTTCGTGAAGGCGTTTTCCGCCGACATGGAAGACGACTCCCGACCCCTTGGCTTCTCCGCTACTACACCACGCTGAACTTGTGCACGGTGAGCTGCTTGTACGTCCGGCCGGGGCGGAGGACCGTCGAGGGGAAGAGGGGCTGGTTCGGCGAGTCGGGGAAGTGCTGGCATTCCAGGCAGAAGCCGTAGTGATTGCCGTAGAAGGTGCCGTCGGGCTTGGTGAGCTTCATCCCGTTGGCCGTGTAGAGTTGAACGCCCGGCTCCGTGGTGTAGACCTCGAGTACCCGGCCGCTCTTGGGCTCCACGGCCCGCGCCGCCAGCGAAAGGTCCTCGCCGAGCTTCTTGTTGAGCACGTAGCAGTGGTCGTAGCCCCGGTTGACCCGGGCGATCCGCGAGCCGATCGCGTGCGGGGTGGTGAAGTCCATCGGCGTGCCCTGGACGGGCCGCAGTTGGCCCAGCGGGATCAGCGTCTCGTCGACCGGCAAATAGCGGTCGGCGTGGATCGTAAGCTCGTGACCCAAGACGTCCCCCGACGCGGCCAGGTTCCAGTAGGCGTGGTTGGTCAGGTTGAGCACGGTCGGCTTGTCGGCACTCGCGGTGTAGTCGATGCTCAGGCGGTTGTCTTCGGTGAGGCTGTACTGGACCTTCACGGCGAGCGTGCCGGGGTACCCCTCCTCGCCGTCCGGGCTCGTGTAGCTCAAGAGCACGCCGACGAACCCCTTGCCGCTGGCCGGCTCGGCCTGCCAGACCCGCTTGTGAAAGCCGACCTTGCCGCCGTGGAGATGGTTCGGGCCGTTGTTGGCGGCCAGGGCGTAGGGGGTCCCGTCGAGGGTGAACTTCGCCTTGGCGATCCGGTTGGCGTAGCGGCCGCAGATCGAGCCGAAGCAGGGATGCCCCTTGTCGTAGTCGGCCAGCGAGTCCATGTGCAGCGTCACCTCGTCGAGCTTGCCGCTGCGGTCGGGGACCTCGACCGAGGTGAGGGTCGCACCGAGGGTCATTACCCGAGCCTTCATCCCGGCGGAGTTCGTGAGGGTATAGAGGTCCACCCCGGTCCCTTCCCGGGTCTTCCCGTAGGGCTCCTTGGCAGTGGTCATTTTGCTGTCGCTCCTCGATGGCTTTTCGCGTTTGGGTTTCCGATCGCGCTTTTTTTCGCTTTTTTTCCCGGCCTCGGCGGCGAGGCAGGGCGCGTCGGAGCGAGTCGCCGACGCGGCCCACGTTCCGCCCAGTGCCCCGCCCACCGCGATCGACACGAAACGTCGCCTGGACACTCTCATCCGCCGACTCCTTTTCTTTGCCGCGGCCGCAGTCTGGGGGCATTATGAAGAGGGCAAGGCCCCGCGGTCAAGAGTGGAAGAGCGGGGTTGCCGAAGAGGTCACCAGGGGCCAGGGGGACAGTCCCATTTTCGCTCCGCGAAAATTGGGACAGTCCCCAAACCGGCGGCCTGCAACGACAGGAGCCATGGCCCAGTCCGCCACGGCTCCTCGAGGAATGCTAAACCTGCTCTCTTGCGAGACCCTTACCGGGCCGGAGCGCGCCCCCACCGGCGCCGGGCCAACGCCAGGCCGACCATCGCTCCCAGGCCGCTCAGCAAGACCGCCGTCCCGGGCTCCGGGACATACCCGACGATCAAGTCCTGGTAGCGGTCCTGGAACTGGCTTGTCCCGCTGGAGTTGAAGGGGATCAGCGCCCAGACGACACCCTCGGGGGCGTTCGGGTTGTGGATGGCCTGCAGAAACTCGTTGGCCTTCGCGGCGACCTTCTTTTTCTCCTTCGTGGAAGCGGTCACCCGGAACCAATCCCCGTTGGTCACATTGGTCTCCTTGCCCGGCTTCTCGTAGACGATCTCCCAGACGGCCAGCGAAAAGGCCTCGGTCAACTGCTTCTTCGAGAACCCGGGAGGCGGCGGGAGGTTGGCCTGGGGGTCGATCGGCCCAAAGATGCTGTCGACAAACAGCCGGCGGAGCAAGGTCTGCTTCTCTTGGCTCATCGGTCGGCCGTTCGGAGCGTAGTCCAACGACTGGACCTCGAACTGGGCGATCGCGGCCCTCGCGCCTGGCGGTCGGGCCGGAATGAGCGGATCGCGGAGATCGATGCAGAAGGTCCCGACCGAGCCAAGGGGGATGAGCTGCCCTTCTCCTGTCCCGAACAGGTTGTCGAACTGGATAGCCCCAACTCCCGTCCTGATCCTCGTCCGCCCCAGCGCCGGGTCGTTGTATCGCACGGTGTAGGAGGCGCTGCGGTTCAGCCACCCTTCGCGATGGACGGTCACGGTGTCGTCGGGGACGAACGCCGGCCGTATCGGAGCGCCCAAGACGTTTTCGGGCAGCGCGATCAGCACCGCCGCGATCAAGGTGATTCGCAGTCTCATGGCTGCAACCCTTCAAGACAAATTGCCTGGGACCGCACGGAGAAACGCCTTCCTTGGAGCCTCTGCCAAGATCCTCGACGTCGCCACGTCCCCAGCGACCTCCGCACATTGCCATCGCCCGGCGATGCTCGCATGGGGACGCGCTCCGGGCCCCCGAAACGCCCAATGCTGGCCTTCTTACTCCCGTTTATACTAGCAGCGCCTTGGTAAAGTCAAGGGCCTGGGGAAAATGAATAAGCCAAAAAGCCTGCTGGCGATGGCAAAAAAGCCGACGAGCATCCGCTCTCAGCACGAACTCACCAGCCGCCGCCAGCACCAAACCCGTCCCCTCACGCTTGACGCCCTATAGCGGGGGTGTCTGGACCGGCCAGGACGCTCCCACGGCAGCCGCCCAAGGACTCCATCCCTTGGGCCGTGCAAACGGGGAGGTCGTCGGCCAAAGCCCGCTACGGGCTGGCCGACGGGGTCGCTTCCGCCGGCTGGTCTTTGCTCTCCTTCGGCTCACCCCCCGGGAGTCTGCCCGCCTTGATCAGCTCGCCAAACGTAGGCGACTTGGGGTCGGGCTTCATCGCCGCCACCTTGTCCAGGGCCGCCTGGATCTTCGGCTTGTCGTCCTTGTCCCTCTCCCGTTTGAGGAGCTTCGCCAACTCCTTGCCGTACGCGTTGCGGTTCTTCTTGCTTATCCCCTCGTGGCAGATGTTGCACTTGGCCTTCTCGCAGGCGGCGGCGAAGGCCTTCTCCCTCGCGTCGGTGCTGTCGGGCTTGACGTACTTGGCGATGAACTCGTCGCGGAACGCCTTGTCCCCCTTGGCCGTCGCGGTGCCCAACGAGACGGGTCCTGCGATCGCAAACGCCCCGACCATGCCCAGCAACACCCCCCTTTTCATCATAAGCTTCCTCCACCGGTTGGCGGATCGTACCCTAGTCAAGGGCCCCCGAGGGCCCCCAAAGCCATGACTTGTTAGGTTGCCCCGTCGGAGGCCCCTGATTCACTCCATAATAGAGCCGTGGTCAAGACCCCGGTCAACGGCCGGCGCGGATCGCCCCCGACACGCCCCCCGCCAGAGGGCCGTTTCGCAATTCCCCGCCAGGTCGCACCGGGAACGGTCAACTTGCGAGACTACGACTATCGCCCGGGGGGCTGGACCTTGGGCGGCGCTGGGTTGGAGGCCAGGGTGGCCGCCTTCATCACCAGTTCCTTCATTGGCTCGAAGGCACGGGCGGGGCTGCCGTTGGGATCCCAGGCCTTTGCCAGCCGGTCCCGCCCGCCTTCGACCCGGCCGCGGAACCGCCCCAGCGGCGGCAGGATCTTGATCGGGCGGAGCTTCGAGCGGGGAGCCCCCATCCCGGCAATCGTGCGCCCCACGATCGCGGCAATCCCGCGGCACATCGTTTCCACTTCCGGGAGTTCGGGCATCAGCAATCTCGTGCTGGCTATCAGCCGTCAGCTATCAGCTTTCAGCTTCACAAACGTCGACGTGACAATGCGTCAGGAACACCGCCAGCGCCGTGCGAGCACTTGGCCGACCGCTGAAGGCTGAAAGCTGATGGCCCTTTTCAGACATGCTCGCAGGCAAAGTGTCGATGTCTCCCCTTTCCTTCCTTACCAGTTCGCCAGTGGCTCGATCGTCGGCGTGCGGGCCGTGTCCGCCTTGCCGTCCACGGGCGTGAAGAGGACCGCCAGCCGCAGACTCTTGGCCTCGGGGAGGTGGATGGTCAGCTTGCCAGTGCCGTCGTTGCGGCGCTGGCGTTCGGGGTCGGGCGAGGTGGCAAGCGGCCCCGCGGCCCGGACCTCGAACTTGGCCTCCGCCGGGACAAGAAGCCGGGCAATGAGCTTCGCGCTCCCTTGCTCGAGCGTGGCGCTGCGGCCGTCGTCGCCGATCGTGACGCCGGCCGCGGTGTGCATGAACCACCACAGGTCCACCGGTCGCTCGGCGTCCACCTCGTCCTCGACGAGCACGTCGCGGCGTTGGAGCATCGCGATGCCCCGCTCGACCCGCCGGGCGTGCCCCGCGTAGGCCGGCGTCAGGTCGGCAACGGCCACCGCCCGATCGGGCTGGGAGTCGAACCGCCGGATCCGGGCGACGGCCGCCGGGTCTTGGTCGGGCCCCTTGCCGGGATTGAGCACCAGGGTGTTGTGTCCCTCGGCGCGGAGGCGGTAGTAGGTGTAACGCTGGCCGCCGAAGTAGCCCGGCAGGTTGTAGTCGTCGCCACCCAGGTCGGCCGCCCAGCGCTGGCCCAGGGCGTCGAGCACGAAGGACCCGAGGTCGAGGTGATTGTGGTTGACCCGGTTCGAGCCGGCTTGCATGGCGAGGAACACGGCCTGGGGATCGTTCCAGCGGCTCCGCATGGCGGCCACCTCGACGCGGCGCCAGTACTTGTCCAGGGGCAGGCCGGCCGCCACCGGGTCCTGGCCCGGCTTGTCGTACCAGAGCATCGACCGCGCGGTGGGCCTGGCCTCGGCCGCAAACCAGGCGCAGACCGGCCGGTCGAAGCGCCGGGCAAGCCACAGCAGGCAGTCGGCCCGGCCGACCCGCTCGCCGCTGTCCTCGAAGTTGAAGGCCCGGCCGGTCGGACCGGTCATGTAGACGGGGAACAGCCCGGTCTCGGCGAAGCCGCCCATCCCCGACAGCCCGAAGTCGCTCCCCAACGCCGATTGCAGCCCGGCGAGCATGACCACGTTGTAGGCCGTGGCATAGCCCCAGTATCCGGGGCCTTCGCCCCAGGCGCCGTCGGGGGCGTAGCTCTGCATCGCCAGGGGCACGCTCGCCAGCGCGCCGCGGAGGATTTTTCCGGCCAGCTCGGGCTCCTCGTCGCCGATCGCCAACGCGCCCATCGTCAATCCGCCGTTGCAGACCTGGTTCCAGTTGTGGGTGGAGCGGGCCCAGCCGCTCCCCTTCTCATAGACGGCCAACCCCGGCTTGAGCCCCATCTCGACCATCGCCCGGCGGATCGTCCCCTTCTGGCTCTCGCTCCACGTGTCAAACAGCCAGTCGTAGGCGATGGCCAGGGCGTGGGTCATCTCGGCCGTGTCGAGGAAGTGCTTGGGGTTGAAATCGGGGAAGGCGGCCACCGCCTCCATTTCTTTCCAGAGCCGCTCGGCGTGCCGCCGGTCGCCGTGCAGGCGGTAGGCGAGGGCCAGCGTGTAGGTCCGCTCCAGCACGCTGCGGCTAGTGGCCAGCAGTCGCAGTCCGTCGGGGATCCTGTACTCCGCCTGCGGTCTGGCCAGGAGCCGGTCGGCCTCGCGGCGAACCTGCTCGTCCCACGAGCGGAGCACCGCGTCGGTCGTGACGCGCTGGCGGAGCTTTTCCAGCCCGGCCTTGTCGGTGAGCAGCCGCGGGTGCTCCCGCTTGAGCCTCTTGATGAGCGCGTCGGCCGAGGGGACCTCGATCGGCGAGGCCGATTGGGCGGCGGCAGGAGTGCCCTTTTTCTTCTTCGCCGCCCCCTTCGATTCCTTCGGCGCCGCTTCGGCAAACGCGGCCCAGACCAAACCGGCAACGACGACGATCGCAAGCGCGGCGGTACGAGTGAACTGGCTCACTGTGAGGCTCCCTGTACATTTCTGAGGTGGGGTCAACCCCCTTCTACGCCCGCCAGGGGCGGTCTCTTTTCCGCTCGGGGTTGCCCAGCCGCCGGACCAGCTCGCAGTTCTGCTGGATCTGGAAGTCGAACATCCCCACGGCGATGAAGTCGGCCCCGCTGCGGAAGGCGTGGGCGAAGCTCTGCTCTGGCAGGATCGCCCCCGCCGCCAGCACCTTGAAGGCGATCCACGGCTTGGTCACCGCCCGCATGAACTCGACCGTCTCCTCCGGGTTGATGCACCACATGTTGTCGTACCAGCCCTTGCCGCCGTCGAGCCAGATGTACTCCTTGCGAAGCTCTTTGGGAGTGGCCGACGGGTAGTCGTCCCGGTGGAGCGTCTTCACGTAGAAGTCGCAGGGCACCTTGTGCTTCTCGCAGGTCATGGGGACCTGGAGCGAATGGCCGCCGACGCCGACGGGGATGCCGTGGGCCTTGGCCAGCTCGACGGCCTTGGCGATCCGGTCGATTGCCCCGACCCGCACCAGGTTGTCCCCGGCCACGCCCCAGACGTACACGGCCACGGCCCCGGAATCGAGCTGCTGCTTGATCTCGTCCTTCATTGCCTGCTCGTCCTGGTTGAGGCTGGGGTGGATGCTGGGGATGAACTGCATGTGGCCGCCGTACTTCTCGTTGTACTTCCGCACGAAGTTCGCGCCGGTCTCGAAGACCGTGTTGATGCCGTGCTCCTCGGCCAGCTTGAGGGTCTGGAGCATCTTCTCTTCGGTGACGTAGGCCCGGAAAAGGCTCGTGACGTAGTGCAGGTCGCGGGCGTGCATGCAGCCGCTCACGAGGTTGCCGCCCAGCATCAGCCGGCTCACCTTGACCTTGCCGAGCATTCCGCAGGGGAGCCGGTCGGCACTCGGCTCGGCCGCCCTCTTCCCGGCCTCCGCCGGGGCGTCGCTCGGGGCCTCGGCCGCCAGGGCGGGCTTTGCCCCCAGCACCACGCCGGCGGCACCGGCCGCCGCAAGGGAGTCTCCCAGGAAACGACGCCGATCGAATCGATGGTCACTCGGCATGGGCTGTTCTCCCTCGGCAGCGCTTGTGGTGGTCAGCATGGCGAAAGGGTAGCACCCCGGGGCTATCCCTGTCAACAAATGCGGCTCCCCCCTTTATCCTCTCGCAAGGTGCCCTTCCGGCAGCCTGCCCTATCCCTCCGAAAGGGGTTTTGCGAAACCGATCGCGAGTCTATGATGGGCATCCTTTTGGATTTCCGGGTCGCGGTGAGAACGGCTCCCATGTTCCTTGTCACGGCTGCGCTGCTTCTGGTCTCAAACGTGTTCATGACCTTCGCCTGGTACGGGCATCTGAAGTACAAGGCGTCGGCCCTCTGGGCGGCGATCCTGGTGAGCTGGCTGATCGCCTTCGTGGAGTACTGCTTTCAGGTGCCGGCCAACCGGATCGGGCACAACTTCGGCATCAGCGCCGCCCAACTCAAGACCATTCAGGAGGTGATCACCTTCACGGTCTTCTGCTTCTTCTCGCTCTTGTATCTCAAGGAGCCGTTGAAGTGGAACCACCTGGTCGGGTTCGCGCTGATCGCACTTGGGGCGGCCTTCGTGTTCGCTCCCTGGCAGCCAACCGGGTCCCAGTGAGCGCTCGGGTGTCACTGCTGGCTCGTCCAGCAGTGGATTGGTTTCCGGGCGGATCGCGCGACCGCAACCGGCCGTGCGGACCGGACGCGGGGCAATCGTTTCCTGAGTACCCGTAGCCCGGGGCGAGTTTCTTGCTGGGGATACTTCGCCTACTCGCTCCCTGCCGGTGCCGCAGAGTCAGTGTACTCGATCTGCGTTATATGAAGGAGATCCACCAGATTGAATCGATCGATGAGAGCCGGTGGTTGACCTGCGAGCGGGGTGCAGATCAAAGCCGAACAGCGGGTGAGATGCACCAGCTCGGGGTGGCGCACTTCGTACAGGGTACCGTCGGAAACGTGAATCCGAAGCGGGCGGAACGGGCGGGTCTGAAGGGCGTCCAGGATTTCGTTGTGGCGCATCGGCTTCTCCAGGTAAGGCGACTCTGCACCCTTATTGTACCGCGCGCCACGCGACGTGGCACCCCCAACCGATCGCCCGCCCGACGCCGCCCCGGCCAGCAAACCGACGTCGAGCCCCGAATGGATTGTCGTACTCCTCGGCCGTCTGCACCACAGCCAGCCGGGCTCAGCCAAGGGCGTTCCGCGGCTATCCCCTGTTGGGGGGCATCCACATGTATTCACGGGTGCTCAGGAGAACAATCCACCCGGCGTCTGGCGCCGGCGCGTTGCCGGGGTCACTTCTCCCGCGGGATTTCACGGAGGTAGATGTTCTTGAACCAGAGGGTGTTCCCGTGGTTCTGGAGCTCGATCTGGCCGGTGGGGTAGATCGGCTTGTCGCGCTCCCAGTAGTTCTCCATGACCACGTTGTCGACGACCAGCTCACCGTTGAGCCAGACCGAGACTTGCTGGCCGACCATCTTGATCCGGAACGTGTTCCACTGGCCGATCGGCTTGTCGGCGCACTTGAGCGGCTTCCTGGGGTGTTTCTGGTTGTTGTACAGGCCCCCGGACCCTTCGGGGTTGCTGTTGGAGTCCCAGATCTGGACCTGGGGGCTGCCGCGGAGGTAGATGCCGCTGTCGCCGCGGGGCAGGATCTTCCAGTCGACGTACATTTCAAAGTCGCCGTAGTCCTTGGCCGTCGAGAGGCTGTCCCCCTTGCCGTCGAAGACCAGCGCGCCCTCTTCGACCTTCCAGTGGGCCCGCATCCGTTGGTCGGCCTTCTCTTGGGCCTTGGCCAACTGTTCGGGCGTCATTTTGGCCCGGGCCGGCGGACTGGCCACCAGCCCTTTCCAGCCCGTCAGGTCCTTGCCGTTGAACAAGGCCACGAAGCCGGGCGGGGGAGTGTTGTCGGCCGCATCCGCGGAAGGGAAACCTTGCAGCACCGCCAGGCAACCCGCCGCAATCACCACCAGCGCTCTCATCGTAAGACTCCTCTCGGTGAACGACTCGTTGGTCCCCAGACGCATCGCCCTCAGGTTACCACCCCGCTGGCCCGTTTTCAACAGGCACGGCTGGCCTCTCGGCAGAAGGCGCCCGGGAATCCAGTAGGACCGGCGTCTCGCCGGTCCGGGGGATTTAGCCCGAGCGCGCGGACAGGCGGGACGCCTGTCCTACTGAATCTGACAGCGGACTGGCGAGACGCCTGCGCTACTGACTCGGGCGGGGGAAGAAGATTTGAAGATTCCCGCGAGGGAAATGAATCAAGAATACTGAATACGGAATACGGAATGAAGAATGGACGTCGCCGAACGTCCGAAGTGGAATCGTGATGACTTGGGATGACATAGGGACCTTGCGAGGAGTGTTCCTTCTGAGTTCCGTATTCCTCATTCAGTATTCCGTATTCGCTCATTCAGTATTCCGTATTCACTCCCGCTCGGTCGGACGGGCAACAGCGATTGCGTCCGTGCGGCTCGATGTTAGCGCCGGAGCAATCTCTCCCACGCCAGGAGCAACACGCTCCGCGACGCGGTGATCGCCTCGCCCAGATCGATCTTCGAGGCCCCCCGGCGGCGATTGACAAAATGAATCGGCGTCTCTCCGAACCGGGCCCCCAGGCGTTTGAGACGCCAAAGGATCTCTTCCTCGAACGAGTATCCGAGAGAGCGGACCGCGGCGAAATCCAGCTTGGCCAGCAGCTCGGTGCGATAACAGCGAAACCCGCTGCTGCAATCCTTGGGGGGCAATCCCAGCACCCAGCGGCTGTAGAGGTTGATCCCCCGGCTCATCGCGTGGCGGGCGAGCGGCCAGGCCTCGATGCCGCCCCCTGCGACGTATCGCGAGCCGATCATCACGTCCGGCGGAGGCCCCTGCGAAGGCTCCATCCCGGCGACCAGGTCCGGCAGCCGTGCCGGCTCGTGGCTGAAATCGGCATCCATCGTGACCAGGTACTTGTACCCCTGCGCGATGGCGCACCGCATCCCCTCGATCAGGGCCGTTCCCAACCCCAGCTTGCCTTCCCTGTGCAGGCAGTGGAGGCGCGAATCCTCGGCCGCCCGCCGCTCGCACCACTGGCCGGTGCCGTCCGGCGAATTGTCGTCGATAATGAGGATATCCGCTTCCGGCAAGGAGCGGTGGACCTGCTCAACCAGGCTGGGCAGGTTCTCCATCTCGTTGTACGTGGCGATGGCCACCAGGATCCGATCGGCGGTCGTCATCGATCCGGTTTCCCCCGAAGGCAAATTCTACCACAAGATCGGCGGCCCACGAACCTCCCCGGCCGCCCGCGCGTCTTGAGCCAATATCCCCTGAGAAACCCCTTCCCCCCGTCTGGATTTCGCTCTGGATCTGGCGGTCGGAATCGACTATCTATATTCGGAGACGAACGAGAAACGAAGGCCCCGAAAGCCTGGATCAATCCGGGAAAGCCCCGACAACAAAGCCCGCCTCGATCTTGCCTCCGCGCCTTGGCTGCGCTCTTCTTAGCTTGACTCCCATGATCTCCTCATCGTCCTCTCTTTCCCATCCTCCGACGTCTTCTGCCGATCCGCGTCGAATCGAGCCTGAGGAGAGTCTCGATCCGGACAACCGACGCTACGGGGCCCCATTCTGGCTGGCATACGCCAGCAACACCCTCGTGTGTGTGGCGCTGGCGCTGCTCTATCGCTATGCCGACTTGATCCTGCTTCTTGGTGGGACCGAGCTACATCTTGGGTGGATCATCGGTCTGGGCTGGATAGGCAGCCTCGGGATGCGGCTTTTTCTCGGCAAGGGAATCGACTGTTATGGAACGCGGCGGATATGGCTCGGTTCCCTGGCGATTTTCGTTGCCTGCTGCCTCGCCCATCTGGGCCTTGCCAGTTGCCACGGCCCGGTGATCTATCTCTTGCGGATCGCCCAATGTACGGCGATGGCCGGGATCTTCGGTGCCTCGACGACGTTCATTGCGGGTCGTGCGGCCGGTCCGCGGATGGCCGAGCTGATCGGCATGTTGGGGACCTCCGGGTTCATCGGAATGATGTTGGGTACCCAACTGGGGGACCTTCTATGTGGGGCTGACCCATCGAGCCGAGGGGTTTTCGCCATGTTCACCGCCGCGGGACTCCTGGGCACCGCGGCGATCCCCTTCGCCTGGACCGCGAGCCGGCGGGAGAAGGCCCCCGCACGGCGCAACCGCTTGCCGATGCTCTGGGTGGTCAGGCGGTACCATCCTGGGATGCTCCTGGCCGTTGGGGTGGTCACCGGGGCTGCGCTGAGCGTGCCGTCCACCTTCCTGCGGACCTACGCGGCCGAGTTGGGCATTCCCCGGATCGGTCTGTTCTTCACGGTCGTCGGCCTGACTGCGGTCGCCACGCGGGTGGCCAGCCGGCGCCTGCCCCAGCGGTTCGGCCTCGCGCCCATCCTGCTGATCGGCTTGGCCGTGATGGCCCTGGCCCAGCTTTTGTTTCTCACCGTCCAGTCGGAGTGGCAGTTAATCGTGCCCGGGCTGGTCCACGGGGTCGCCCAGGCGATCCTCTACCCGATGGTGACCGCCGCCGGGAGCAGCACGTTTCCGAGCCGGTATCGGGGCCTGGGGACGACGCTCATCCTGGCCTCGCTGGACATCGGTCAGTTGATCGGGGCCCCGGCGGCCGGGATGGTTCTCCACCTGAGCGAGGCGGCCGGCTGGGCAAGCTATCCGACGATGTTCCTGGCGATGTCCGCCGTGCTCTCGTTGGTGGCGGGGGTCTACGCGCTCAGCCTGAGACGCACAGGGACGGCGCATGGCGGATCGAACGGGCGGGCTTTGCGGCGGCGCGTCAACGGCGTCGCCACCGGGTTGAAGCCCGGGCTTGTCGTGAGACGGCCCGCGGCGCCCGCCCCGAAGGCATTCCCGCAATCCTCGCCCGACGAAGCGGCCCGGAGCGGGACCGAGCCCGCAGGGCCGCTCACCTGCCGGCAAGCTGGCGGTAGTAATCGATCGACCGCCGCAGGCCTTCGCTGAGTCCGACTTGCGGTTGGTAGCCGAGGAGCCGCCGCGCCAGCGCAACGTCGGCCATGCTCTCGCGGATGTCCCCCGGCCGCGCCGGCGCGTGGATCGGCTCGACGTCGGTCCCGAGGACCTGGTTGATCGCTTCGAGCAGCTCCAGCAGGCTCGTCGTCTGTCCGCACGCCACGTTGATCACCTGGCCGGCGACGCCGGGTGCGTCGGCTGCCAGGAGGTTGCCGTCGACGACGTTGCCCACGAAGGTGAAGTCGCGGGATTGCAGCCCGTCGCCGTAGATCACCGGCCGCTTGCCGGAGAAGATCGCCGTGATGAACAGCGGAATCACGGCCGAATAGGGGCTGTTGGGGTCCTGCCGGGGCCCGAAGACGTTGAAGTAGCGGAGGGTCACGGTTTCCAGGCCGTAGGTGGCGAAGAACGCGCGGCCGTAGTATTCGGCGGCGAGCTTGGCCGCGCCGTAAGGGGAGATGGGACTGGGCGGATCGGCTTCCCGCTTGGCGCGGGAGGGCTGGTCGCCGTAGACGCTGCTCGACCCGGCGTAGACCACCCTCCGCACGCCGGCCTTGCGCGCGGCATCCAACAGGGCCACCGTGGCGGTCGCGCAATGGGCGTGCGAGGCCAGCGGGTCCTCGACGCTCCGCGGCACCGAGGCCAGCGCCGCCTGGTGGAAAACGCAGTCCACCCCTTCGATGGCCTTGGCCACCGTTTCGGGATCGAGCAGGTCCCCGTGGATGAACTCGATCTCCTCCCGGACGGACGCCAGGTTCGACAGGTATCCGGTGCTGAGATTGTCGAGCACGCGGACCCCGTCGCCGCGGCGCACGAGGGCCTCGGCCAGGTGGGACCCGATGAATCCTGCTCCGCCGGTCACCAGGAATGTCCGCATCCAGTTCGTTCCCTGCTCAGTCAGATTCCGCGACTGCGTAGATTGTAAGGAACCGGCCGCGACCTGGGAAGGGCCGCCCGCCGGGTGTTGACACGGCCCCGGCGGTGAGCAACCATGAAGGGCCGAGTGAGCGGACAGCGCCGGCGATCGGGCCGGCAGCTCGGCTCCGGACGGCAAAGCGTTGTTCAGACCTCAGCAAGAAGGAGGAGATCCCATGGCGAGACTGGCTTCCCTCGTGACAATGGTCGTGCTGGTCGTGCTGCTGGCAGCCGCGGCGTGTGCTGCCCCCAAAGAAGGCAAGCCCATCGCCCCGGGCGTTCTGGAAAAGGTCGCGGCCGCCTTGCCCGACCAGGCGCCGGCCAAGCCGGAAAAGCCGCGGAAGATGCTCGTCTTCACGCTCACCAAAGGCTTCCGCCACGGCTCGATCCCGCTGGCCGCCAAGACGCTGGAGATGATGGGCAAGAAGAGCGGCGCCTTCGAGACCGTCACCTCGGACGACCTGGAGATGCTCAAGCCGGAGAAGCTGGCGGGGTTCGACGCCTTCTGCTCCGACCAGTGCACGGGCTCGCTCACGGAGGACGAGACGATCAAGAAGGGACTGATCGACTTTGTGGCCGGCGGCAAAGGCTGGGTGGGGATTCACGCCGCCACCGACTGCGCGGGCTGGAAGTTCCCCGAGTACCACGAGATGATCGGCGGCGTGTTTGCCGGGCATCCCTTCCGGCGGATCTCGGTGAAGCTCGACGACCCGCAAAGCCCGATCAACGCCGCCTTCGAGGGCAAGGGCTTCGAGATCAGCGACGAAATCTACACCTTTAAGGGTCCCTACTCCCGCGACAAGCTGCACGTCCTGCTCAGCATCGACTGGGACAACGCCGGGATCCGCTCCGGCATGACGCGCGACGACAACGACTACGCCCTGAGCTGGATCCGCGAGTACGGCAAGGGCCGCGTGTTCTACTGCGGGTTCGGCCACGACGACCAGATCTGGTGGAACCCGGCGATCCTCAAGCACTACCTGGCCGGGATCCAGTACGCCCTGGGCGACCTGAAGGCCGACGCCACCCCCAGCGCCAAGCTCACGATCCAGCCCGCCCGCGGCCCCGAGCTGACCGCGGCTCCGGAAAAGCCCAAGCCCAAGCGCGCCACGAAAGAGAGGAAGGCGAAGAAGGAAAAGAAGAACCAATAGCTGAGAATCGTGCTCGCAGAGCACGCTACTGACTGAGAATCGTGCTCGCAGAGCACGCTACGGCTACTACTGCTTGGTCTTCACCAGCCGGGATTGGAGCAGCGCGGGGGTTTCCTCGCCCGCCGGATCGAGGCCGGTGGCGAACTTCAGCTCGTTCATCGTCCGCTCCGTCTCCATCATGCTGGAGGCGACGTGGTCGACCTGGCTGCTGATGAACTCGGGCTCCTGGCGGTTGACGGCCATTTCGCTCAAGCTGCGGATCTTGTTTTCCAGGCGGTCGATCTCCAGTTGGACCAGTTGGAAGTTGTCCCGCGCCTTGGTGAGGTTCTCCAGCCGCGCGCGGCTCGTCTGGAGGTTGTCCTCGACGGCCTTGCGGACCCGCTCGGTCTGCGGATCGGTCCCGGCCAGCTTGCCCAGCCGCTCCTCCAGCCGCCGGATGTCGCCCTGGATGTCTTCCTCGCGGGTCTTCTTGAGGAATCGCGAGAGGGCGAACTGGGTATAGAGCAGCCGGAGATAGATCCACAGCAGGCGGTCGAGCCCGGCAAGCTGGAATTGCTCCAGGGGAAGCTCCTCGGAGGCGGTCCCGGGGCGCTTGATCTCCATGGCGATGTGCTGCAGCTCGGCACACTGGGAGCGGAGCGAATCGTAGCGGTCCAACAGCTCGCGGGGCAGCGTGGCGATGATGTGCTGGAGCATCTGCTCGCCGAGCTCCGCCCCTTGGGCTCGGGCCGCCTTGGCCTCCTGGGCGTCGACGTAGGCGCGGAACTTCGGGTGCGTGCCCAACAGGCTGAGAAAGCCGATCTCCCCGGCCACGACCAGCGGGAGGACGACGTCCGGGCTGCCGCTCACGAGGGCGAAGGCCGTGCCGCCCAAGAAGGCCAGCAGGTTCCAGTGGTTGAGGAAGGCGGTCTTGACGTATTTACCCATGCCAATACGACCGGCAGCGAATGAATACGGAATACTGAATACGGAATACGGAAGTCAGAATGAGCACTGCTCGGAGCATCCGCGGGCCAACTCAAGTCATCACGATTCCGGTTTGGACGTTCGGCGACGTCCATTCTACGTTCCGTATTCTGTATTCAGTATTCCGTATTCATCTGTCCTCAGTTTACTCCACGCTCCCATTTCGCGCCATTTCCAGTGCGGTGGGCAGAGCCCACCCTACTCCAGTTTACTCTACGCCCGGGCGGAATTGCTCCTCCAGCCGGCTGATCAGGTCGCGGAGGTGGTTGACCGTTTCCAGGAAGCGGGGCTCGCGCTGCATGAGGCGGGCCGGGCGGTCGGCCGGCTCGATCTTCATTTCCTGGAGGATCGTGCCCGGGCACCCGCCCATCACGTACGCCCGATCGCCGAGGAACACGGCTTCCTCGATTGAGTGGGTGACGAAGAAGACCGTGGCCTGGACCTCTTTCCACAGCGAGACCAGGAGGTCCTGCATGTTCATCCGCGTTTGCGGATCCAGCGCGCCGAAGGGCTCGTCCATGAGGATGATCCTGGGGCGGAGGATGAGGGTGCGGGCGATGGCCACCCGCTGCCGCATCCCGCCCGACAGCTCGTGCGGATACTTGGCCTGGTCCCGCGCGACGTCCAGGCCGACGTGCTCGAGCCACTGTCGCCCCAGCTCGTAGCGCTTGCGGCGACCGACCCCCTGGCATTCCAGCCCGAAGGTAATGTTCTCCAGCACCGTGCGGTGGTCGAAGCTGGTGTAGTCCTGGAAGACCATGCCGCGGTCGGCCCCGGGCGCGGCGACCGGCTCCCCCAGCACAAGCACTTCGCCCTCGCTGGGCGGGTGCTGCGGCGCCAGCCCGGCGATCAGGCGGAGGATCGTGCTCTTGCCGCAGCCGCTGGGGCCGAGGACGGCGATGAACTCCCCTTTGTCGGGCAGGTCGTCGACGACGAAGCTCACGTCGCGAATCGCGGTGAACTCGTTGGGCTGGCCCGGGTTGAAAGTCTTCGCCACCTGGCGGAACTCGACGATCTTCGGCAGCTCCGCCGCGCGGGGCCGGGCCAGATCCAGGACCTCGCCGATCCCGACCTTGGCGGCCGGGCCCTGCGCTGCCGGAGAGGATGGACTGCCGCTGGGCTGATTCATCGGACCACTACCCTACTTCGTCGTTGGCTGTCGAAGCCTCAATTCTTCTTCGGTGGAAGGCCGGCGGGAGTCGGCTTGGGGCGGAAGACCAGCGATCTGGCGTCCTCCCACGCCCGCACAAGCGCGCCCACCCCCCGGTGCAGGATCCCGCTGCCGCCGTACTGGTAGGGGAACAACTGCCGCTGGACGAGGAACAGGAGCCGGTCCAAGGCCAGGGCCAGCAGGGGGATGATCAGCAGCACGAGGTATACCCGCGTCAGCAAGTTGCGGCGTTGGGCCATCGCGATGATGTGCCCCAGTCCGCCTGCCGCAGAGCCGATCGTGACCAGTTCGGCCAGCATGATGTAGCCGAAGGCCAGTCCGAACAGCAGCCGCAGCGAGTTGAAGACGTTCGGCATCGCCAGCGGAACCAAGACCTTGAGGATGATCTGGCGGCGGCCCGCGCCGAGCGTGTAGGCGGTGTCGATGTACTGGCTGCGGATCTCCGCGATGGCGCCGGCGGCGTCGCCGATCACGAACGCCACGCAGGCGATGAAGATGAACATGACCTTCTGGAATTCGCCAATGCCGAACAACGAGAAAGTGAGCGGGATCAGGGCGGCGATGGGGATGTTGCGACCGACGATCACCAGCGGGGCGAGGAAGGCGTTGGTGTGGGTGAAACAGCCGCAGAACACCCCCACGGGCACCCCCACCACAACCGCCAGACCGAACCCCAATACCACCCTCCGCAACGTGACCCAGATGTTCGCCAGGAGCGACTGCTCGGAGAGAAGGCGGCGGAAGGGGCCGGGGGTCTCGGCCCCCTCTTCTTGCTCGACGCGGATCCCAGAGTCGCCCGTCAAGAGGCGGGGGAGCTCGCCGAAGGTCTCGCCGGGACTGGGCAAGGTCATCGAGCCGACGATCCGTTGCTCCGGCTCGGGCGCGCTGGTCAATACCCACCACACGGCGCCGCACAGGGCCACGCAGAGCACCCCGGCCCAGACGGCTTCCTCGAACGAGACCTCGGCGCGGAGCGGTGCGAAGCGGGAGCGCTGCCCGGGGCGCGGCGGGGGCGTCGCCGCGCCCGCCGCGGGCAGGCTGCGCGGACCGGCCTCGCCGGCCGGCGACTGCCCTTGGTCCCCGCCCGCCGGCGGACCGGGCGTGGCAGGCTTATCACGCTTCGCGTCGGTCATCGGGGCATGATCCTACTGTCTTTCGGCCGGGTAGACCTTGACCTCCACGCGGCGGTTCTTGGCCTGGTTGAGCGGCTCCTTGGGATCGGCCGGCCGATCCCACCCCAGCCCGTCGACCTGGAACCGCTCGGGCTCCAGGTTGTACTTGGCGATCAGGGCCTGCTTGACCGCGTTGGCCCGGTTCATCGCGAGCTCCTTGACCAGGCTCACGGGCACCTGGCCGCGCATCGAGCTGTCGGTATGCCCCTCGATGATCACGCGGGCGGCGCCGAACTTGCCCACGAGCTGGGCGATCCCTTCCAGGACGCTGTCGGCGGCGGGATCATAGAGCTCCTCCACTTCCTTGCCGTCGGCGGTCTTCCGCATGATCTTCTTGTGCAGGTCCCAGTCGTTGGGATAGAAACGGATGACGACCGTGTTGGTGAGGATCTCGGGCAGCTCCACGCGGATCTCGCCCACGGTCTTCGGGGTCAACTGGAGCTGATACTCGTCCCTTTGCGACTTGTATTTCTCCTCGCTGCCCAGCTTCTGGATGACGGAGAAGTCCATCACCTGGTCGAACCGCACGGCCGGGTTCTGGATGGTCCCGATCTGCCGGTAGAGGCGATAGGACTGCTGCCAGACGCGCTCGAAGTTCGTGGGGTTGTTCTGGTTGACGAAGAACTGGAAGTTCTCGGCCCAATTGGTGTTGTGGGCGTCGTCGAACATCTTGACCGCGTCTTCGCCGGGGACGTTGTAGCCGGCGGCCATGAGCTTGGCGCAGACGGCCTTCTGCTCGGGCTTCTTCAGCTCCTCCATCGCGTCGAAGATGCCGCGGACCAGGCCCTCGATGATGCCGGGATGGTCGCGGGCGAAATCGGCCCGGGCGAACCAGACGTCGGCGATCAGCTTGTTGGCCGTCTGGGTGGTCACCAGCATCCGGTTCCCCTTGGCCTCGGCGAGCTTGTAGATGTCGGGCGACCAGGAGACGGCCCCGGCGATCGATCGGTCGGCGTGGAACGCGGCCGCCGCCTGGAAGGCGTCGTCGGTGTAGATCATGGCGACTTCCGAGGGCTGCACGCCGGCGGCCACGAGCATGTTCAGCGCGAAGTACTGCGACGGCGAGTTCTGGGCCAGCACCAGCTTCTTGTCGCGGAGATCGGCCACGGTCTTGATCGACTCGCGGACGACGATCCCGTCGCCGCCGTTGGACCAGTCGATCTGCTGGAAGATCCGCGGCATCACCCGGCTGTCCCGGGGCCGGCCCGTCTTCTCGACCATCCCGTCGACGAACAGCGGCACCATGTCGAGCGTGCCCCAGCCGACGTGCACTTCGCCGGCGGCATAGGCCGAGAGCATCGCCGCGGGGTTGTCGATGAGCACCAGCTCGACGCGGAAGTCCTTGCCGTCGGGCGCCTTCCAGACCTTCTCGGCCTTGAAGCCGTTGTTGGCCAGGATGATCGGCGCCCACCCCGCCCACACGTTCAAGGCGAACCGGACCGTGTTGTTCTCCAGCGGCTTGTAGGCCGAAGTCCCCTTGACTTCCGGCAGCGGGGCCGGCTTGCGGAACACGACCTCCTTGGCCGTCAGGCCGATGGAGCTGTCCGGGGCCTCGGCCTTGGCCGGCTCCGGCGCCGGGGGCTGCGGCTTCACCGTCCCGGCCACTTGCGGGGGCGACGAGCGGAAACAGCCCCCCCGCTGGACGGCAAACGCCACCAGGGCGAGAATCACCACGCCCACGGCAATGTAAAACGGTGCTTTCGGTTGCCCTGGCGCTGCCATGGCTCTCTCCTTTCTCGACTAGGGACTGATTGGCTCGCCGTTACCCTCGGAAAACCGTCTTCGGCCGCGCTTGGTGGAACGAGTGCATCACCTGCATCAGGTCGTAGGCCGTCAGCTCGCACAGCAGCCGCGTGAGTCTTGCGTGGAGCTCCGGACTCAAGAGCGGCTCGACTTGCCTCATCACTTCGACCAGCCGTTTCTCCTGGGCCTTCAGCTCGGCCTCGTCGATCACTCCGTCGGCCACCGCCGCGAGGAACGTTTTCAGCCGCCGGGCCTGCTCGGCGATGAGCGGCTTGTGCGAGGCGACGTCGAACCAGCTCGAGACCGGCCTGGCCTTCGCGGCCCCCGGTCCTGCCTTCCTGGGAGCGGCCTTGGCCTTTCCGGCCGCCGGCCGGGCCTTGGCGGCGACGGATCGGGATTTCTTGGCGGCGGCTTTGCCCTTTTTCGCCGCGGCTTTGGCTTTCTTGGCACTCATGCAATCGATCCTTTGTGCTCAGTTCACTGCTCGATCAACTGGCGAATCGCCACCATCCGCTCCTGGAGCCGCGCGCGGCCCTCGGGCTGCGTCACTTTCTCCCGCCACTCGGGCGGCAGGAAGCTCAACTGCGTGCACTCCAGCACGGCCGCCAGCTCCTGAAGTTCTTTCTCCAGCCCTTGGGCCGACGGGATGAACTCGGCCAGCGCCCGCTCCAGGTCGGCCCGGCCGATCTCCGTCCGCCCCGCCGAGAGCGCCTCGCGCTTGGCCGACAAAACGATACTCTCCATGTCCGCCCCGGTCAATCGCCGCTCGGGGGAGACCGGCGGCACGGCGTCCGCCGCCAGGGCCGCCTTGTTCTTCTTCGCCATGGTCTGGAGCATCGCGCGGATCTCGGCCTCGCTCCGCGGATAGAACAACGGAATGTGCACCTCGGCCCGCCCCTGCCGCTTCAGGTCGATCGGCAGCAGGTCGGGACGGGAGGTGAGCAGCATCCAGATGATCTTGCCCCGATACCGCGTATTGCCCATCTGGCTGGCGATCATCGAGAACACCCGGGCCGAAGTGCCCGAGTCCCCTTCCGCCTGGCGGCTTCCCAGGGCCGCGTCGGCCTCGTCGACGATCACCACCACCGGCCCTAGCGAGCGGAGCACCGAGAGCACCTGCTGCAAGTTCCCCTCGGTCTCGCCCACGTACTTCGAGCGGAAGTTCTTCAACTCCACGCAGGGGATGCCGATCGAGCCGGCGTAGCACTCGGCCATGAACGTCTTGCCCGTGCCGACCGGGCCGCAGACCAGGTATCCCATCGGGGCCGTGTCGAGCAGCCCGCGGCCGAGCCGCTCGGCGTCCTCGCGGAGCCGCCGCTTGGCCTCGTCGTAGCCGACGACCATCTCCAGGGTGTGGGTGGGCTCGACGAACTCGACCAGCCCGCGGCACTGCCGCTCGATCATCGTCTTCTTCAGTTGCCGGAAGGTCGCCGCGTCGACGCGGTGCCCGTCGCGGCCCCCTTGCGACACGACCACGTTCAAGTCGGTCAGGCTCAGGCCGTTGGACATCTGGGCCAACTGGTCCAGGGAGAACTCGGTGCGGCGGGCGAGTTCTTCCCCCCGCAGCACCCACTGGCAGAACCGGCGGCGCTCGTCCCGGTCGGGGAGCGGCACTTCCACGGCCGCCACGTGGGAGCTCTCGACCAGCCGATCGTTCACCTCGGCCATCCGATCGGCCACCAGGCAGAACGCCATGTTGACCCGCTTGATGTGCGGATTCTGGGCCCAGCTCAACAGCCGCACCAGCCGGGCCGCCTGTCCCCGGGCCACCGTGTCCAGGTCGCCCGCCGAGACGAGATACTGGGCGTACTCGAAGACGATCGCAATGCTCTTGCGGTTGGCCGGGTCCTCGACCAGCATCCGCTCGAGAAACGCGTCCAGGCCGAGGAGCACCTTGTCGGGCTCCCGGGGCCAGGTGACCGGGTCTCCCCAGCGGGCCGTGAGGTACTGGACCATGCCCCGCAAGCGTTCCGCGTCGGCCCCAACCAGCGGCCTCAGACCCCGCCCCAGGTCGTATCCCAGCACGATGTCCCAGCGGCCGAAGACCTGGGTGGCGAGAAACTCCGCGAGATTGCAGTACTCCTCCCCACCGTCTTTGGGACAGCGGATCAAGTCGTGGACGTTCCCGTGCAGCAGGAACAGGCTCGTGGTGCCGGAAAAGTACAGCTCGGCCAGCTCCCGGGCCCACGCCGGATACCAGTCGGGGAGCTGACTGCCGGGACGGCCCGCCACCAGGGGTTTTTCCGTGCTCGTGCTCACAGCCACCGTTGCCTGTTGTCAATTCCCGCCGCACGCCTTCGGCGTGGCGGCTAAACGGATCCCGCCGCACGCCTTCGGCGTGGCGGCTAAACGAATCCCGCCGCACGCCTTCGGCGTGGCGGCTAAACGGAAAGTGGCCGACCGGTTGGCTACGGCGGCGCTAACCCGCGGTGCCGGTCTGTTTCTCCTTGACGGGCTCGGCGGGGCCCAGCTCCTTGGCCGCCTGGGCGACGCCGGCGGTCTCCGGAGTGACCAGACCGGCCTGGACCTCGAAATCCCTGAGGGCCTGGTCGCCCATGGCCTTCTCCATCGCCTGCTCCTGCTTGACGTCGGCCAGTCCCTCGCCCGACAGGTCGGCCGCCACCCGGGCCTTCGCCCGGTTCAAGCCGATCTTGTCCTGGATCACCTGCTCGATCTGGCCGAAGTCGGTGGTGACGTCGAAGTTGAAGCTGGTGGCCAGCTTGGCCATTTCCGCCTCGGCGCGGCTCATCTTCAGCTCGGCGTCGTACTTGGCGATCTTCTCCCGCACGTCGGTCAGCTTCTTGCCGGCGTGCTTGATCTTGGTGAGGTTGTTCTCGTAGGCGTCCTCGTGCATCTTGAGCTGGCCTTCGTTCTCGGCCAGCTCCTGCTTGGCCCGCTGCAATTCGAGAGCGAAGCGGGCCGCGGTCTCCCGGTCGCCGGAGGTCAGATAGGCCCGCACCTTGGCCTCCAGCGAGCTGACGTGCTGGCGGTCGTTGGCGGCCTGGCGGGTGACGCGCTCCACCAGGGCCCGGTACTGCTCCAGCCCTTCCCGCCCCTCCTTCAACTGCGCCACTGCCTGATCGTACTCGTATTGCATCTGGGCGATGGGATCGGCCGTCCAGAAAACGTTGGCGATCTTGTTGATCTGGGCCATCAGCGCATGCCAAATCTTGCCGAGAATCATCGCCGCATCGCTCCTTTCCCAAGGGTCTGGAAGACGAGAAACTCCGGTCGCGTGCCCCCGACGTGTTCTAGGGCCTGTATACCCTCCGGGCGTGCCCCCTGGCAAGTAGCCCCGGTGGTCGCTGGTTGTTCGCACCAGAGGCATCTTCCTGGGCGGCCACCCCCCGACCAGAAAAGCCGAGGTCACAAGGCCGGAAGGGAATTCAGTCCATCGGGTGGGCTCTTATGCCTCTCTTGGGCCAAACCAAGCCACCCCAGCATGGCATCGCCACCCATCTCAGGTCTTCCCAGCCAGCGCAGCTTTCCTGTCCACCGGTCCGGGAACGGCGAAGGCCCGCCCACCTACTCGCCTTCGGCCCGGAGGCATTTCGGGAGGGGTACAACACGATCCGCGTGAGCAACGCGGGCACGGGCGGGATGAACGTCGAGCGTGTCGAGCTCTCGCTGCGATTTCCTAAGCCGTAGGCGGACCCCATCGGCGGCGAGCCAAGAGAAGGCGAACCAAGAGCAGCCGCGGGCCGTATAGATTCCGGGACCACATTCGCCGGAGCGCGCCCCGTCCATGCCGCTCAGCATGGGCGGGGCGGCTCCCCCAGAAATCAGCATCACGTCCGGTCGATACTGCTCCCGGTAGGCAGCGTCCTTTCTGCTTGGCCGGAGAGGATAGCACGCCGCCGAAAAAAATCAATTCTGTCTCTTTGTCCACCGGGCCAATCGGACTAGTCGAGGGAGGCTCTCGCGGGTGCCAGCAATGACAGCACGCCCCGCACGTAGCCGACCGATTCGGCCAGGCCCGGCAGCGGATCCGCTTCGTCCTTCTCGTGCTCGAAGGCCACAATGCCGCGGTACTTGATGCGGACCAGCGTCTTGAGGAACCGCGGGATGTCAATCACCCCGCGGCCGATTTCCACCGTCTGTCCCTTCGGCGTGGCGGCCGAGACGTCCTTGACGTGCACGTCCAAGAGGCGGTCGGCGTACTTCTCGGCCGACTCGACCGGGTCGGCACCGATCCGCGCCGTGTGCCCGATGTCGATACACAGCCCGATCCGCGGGTCGAGGCCGCGGACCTTCTCGTAGACGCTCTCGGGCGTGGGGTAGACCTTGTCGCCGGGACCGTGGTTGTGGATCGCCACCTGGAGGCCGTACTGCCGGACCTTCTTGTCCACCAGCGGCAAGACCTCGGGCCTGGGCGCGGCGACGATCGTTTTCATTCCGGCGGCCTTGGCGTAGTCGAAGGCCTGGTCGACCTGGGCCTCGTTCTGCATGGTGATCACCCCGCCGCCGTAGAGCACGATCCCGGCCTCGTGGACCTTCTTCACCGCGGCGGCGATTGCCTCGGGGCTCGCCTCCAGCGGGAGGTGGAAAGACTTCAGGCAGATGTACTTCAGCCCCACCCGCTTCGTCATCGCGAGGGCCTCTTCCAGAGGGAATTTGCGCAGGGTATAAGAGGCCAAGCCCAGCTCGAAGGGGCACTTCCCGGCCGGCTTGCCCGCGGGCTCCGCGCTCGGCGCGGCCGCCTCGGTCGCAGCGCGGTGTGCCACCGCCAAGACGGCCGCTCCCAAGCCTGCTGATCGGAGGAAATGTCGCCTCGACGGTTCGTTTGCCGTGGGGATTTCGTGGCCTGGCATCGTGGTCGTTCCTGTAGTAAGAGGGCATTACTCCACATTCCCATTATGTACGACGGCAGACGCCGCGGCAACAGGGGTTACCCGACCCCTTCGCTGGAAGCGGGTGCTTTCTCGCCGCCAGCCGCTTGCGGCTTAGCCGATCAAAAGCACCCCGAGACCCGGTCTGCCAGCGCGAGGCGATCGGCGGCGCGAGCGACCCGGGCGCGAAGCCCTTCGAGATACGCCGCCCGGGCTTGGCCGTCAAACAGGACTCGGCGGTAGCGGTCCCGCAGCTCGGGGAACCGCCGATTGAGCAGTTGGGCCACGGCGGGCCAGACGCGGGGCCGCGGATTCAGCGCGTCAACCCAGATCGTGCCGATCCCCAGGTCCCCGGCCCTTTCGAGCATCGCGGCGATCGACGCCGGGCCGTCGGAGAGGAAGGGGAGCAGGGGGCCGAACATGATCGCCGTTTCCAGCCCGGCGCGGCGTGCCTCGTCCACGATGCGGAACCGCTCCCCGACGCTCGACCCGCCCGGCTCCCAGAGCGTCCTGAGCCGCTCCTCCAGCGTGGTCACGGTGGTGCCGATCCTCGCGCGGCGGCCCGCGAACACGTCGAGGTCCCGCAGCACCAGCGCGCTTTTGGTCAGCACGTTGACCTGGAACCCGAAATCGAGCAACAGCTCGCAGCACCGCCGGGTCAGCCGGCACTCGGCCTCGATCGGCTGCCAGCCGTCGCACGCGCTGCTGACGAAGACCTCGCCCGGCTCCGCCCGGCGCAACTGCCGCTTGAGCACCTCCACGGCGTTCACCTTGACGTCGACGAACTCGCCCCAGGCCTCCGGGTGGGGATGGAACCGCTGCATGAATCGGGCGTAGCAGTAGACGCAGGCGTGGGTGCAGCCGGTGTAGCAATTGAGCGAGTAGTCGCTGATCGAGCAGCGGTTGAGGATCGTCCTGCAGGCGGTCTCGCGGACCACCACGGCCACCCGTTTCTTCGCGGCCGCGGAGGGCCGTTTGCTCTCAGCCATCCCAAGAACTCCCGCGTCAGGCGCCACTCAACGCTGGCTGCCATGGCGTCGCCATGGCACCCAGCGCCGACCGTCGCGCCGGTCTACTCAGGCCACTTTCAGCGCCGTGCCGCGGATCGGCATCGAGCGGATGCGGACCCCGGTGGCCTGGAAAACCGCGTTGGCGATCGCCGGGGCCACCGCGATGATCGGCGTCTCCCCGCCGCCAACCGAGGGCAAGTCGGGCCGGTTGAGCAGGTGAACGTCCAGCTCGGGCACGTCTCGGAACCGCGGGACGTGGTACGTGGAGAAGCTCGCATTGAGCACTTTCCCGTCCTCGAACCGGATCTCCTCGGCGAGTGCCCCGCCGAGGCCCATGCTGATACAGCCCTGCACCTGCGCGAGCAGGTTGTCGGGGTTCTGGACCGCGCCGCACTCGAAGACCTCGCACACCCGGCGGACTTGGATCTTCCCCTGCTTGCGGTCGACGGCCACCTCGACGCACGCCGCCACGAACGAGCCTTTCTCCGTGCCGCAGGCCAGCCCCACCCCGACGCCGGCCGGGCGGGCCGCCTTCCGCTCCGCCCAGCCGAATCGCTTCACCGCGGCCTCGAGCACGGCCCGCAGGCGGGGCTCCTTGAGATGCGCCAGGCGGAACGCCAGCGGGTCGCTTCCGGCGGCGTGCGCCAGCTCGTCCATGAACGACTCCCGCGCGAAGTTGTTGGCCGTCGCCGCCAGGGCCCGGTAGGAGCCCTGGCGGAGCGGGGGATCGGACGGGACATAGCGGCATCGTTTGCGCGGGACATCGTAGGGCGAGTCGACCGCCGCCGAACCGGAGTTGATGTTCGTGAAATCCCAGGACAGTAGCGTCCCGGCGGCATCCAGGGCGGCCTCGATCTCGATCACCGCCGCGGGCCGGAAATAGGCCCAGGTGAACTCCTCGGTTCGCGACCAGCGGAGCGAGACGGGGCGCCCCGCGGCCCGCGCCAGCCGGGCTGCTTCCACCGCCGCCTCGCCGGTGTGCTTGCCGCCGAAACCCGCGCCGGTGTCGGGCACGATCACGCGGACCTGATCCCGCGGTAACTCGAACGCCGCAGCCACCTGGCCCCAGACGCCCATCGGGTTCTGCGAGCCGGTCCAGACGGTGAGCTTGCCGTCGTTCCACTCGGCCACCGCGGCCCGGGGCTCCAGCGGCGCGTGCTGGACGTAGGCCACTTCATAGGTGGCGCGGAGCATCTTCGCCGCCCCGGTCGATCCATCTTTGGCCGGGCCTTCCGCAGAGCGCTCCGCCGGGCTCTTGGCCCCTGCCCGGGGACCTCCACGACGGCCGCCTTCGCCCCCCCGGGCATGCTCTTTGAGATAGGTGAACAGCTCGTCGCTCGACGGATGCGGAGCGGGCTCCCAGACGGCGGTCGCGGCGATCGCCGCCACCGCCTGCTCCGCCAGGAACAACGACGGAGCGGCACAGCCCACGAATTGATCGTCCCGCACGGCGACCACTCCCTCCATGGCCTTCGCCGGGGCAAGGTCGATCGAGGTCAGTCTCGCCCCGTACGACGGCGGGCGGAGCACCTTTCCATAGAGCATCTTCGGCCGCACGATGTCCGACGGATAGCGGTGCGCCCCGGTCACCAGGTCGCGGCGGTTGGGCCGCGGCAGCGAAGTCCCGAGCACCTTCCACTGGCTCACCGGAGTGACCGCCACGTCCCCCGGGATCGCGGCGGCGAAGGCCTTGGCCAGGTCCTCGGTCCGGGCAAGCTCGGCGTAGGAAAGGGTGCGCTTGGCGGCCTTGTCCACCACGGCGCCCTCCCGCACTTCGACGCCGCTCGTGTCGACCTTCCAGCGTTTGCAGGCCAAGTCCACCAGCAGCGCTCGGGCGGCGGCGGCCCCTCGCCGCACCGCGGGAACGGTCGATGGCGTGGTCCGGCTCCCGGCCGTAATCCCGTCGTCGGGCACCAGATCCGTATCGCCCATGATGAGGCGGATGCGGCCCGGCGGGACGCGGAGTTCTTCGGCGGCGGCCTGGGTAAGCTGGGCCCGCGAGCCCTGCCCCATCTCGACCTTGCCGGTCATCACGGTGATCGTGCCGTCCTGGGCGACGTGGAGCCGGGCGGCGACCGTGGAGGCGTTTCGCCGCCCCGGTCCGCCCCGCGGGCCCCCGCCCGGGCCCCCGCGCCGCTGAGCGGCCGCCTCGCCGCTCACGGTGATCAGCAATCCGGCGCCGAGCAACTGGACGAACTCCCGCCGGTCGAGGCCGGAGGGGAACTCAGTAGGACCGGCGTCTCGCCGGTCCGGGCGGCCCGGAGAATCAGTAGGACCGGCGTCTCGCCGGTCCGGTGGGCCCGGAGAATCAGTAGGACCGGCGTCTCGCCGGTCCGGTGGGCCCGGTGGAGCTGCGCCGACGGGCGAGACGCCCGTCCTACTCACGGTCGGTTCGGGCCGCATTTCGCCAGATGAATTCCCGGACGGCCTCTTTTGGAAATCCAAGGGCCGGTCGCTCATCGCCTCACCTCCTTCCGCACGGCGGCGGCACGGCGGACCGCCTTGAGGATCTTCACGTACCCGTTGCAGCGGCAAAGGTTGTCGTTCATGGCGTCAACGATTTCCTGGTCGGTGGGGTTGGGATTCTTGTCCAGGAAAGCGACGGTGGTGAGAATCATCCCGGGGGTGCAGTAGCCGCACTGCATCGCCCCCTCGGCGAGAAACGCCTCCTGGACGGGATGGAGGACTTCGCCTCGGGCGAGCCCTTCGATGGTGACGACCGCTTTCTTGTCGGCTTGCGCCGCGGGGGTATGGCAGGCCAGGACGCGCTGGCCGTCGACCAGCACGGCACAGGAGCCGCACTGTCCCTCGCCGCAGCCGTACTTCGTGCCGGTCAGCCCGAGGTCCTCGCGAAGAACGTCCAAGAGCGACCGCCGCGGATCGGTGGTCACGGTTCTAGGAGTGCCGTTGACAGAGAGGGTGATAGTCACGGCCATTGCCATCCTCCAAGGGGTGGGGTTCGTCACGGCCCCGCCGGTGAGACTCTCAGGGGGCCCAAAGGGCCATTGTCGGCGCGCCGGGGGGAAAAGCAAGGGACCGGCGGTGCAAAGTCCGGACGTGTTCTCTTCGGCGACGTGCGGGCATATGCTGACAACTGGCACCATTCCCAGGGAGGCACGATCATGACTGCCCGACCGAATCGGCGACAGGTTCTGGCCGGTGCCATCGCCGCACCGTGGCTGCTAAGGCGGGCCGCAGGGGCCGAACCGTCTGCCGAGCCGAAGCCCCGGCTCGCCCCGACGCTCGACCTGCACATCCACCTGTTCGGCATCGGTGACGGTCCATCGGGCTGCCGGCTGGCGAAAACGATTACCGAAGGGATGGTGTTCAAGGCGCTGGTCGCCAAGCTCGAGTCCCTTCTGGCAAAGCTCCCGTCGCGAGGGCCGCGGAAATCGTTGGACGAAGCCTACGTGCTGTTGCTGGCCGACCAACTCCAGCAGTCGGGGCTCGCCAAGGGGGCCATCCTGGCTCAAGACGCCGTCTACGACCGCAACGGCAAGGCGGATTGGGACCGCACTTCCTTCTACATCCCCAACGACTACCTGTTCAAGGTGGTCGGTCGCTATCCCGAGCGGATGATCCCCTGCGTGTCGATCAATCCGGATCGCGCCGACGCGGCGGAGGAGTGGGAGCGGTGCGTCGAGCGAGGGGCCCGGATCCTGAAAATCCATCCGCCGACGCAAGGGGTGGACGTCGCCGACAAGAAGCACGCCCGGTTCTTCCGTCGCTGCGCCGAGCGGAAGGTGATCGTCATGGTCCACACCGGCCACGAGCACAGCGCGCCGGTGGCCGACGTCGGCCTGGCCGATCCGGCGAAACTGCAGCTTCCCCTAAGCCAGGGCTGCACG
>Ga0153916_10000386_pt1 | contig 29087 bp, 41 predicted proteins | sample Opewatmetagenome_FD_109642 | JGI IMG/M metagenome (GOLD analysis project Ga0153916, IMG submission 109642) | Freshwater wetland microbial communities from Ohio, USA - Open water 3 Core 3 Depth 4 metaG | ecosystem: Environmental > Aquatic > Freshwater > Wetlands | place: USA: Ohio, Lake Erie...
AAGCGACGCAGGCGGCAAGTCCGCTTGACCGTAAGGTTATACGTCTTTTTGGTGAACTATGAACGCATTGAGTTTGTTTTCTGGGATTGGTGGACTTGACCTCGCTGCGGAGTGGGCTGGGTTTAAGACTGTGGCGTTTTGTGAGCGTGATCCGTTTTGCCAGAAGGTGCTGGCGAAGCACTGGCCGGGGGTAAAGATTTATGACGATGTGCGAACACTTGACACAAGCGAACTGCCAGCAATTGAACTCTTGCACGGTGGCTACCCATGCCAGCCGTTCAGCACAGCCGGGAACCGGCGCGGAGAGGCCGACGAGCGGCACATGTGGCCGCACATGCTGCGGGTCGTGCGAGAACTCAAACCCCGTTGGGTTGTTGGTGAAAATGTTAAAGGCCACATTACCCTTGGACTCGATACCGTTTGCAATGACATGGAGGCGGAAGGCTACACCGTCAGGGCGGTTTGTGTTCCAGCTTGCGCCATTGGAGCGGTCCATCGCAGAGAGCGGGTATTCGTTCTGGCCAACGCCTCAAGCGATGGACGGGATGAAGGCGCGACCAGCGGCGGCAATGTACCGCCAGATGACGCACGGCGGGCGGAAGAACAGGCGCAAGATTGCCAACATGAAAGATGTGGCGGTTTACGGCTTGAACTGGACTGGCGAGGCCGTGAGGTTGGGGGATGGGGAGTTGAACCCCCAGCGATTAGAGTGGATGCAGGGCTTCCCGGTCGGGTGGACAGAAATAGAGTTGTAGGGAATTCGGTTTCACCTCAACAGGCGTACCCGATATTCGCGGCAATTGCCGAGACGTATAACGATTTGACATGAGGGGCAACCCTGCTTTTGGGTTGTCCCTCTCGATGGAATAGTTGGGCAACCAAACTTTGAAAAGGAGCAACAAATGCAAAGCAATGTACAACAGCGTGGTGCAGTTAAATTTCCGCAATTCCTCGGTGAGCGCGTTTACATGCGCGAATTTACGAAGAGCGGCGGATTGCCAAAAGACCTTGAGCGGTGGCAGGGAACGATTGACCAAATGCTTGATGGGATAGATGCGCCTGGTTCGATTTTCTTGATGATAGATCAGGCCGAAGTAAAGGCTGGCGCATCTCACCGCAGGGGCGGTGTGCATGTGGACGGATATTGGGATAAGGCGCTACGCGCACACGGCGGCGGACACAGAGGCGGACACATCATAGGCGAAGCCTACGAGCCGGAGGCTTTGATATTGGCAACGGACGTGATGGCAAGCTATGCGTACATCGGAGAGTATGACGATGCGCCGGGAAGCGGCGGGGACTGCGCTCACATTGACGTGAGCGGGATGCTTTGCACTGACATTGAACCCGGCAAGGTGTGGGCGGGGCATACGCTCACATTTTTGCACGAAGCGATGCCCGTGGCGAAGGATTGCAAGCGCACTCTGGTACGCCTGAACATTCCGGGGTGGGTGCCCAACGGAACTGAGCTAACAGGCACGCCGTAGGCGTGTCCGAGCGGAACGGAGTGGAGCGGTGTTGAGCGAGTAGTTATGCCACACTAACCGAAAAAACGCATATACGAAAACGCTTGACACGAGGTATAAAACGCATATACATTACGGACTCGACAAACAACACCGGAGAGCTAAATGGAACTCGAAAAAAGAATGTCAGAATTTGGCGAATTTATAATCACTGCGCAAAAAGATGCAGCGCAAACAGTGGTTGTTGTTCGTGCAAATAATTTTGGGGTGGCAGAGAAATCTGCATTTATAGAACACGAAATACAATCAAGCGAAATAATCAACATAGAGCGCGTTAAAAAATGACCGCTAAGAAAAAAGAAGCACGCAAAAGCCGCCCCATTCGGATGACTGATGCCGAGTGGGAAAAGTGCAAAGCGTTGGGCGGGGCGGCTTTTATCCGGGCAAAAATAAAGGCCGCAAAGGTGGGCATAACTAGAAAGCTAACTGCGCCGCCGTAGGCGGTCGCATGTTGAGCGGCGAGTTAGGCTTTTAACTACGAAGCGAAGGAGAAGAAGATGCGCAAGGTCATGGTAAGTGAGCATAAACAACAGCCAGACTTGAAATGGAAACTCGAAGAAAAAGGCGAGGCACTGTTTCACCAGTTCGGCGTGAACTACGAAGAGTTTGATGTTGGTGCTGGCAACTACAGCACGGCTATTGTTGAATGGCCTGATGGAACGGTGAGCAACATCCCGGCGGAGCATATCAGGTTTCTTGACGTGCCTAACTAATATTAGTAGGTGTTCAAAACGCTCGAACACCTACTAATTCGGACAGGTTTGGTTAAGCAGGACAAATTTAACGATTTACTCGACTTTTGCGCTAAAGAAAGAGAGGGAATGATGAACCCAACACCAGAAAGGCAGCTTGAGATTGCGAATGAGTGCGGGGCAACAGAAAACGGGTTGTCTATTGATGGTGCATGGAATGTATGCAAGGATGCAGAGAACTACGAGCTAAAACAGGCAATACAGGTTCAGGCTATGCAGCTTGAGGAACTCCAAGCCAAGCTCACGAAGGTAGAGCAGCAGCGCGAAGTCGCAATGGTTCAGCTAAAAAGCTACGAGCAGATTTTCAAAGATGCGACAAAGGCTGTTGAGGTTAGGGCAGAACTTGAGCATAAGCTACTCGCAGAGCAGACAGCCCATGCCGAACAGATGCGCGAGAATAATATCCGCTTCAGACAATTCGAGAAGGCACTTTCCGACTGCATGAATGACCGTAGAGCAGAGCAGGTTCTAAACGCAGGCAGTTCTGAACAAGTACCGAAAAAGGAGGAATTGAAACAATGAATATCGGTTTAACAATCTTTCGCATTCAGCATTCCTATCGCTTCAAATGGTTTCGGAATGCCCTGAATCATCTTAAATTTGGCCTTCAATTCGCCATTTGCGTATGGACAGCACTTCATGTTTATTCAATTATTCAAGCCCAGCAAACAGCCGCAAAAGAGCATTTGGAGCTTGCACAATGCCGATCCAGCGCCCAAAGCGTTGCCGAAACCATCAATACCCTTCGCCGGGATAAAGTCAAATGGGGGATCATATGCAGCCAGTAATTCACAAGTACATAAATGCAGAAAAAGGCGGATTTGTGATTTGGGCCGCCTCATCCGGCGTTTCTCATTTGGAAGAGGCATTTCGATTTGGGAATATAAAATCTGCCGGATTCGTGCAATTTATTGATGGAAAACCACTTTGCTTCGGCGGATCGGATAGCCTTAATATTGATTCTTCGCCGGATGATTCGCAGTTGATGGCCACCCAGCTAGGATTATGACCATGCCAAGACCCAAGCAATGAAATCCTCATTAAAGAAATCGCCTTATGCCAACTGACACGATGGGTTAAAGCGTAAATACAATGCCGCGAACATTGCGAACATTCATTAAAAACAAATACTAATATAATCGAATATACGCATTTATTCGCGCACCCTTCGCAAAAATGCTATATTTCTGCACATGGCACGAAAAAGCAAGCTTACAGAAGAGCAATGGGAGGATATTCGCAAGCGCGTGATAGCTGGCGAATCAGTGCGTGGGCTTGCGGCTGAATATAGCAAGATAATCGGTGGAACAATTTCCGAAGCGGCCATCAGGCAAAGAATCAAAACAACAACCGGGGGCCGTGTTTCTGTTGATTCAATTAAATTGGCGGCTCAAAAATCACTTCAAAATGATTTGAGCGATCCAGAAATTCGGCCAATACTAGAATCAATCGGGCCGAAGGATTGGGATTTATTCCATTCCCACAAATCCGATTTGCTGGAAATGACTATGCATTTAAATCTTGCGGCCAAACTCAGCGCACAGAATGCACATAAGCTGGCAGAAATGGCCCAGAATCATCTGAGCAAGGTGGAAACCGATGCGGAGCTTGATGCCGATACCCGAATAAGTATAAACGATGCAATGATGCTTCAAAGCTGTTCAAATGAATCGTCAAAGCAGCCGATGAAGCTATTTGAGATAGCCACAAAGCAACCGCCGCCCCTTCCTGAAGATAAGCCGTTGCGCATTATCGGCGGCCTGCCAGATGTGCCGTATGAATAGCATTCAGCGCACAAGAGGAAATGGAAGTACGGTTACGCTCCCAACACTCCATCCGGGGCAAGTGCAAGCCTATATGCTTCGGAAAAGGTTCAAGGTTATCAGATGCGGAAGGCGCTGGGGCAAAACTGACTTGCTCAAGACCATTGCAGGGGATGGGGCAGTAAAAGGGCATTCAATCGGTTGGTTTACGCCTGATTACAAAATTCAATCAGAAGCCTACAATGAAATAACGGAAATGCTTCATCCGGTTATTCGATCCGCGTCAAAAATTGATGGTGTGATTCGCACCATTACCGGAGGCCGCATAGATTTTTGGACGTTGAATAACCCGCGTGCCGGACGATCCCGTAAATACCATACTGCATTGCTGGATGAAATTGCCTTTGCTGGCGATGATATGCTTGATATTTGGGAGAAGTCTATAAAGCCTTCATTGCTTGACTATGGCGGCAACGCAATCGCAGCCTCAACCCCGGCAGGAGATAACCCAGAAAATTTCTTCTGGAAGCTTTGCAACGATTCGCGTCTTGGGTTTGGCGAATACCATGCGCCAACCCATACCAATCCATATTTGCCGGAAATAGAGCTTGCCAAGTTGATTGACGAAAACGCCCCGTTTGTTTATTCACAAGAGTATTTGGCGAACTTTGTTGATTGGAAAGGGGCGGCATTCTTTTCCCAAGATTCGTTGCTTGAAAACGGCCAGCCAGTTTTTCCAACGATGAATTGTGATGCGGTTTTTGCCGTTGTTGATACTGCAATCAAGGATGGCAAGGAACATGACGGTACAGCAGTAACCTATTTCGCCGTTTCAAAGCTGCATGGCACGCCTTTAGTTATCCTTGATTACGATATGGTACAGATCGCCGGGGATTTGCTTGAAAACTGGATGCCGCAGGTTTACAAGCGTTGCGAAGAACTTGCCGCAGCAGTTCAGGCCCGGCATGGATCGCTGGGCGCTTTCATTGAAGATAAGCAAACCGGAACGATCCTGATTCAGCAAGCAGAGCGCAGGGGGCTTCCCGGCAGGGCTATAGATAGCAAACTAACCGCAGCCGGGAAGGATGCACGCGCAATTTCTGTTTCCGGGTATGTGCATCGCGGCATGGTGAAAATCTCTGTGCAGGCATTTACTAAAGTGATAAACTTCAAAGGAATAACCCGCAATCATTTCATTTCGCAAGTGTGCGGTTTTCGCATCGGCATCAAAGATCAGATGGACGATTTACTTGATACGTTCACTTATGGAATCAGTATTGCGCTGGGCGATTCATCAGGATATTAACCAATCGCGCTGAGAAGCGCCAAGAGGGGCAAGCATGAGTTCTTCAATTTCAATCACAGGATCAATCGCAGGCAATGCCCTCCAAACTTTGCTGATGGCCGAAGATATTCAGCCCGGAGATTCCCCCAGCTATGAACTTTGCAAAACGGTTTATCTATATCATCCCATGGGTTCAAAGATGGTGGATTCCCCTCTTACCATCGCGATGTCAAAAGCCCGTAATATTTCCGTTCCGGACGGGCCAGAAGAGAAGATTGTTGAAGCGTTTGAACGCGAATGGAAAAAGCTGAAATGTGATTTTCATATCAAGAATGTAATGCGCCAAAAGCGCATTTATGGCATAGCTTCGGTTGTGTATGGGGCGAAGGGCGTTCCTACTGACAGGCCAATGGATATGCACACACTGGCCGATCTGGATATTTATTTCAATGTTCTTGATCCGCTTAATACTGCCGGAAGTCTTGTGCTGAATCAAAACCCGAATTCTCCCGATTTCCAGAAAGTACACAATATCACGGCGGCCGGGCAAGCTTATCATCGTTCCCGCGCTTGCGTAGTTTTGAACGAAGAGCCGATTTACATTGCATACAGTTCATCAGGCTTCGGCTTCGTTGGTCGTAGCGTTTTTCAGCGTGCGCTGTTTCCGTTGAAATCCTACATTCAAAGCATGATCACAAATGATTTGGTAATCACGAAAGCAGGGGTGTTGATCGCCAAGACAAAACAGCCCGGCTCCATCATTGACAATCTCACGGCTTCATTCATGCGCCAGAAGCGGGATATGATCAAAGAAGCTGTTCAGGGTAATGTGATCAGCATCGCAATGGATGAATCCGTTGAAAGTCTGAACCTGAACAATATTGATACGGCCATTGGCACGGCCAGAACAAACATCATCGAAGATATTGCATCGAGTGCAAACATGCCGCCAAAGTTACTTTTGGCGAATGGCTATGCCAGCATTCTTGCGAACGGCACGGAAGATTTCAAGTCAACCATGCAATTCATAGATTCACTTCGTGAAGATATGCAGCCGCTTTATGATTTCTTCGATCCAATCGTAATGTATCGCGCATGGAATCCGGAGTTCTACAAGACCATTCAGGCGCAATTCCCAGAATATCAGGGCGTTGGTTATACGGAGGCATTCTATCGCTGGAAGAACAGCTTTACAGCTATCTGGCCCAGCCTTCAAGAAGAGCCGGAATCGGATAAGGCTGATGCCGATAAAGTAAAACTGGATGCCATCAAAGATATTCTTGAAACCTTGCATTCAAAGATTGATCCTGAGAATCAGGCATTGCTGATTAAATGGGCCGCAGATAACATAAACCAAAACAAGGTAATGTTCAGCACGCCGCTTGATCTGGATTTTGAGGCATTGGCAGAATATGAACCACCGCCTCCCGGCCAAGAGCAGGAAGAGCCTCAAATTGTAGAAAAATAACATGGCATCCTTTCATCAAATTTTAAACGAAGCCATAGCCGATTTTGAAGAGCATGGCTATGACAGCGAAGAGCGCCTCGAATACTGGCGCAAACGCCTATCCGAAGCGGCTGATGCGCAAACAGCCATTACGCCGGAAGCCATGAAGCGCACTTTCACGGCTATTTACTCAGCACAAGTAATTAATGGCGGATTGCTCAAGACACACAAAATTGCGGATTGGGAATTGCGCCAGCTTGCGCCAAAACTTCGCGTGGAACTTGAGCGCAAAATTATGGCATCGGCCCAGCTTATCAAATTGAACCGTGAAGAAATGATTTCGCGCACGATCCGCCGCTTCACTGGATGGGCCACTTCAATTCACGTTGGCGGTAGCGAAGCCATAGAAAAGCGCGAAACATCGAATGAAATCAAAAAGAGCTTGAAACAGCTTCCTTTTACTGAACGCCGTGTGATGATAGATCAAGCCGCCAAGTTCAATGCATCGCTTTCCAATATAGTTGCCGTTGAAACTGGCGCTATTGCCGCCGTTTGGAAATCCCATTGGCGTGCGCCCGGTTACAATTACCGGAAGGATCACAAAGAACGCGATGGGGTTGTTTATCTGTTGCGCGACAATTGGGCCATGCAGAAGGGTTTGGTTAAATTGGCTGGGCATCAATATACCGATGAAATAACAATGGTTGCCGAAGAGCCTTATTGTTCATGCAAATACAAATATCTTTACAACCTGCGCGATCTTCCTGAAGAGCTTTTGACGGAAAAGGGTCGCGCATCTATTGGGAAGAAATAGCCATGCCATACACCGAAAAGCAGCATGCGCTTTTTGAATCTGCTGCCCACGATCCGAAGATTGCAGAAAAACATAATATCAGCCAAAGCAAAGCGGCTGAATTGGCTTCCGAAGGTGTGAAAAAAGATTCTCCAAAAGAGCAAAAGAAAATCCGCGTGAGATTCAGAAAAGACTGAGCAGAAATGCCATGAAGAAAATTAAAGTACGTTTCAAAAAGTAAGTTGCATCATACGTCGAAATCTTTGATAATGAAATAGTTCGCTCATGCCGGGAGGCAGAAGCATGGAAATAAAAGCATCATCGCAAATAGCTATTGAAAGCTCGGAAAATGTCCGGGCTTCTGGCATTTTGATTATGTCAGGCGGCAAAACGCTGTTAATTAAGCGTTCCCCAAATAGCACGTATGGCGGCAAATGGGCATTGCCGGGTGGCGGAATTGAGGCTGGGGAAACTCCGGAAGAAGCCGCCATTCGTGAATGCACTGAGGAAATTGGATATGTTCCCGATGGGGAGCTTTCCGAAATAGCGCATACAGCAAACCATGGCGCGGATTTCACCACGTTTTATGCGAATCATTCCGAAGAAAAAATCCCAACTCTCAATGAAGAGCATACAGAATATGCATGGGTTACAGCGCATGAGCTTGGGGAATATGACTTGCATCCCGGCGTAAAGGAGCTTTTCGCTGGCGAATCGCGCAAAGATTCGGTTGAAACTGAGTTTGACATTGCAGAAAAGATAAAGAACGGCGAATTGGAATCCCCGCAGCGTTACGCGAATATTACACTGTTCGATATTCGCATTACTGGAACAGGCGTTTCGTATCGAGTGGCGCATAATGAATACGTTTTCCGCGATCCGGATTTGTATTTGAACGATGGATTTTTGCGCCGTTGTAATGGGCTTCCGGTGATAATTGAGCATCCAAAAGAAGATACATTGAATTCAAAAGAATTTTCCGATAGAATTATTGGAACGGTTCTGCTACCATACATAAAAGGCAATGAAGTTTGGGGCATCGCAAAGATTTATGATGATGCTGGGGCCGAGATTATGGCCGAAAACCAAATTTCAACTTCTCCCGCCGTGGTCTTTCACAACGCGGCGAAAAATGAGAAGATAGAATTGGAAGATGGAAATAATCTTTTGATTGAGGGGGAACCCTCGTTGTTGGATCATTTGGCTGTTGTTTCAAATGGGGTATGGGATAAGGGCGGCAAGCCCTCCGGTGTCAAAAATGCTCACGCTGAGAAAGCGGAAGCAAGCAAGAAGGATTCTGCCGATCCAACTTGTTCCTTACTAATGGAGAATTTCAAAATGGCTGAAAAAGAAGTAGCGCCCGAAGTGAAAAAGGATGAAGCCGGAGAAGTAACCTTGGCTTCCGTTATGGCCGCAGTCCAAGCAATTGCCGCAAAGGTTGACCGCTTGGAGAGTGCCGAAGAAGCCGAATCCGCCGCACTGGCAAAACCGGATGAATCTGCCGCCATGCCTGCGCCGGAGCAAGGTGCAACTGCCGAACCCGCCGCCGACAATGCAAAGCCTTCTGCCGCCATTCTGGATATGCAGAAACGCATGGATGAATTTGAATCCAAGCTGCCCAAAGAAGAACCAAAAGAAGAAGATCGCGCAGCCATGGCCGATGCGCAAGCTAAGGCGGATTCTGTCTATGCGGCATTTGGCGATTCTGCTCCGCGTCCATTGCAAGGCGAAACACTGTTGGCCTATCGCAAACGCTTGGCCGCCAAGATGCAGCCGCATTGCAAGGCATTCAAAGATGTTAATCTTTCCGCTTGCGATGCAACCGTTCTGAATGCAATCGAAGCCCAGATTTACGCCGATGCGCAAGTTGCCGCAAGCAGCCCCGCCGCCGTTCCGGCTGGTGTGCTGATGGAGCGCACAACTCAGGATGCAACTGGCCGCAAGATTACCACGTTCCACGGCCATCCCTCTGCATGGACAAAGCAATTTAAGGCTCCCAAACGGAACCTGACTCGCGTTGTTACTCAGTTCCACTAATCGCCAATAGCTACAGGAGAACATAAACATGGCAAATTCAATTTCCCTTCAGCCTTTGGCAACTACAAATGCGGCTGGATCGTTTTCGGTTCAATCCGATGGTTACGTTCAGGGCGTTGCGCTGGACGATCCGTCAATTCGCAATTCGCTGGCAATGGGCATTCTGGCATCAACCGAAACTCTGCCAATGTGGGGCGGCCTGCCGATCTTTGAACATATCCCGGCCAGCACTTCCAACGGCGCATTGGGCGGCCTTGTCGGGCGTTCCACAAGTTATGCAACCGTAAACGGCTTCGCTGTTTTCAATCAGGCCCAAGCATTCGTTACCACTCCGCAAAGCCAAGCCCCTTCGGCTGGCGCTGGCGCTTCCATTCCGTTCTTTCGTATGGGTTCGCGTGCGCGAATTGCTGTGCCAATTGATGCAACTCTTGCGGCATCGCTGGCAAACGGAACTACGCCAATTGATCAACAAGTAAGCTGGGATTTCACGCTGAACGAAATCATTGCTTTCAACACAACGGCGCTTCCGGTGAAGATTGTTGGCATCGTTCTTTCCAATAACAAGGTTGTTACCTATGATTCCGTAAACAATCTGGTGAACTGGACTGTAACGGGCGCATTGGCAATCATCGAAATCTAACCATTCCATAAAGAAACGGGAGTAAAACCATGGGAAACGTAACAACTAGCTTCGTACAGGTAAATCCCTCGTACATCATGCCGGAAGTGCTGTTGCAGTATCAGCAAGTTTCCGGCGCTTTCGACACGCTGGCCGGGGGTGATCCCATGGTTCGATTGTCCGATGGCGATCTGTATGCCTACATCAAACGCTTCGATATTCGCACCAAAGCCGCAGCAGGCCAAAGCGCGATGAATCAACTGCCGAGTGTTTCTATCACGGCAAACATGATCAGTACTCCGACATATCTGATCCGCACTCGCGCCGAGTACGATCATCACGATACCGCCGCCATGGGCCGTTGGGGTGCTTCCATCGTTGAAGCACAGCGTTTGGGTATGCGTCAAGGAACTTTCCAGCAAATGCGCCAAGCATTGCTGTATGGCTTCCATCCGGAGAACGGCGAAGGCTTGCTGAATACCAATGGCGCAACTGCCGTAACTCTGCCAGCCGACACAAACGGCCATTCTACGGTGCAAACCTACGACAACGGCCAAATGGCGCTGTTCATTCTTACCCAGATTTCGGCGCTAAAAACTCGCACAATGCAAATGGGTATGCCCAGCCGGATCGTGATTCTCGGCCCCCAGCGCGTGCTTTCTTCGTGGGAATATCAAGGCATCGTTCAGGTTACGAGTTACCAACGCGAAGGCGGCGGTACTGCATCCATCGGCGCAACCGTTTCCCTGCAAGCTGGCGCGGCTGGCGATACGGTGGAATGGGTGTATGATGATACCCTGATTGGCAAAGGTGCTGGTGGCCGTGATGCAATCCTGATCACGATCCCGGAAATCGAAAAACCCGAAGGTGCGCAAATCAACACCAATGAATTCGCCAAGATGCTTCCCGGCTTGAATGCTATCAATATCATGCTGTGCGACATGGCGGCTCCGCGTGAAATCCCAACGCCGTTGCCCGGTGGAGCAATTGACATTATCAGCGAACTGCGTTGCACTTCCGGTTGGTCTGTACGTCCTGAAGCATTAACCATCTGCTCAATGACTTACTAAGCGGCTGGAATGCTGATATGATGAAGGCCCGTTATTTTTGAACGGGCCTTTTTCTTACCATCAGGAGAATAAATAAAATGAAACTTTTTATTGCGAATACGACAAAGCACCATCAAGAATTTTTGTATCGCTTGCCCGAAGATGCGCGATCAACGCCAATGCGCCAAATCATTCGGGTTGGCGAGCAGGTGCAGATTTATCAGGACACAACAAAAGATGTTCTGGAACACATTTTGAAGCAGCACATGGACGCACCAAAACCGTTTCTTATCCCAGAATCGGAAGCTGCACGGTACAAAGGCTTTATCGGCCTGATTTACTCTTTCGATAAGCCTGTAACGGCAACGAAGATCGAAGATGCCTTTGAAAAGAACGATGGCGAACTGAAAAAGCAAGGCGATGAACAACGCAAAGAAGCGGCACTTGCAACCAACGCAGGGATTGAAGGGCAAGCCGAAAATACCGGGGCAACCGTGAATGCCGTTGACGTAACTATCATTGAGCAAACGAAAGAAGGCCAACAGCCTACCGGGAATGAGCTTAACGAAAAAATCACCGTTGACAAGCCCGGCAGAAAAAATCGATAAGAAAGGTTAATCATGGCAGATCGCGCAGGGTTTTTATTGTTCATCCGGAATTCGATGGGCATTGATTCATCTGTTTTGCCGGATGGATCAACAGATATTGATTTTGCGCTTTCGCTTGCCCAGCAAATTGTTTATGCGCCTATGGTGGATGCATCTTCCCTGATTTATGATTTGGCTGTTTATAATTTGGCCGGAAGCAATTTGGTTGAATTCGCCAATGATTTAACCGCAAGATTCAATGCCTACATATCCGGCCTGAATTTAACCATCATTGGGGCGGTTACGGGAACCCCTACAATTGGACAACTTGTTACGGGCGGCGGGGTTGCTCCTGAAACCTTCTTGGTTGGAGGATCAGGGCTTGCGTGGACGGTTGGATTAAGCCAAAACGTAGGAAGCTCAATTTCTCTTGTCGCAATGACTTCTGCGCAAACTTATTTTGCGGATTTGCGCAAACAATTCGATATGAACGGATTTACTCCGGGCGTTATCGCTTCAACATCGGATGAATCAACTTCGGAATCTTTGCTCAATCCCGATTTTATGAAGCAACTCACTATGGCCGACTTGCAATACATCAAGAATCCATGGGGAAGAGCATACATGGCTTATGCGCAAAGAATAGGCACAGTCTGGGGAATAAGTTAAATGAAACTTGTTCTTGGCGTAGTGGATATTCCATACGCCGACAAAGGGCGGCAAAGCACTGGTGACGTTGCCGAAATCCTTGAGGAAAAATTTGAAGTAATGGGGATTTTCGCAGAACAAAATGAGCAAAAAATTGCTGGCTTTTTGGAAGGTGGATTGGCAGGGGCGCTTGAGAATATCATGGCTGGTGCGCCGGAGGGATTCGATGTTTTTGGATCTGCAATGTCAAATGTGGAGGAAAGATTTACCGAATTCATCAATGGCGAAGAGCATGGAATAAGAACAAAAGCCAAGCAAGCGCCCAAAGCTGGCGCACGCAAAAAGCGGCAATATGTAGCAGTAACGAACAAAATTACTTTTGTTGACTCCGGTTTGTATCGGGGGAATTTCAAGGCTTGGGTAAAGAACGATGGCTAAAGTTTCGGAAAGCACAACGCAAACGCCTATCAAATCAACTCTTGGAATAGGGTTGAAAACGCTTTCCGGCGATCAGCAGATAAAATTTCAGAAGTACACGCGACAAGTATTGCCAATTGATGGATATGTTTTTTGGGTGCGCGATGTTCAGGCAAAAGAAATTCAGGTTCAGGGATCGCTTCATTACGCAACGGATCAGAAGCAAAATATTGATGAAACGATTGGGCTTAACGCCGTTGTCTTTACAACTCAGCAAGAGATTCAGCAATTCAACGCAATCGCTGAAAATGTTGTTTATATTGGCGCGATAGATTCAATTCGCTTTGCCTTTACTTCTCGCGGAATGCTTTATGAGCAAGCGGGAACGTATCATTATCGCGGGGATGCGATTTATCCGGCGATGTACTCGCAGATTATTGACAACCCGGCGAATCCAGTTGATCTTGGTGCATTGATTGCAACGAACAGTATGCCCATTTGGTTGATATTGAATCAATATATGACGCTCTATCCGGCCATGGCTGTTTCAACAAACTTGCGCCCCCCATATGCCGCCGTTGAAATATCAGATACAAAGGCATTGGCGGCGGCCCCCGATCTGAATAAAAATTCCACACATCAGCAACTTTTCACTGAAAAAGTGAAAATCATCATGTATGGACTGAGAAATGATCAGGCTCTTGATTTTCAAGATTACATCTTGAATTATTCTTTGGTTTACGACACAATAGGAATAATGAACATGCCCGGAGTAATTGATGAAAAACGGGGGCAATCAGAATTGGGCATTCTGGCGCAAAAGAAGTCCATAGAATTTGAGATTAGTTATTACCAATACCGAGCAAATAATATTGCAAGGCAAATGATCTTGGATGCAGGCTTGAGTTTTCAAATTTAACTAGAGGGGTAATACCATGAAAAAAGCGATTCAATTCCTGATGGGCGCATTGTCTGTTGGCCTGCTATATGCCGCTGTTGGTTTCGCCGGGCAAAGCCCAAATGCCGTTAATCCGGCCCTGAATACTTCCGGATATTATTCCGCGATGAATCTGGATGCCCAAGGCGATCTTCTGCAATCGCAAGGAACGAACGCAACTAATGCAATCAGTGGCGTTCCTGTTGTTGTCAAAGCATCGGCTGGCAGGCTTGTTCAGGTGAATGTTATCAGTGCATCCGGTATTGGCGCAATCTATGACTCTGCAACGGTTGCAAGTGGTGTTGCCGCAAACAAAGTTGCAACAATCCCGGCAGCTGTCGGAACATATTTCTATGATTGGCCGATGGTAAACGGTATCGTTGTTGATCCATCTTCAAACGTGATTGCGGTTAAGTACAACTAAGAATGCGCGGCACAAGCCGCGAAAAAGCGCCCATGCCGTGAGGCAGCAGCAAGCCGGATCGGGGGTTAATTCCCCCGCGAAGGTTCCCAACAGTGGAGGTTTAGAATGTCGGCAAATCAGATCGTACAAGTCAACGTATCGCAAACAATTGCGCCAACGCCAAACAGGCTTCAGCAAACCGGAATTATAGTTACTCAGGGCGGAACCAATACACTTGCTGGAACCGTAACGCTGATTGCCACTCAAGCACAGCTTTCTGCCATTCTTGGAACACCCGGAACTCCGGCAACAAAACTTCAGGCAGCATTTAATACCTTCACGGCAAACAATGCAGCAGGCCGCGCAATATATGTGCTTGAGCTAGGTTCTGGCGCAACTTCCGGGTATGTTGTCGGCGGGGTTCTTTCCGGAACTGCTCTTGCCGTTTCTACTTGGACAGCAATTACGGCTGGATCAATGGCGATCACCATTGATGGCGTGGTAAAAACGCTTTCTGCTATCAACTTTTCAACTGGTGTCAATACGCTTACCGACGTTGCGGCCAAGATCACAACGGCACTTGGCGCTTCGGGTTCTTGCGCATGGAATGGATCAAGTTTTGTAATCACAAGCGCAACAACTGGCGCGACTTCAACGGTTTCATATGCAAGCGCAACAGGTTCCGGAACCGATATATCAGCATTGGCCGGGCTTGTAACTGGCGTTGCTTCCGTGCCTGTTCCCGGTTATGTGGCTGGAACTGCCGCAGGAATTTCTGCCCTGCAATTGTTCATTGCTAGCAATCCGAAGAAATATTATGCCTATCTTTTGCCGGATGGATGGAGCGCAGATTCAACGCTTTTGGGTTTCGTCAATCTCTATACTGGAACAACGCAAGAAATCTATTTCTATTTCCATGCAACGGCGGTAACCTACGGTATTTATGCGGCCAAAAAGAGCGTTGTTATGGCGATCCAAGCCGCAGCAGCGCCAAGCACGGAATTTACAGTTGCAGCATGGTTTGCTGGGGTTCTTCAGTATGATCCAAGCGCAACGAATCAGGTTACACCGTTTGCATTCCGTTTCTTGTTCGGCGTTACGGCATATCCAATCTCTTCTGTTGATGCGATCAACTTCAAGGCAGGCAATCTGAACTTTGTTGATACCGGGGCAGAAGGCGGAATTTCCAATACCATTGCAAAATGGGGTGTAACTGCTGATGGCCGCGATATTACCTATTGGTATTCAGTGGACTGGTCACAAATCAATTTGGAACTTGATTTGGCGAATGCGATCATCAACGGATCGAACAACCCATTGGCTCCGCTTTATTACAACCAAAGCGGCATTAATCGCCTGCTTGCTGTTGCTCAAGGAACAATGAATCGGGCGATCACTTATGGGCTGGCACTTTCGCCTGTAACCGTAACGGCGATTGATTTCCTGACTTATACAACGGCAAATCCAAGCGATTATTCGCTTGGAAAATATACCGGGCTGGCATGTAGCTATGTTCCGGCACGCGGATTCACAAACATCATTTTCAATCTGAATGTAACCGATTTCGTTACTGGCTAAAGGGTGAAACAAAATGGCAAATCCTAATGTTGCACAAGGCACGCTTAACAGGCTTCGCGGTAGCGTTGTCATTCCTGATCATCCAAGCCTGAACGTCGCCGCTTTCAATCTGGGCGAAAACGGCATGACATTGGCATTTGATGGGAATGCCGTGCTGATGATCAACACGCTCACCGGGCGCGTTACATCGCCAGAGCCTTTCGTTCCGGCAACGCTTACTGTTCCTCTGTTGAAAACTCAGGCATTAGCTGGGCAATACAAAGCAAAGATCGAATCGCTTGCGCTGATTGGTGATATTACAGTTTACACGGATTCTTCCGTTCTTCCTGCATTCAGCCTAAAGAATTGCGCGATTGAAAAGGTAGAAAGTATGCCTATCAATGGCAAAGATGCCGTGATTGGTGTTACCATCGCCGGAACTTGGCAAGTCAACGATCAACTTTATACCCTGTAAAAAATGAAAATTAACAAACAGCTAAATCTTGTTGTTCCGGTAGTTGACGGCGATGAAACAATTTACATTCATTCCGCCCCTATTGGGCATGAAGTGTTTGAAAAATATCATCGCGTTATCGGGAAAACTTTCTCCGTTATTTATTCGGAAGGGCTGAATGTTGTTGCAGGGCCGCGCATTGCCGCCATGATCCTGAAAGAAGTTGCGCAAGAAATGCCAAGGGCAAATGAATCGGGTAATTGGTGGAGCGGCGTGGATGGCGTTGAAAATGGCCTAATGAATGAAATTCGCAGGCTTTGCAGCGTTGCGATTCCCGAAGCTGATGGCTGGAAATCATTGCCTGTTGATGTTGCGATCAAGCGCGAATTGATCAGCGCCGAAACCGTAAGGGAGGCGGAAGGGAAAATTGTTTTTTTTACCTTGGCCTCAGTGATGCATACTGGAACGCAAAAAACGGGGATGCTGGAAGCGATGAAAGAGCTTTGGGAAGTGGAGCTTACATTCTTGAACTCTACGGAATACATCAATTCATTGCCGATGTTGAACGTGGCCGCGAATACCCAGATAGCAGCATAATAGGATTCATCCTTGATTGCATCGCAACGCGCAAATTTGCGGAATTTTTTGATGAAGTAGATAGCAAATACATGGGTTCCGCCCTTCAATTCAGGCAGCGTTATTTGCTTGAAGCACTGGAAAACAGGGGAGCATTCTAATGGCCGCCAAATCAATTCTGGAAGTAGAAATAAAAGATGGCGCGTTTAAGGATTTTCAGTCCCGATTTCAAAAATATCAGAAGCAGCTAAAAAACCTGCCCGGACAATGGGGCGCGGTTGGCAAATCCATCCAAAACGCTTCAGGAAAATCCATAGAACTTGCGGCAAGGGCTTCGCTTATTGCGCAAAAGTTCAAAGAAGCCGATACATTCGCCAAAAAACTTACGCTTACCCTGAAGGCGGCGGATCGAACAACAACTTCCCTTGCGCGTCATACCGGAACGATGGCGCGAAATATTAAAGATGCAACGGCATCTTTGTTGAAATGGGGCGGTCTGACAAGTCTTTTTTCTGGATTGTTGGGGGCGGGGGGGTTGTTTGGCATTGCGCGACTTGCCGAGGGGGTTTCTGGCGGACAAGCGCAGGCGGGAAGGGCGGGAGTAAGCTACGGGGCCGACAAGGCCGCGCAAACCGCTTATGGACAGCTTCTTGGGGGTGCGGGAGGCGTTCAGGCGACATTGGAAGCAATCAATGTTGCCCGTACAAGTTTCGGCCTTTATGGTGGGAAACCTGTTTTTGATCTGGCCGGAATGAAACGATCCGATTGGGAGGGTAAATCGGCGGCTGAAATTTTGCCGAAATATCTCGAAGCGGCTCAGAAGAAATATGCGTATTACGCCAAAGCCACGCAAGGAAAAGGACAGGGAACACTTTCGGAAGCAACAGGACTTACCGGGATTCTTGATATTGGTACGCTTACCCAGCTTTCCGGCGCAAATCTGACTGTTCTTAAACAGCAATATGATGCCAACAAGCGCAGCCTTGATCTTTCTCAGGGAACGCAAAATGCATGGTCTAATTTTGACCGCGTATTAACATCGGCTGGGCAGCAAATAGAAAACGTGTTTATCCGTGGAATAACACCATTGCTTCCGGCTTTCACAAAGCTTTCAACGGCAATAACGCATGCCATCGCAACGGTTCTTGGAAGTCCTCAAGTAAATAAATGGGTTTCTGGCGCTGGCGTTGGATTGGAAAAATTCGCCAAATATTTGACAAGCCCAGATTTCAAGGATGATATGAACGGATTCCTCGAAGGCGTTGACCGCGCAGGGGGTGCGCTTTGGGATTTCGCAAGCGCCGTGATGAAGATTACCGGAAAAATTTTTGATATTGGCGGCGGCCTTACTGCTTCAGAGCATCAGGCAATCGAGAAAATTCGCGCCATCAATCCAAAGATGGCAGAAAAACTTGAATATGCGGAACGCCATAAAGAGAGGCATGATGTAATGGCTCAAGTTGCTTTGATGATGCAAGAATTCAGAACGGGCAAAGGCGGCCAGATGGTAGAAGGAAAAATCGGCCATGGCGGCGGCATGACTGCGAATCAAAAAACTGTCAGCGATGTTGCCGTTAAATTGCATATCCTGAACGGAACCGGAGGCGATTTGTTTACCATCGCCAACGGGGCGGGGGCGCAATGAGCATTGGGCGGATAGCTTATCAGCTTGCATATCAGATTTCGCCAATAATATTGACGGATGGGATTGCCGCAAATGTTCCGGGCGGAATGTTGCCAATTGTCGCACTTTCTCAATCAAGTTCTTTTGTTTCTGGCTTGCTTGCCGGAAATGTTTCTACAAGCCTTGATGAATTTTATGCCCAATTTAGCGTAATGCCGGGCGGCACTCTACACAGCAATCAGATCGGCATGTACCCATTCGCAAATCAGCAAGTGGCGGCCAATGCGATTATTGCCCAGCCCTTGCACGTTCCTTTGAAAATGACTTGTCATCCGAGAACGGGCGGGGCCATGGTGTCGCGCATAATGACAGCAAGCGCGTTGAAATCTTCTTTGGACAATCACAATTTCAACGGCGGAACTTATACAATCTTAACGCCTTCTTTCATGTACACCGGATGCGTCATGCTGGAAATGAAGGACATTTCGCCGGGCAACAGTGTGCACCCTCAAGTTGAATGGCAATTAGATTTTATTCAACCATTGCTTTCGCAGCAACAGGCAAGCATTACTTATAATTCGCTCATGGAAAAAATAGCAGGAGGATTGCATTTGCCCAATCCCTCGTGGTCTGGGCTTGCAACTCAGGTTGGCAAATACGTTCAGGGAACCGCTTCAAACGCCATTAAGAGCGTAGAAAGCATGTTGCCATTATGACCACATATTTCCAATATCAGGAAAATAATTCATCAAATTTTCAGTTCCAGCCAACATTGGATGGGCAAGTTTATAACGCGGTTGTTACCTATAACATTTTCGGCAAACGTAATTATTTGACGATTACGGACTTGCGGAATAATCTAATTTTTTCGCTTCCTGTTATCGGATCACCGGATGGGTTTGATATATCTATCAGTGCCGGATATTTCACCACAAAAATCATTTTCCGAACTTCCAGCAACCAATTTGAGATAATCTAAAATGCGTTATTACGACATTCGCATTTTTGATGAAACAACGGGGGCGCAACTCCGCCAATTCACTTCGTTTGTAAGCGGAAAAACATTGCCCGGCGCATTGAATGTTGAAATAGACGCTCCTGTTGTTTCGCTTGATGTAATAGCCGGGGCGGCTATGCTAAAAATATGGGGCGTTTCTGTTGAAGATATTGGATCAGGATTCAATTTTAATAATCGTTTAATTCAAGTCAGGGCAGGTATGCAAGCCGGGCTTCCGTTGGCAAATCCGAAACAATCCGGATTGATATTTAGCGGCTATATTTATCAGGCTTTCGGAAACTGGCAAGGCACGAACATGACGTTGGATTTTGTTGTGCATCCGGGAACGGGAACGCAAACGGCTCCGAAAAATCTCACATTCTTTTGGCCCAAAGGCGGATTGCTTTCTTCTGCCATACAACAAACACTTTCCGTTGCGTTTCCTATTTTGGCGGCCCCAAAAATCAACATAAGCGCCGATCTTGTTACTTCGCAAGATCAGGCTGGATATTATGATGATGTTGGGCAATTTGCGCAGAAGATGCGGGAATTCAGTTTGGCGATAAAGAAAACTTCTGGTTATCTTGGAGTTTCGATAATAAAGCAAGATACTCAATTTGTTGTTGATGATGGAACAGTTTCATCAACAAATGTTCTTGAGATAAGCGCCCTTGATTTTATCGGACAACCAACTTGGCTGAATGCCGTGGAGCTTCAAATAAAATGCGTTATGCGTGCCGATGTTTTTGTTTCTCAAATCGTCAAACTTCCACAAATTCTTGGTTTTAATCAGAAGCGCAGCACATCATTTGTGCGGAACGATTTAACCTTTACGGGGCAATTCCAAATTACGGCAATTCGGCATGTTGGAAATTTTCGTCAAGCCGATGCAAATTCTTGGGTTACGGTATTAAATTTGGTTGCGCTGACAATATGAGCAATGCACAAAAAACGCCACTAGGGCATAGCTTAAATCGAATTGCCATAGCAAGGGCGGGGGAAGCCATCCAGAAGCTAGGGAAGGCGCTTCCTTGCTCTGTTGTGAAGGTTTCTGGAGCCATAATAACCGTGAAGTTTGAAGTCCAAAGCGGTTTCACTTTGCCGAATGTTGCGATCCCGCTTTTTGGCCCCGAATATATTCGTTATCCAATCAAAGCAGGAGATAAGGGCGTTGCCTATCCGTGCGCCGTAAATATTGGGAACATGTCCGGACTTGGCCCGAATACTCCATCAGAATTGACTGAGCCGGGCAATCTTGGCGCTTTGGTATTTTTTCCAATTGGGAATTCGTCATGGTCTGCCGTTGATGCAAATGCGGTTACTGTTTATGGCCCAAATGGTGTTGTAATACGCGATTCTGCAAATCAATCTTCTGTTGTTGTTCTTCCCGGCTCTGTTGTAATGACCGGACGCGATTCGATTACGCTTGTTACCGGATCGGCAACTTTGACGCTTTCCAGCGCCGGAGCAATTTCATTGAGTGGCGCAACAACTTTAACCCTACATGGCGGATCAGGGGTTTCAATATCGGATAATGTTCATGCCACGAATCTTGTAACGATGAACAGCGTTTTCGCAAGTCTGGTAACATTCATAAATAGCCATGTGCATACCGATCCGCAGGGCGGAAATACTGGCGCACCTACAACAACATTTACCGGAAATATCGTGAGCTAAAAAATGAGAACTTGGGGAAGAGTAAACGGCATTTGGACTGAAGTTCAAACAGATGCCAGCGGGCATGACGATTATGTTTGGATCACAACGCTGATCCAATGCCTGAAACTTTCTCCGGGAGAATCGCCATTTTTCTCGAATTATGGCATTCCGGCCCAGCAATCGTTGGTTACTCAGATTTTTCCGGATTTCTTTGTTGCGCTTACTCAATCACAATTTGCTCAATATTTTGCAACGCTGAATGTAAGCAAGCAACCGCCAGCAAAAGGCACTAATAACCCAACTTATTTGATCAATTTGATTACCAATCAGGGAACTGTTGTAAATCAGACTATCGCAGTATAATCAAAGAATCGCGCTGGGATAGCGCCATTTTCCCGAAGATGGAGAAGCAAAATGACTTTGCCCATAGTTATGTCAACGCAAGGATTGGTTCCGCGCACGCCTTCCGATATTCGTACACAATTAACGAATAATGTTGCCGCGACAAATCCCGGCTATACAAACAATCTTCCCGGTTCTCTAATCGAAGATATTTCAAGCACTGATGTTGCGGCCATCGCGTTATGTGAACAGGCACGCATTGAGCTTGTAAATTCTATCACCCCATATGGAGCAAATGAATTTCTTCTCACTCAGCTTGGAAACGTGTACGGTGTAACGCTTGGAGAGCCGACAAATGGGAGTGTTTACGTTACTTTTACAGGGCAAGCTGGCTTTGTGATCCCGCAAGGATTTATCGTTTCGGACGGTACGAATCAATATAAAGCTGCCGATGGCGGAATTATCGGAAGCGGTTTAACTGCTTCGCTTTATTGCATCGCCACAAATTCAAATTCATTTTCAATTCCAGCCGGAACGGTTACGCAAATAATCACTTCTGTACCATCACCTTTTACGCTTTCATGCACAAATCCGCTTGCTGGAAATCCTGCGACAACAAAAGAATCCCCGGATAGTTATCGCGTGCGCGTGCTTCAGGCTGGGATTGCCGCATCACAAGGTATGGCACGCTATCTGAAAACCTTGCTACCTCAAGTGCCGGGAGTTGTTTCGCGCTTGATTGCTGTTCGGCAGGGCGCGGGAACTTGGAAAGTTATTTGCGGCGGCGGCGATCCGTATCAAGTTGCATATGCGATTTATCAAGCTCTTTTCGATATAACGGATTTGGCCGGATCGGCTACGCCAGCGCGAAATGTAACGGTTACGATCAATGATTATCCTGATGTGTATCAAGTGATTTTCGTAAATCCGCCAAAACAAGATGTTGGAATTGTTCTTACTTGGAACACCACGGCAACCAATGCCATTTCTGATTCATCCATTGCCCAGCTTGTTTCGCCTCAATTGGAAGCGTATATAAATTCGCTTCCTGTTGGATATACCATCAACATTTTTGATATGCAGGATATTTTCCTAACAGCCGTTAATGCCGTAATTCCATCGCAATATATTTCCAAGCTGAATTTTGCTGTAACGATCAACGGCGTTCCAACTTCACCATCAGCCGGAACTCAGCTAATTTATGGCGATGCGGAAAGTTATTTTCAAACTATATCAACGGCTATTTCGATTGTGAGGGGCTAAATGCAAACCCAAACAATTCCAAGCTATCTTTACAATCAATATTCAGATGATGAAGATTTGCAGGCGTTTGTTCGTTCTTATAATGCGCTTGCGCAGGAATACGTTGATTTCTTCAATGCGATCAATTTGCCAATTTATGTTGGTGTAAACGATATTCAGGGGGCTTTGCTGGATTGGGTTGTGCAAGGGCTTTACGGGATGCAAAGGCCCGTTTTGCCTTCTGGGCATAATGCGATTGTCGGCATGTTCAACACAGGGCAATTCAATACTCAGGTTTACAATCAATATAAAATCATTCAATCAAAAACCTATTACACGGTTACAGATGATATTTTTAAACGAATTCTGACTTGGCATTTTTACAAGGGTGATGGAAAAGTTTTCAATATTCGCTGGCTAAAAAGGCGAATTGAGCGTTTTCTGATTGGTGATAATGGAACCGCCCCAGATGTTGCAAATACACAAGATGTTGGCGTAACTTTCGGGCCAAATGGCGCGGTTTATATCCGTATCGCCGGGGCTGTTGCTGTTATGGTGAAGGGGCAATTCAATACTTTCACATTCAACAAGATACCCATTCATGGGGTGCAAAATCGTATTGTTACTTTTCCTCAAAATCCGATTGCCCCAATATTTATTGCGGCAGTTCAAGCTGGAGCAATAGAGCTTCCTTTTCAATATACGTTTTCGGTAAGCTAAAGATTCGTGAATAAATAATATTGCGACAAAAACAGCAAAAAGCAGTATCATTTCAAGAACTCATGCCGAGAGGCAGAAAAGCAAAAAGGCGGAAAAATGGCAAAAAATATTCTTTATGCAAATAATGCATCTACCACAATCGCAACTGGAATATCAAATGTTGCAACTTCAGTAACGCTTTCGGCTGGCTCTGGCGTTCTTTTTCCGGCCCCAACTGGAACTGATTTTTTCCGCTTGACTTTTGTTGATGCCGCAACAGGTTTTGTCAATGAAATTTGCCATGCTACTAACGTAACAGCAGATACACTTACGATCGTTCGCGGCCAAGAAGGAACTACGGCAAAAGCATGGCTTGCAGGCGATGTTGCGGCAAATATTATGACAGCAGCCGATATGCAGCTTGTGCAAGAATATTTCAACGCTATAACGGTTAGCGTGGCTGGGGCTGCAAATATAACGCTTACTGATGCACAAGCGCAGGCGCAAACAATTATTCTAACCGGATTGCTTACCGGAAATATCCAATTGATTTTCCCGCTTCAGGCGAGAAAATACACCATCGTAAATAATTCAACTGGCGCATTTGCTGTTACCGCAATTCAGGCAAGCGGAACGGGTGTTGTTATCCCGCAAAATGGGAATTCCTATGCTATTTATTCTGATGCTGTGAATATTAATTTTGATGCTCCCGCTTCGGATCGGTATGCAGATGCCGGGGGAACGGCTGATGCGGTGACTGCGAGTTATGTTGGTGTTCCGCAAAATCTTGTGGATGGCTATCGTTTAACGGTTGGGATTGTAACGCCAAATGCCACAACAACACCGACATTTGCGCCAACTCTTAATGGCATTACGCAGACAGCAAGAACTATCGTCAAATTCGTTGCAAATACAGCAGTGGCTGTTGATGCTGGCGATCTTCAGGGCGATGTTGATTTGCTTTATGATTTGCCCAATACAAGATGGATTCTTGCGAGTGCGGGAGGCGGAATTACGCTTCCCTCTGCTGATGCACGCTATCCAATCATGCCTTATACCTACAGCAACTTGAAAGTTTCCGTGCCGGGCCTTAACAGCTATACACAAGTGGTTACTGCTGATTACGCCATCCTGCGGAATAGTTCCGGTGTCGCGCACATGGCAAGCGCGATCAACCTGACGCTGAACGCAAACGGAACAACAGGCACACCACTTGCCTGTATGTCGGCACGTGCAGCCTCAACATGGTACTTCCGCTGGCTATGGTATAACGCCACGTTGGGTCTGACCGCAACGCTGGACATCAGCAGCACGGCCCCGACAGCACCGACTGGCTATTCTGCTACTGACTACAAGATGCTGCTTCCGGGTGCTTCGCGGACTGATGCAAGCGGCAGCACTTATCTAATCCAATTGGAAACGGTCGGACGTTCTACTAGATACATTGTAACCACTGGCACAAATACTGCGGCATTACCTCAGTTGATAAACGGGGCGCAGGGTAGTGTGACTACACCGACATGGGTAGCTAGTTCGATTGCAAGTTATGTACCGTCAACCGCTGTGACTTTTAATGGAGTGTTGTGGATTGCCGGTGGAGCCACCCCGAGCGCGATGGTAGCTCCGAATAACTCGTATGGTGCTTACAACAACTACGCAAATCCTCCGCCTCTGTTTTTATTTAATTACTACTCTGCGGAATCATCTCCGTTCTCGTTTTTGCTGGAAAGCTCAAACATATATTACGCAGGAACGGTAAATTGTTTGGTCACATGTTACGGATGGGAGGATTAATCATGACCGGATTCGCAGTTAGACAAGATGGCCTAGGATGGCGTGCAGTTAATTCGCAGACCGATGTTGACGCAGCAACAGAAACATTTTCGGCAATGCAACCAGCATTCAGCGCACCAACCGCGTTGAAAGTATATCAGCAGACTTGCCGCGATGCTCGTGCCGCAACAGATGTAACATTTCGACGCATTCAGGAGGCTATTATTGCAGGACGCACAACGGCTTCTGATACAGTTACAAAATCATGGCTGGATTGGTTTTATGCGTGCACTATTGGCATGACGGCCACAAAAATAGGAGTTGATCCAATGACAACAAAACCAACATCATATCCAGCAGGAACTTAAATTATGCTCAAAAAATTACTTACTCTACTATTTTTTTGTTTTCCTGTTGCTGTTCTTGGCGCAACAGTCATTGGCTCCATTTCCACAACAACCGGATCAACACCGACAATTGTTGATGTTACCAATCATCATTTTCCAATGACCGTTTCCATGATTCCGGAAAGTGGTGTTACCGGAACTGTGGAATATTCAACAACGCCGGATGCGGCTGGATCGGCTTCTGCCGTTGCAAATTGGCATATTCTGGATAATCTCAGCGCATCAAGTGTATCGGCATCTGTAACAATGCCAAGCCCGGTTACTGCTGTGCGCTTTATTCGGAATTCTGGCGCTTCTTCAGTAATTGGTGAGATTGATTGGACTAATTAAAATGATAAAAAAACTTTTGCAAGGATTTCTTTTGCTTTCATTTGTCGCGGTTGCAGGAGGCGCGGCATACAATCCATCAAAGCCCATATCCGATAGCAATCCAGCACCTTCGGCAATTGTTGTTGGAGATAATCCGAGTTTAGATGCGGCAGGAAGATTCAGGGAGTCTGCGCCATATGGGATTTTTGAAGACAAGCGTTTATATGGTCTTGGAACAGGTATTTGGGAAGATGTTGCCAGCGGCGTAAGTTCTGTTTCTACGTTCAATTCAAACGAGGCAACGATTTCATTGACTGTTGGCACAGGTGCAAATGATTATCTTTATCGCCAAACAAGATATTTTCCATATGTTTCCGGGAAAAGCCAGCTTATAAAAATAACTTTAATTGATGGCGCGGGAGTTGCCAATACTGCAAAACGCGCTGGCTATTTCGATGATAAAAATGGAATGTATTTTCAGCAATTGGGAAATACTCTTTCGATGTGCGTGCGCACTTCAACAAGCGGATCGCCTGTTGATACATGCTATCCGCAATCGGCATGGAATCTTGATAGGCTTGACGGAAGCTGCAATGCAACAACTTCAAATTGTTCTGCAACAGCCAATCCAAGCGGATTGACAATAGATGCATCAAAAGCAGAATTATTGGTTATAGATTACCTTTGGCAAGGTGTTGGGCGTATCAGATTCGGATTTCAGATTAACGGCATAACATATTATGTTCATCAGGTATTGAACGCAAATAATATTTCCGTTCCTTTTATTGGAACGCCATCGCTTCCGGTTAGATATGAAATAAGAAATGTCGGAACCTCAGCGGGGGGAACGATGAAGCAAATTTGCGTATCCGTTGAAAGTGAGGGCGGATATACTTTGCCGGGCTATGAATTTACAGCAGCAAATGCGGCAAGTTCTGTTTCAATTACAACCCGCGCCCCGGTTTTGGCAATACGGCTTGCAAATACTTTCAAAGGGAAAGAGAATAGAAAAATAGTCCGAATATTACATTCAAGTTATCGGGCAGCAACTAATGATGCATTTTGCGAATTGGTGCATATGCATTTCCCCGTAACGGCAGTTGGGGGAACATGGTTGCCAGTAAATAATGATAGTGCTGTTGAATATAATACTGGCCTCACTTCTGTTACTTCTGCAATTTCGCATGTTATTGATGATAACTATATTTCGGCAGGAACGGGAAATACTTCATCCTCTCTTTCTTCCGCACTTGATTGGATAAATTATCACGGATTGCTTTCGCAGAATGCCGCTTCAACGGGATCACAAATGTTTGTTGTATTTTGCACTTCCATGAGCAATATTTCGCTTGTGTCGGCAGAACTAAATTGGATAGAGGCTGAATAATGACAGAAGAAAAAAAAGTTGAAAAAGAAGCCGTAAAAGAAACGATTCGCGGCCTGACAAAAGACGAAGCCAAAGAGGCTTTCAAAGAGGCAATCAGAGAATGGCTGAATGAAAAGCTTCTTGAATTCGGAACCTTTTCGGCCAAAGGAATTGCGGCAGCATTATTGGGGGGCGTTTTGAGCCTGATTATGTATATTCAATTCCATGGCAAGTAATGGATATTGCAGACGATGCCGCCATTGCTGAAGATGTTTTTCTTCGCATGGCGCTTCACAAAAGCAAAAAACAGGAAGATGTTTTTTCTGGATTTTGTCTGAATTGCGGCCATGTTTTACAGGTAGGGAAATTTTGCAATTTGGATTGTTCCCATGATTGGGATAAACGAATTGCAGCACAGAAAAGGAACGGGGAATGTTGACTCTTCAAAACTATTTCGGGCGCTGGATTAATCACCCAGACGCTACAGCAGAAAGAAAGCTGAATGCAGTCAAGCTAATTGCGCAAGTAAACCGATTTGTTGCTGAAGCGCAGCAATCCGGGATTATGTTCCATGAGAACATTAATACCGAAAGCATTGTATCTGGCAATGAATATGGCGGATTCAGGCCGCAATCATGCCCACAAGGGGCCGCGAATAGCTCCCACAAGGAAGGGGCTGGTGTTGATATATTCGATCCGGAAAACAAGCTTGATCAATGGATAGATCAATTTGAAGATGGGCAACGCGGCAATTCAGTTTTGGAAAAATTTGGTCTTTACCGGGAAGCGCCGGAATCAACTTTGCATTGGTGTCATTTGACAACAAGAGCGCCCGATTCAGGCCATCGGACATTTTTGCCATAAGGGGAAGTCATGTTCAAAGATCAAAAAGTTCAGCTTTCGATTGCGGGGTTCCTGCTTTTTTTTATTGCCGCCGCTTTGGTTGCATGGAAATTCCCTGAAATGCGTGCGCAATTCAATGGGTTCGTTTTTATGGGATTGGGCGCGATGTACACGGCTATTTGGGCATTTGTGAAACCAGATGGCGGCAATGACAAAACAGGCGTAAACTTGCCGCCGCCAGCCGAACAGGTGCGGCTTTCTCAACCCGATACAGGAGCAAGCGAAAATGATTAATCTTGATGCGGTTAAAAATCTGGAAGGTGGAATTGTTGCAAAACTGAAACCAATGGTTGTTCTGGTCGAGCAACTTTTGCCATTGGCCGAATTGGCGGCTCCGGAATTGGAAGCTATATTTCCTCAGTTTGCGGCAGTTTTTCCGATGCTGAATGGACTTGTTGCTGCTGTGAAGGCAATTGAAACGGCTGCCCCAACGCTAGAAGCCGATCTTGTTTCCGCAAAGAATATTGCTTTGAAATTGGAAGCCGATATTACGGCCATAATGGCAGCTTCAAAAGGGGTGTAACATGAATTCACGAATCAAAAAAGAAATAGCAATATGGGCCTTAATATTTGGAATCATGGCATTGTTCATGGGGATTCACGGCATTGCGTATGCCGCTTGTGATCAGTTTTACCCGATTGGCAAAAAAATTACTGTTCCAAATTCAGTTGAATTGTGCAATACATTTTATGCGGTGGAATTTGATACCAAACTGAACGGAGCAATAATTTCCGTTGAAAAATTCCAAAAGGGAAGCCATCCGGCCAGAACCAACGATTTTCATCCCGATCCAAGATTGAACAAGGCAACCGAAGCTGAGAAATCCGATTATCTGCATTCCGGATTTGATCAGGGCCATTTGACTCCGGCAGCCGATGCCATCAATGATGCGGAAATGCATGATACTTTTCTGCT
>Ga0153916_10000387_pt1 | contig 29084 bp, 27 predicted proteins | sample Opewatmetagenome_FD_109642 | JGI IMG/M metagenome (GOLD analysis project Ga0153916, IMG submission 109642) | Freshwater wetland microbial communities from Ohio, USA - Open water 3 Core 3 Depth 4 metaG | ecosystem: Environmental > Aquatic > Freshwater > Wetlands | place: USA: Ohio, Lake Erie...
CGATGCCTGGGGGTTGAACACCTCCGCCGTCGCGTGGAACGTAAGCGTGTAATCCCCGGATTCAGGAAGTGTGTGAGATTGGGGGGTCCACGGGCAGGGACGCGCGATGCAGTAGGAGAATGCGGTCGTGCCGGTGGCCGGGTTCCGCGCTTCCAGGCACCCTGTACCCACGGCTCCCGCCGTCGCGGTGATGTTCAGAAGATAGTCGAATGAGAGGACGTCACCGGCCGATCCCGAGAAGGTCTGCTTCAGAACGATGTCTCCTAGCGTCGCTGTGGCTCCTGCATCGACCCACGTCGCCAGTTCCGCATAGCGGAGCCCCTCCGGGGCGCCGCCGGTGATAATCTGTCCCGCCGCCGTGCCCGTAGTCTCAACGATCCACGGCGAAAAACCGCCGCTTTCAAACCCTCCGTTTCCTATCCCCTCGGCGCGCAGCATCCCTGGGGAAAGGAGGAGCCCCAGGGCGAGCGCGACCCGACCGACTTGACCGTTCATACGCCCCCTCAATTAGGGGCCACGCCGGAAGTACTGGACTAGCGACAGAGCGTACCCTTGAGCCGCCGCCCCTTCCACCCCAACAGCACGATTACGCCGCTCAGAAGGAGCACGATCGCGCTGGGCTCAGGGACCACGGTATCGATGTTGTTGCGGAACGTGACGTAGTTTCCCGTGCCATAGCCAACCTGATCGAAGATGATCTGCCACTGCGGGTAGTTTGCTCCGGCCACCCCGTTGATGATCGCAAAGCGTGGAATGAAGCCGGTGCTATACGGGGTGAATGCGGTCTGAGCCGAATCGTCCAGAACGAAATCCAGACCGTAGGTCGCGATATAGGTGCGGGTGGCAGCCTGATCGCTGCCGTCGATGCTAAGCGAGATCATTTGCACAGGGACGTGGAGCGGGTTGCCTCCGCGGGCGGCGTAATACTGCTGAACCTGCGGCTGTAATTCGGAAGCAGCCGTCTTGCAGGGACCGCACCAGTACGCGAAGAAGTCAAGCACCACAATCTGCCCGGCAAGATCTCGCAGGTGAACCGGCGTGGTCGTGTCGAAACGGTTCAGGACGAAGTCGGGCGCGATATCGCCGGTATGAAGCGGCTCCGGGTAGCCATAACCAGCCAACAATCCCCAAAAAGCAACGACCCACGCCGCACACCAAGCCGACTTATGTGCTCGCATTGCTGCCTCCCCTTGCCACGTGGGGCTATATCGCAACTGCCAGAGGAACCGCCGACCGCGTGACGATCTCCACCTCTGACTGGCACGTTACCCCGCTCGAATCTATCCTGCGTAAGTGAACATGTCAATCGCCCCGCGCGATGAATTCCAGATTCTCCTCGTAGCGAGCGATCCGATTGAAAATATGGAGAATATAGGAAGACTAGGCAAGAAGATTGCTGCCTCGATAGGGCAACGGCCGGGGTCAGGCTTTCCTGAACAGCCCCAAGCGGGAGATTCCCCTGACTTCTACGCCAGCGCGAACAGTTCTAAGCGGGCCTGAACGCCGGTGAACGTTCGGAAGAACACAATGTGGGGAAAACGGGCTTACGTCTGCTCTGCCTCACCGCTTGGAGGCTTCTTGGGCGGGGGTTTCAGGCCTTCGTTGAGGGGCCGACGATCACCCGGGGCCTTCAGTTCGTTCCACTTCTTCTCCAACTCGTCGAGCCGGTTGCGGACTTCTTCCTGCATCTTGCGGCTCTCCTGTTGGATTCTGCGAAACTCTTCACGGGCCTTGGCGATTCTCTCTTCCAGGTCTTGCCGCGCTTTCGTACCGCTCAATTCACCAGGCACGGCGACCGCGCCGCCCCAACCGGGGATCCAATCCAGCGTGCCCGGCCGGCCCGCTCCGATTGCGGGGCGGTCCAGCAATCGCTCCACGTGAGGCCGGACCTCGGCGGGAAGCTTCTCCAGGTGGTCGTCGGTGGTCTCCCACTTCTTGTCGCCCTGGGTGACGACGACCTTGGCGGGCTGGTTGCCCTGCTTGGTAATCGCGATGGTCATGTCGCCGGGCATCGACCCGGGGACCGGCGCGCCCGGCGGCAGCAGCACGCCGGGTCGCAGGACGCGGAACCGCAGGGCCTTTCCCGGCCCGCCCGGTTGGGCCTTTTCGAACCACTCCTTGAGGTGTTCCCACGGGTCCGCGCCCCCCGGCAAGAGGTCCGCCGCCCAATCGCGAGGTTTGGGTCGGGCCTCCGGGGGCCGCTTGGCCGGGGTGACTTCGATCTTCCTCGGCTGGCCTTCGCGGAGGATCTCCAAGATCATCTTCTGCCCCTTGGTGACATCGAGGGCCTCCATCAGGTCGTCGATCTTGCCCAGCGATCGGCCGCCTGCCTTCAACAGCACATCGAACCGCTGAAGCTTGGCCGCGGCCGCCGGGCTATGCGGGGCGACTTCCACGACCAGCAAGCCTTGGTTAGCGGGGAGTCTCAAGTGGGCCCGCAACGGCTCGGGAAGCGGGCTCTGGGAAACAACCCCCAGCCAGTACTCCGAAAGGCGGCCCGCCCGAAACGTGGCGATGCCCCACGGGTCCATCGGGACGTCGTGCCAGACGGCGGACGGGTTTTCCTGAGCCCCCCCACCCTCCAGAGGCACGGGTTTGGCCGGCTTCTTCTCCTCGGCGGTGTCCCCGGCTCGCGCCGCAACGGCCAGCGTCAGCACCGCGCTTGCCATGCCGAGCCCCATCGCCCGGCTCACGCTGGAAAGGACGTGCATGGGAATCTCCTCTGCGGAAAAGTCCTATCGGTAGGAGGGATTACCGACGTAGTGCAGCTCGACTTGATCGACCGGAACGACCAGTTGGCGTCCGTCGTCGGTGGGGACCGGGACCAGTTGGCGGCGGAAATTCCGCACCTGGTAGCCAAACTGCTCCAGTGCCGCCCGCACCTCCGCCGGCATGGTCTCCGTGTCCGGCCCGAACCAGGACTCATCGATCCGGTCGGCCTCGACCGCCGGCAGCCGGATGGTCCGCCTCGCTCCTTGCTGCTCGCCGGGGAGGGTCAGCGTGACCATCTGCCAGGGCGAGGAAAGACCCTCCGGCGACGGCGATGAGGGAGCGTCCCTGTTGGCCGCTTTGGGCCCGCTCGCCCCGCCGGGCTCCGGCAACGCCGAGGCCCCTGGGACGCCGGCCACGGTTCCGGCGAGTTGGTCGCCGGCCGGGGCGCCGGAACCCTGCCAAGGACTCCGCAGCGACGTTGCCACGACGAATGCCAGGAGGAAGCTGGCGGCCATCGCCAGCGCCGCGCCGCCAAGTCGCCACACGCGGCCAGTCCAAGCCTGACGCCGGGAAGCGGGCACCGGCGGGTCCCCGGCAGCGCTCGCCGCGGACGCTGAAGCCGGCGCCTCCGCATGGGACGACGTCCGCGCCACCGCGCGGAGCTGCTCCTTCCAGCACTGCGTTTCGAGAAACGCCAGGGCACAGGCCCGCCAGCCCCCAGGGGTGCCGTCGAGGCCGGCCAGCAGCCGGCGCCGCTCGGCCTCCGGCAGCTCGCCGTCGACGAGGAGATCCAGCGTTTTCGGGTCGATGGTGGGCAAGGGATCTTCGTGAGGATTCATGATTCGGCTTCGACCACTTCCAGGGCGGTCAACTGGTCGCGGAGTCGCTGGCGGGCACGGTGGAGCCGGGCCTGAACCGCGACCTGGCTGATGCCCAGGTGCTCCGCCAACTCCCGGTAGCTCCAATCCTCGCTGTACTTGAGCAACAGGATTTCAGCATCGCGTTTGGGCAGCCGATCCAACGCCGTGCGGACCAGCGTGCGGCGCTCTTCGGCCAACAGCCATCCCAGCGGATCGGGCTCGCGGTTGTCCTCCTCGCTCGGGCGGGTCCGCCGGGCATAGTTGTCCGTCAGCTTTCGCCGCCGTCCTTGTTTCCGCCGGTACAACAGCGACTGGGTCACCGCCAACCGATACAGCCACGGCGCGATCTTGTCCGGGTCCTCCAACGGCGCGCTTTGCCGGACCGCCGACAGCGACACCTCCTGCATCACGTCCTCCACCGCCTGGGCCTCGCCCACCCGGGCCAGTACGACCGTCCTCAGCCACCGGTCATGCCTCGCCAGGGCCGCCTGCCAGTCGATGTTCAGCGGTTCGGCCGCGCGGTTACCCCGCACCGACCGGGAAGGCTGCGTCATGTCCATACAAGTAGTTTCCGCCGGCCGAGGAATCTTGCACGCGAGTCCCCCGGGAACTTGGCCGCAGATCGCGTTTCCGGCGCAACCCGTGGGCCCTCGTTAGCCCTCGTTACGACGCTCCGCGTCGTAACGCACTCTCGGACGCTCCGCCCTCGTTACGACGCTCTGCGTCGTAACGCACTCTCGGACGCTCCGCGTCCGTGGTTGTCGTAAGTCAAAGCAGCACCGCCCATTCCGCTCCAGGGACGCGGAGCGTCCCCTCACCTCGTTCCCACGCGGGAGCGTGGGAACGAGGACCCTGACGGGGCGTGGGAACGGGGGCTCGGTTCATCCCCTGGGCAAACCCCTGTACAATCGGGCCACCTGGCAAATGCGAACCGAAAGGTCCCCCGGTCCATAACATCAGCAATTCTATGAGCGATTCTACGTCCGAGCCACTCGGCTGGATCGACGAGGAGTTGAAGGGCCTCCAGCGGAAGGGACTCCTCCGCGGGCTTGCCACGCGGCTGGGTCCGCAGACCACCCGGGTCGCGGTCGAAGGCCGGGAGCTAGTCCACTTCGGCTCGAACGACTACCTGGGCCTGGCGGCAGACCCCCGAATTGGGGGCACCGTGGCCGAGGCTGTTCGCCAGTTCGGATGGGGGAGCGGGGCCAGCCCCCTGATCCTCGGCCATAGCCGATTGCACCAATCGCTCGAACAAGACCTGGCGGAGTTTGAAGGGACCGAGGCCGCGCTGGTCTTTTCCGCCGGATTCGCCGCCAACGTGGGGGCGATCGCCGCCCTGGTCGGCCCCGGGGACGTGGTCTTTACGGATCGGAAGAACCATGCCAGCTTGCTGGACGGGTGCCGGCTGTCGCGGGCGGACGTGCGGGTCTATCCCCACGGCGACTGGCGCGAGGTGGAGCGGCTGCTGGCCCGGCCCGATCGGCGGCCGTACCGCCGGACGCTCATCGTGACCGACGGCCTGTTCAGCATGGACGGCGACCTGGCGCCGCTCGGGGAACTGGCCGACCTGGCCCAGCGCCACGAGGCGATGCTCCTGGTCGACGAGGCCCACGCCACGGGCGTCTTCGGCCGCCAGGGACGCGGCGTCGTCGAGCATCTGGGCGTCGAGGGACAGGTCCCGGTCCGCGTGGGAACGCTGAGCAAGGCCCTGGGCTCGATCGGCGGGTTCGTGGCCGGGAGCCGATCGCTGGTCGAGTGGCTGGTCAATAAGGCCCGGCCGTACGTGTTCTCGACGGCACTCCCCGCTGCCGCCTGTGCGGCCGCCCGCGCGGCCCTGGCGGTGGTCCGCGACGAGCCGCACCGCCGCGTGGGCCTGCTGGAGCGGGCCGCCGCGCTGCGAAGCCGGCTGGCCGAGCAGGGTTGGGACGTGGGCCGGTCCGCCAGCCAGATCATCCCGCTGGTCGTCGGCGATCCCCGGCGGGCCGTGCACCTGGCCGCCGCCCTCCGCCAGCACGGCCTGTTCGTCCCCGCGATCCGCCCCCCGACGGTACCCGAGGGCGAGTCCTGCCTCCGCATCAGCCTCACCTGCGGCCATAGCGAGGAGATGATCGAGCAGTTGCTGGAGGCGCTCGGCGAGCTAAGGATAAAGGATGAAGGATGAACGGCGCGCGGCGCGTTGCCGGGTTTTGCCCAGAAGACCATTGCCGGCTAGCCCGCATTTCTCACCACCCCGGCACATTCCGGGACAGTGTGCCACTGCTTCGCAGAAGCAGTCCCCGTCCCAAACCCTTATCACTGCTTGCCTTGCGGCAAGCAGTGGCACACGGTGGTGAGAAATGCGGGCTAGGCATGGACCGGCAAGAAGAATGCACCATTAAGGGGGGGTCGCGGACGTGTCCCCCGTTGAAAAACTCGGCCCGCTGCGGTCTACTGGTGGTTTCCGTTATCGCGTACTGCACAGCAGTCACCGCTCTATGTTTCGCCCCGTCGAGAGTTCCGTCTCCCTTCCCCGGTTGGAAGAGGAAGTCGGCCGGTTCTGGAAGGAACGGCGAATCTATGAGAAGTCGCTTTCCGCGCGGGCCGGCGGCCCGGCGTTCGTTTTCTACGAGGGCCCGCCCACGGCCAACGGGCTGCCGCACCCCGGCCACTGCCTGACCCGGGCGATCAAGGACCTTTTCCCCCGCTATCGAACCATGCGCGGCTACCGCTGCGAGCGGAAGGGCGGCTGGGATACCCACGGGCTGCCGGTCGAGGTCGAGGTCTGCAAGCAGCTCGGCATCCACGCCAAGGACGAGATCGAGGCCTACGGCGTCGAGCCGTTCATCCACAAATGCGTGGAAAGCGTCTTCCGGTACACCAGGGAGTGGGAGCACCTGACCGAGCGGCTGGGCTTTTGGATCCGCCTGGACGACGCCTACGTCACCTACCACCAAAGCTACGTCGAGAGCGTCTGGTGGGCCCTGAAGAACCTCTTCGACCGGGGCCTCTTGTACCAGGGGCACAAGATCGTCTGGTGGTGGCCGCAGGGGGGGACCGCGCTGGCTTCCGGCGAGGTGGGTCAAGGCTATCGCCAGGTGGCCGACCCGAGCGTCTACGTCCGATTCCCGCTGGTTGACGAGCCGGATACGGACCTCTTGGTCTGGACGACCACACCCTGGACGTTGCCGAGCAACCAGTTTGCCGCGGTGAGGCCGGAGCTGGACTACGTCTGCGTCTCGGTCGAAGGCGAGCCGCGGAAGCTGATCGTCGCGGCTGCGCTGGCCGAGACGATCGCGGCTAAGGCGGGCAAGAAGTTCGCCGTCGAGTCGACCGTGAAAGGCGAAGCGCTCCTCGGGCGGCGCTACGCACCGCCATTCGACTACTACTGGAAGAGCCAGGGGCAGAAGCGGGGGCGGTTGAAGGACGGCGGACGGGAGCACGTCGCCTGGCGGCTCGTGCCGGCCGATTTCGTCACCATCGACACCGGCACGGGGATCGTTCACCAGGCCCCCGCGTTCGGCGAGGTCGACTATGACCTGCTCCTGGCCGAGCAGGCCCGGTTCGTCGAAGGCCAGGGGCCGCCGCTGATCTGCTCGGTCGCTCCCGACGGCCGTTTCACGGCCGAGGCCCCCGACTACCAGGGCCGCTACGTCAAGGACGCCGACCGCGACATCCTCCGCGACCTCAGAGCCCGCGGACTGCTCTATCACCAGGAGCAGTATCTCCACGACTACCCGTTCTGCTGGCGGGCCGAGGACGATCCGCTCATCCAGTATCCCCGCAAGAGTTGGTTCATTCGCACCACGCGGTTCAAAGAGGAGTTGTTGGCCAACAACCGCCGGATCCATTGGCTCCCGGAGCACATCCGCGACGGGCGTTTTGGGAATTTCCTGGAGACGAACGTCGATTGGGCGTTGTCGCGCGAGCGGTACTGGGGCACGCCGCTGCCGATCTGGGTCTGCGACCAGACGGGCTATGCCGAGGCGGTGGCCAGCTACGAAGAGCTGCTGGCCAAGCCGGGCGTCCGGGGGACCGAGGCATGGGAGGAGGCCAAGCGGGCCCATCCCGAGCTGTCCGAGCACCTGAAGGTCCACAAGCCGTACATCGACGCGGTCACCTACGATTCGCCCAAAGCCCCCGGCGGCCGCATGCGGCGGGTGAGCGAGGTGATCGACTGCTGGTTCGACTCCGGGGCCATGCCCTTCGCCCAGTGGGGCTATCCGCACCAGGAGGGCTCGGTCGAGAAGGTGGCCGACCAGTTTCCCGCCGACTTCATCAGCGAGGCGCTCGATCAGACGCGGGGCTGGTTTTACAGCCTCGTGGCGATCAGCACGCTGTTGTTCGGCAAAGACCCGGGCGAGCCCGGGCGGGAGGGCTCGCGGAGCTTCGGCGAGTCGGCGACCCCGACGGTCGCCTATCCGCACCCGTTTCGCAACTGCGTCGTGCTCGGGCTGATCCTCGGCGAGGACGGCGCCAAGATGTCCAAGAGCAAGCGGAACTACCGCGAGCCGCAGGAGATCTTCGACCGCTACGGGGCCGACGCGATGCGGTGGTACTTCCTGGCCAACCAGCCCCCGTGGACGGCGATCCGCTACCACGAGGCGGCGATCAAGGAGAGCATTCCCGAGTTCCTCCTGCGGCTGTGGAACGTCTACAGCTTCTTCGTGATCTACGCCAACATCGACCGCTTCGACCCGGCCGCGGCGATCCGGGGCGACGCGGGCCAGTTGTCGCCTTCGGTCCTGGCCAAGGCCAAGGGCTATCGAGCGCCGGCGGAGCGGAGCGAGCTGGATCGCTGGATCCTGAGCGAGCTGAACCGCACCGCGGTGGAGGTCGTCCGGGCGATGGACGCCTACGACAACTTCGCCGCCTGCGGCCGGCTCAGCCAGTTCGTCGACGCCCTGTCGAACTGGTACGTCCGCCGCAGCCGGGACCGCTTCTGGGCGGCCGGGCCGTCGGCCGACAAGAGCGACGCCTACTGGACCCTCTACGAGTGCCTGCTGAGTGCGGCGAAGCTCGTGGCCCCGTTCGTGCCCTTCCTGGCCGAGTCGCTGTGGCAGAACCTCGCCGTGGCGGCCCTGGGCGACGAGAAGATCGGGAAGCTCCGCGTGGCCGAGAGCGTCCACCTGTGTGATTACCCTGAAGGGGACGCGGCCGCGGTCGACGAGACCCTCTCCCGCCGGATGGCCTTGGTCCGGGAGATCGTCTCGTTGGGCCGCAGTGCGCGGATGGGGGCGAAGCTCAAGGTCCGCCAGCCGATCGCCCGCGTCGAAGTCGTGCTGGCCGATCCGGCCCACAAGGCCTGGCTGGAGGCCCACGCCGCCTTGATCGGGGAGGAGCTCAACGTCAAGGGTGTGGAATTCATCGACCGGGCGGAGCAGTACATCACCTACACGGTGCTGCCCGATCTGAAGCGGCTGGGCCCGAGGCTCGGGCGGCGGCTGCCGGAACTGCGGAAACTGCTGGCCGAAACCGACCCCGGCCAGCTTTTGGCGGCCCTGGAGGCCGAGGGCCAGGTGGCCTGCACGCTGGCCGGCGAGCCGGTCGTGCTCACCGCCGAGGACCTCCAGGTCCGACTGGCGGCCAAGGAAGGCTGGGCCGCCGCCCAGGGACGCTCCTCGGTCGTAGTGATCTCCACCGCGCTCACGCCGGAGCTCGTGGCCGAAGGGCTCGCCCGGGAGGTCGTCCATGCCATCCAGAACGCCCGCAAGGAGATGGACCTCCAATACACCGACCGGATCCGCGTCATCGCCGTGACGCCTTCGGAGGAGCTGCACTCCGCGATCCAATCGTTCGAGGACTACGTCAGGCTGGAGACACTGACCGTCGACCTGGAGGCGCTCCTGCCTGAGGACGAGGGGGAGGGACTCACGTCGGCCCTCGGGGCCCTTGCTTCGCACGAGTGTTCCTTCGAGGTCAAGATCGCCGGCCATCCGCTGACCCTGTACCTCGAGGTCGCGGATCCCAGTCCAGAGTAGTCTCTGTTGCAGAAGCATCTGTAGGGTGGGTCGAGCGCAGCGAGCCCCACCGAGAAGTGACCAGATTGCCGATGGTGGGGCTCGCTGCGCTCGACCCACCCTACAACTGGTCGCCTTTCCGCAACGGAAACGCAATAGGCAAGAGACGAGGAAGATGAAGGTCTTCGAGCCCAAGGGTGACCGGCCGATGCGGGTCGCGGTGCTGATTTCCGGGACCGGCCGGACGCTGCGGAACATGCTGCGGAGAATCGAGGCGGGCCAGTTGAGCGCCGAGGTCTGCCTGGTGATCTCCAGCACGCCCAATGCCCGCGGCCTCCAGTACGCCGAGAAGTCCTCGATCCCGCTGGAGGTGATCGAGCGCAAGGACTTCGCCGCCCGGGAAGCGTTCAGCCGGGCGATCTTCGACCGGGTCCGCTCGGCCGCCGCGGACCTGGTCGCCCTGGGCGGCTTCATCCAGCGATTGACCGTGCCGCCCGATTTTGTCAATCGGGTCGTGGCCATTCACCCCTCGCTGGTCCCCGCCTTCTGCGGCAAGGGTTTTTACGGCCGTCACGTCCACGAGGCGGCGCTCGAATACGGCGCGAAGATCACCGGGTGCACCGTACACCTGGTGGACAACGAGTACGATCACGGCCCGGTCGTTCTCCAGTCGCCCGTGCCGGTGCTGGAGGGGGACACGCTCGACACGCTCGAGGCCCGCGTCTTCGCCGCCGAATGCGCGGCCTATCCCGCGGCGCTGCAACTGATTGCCGAGGGGCGTGTGCGGGTGGAGGGCCGCCGCGTGCGGATTGCCCCCGCCCGGCCGACCCCGTGCCTGCCCTGAACTGGCTACTTGCCCGCCGTTTCCGGCTCCGCGCCGCCGAGCAAGGCCGGCGCGAGCGACTTGTACCACCGCCCCTCGATCCGCTGGAAGTGGATCGGCAGCCTGATCGACCGGCCCCAGAACGAGAACGACTGCTGGCCCGTGGCCGTGTCTCCCCGGATCACGACGTCCGTCAATTGGCCGTCGGCCAACAGCTTGGCGGGGACGATCTTGGCCAACCCGGCTTTGCCCTCCCATTTGGCTCCCACCGCTTCGAGCCGGTTTCGCAGCTCGGCATAGAACTCGGGCTTGTCGCGGATCGCGGCCGCCAGCCGCTGCGACCGCTCGTCCGTCTTGCGGATCGCCTCCTTCAAGCCCTGCGGGTTGAGCAAGGTCTTGGGATCGAGCAACTTCTTGGGCTCAAGCCAGGCGGTCGGGTCCAGCAGGCGCGTGGGATCCAGCAACTCCATCGGAATCGCTGCCGGGCCTTGCTTGAGCTCGCCCTCGACGTCTACCCCATGCCGGGCCAGCAAACCCCGGGTTTCCGGATCAACGCGTGCCACCTCGACCGCCCCCAACGCCCACCAGCCGACCATCCGGTCCCGCGACTGGGGAGCCAGCACGCCCAGGGCGGCCTTCCAGTCCTTCCGCGCCACGGCCTCCTTTTCCGCCTGGAATGCCTCTTCCGGAGAGGCATATCCCGGAAGAGATCCTTCGGGTTCATCCGGGGGCTTAGCCGCCCCGCGACCCCACGTGCGGAAGGCGACCACTGCCACAACCACCAAGGCGGCGATTGCGGCCAACGCCAGTGCGGCTCGGAAGATGGTGGGACTGCCGGCCTTTCGGGCCTGCTCAACACTTGGAGTGCTGCCCGCCGGGGTCGGCGTTTCGGAAGCCGCCGGGCCCGAGGGAATCGAGAGAACGCTGCCGCACCGGCAGTCGATTTGTTGTCCCGCAAGCTGGTTGCGGAACTCATACGCGTGGCCGCACTGCGGACATTGAACGTGGATAGCCATCGAGGGTCTCGCCGCCGGTCTTCCCCGAGCATAATCTGGGAGGCGGCCCGCGTCACGCCCAAGGAGCTGCTTCAGAGGGAGCCGAGAAGCGGATTGACCGCTTCCTGGACCCCACGAATGGCGGGGCAGACGCCCGGCGGGGCTGTTGCCAGACGGTTTCGTGCGGAAGTGATCGGGGCTGCTTCCGGTATGCCAAGTTGTAGTGAAAATATCCCAAATCCTTGGTGAAAACTGATTGCTTTCTGTCAGGACTTGAAAGATACTTGTAGAGGAGGTCCGGCACCCACTTATTGAGATGAACTGCCATGATGGCCCAAGGGCGTCGCAATCAACTCCTGGAATTGGTGCGGATTCGCGGATTCGCCTCGTATCCCGAGCTGGCCGAGGCGTTGGAGGTCTCCGAGTCGACGGTCCGCCGGGACGTCGAGTCCTTGGAGAAGGAAGGCTCGGCGAGCCGTATTCATGGGGGGGTCCTGTACGCGGGGACTTCTCCCAAACTGCCGCACTTCGACGCCCAGCAGTCTGCGCGGTGGGAGCAGAAGCGAGTGATTGCCCAGCGGACCGTCGGGTTGATCGAGGACGGCGACACGGTCCTTCTGGACGGGGGCAGCACGACCTACGAGGTGGCCCGTCTCTTGGTAGGGCGGCCGATCCACGTCGTTACCAGCTCCCTCCCCGTGGCCAACTTGTTCGCCGCCGACATGGCTAGCGACCTGGTGATGATCGGAGGCAACATCTGCCCGCGGACCGGGGTGGTCCAAGGCCCGCTGGCCGACCAGATGATCGGGACTCTCCGGGTCCAGAAAACGATCTTCAGCGTGGCGGGAATCAACGACGAGGGGTTCTTCAACAACAACTTGCTGCTGGTGGAAACCGAGCGTGCGATGATGCGGGCGGCGGACCAAGTGATTGTCGTCGCCGATAGCTCGAAGTTCGGTCGCCGCAGCTTGACTCACCTGTGCCCATTGGGGGCCGTATCCTGCCTTGTGGTGGACTCAGGAATAACCCAAGAGTGGGTAGAACGGCTCTCGGCCGCTGGGGTGAAGTTGCTGGTCGCGGGCGGACCCGGCGGCGGGTGACTGTAACCTATGATTGAGGGATCAGGCTTCCATGTCGTCTAAAAAACAGACTACAGAACGCCCGTGAAGCTGGCAGTGAAAAATGCAAAATGCAAAGTGAAAAGTGTAACGCCATTTTGCACTTTGCATTTTACACTATGCAATTTACTGAAACATTCTATGCTCGTCATTTATCCCAGTGGCCCCGTCTTTATCTAGTGTTGTTCTACTATATTACAGCCTACATGGACGGTAGGATCGGCCCATGAGCATAGCCCCCCCTATTGACCGAAGGCTCGTCGAACGGGTCGTCCGCCAGATCGTCCTTCAGCAGTTGGGCGGTCCGCCGGACAAGCCCCCGTTGGTAGTCAGCGTCTCGGCCCGGCACGTCCACCTGACCGACGAGCACGTCGAGACCCTGTTCGGTGCCGGCCACAGGCTCACGCCGATGAAGGACCTTTATCAGGAGGGGTTCTACGCGGCGGAGGAGACGGTGATGGTGGTCGGGCCGGGGAGGCGGCGGATGCTGCCGACGGTGCGGATCCTGGGGCCCACGCGGCCCCGCAGCCAGGTCGAGCTGGCCATTACCGACGGCATTTCGCTGGGGATCGACCTGCCGGTCCGCCAGAGCGGCAAGATCGACGGGACGCCGGGATGCGTGCTGGTCGGTCCGGCGGGGGTGGTGGAGCTGAAGGAGGGTGCGATTCGCGCCGAGCGGCACGTCCACATGAACTTCCGCGACGCCGCGTACTACGGCGTCAAGAGCGGCGACCGGATGAACCTGCGGGTCGATTCCTCCTGCCCGACCACGTTTGAAGGACTCCTGGTGCGGGCCGAGGAGACAATCAAGCTCGAGGTCCACCTCGACACCGACGAGGGGAACGCGGCGGACATCGATCATGCAACCAAGGTGGAGCTTTACAAACCGTAGTCTCACGAAGCGGGAGTAACCAACCATGGCAAAAGCGATGGAAGCGTTGGGGATGATCGAGACCAAGGGTTTCGTGACCCTGGTCGAGGCCACCGACGCGATGCTCAAGGCGGCCAACGTCCAGTTCCTTGGCTGGGACAAGGTGGGCAGCGGCCTGGTCAGCGTGTTTGTGACCGGGGACGTGGCGGCGGTCAAGGCGGCCACCGACGCCGGGGCGGCCGCGGGGGGGCGGATCGGCGAGGTGGTCAGCGTGCAGGTCATCCCCCGGCCCCACGAAGACCTCGACGCCGTGCTGCCTCCTTCCCCGCCATCGAAGTAGACGGACGAGCCGTGCCGGGTAGCGCCATGACTGCGAAGACCGCAAGCGGCACGACGCGCAGGACGCACCCGCGCCCGCGGCCTACCCCACGGACCCAACAAGCGATTCCTCTGACAGAACGAAGAAGGGAAATACCTGCAATGAACGACGCCATCGGACTCCTAGAAACCAAAGGTCTGGTCGCGCTGGTCCAGGCCACCGACGCCATGGCCAAGGCGGCCAACGTCCAGATTATGAAGCGCGTGCAGATCGGCGGCGGGCTAGTGACCACGATCGTCCGCGGGGACGTGGGGAGCGTGCGGGCCGCCGTCGAGGCGGGGGCCAACGCCGCCTCCCAGGCCGGCGAGCTCGTGGCCAGCCACATCATCCCTCGCCCCGCCGACGGCGTGATCGCCGCCTACCTGTCGTAACGAAGCGATGAAGATCCTCGTAGCAAACCTCGGATCGACGAGCTTCAAGTACCAGCTTCTGGACATGGACGGCGAGCGCCCGCTGGCCCGCGGCGGCATCGAGCGGATCGGCTCCCCGGAAAGCCGGTGCACGCTCCAGATCGGCGGCCGGCGGCTGGAGAAGGTGCTCTCGGTGCCCGACCATGCCGAGGCCGTCCGCCAGTGCCTGGCACAACTGACCGATCCCGAGCACGGCTGTCTCAAGGACGCCGCCGAGGTCTCGGCCATCGGGTTCAAGGCGGTCGTCGGCGGACGGGTGGACGGCGTGCAGCGGGTGACGGCGGAGGTGCTGGAAGCAATGCAGGAGGCCGCCGACGTGGCCCCGGCGCACAACCCGGCGTACATCACGGCCATGCGGATGCTCGCCGAAAAAATGCCCCAGATCCCCCTGGTCGCCGCCTTCGAGACCGATTTCCACCGCACGATCCCCGACGGCAACCGCTACTACGCAGTCCCCTACGAGTGGGCCGAAAAGGGCCTGGTCCGCCGCTGGGGCTACCACGGCGCCAGCCACCGCTACGTCGCCACCCGGACCGCCGAGCTGTTGGGCCGGAGCGACCTGCGGGTCATCTCCTGCCACCTGGGCGGGTCGAGCTCCGTCTGCGCAATCCGAAACGGCCAGAGCGTGGCCAACAGCTTCGGCTTCAGCGCCCAGACCGGCCTGCCGCACAACAACCGCGTCGGCGAGTTCGATCCTTTCGCCCTCCCCGTGGTGATGAAGCTCACCGGCAAGTCGCTCCCGGAAGTGCTCGCGGTGCTGTCGTCCAAGAGCGGGCTTTTGGGCCTCAGCGGCACGAGCGGCGACGTGCGGGACCTGGTCGAAGCCGCCGGCAAGGGCAATCCCCGGGCGAAGCTCGCCCTGGAGGTCTTCGCCTCGGCCGTGCGGCACTACCTCGGGGCGTACCTGGTCGAGCTGGGCGGGGCCGAGGCGATCGTCTTCACCGGCGGCATCGGCGAGAACCAGGCCGGCTTCCGGGCCACGGTCCTTCGCGGCCTGGAGGAGTTGGGGATCGTGCTCGATCGGGCGGTCAACGACGCGACCCGGACCGAGCGCCCGATCCACGCCGCCACGAGCCGGGTGCAGATCTGGGTCATGCCGACCAACGAGGAGCTGATCGTCGCCCGGCTGGCCAAGAAACTCCTGGAGGGCTCCTGATGTTCGTCGCCAAGGTGACCGGGTCGTTGGTTTCCACGCAGAAGACGGCGGCGATGGTCGGCCACAAGCTGCTGGTGGTCGAGCCCTACCGGCTCGACGAGGCGCGGCGCGGGCTGAAGTCGGCCGGCCGGACCTTTGTCGCCGTCGACACGGTCGGGGCCGGCGAGGGCGAGTTCGTGCTGGTGACCCAGGGGTCCAGCGCCCGGCTGACCCCGGAAACGAAGAACCTCCCCGTGGACACGGTGATCATCGGGATCGTCGATTCGATCCACGTGGGCCAGGTGTGCGTGTATGTGAAGCAGGAGGGAAAGAGAGGGATTAGGGATTAGGGATTGGGGATTAGGGGCGAGCGAGAGGAGGACGCGTCGAGCGTCGCCTGATTATGGCAAGCGTAGAGCGTGTATCGGAGCACGCGGCTCCCACTGACCCCGTACCCCAACCTCCAACCCAAGCTTCCTAATCCCTAATCCCCAATCCCTAATCCCTAGGGCTGACAGCCATGCAAGTCAACGAGACGCTCGTGCGTAACGTGGTCCAGGAAGTGCTCAAGCGGCTGGGGGGCGACGGCGCGGCCACGGCGGCCGCGGCGCCGAGGGCGGAAGGACGCTACGGGCTGTTCAGCGACCCCGACGAGGCGGTGGCCGCCGCCCGCGACGCCTTCGAGCAGCTCTCCCGGCGGACGCTCGAGGATCGCCGGCGGCTCATCAACCACGTCCGCCGCATCTGCCTCGACCAGTCGGTGGAGTTGGGCACGATGGAGATGCAGGAGACGAAGATCGGCCGGCTGGACCACAAGATCGAAAAGCTCAAGACCGTGGCCCTGGGCATTCCCGGCGTGGAATTCCTCCGCAGCGAGGTGTTCAGCGGGGACCACGGGCTGGCGGTGATCGAGCACGCCCCGTTCGGCGTTATCGGCGCAATCACCCCGGTTACCCACTCGCTCCCCACCGCCGCCTGCAACGCGATCAACATGATCGCCTCGGGCAATACGGTGGTTTTCAACCCGCACCCCAGCGGCAAGCGCGTCGCGGCCGAGGGGATCCGCCGGTTCAACGAGGCGATCTGCGGCGACGTCGGCCTGGACAACCTGATGACGATCGTCGTCGAGCCGACCCTCGAAACCGCCGACCGCATCTTCAAGCACCGCGACATCGCCCTGTTGTGCGTCACCGGCGGCGCCGGCGTCGCCCGCGCGGCGATGCAGCAGGCGAAGCGGGCCATCGTCGCCGGGCCCGGCAACCCCCCCGTGGTCGTCGACGAAACCGCCGATCTGGACCGCGCCGCCCGATCGATCATCCGCGGCGGCGCCTACGACAACAATCTGCTGTGCATCGGCGAGAAGCAGGTCTTCGTCGTCGGCCAGGTGTTCGAGGCGATGCTGGCCGCCATGGAGCGGGCCGGGGCCGTGCGCCTCAATGCCCGCGAGGTCGATGCCCTCACCAAGCTGGCCATCGCCTCGGTCGGCGAAGGGGAGCACAAGCACGACGTGCCCCACCGCGACTTCCTCGGCAAGGACCCCGCGGTCCTGGCCCGCGGCATCGGCAAGACCATCCCCCAGGGCGTCGAGATGCTCTTCGGCGAGACCGACGACTCGAACCCCTTCGTCCCGGTCGAGCAGATGATGCCCTTCCTGCCGTTCGTCCGCTGCCGCGACGTCGACGAGGCGATCGAGAAGGCCCGGATCAGCGAGCACGGCTTCCGCCACACGGCCGTCATCCACTCGACCAACGTCAACAACATGACCAAGATGGGCAAGATCCTCGATACGACGCTGTTCATCAAGAACGGGCCGAGCATCGCCGGACTGGGCAGCGGCGGCGAGGGCTACGGCTCGTTCTCCATCGCCGGGCCGACCGGCGAAGGGATCACCACGCCGCTCACCTTCACCCGCGAGCGCCGCTGCTCGATGATCGACAACCTGCGGATACTTGGGAAATAGGGATTAGGGATTAGGGATTAGGGATTGGGGGCAGCCGCGTAGCGGCGGGGCTTGCCCCGGCCGATTCCTGAAAGGCGATAGCTGAAAGCTCGAATGCTATGCTCTCCGGCCGCGTGATCGGAACCGCCACGTCGACCGTCAAGCATCCGTCGATGGGGGGTTGGAAGCTGCTGTTGGTGCAGCCCTACGGCCCCGACGGATGCTCGCCCGACGGCGATCCCGTGCTCGTAGTCGACGCCCTCGGGGCCGGAATCGGACAAGCGGTGATTATCTCCAGCGACGGGAAAGGGACCCGCCAGCTCCTGGGAAGCGAGAACACCCCCGTGCGCTGGTCGGTGATTGGGATTAAGGACTGATGGCCGAACCCGCCAGCCAACTCGAACGGATCGTCCTGGAGGTGCTCGCCGACATGGGGTTGGCGCCGCGGCCGGTCCCGGCGGGTGCGACGGGTCCGGCCGAGGGCGACCTGATCGTGGAGCGCCGCGTAGTCACCCTGGCGGATCTGCCCGAGCGACTCGATGGCGTTCGCCGGGTGGTCGTGCCGCCGGGCGCCGTGGTCACGCCGTCGGTCCGCGACGCGCTCCATCGCCGTCATTTGCCCCTGATCTTCGGCACGCCGACAACCCAAGCGTCGGCAGGCAGCCCGAGGGTGATCCTGATGACGCTGGGCGCGAAGCACGATCCCGCCCCGCTCGTCAAGGACCTGGCCGGCGAGGGATTCGCCGTCGAGCCGCGGCGCGTGGATTGCCTGATCGCCGCGACCGACCAGTTGGCCGGCGAGCTCCGCCCGGGCGGGACGCTCGGCGTGTTGCTGACCGGCCACGCCGCCGCGGCGTTGTGCCTGGCGAACCGGCTGGCGGGCGTCCGCGCGGTGCGGGCCGCCACGGTCGAGGGCGTTTCCGCCGACGCGGAGGCCGTGGGGGCCAATCTCCTGGTGGTCGACCCGGCGGCCCAAGGGTCCTTCCCCACCAGGCAGATGGTCCTGCGATTCCTCCGCACCGGCCCGTGGGAGTGTCCCCAAGTATTCCGACAACGATTGGCATGAATTCGTGAATGCTAAGCCGCAAGCGGCTCAGCAACGAGAACTGAATTATCCAGAAGCGGAGCCCGACCATGCGGATCGGCGAAGTCATCGGCACGGTCACCCTGAACCGCCAGCACCCCAGCCTGCACGGGGGGCGGTTCAAGATCGCGGTGCCGCTGTCGCTGGACGATCTGGCCGGCGGGGGCGGCCCCCCGGCCGAGGAACTCGTCGTCTACGACGAGATCGGCGCCGGGATCGGCCATCGGATCGCCATCACCGAGGGCCGCGAAGCGGCCCAGCCCTTTTACCCCGAGGTCAAGCCGCTGGACGCCTACTGCTCGGCGATCCTCGACCAAGTGACGCTCCAGCTCTCCGAAGACGAAAGCCAACGATAAGAAAACGCCTCCCTTGCGAGATGAACCCCATGCTCAACGTCCACAAAGTCAAGCAGGAAATCTGTGAGATCGGCCGGCGGATCTACCAAAAAGGGTTCGCCGCCGCCAACGACGGGAACATCAGCTACCGGGTGAGCGACAAAGAGGTCGTCTGCACGCCGACGCTGGTCTGCAAGGGGTTCCTCAAGCCGGACGACCTGTGCGTCGTCGACATGGAAGGGAACCAGCTTTCCGGCCACCGCAAGCGGACGAGCGAGATCAAGCTCCACCTGCAGATCATGAAGGAGCGGCCGGAGATCAAGTCGGTGGTCCACTGCCACCCGCCGCACGCCACGGCCTTCGGCATCGCCCGGGAGCCGATCCCCCAGTGCATCCTGCCCGAGGTCGAGATCTTCATCGGCGACGTGCCGATCACCAAGTACGCCACTCCCGGCGGCGAGGAATTCGCCTCGACGATCCTCCCGTTCGTGCACAAGACGAACATCATCATCCTCGCCAACCACGGCACGGTCAGCTTCGGCGACACCGTGGAGAAGGCCTACTGGTGGACCGAAATCCTCGACGCCTACTGCCGCATGCTGATGTTGGCCCGCGGCCTGGGGCGGATCAGCTACTTCAGCGAGCCGGAGGCCCGGGCCCTGCTGGACCTGAAGCAGCAATGGGGCTACCAGGACCCGCGGAGCGAGATCCGCAACTGCGACATCTGCGCCAACGACGTGTTTCGCGACAGTTGGAAAGAGACCGGCGTTCACCCCGAGGCCTTCCAGCCCCCCAGCTACCGGCACGCGGACCCCGGCTCGTCCGACGGGAGCAGCTCCGCGTCGAGCGCCCAGGCTGCCGCCGACGTCGAGGCCCTCATCCAGACCATCACCGACCGGGTGATGTCGGAGTTGAGCAAGCCGTAACTGAGTACTTGAGTACCCAGTACTGAGTACTCAGTACTGAGGGCTGAGTACTGAGGGCTGAGGGCTGAGTACTGAGGGCTGAGCACTCAGGGACTACTCCTTCTTCACGTCGAACGTCTCGCCGTCCAGGTTGAAGCCGGGGGGAGTGACGGTAGGCTGGGCGGCCGGGCCCGCGCCCACGCTGTGGCTGGTGCGAAGGGCACTCTCGCCGCCGGCCTTCGCCGGCCCGCCGGAGCTGGGACGCTTCAAGAAAGCGACCCAGGCGGGCGATCCTTTCGAGTCCCGGTAGTGGAACACGCCGACCGGCTCCCAGCCCTCTTGGCCGGCATCGGTGACGGCGTCAGCCAGCGTTGTTTCGGAGTGCCGGACCACGGCCTGGCATTCCCACTTCTGCTGTGCCTGGATCACCACGGTCTTCATCGCGTCAAGCTCCTCTGCCGAGCAGCGTCGTCTAGAGCTGCAGGTCGAAGCCCTCGCCCGAAGGCTCCGGACCGCCGGTGTTGACGTCGAAACTGGTTTCCTCGCTGGGCGGTTGCTTCTTGGTCTCCGATTCCGGGGCCTTCATCCTGGCGGTGTCGGAGGTCTTGGGCTTGGGGGGCGGCTGGCCCGCGCTCTGCCGCTTCAAGAACGCCGTCCACGCGGTCTCCCGCCTCGCCGAGTGACTGCAAACCGACACCAGCTCCCATCCCTCCTTCCCGGCCTCGTTCAGGCCGCGCATCAGCTCGATCTCCGAGTCAGCGGCGATTCCGTGATATTCCCAGTGGGTTTGTTTCGCCTGTGCCATTGCGTATTCTCCTCCAGACGTGGAAACTCGTCGCGTGCGGTCCTCCTCGCCCCCTCTAGTTTACCACCGCCGCCGTCTATTGCCAGCCGCACCCGCCGCGGATCTCCTCCCGCCGCGTCCCGGGCGCCCGCGGCGCCCCCGTTCTCGGGGGAAAGGCTCATTCTCCACACGTCCGCGCCAGTTGGCGGAGATAATCGAGGGCCTCATCCAGCTCGGGCACGACCACTCCCCTCTGCCGGCCCGCCTGATCGCAGGCGGCCAGGAGCTCGAGTTCCTCGAAATCCTCCGTCGCCTCCAAGCGACGCCGTGCCCGGACCCCGATCGTGCGGTCCCGCAGGCCGTGGGCCTCCATGTGGTGCTCGATCAGCCAGGCGGTCCGCGGGGTGACTAGTCCGTCCAGGGCCGTCAGCGCCGCGGCCACGTGGTCCTTCGGCTCGATGGCCTTGCCCACGTCGTGCAGCAGCGCGGCCAGCAGAAACTCCTCGTCGTAGGGAAGCTCGTCCCGCGCCAAGTCGAACACCTGGAGGCTGTGCTCCAGCACGTCGGTCTCGGGATGATGCCTTGGGCCCTCCTTGATCTTCTCCAGCGGCAGCAAGAGCATCCGGTAGACCTGGAAGCGGTCGACTTTGCTTTCCGCTTCGAGCACGGCCTGGTCCAAGGGAAGTCCCGGATACTCTTCCGACAAGAGCCGCTCCAGCTCGGCGATGCTCGCCCGCTGGATCGGCTTCCCCGTGATTGAGCTGCGGGAAACGTAGTGGGCCTTGTTGGCGGGATAGACCGTCAGCTCGAAGGGGAAGCGGTCCTGGACGTGGACGTGGGTAAAGACCCGCTCTTCGCCGTGCTTGCGGACCCGCTTCCGCTCGACTTCGTAGTCCAGGCCCTCGGCCTCCAGCACGGCGGCGATCGATTCGACGCTGTCGGAGAACAGGTGCAGGTCGATGTCCGAGCCGCGGCGGACGTGGCCGGTCAGCGTGCTCCCGATCAGTCGGGGGCGGAACTTCCTGAGCATCCGCATCAGGCGGAGGGCCTCGACCCGCATCTCCCGCAGGTTGTCCGTGCGGCGCTGGCCTTCGAGCATCCGGGCCATGACCTCCAGCTCGTCGCGGATCTCGCGATTGCTGGGCAGATCGCCGGGCTTGAACTCCCCGCTGGCGATCCGCCGGGCGGCCTTGAGCTTGGCGCGGAGGTACTCCGACTCCTCGCGGGTGTACATCAGCCGCGCGGCCTCCCAGGCCACCCGGCGACGCAGCTTGTCGTTGGACATCTTCCGGTGCGCCGAAACCAAGCCCATCCCAGCGGCGCGGGGCTGTTTGGCTCTGCACGATGCGGGAACCTCGCCCTCGGCGACGTTCCGAAAAGGGCTGCCACCCCAAGTGTATCTCGGCCGAGGGGGTGGTTTCAAGCCCGCTGTTCCGTGGCGTCGCCCGCAACGCGGCGGTATCATGGGTACCGTCGCCGGTTGCCCAAGGGGGTCGGGAGTCGTTTTTCATGTCGGCGAGAGAGTCAACCTATGCTCAAGAGCCGTTCTCGCCGACATGAAAAACGACTCCCGACCCCTTCGCTGGAAGCGGCCGATCCTAAGGAGGTTCCCATGAAACGAGCGGTCTTGATGCTATCATTGCCCGCCGTCGGCCTGTTGATCGCCGCGGGGTGGGCGTGCGGGGCGGAAATGCCCAAGGAAAGATCCGCCGTCAACTCGCTGGGCATCCGCCTGGTGCGGATCGAGCCGGGCAGCTTCCTGATGGGCAGCCCCGCGGGAGGCGATTTCGACGAGCGGCCCGTCCACCGGGTGACGATCGGCGGGGCGTTCTACCTGGGAGCGACCGAGGTAACCAACGCCCAGTACGAGCAGTTCGATCCCGGGCACCGCGAGCTGCGGGGCAAGCTCGGCATGTCCACCGCCAACGACGAGGCGGTGGTCTTCGTCAGTTGGCTCGACGCCGACCGCTTCTGCCGGTGGCTCTCGACCAAGGAGGGGCTCCCCTATCGCCTGCCGACCGAGGCGGAGTGGGAGTACGCCTGCCGTGCCGGGACGACGACCGCTTATCACACCGGCGAGGAACTGGCTGACCCATCGTTCAAGAAGAACGTCGGGGCGAGCTGGTTTCCCGACCCGGCGCATCCCTTGAAGGAGCCCGTGCGGCTGTTCGTCGGCCGCACCCCGCCCAATCCGTGGGGGCTTCTCGACGTGCATGGCAACGTGGAGGAATGGTGCCTGGACTGGTACGGGCCGTACGCGGCGGGGGAGCAGGCCGACCCGGTCGGCCCGGCCGACGGCGATTTCCGCGTCACCCGCGGCGGCAGCCATTCCACCCCCCTGGAGTACCTCCGCGCGGCGAATCGGATGGGGACGCTGCCGGAGGACGGCAGTTGGCTGATCGGGTTTCGGGTCGTGTTAGGACCAGTGTCGCAGACCCAGCCGGCTGCCCGGGCGCCGCTGCCGCGGCACCAGCGCGACGTCCGCCGGGAGGCCCCCGCCGATTTGAGCCGCGGCCCCGACCCGGCCAAGCCCTTTTTCAAGGGCCCCAGGCCGTACGTCAAGATCCCCCCAGGCTCCGAGGGCCCGCTGTTCTCCAAGCACAACCACGACCCGGCGATCGTCGAGTGTCCCAACGGCGACTTGCTTGCGATCTGGTACACGTGCCGGACCGAGGCGGGCCGGGAGCTGGGGATCGCGGCCAGCCGGCTTCGCTACGGCCAGGAGGAGTGGGAGCCGGCCGCCCCGTTCTGGGACGCCCCCGATCGGAACGATCATGCGCCGGCCCTGTGGTCCGACGGCCGCACGCTCTACCATTTCAACGGCCTGGCGGCTGCGGCCACGTGGGGCAGCGCAGCCCTGATCCTGCGTACTTCCACCGACAGCGGGGCCACCTGGTCCAAGGCCCGGCTGATCGGGCCCGAGCACGGGCTGAGGCACCAGACGGTCGAGTCGGTCATCCGCACCCGCGAGGGACACCTCGTCGTCCCCTGCGACGCCGTCACCGGCGGCAGCGGCGGGACCGCCGTGGTCATCAGCCGCGACGGCGGCCGCTCGTGGCACGATCCCGGGGCCGGCAGGCCGAAGCCGGAGTTCCGCGCCGCCGCCCGCGGGGCGTGGATCGCCGGGATCCACGCGGCCCTGGTTCAGCTTGGCGACGGGCGGCTCCTGGCCCTCGGCCGCGGCGACAGCATCGAGGGGAAGATGCCCCAGAGCGTCTCCGCCGACCTGGGTCAGAGCTGGACCTACTCGGCCAGTCCGTTCCCGCCGATCAGCGGCGGGCAGCGCCTGGTGCTCTTGCGACTGAAGGAAGGGCCGATCTTCTTCGCCTCCTTCGCCAATAAGATGACGATCGCCGACGCCTCGGGCAAGGATCGCGGGGTCACCGGGCTGTTCGGGGCCCTCTCGCTCGACGAGGGCCAGACCTGGCCCGTGCGGCGGTTGGTGACCGACGACGGCCCGCCGCGGGAAGTGGACGGCGGCGGGAACACGGGCCGGTTCCTTCTCGGGCCGGATTCCGCCGAGCCCCGCGGCTACCTCTCCGTCTGCCAGTCGCCCGACGGCGTGATCCACCTGATTTCCAGCAAGCAGCACTACGCCTTCAACCTCGCCTGGCTGAAAACTCCCGCGCCGGCGGAAAAGTAGTCGACCGAGTCCCGTTTCTGGTCGCCCTTGAGCGCGCGTCCGATGGCCGAATCGCCGCAGGTTTTCCGCGTTCTGCCGAGACAGGCCGGCGAGACGATCGCCGGCGTGCTGCGCCAGTGGATGCCGGGGAAGTCATGGTCGGAGGTGCGGGCCTTGCTGCGGACGCGGCGGGTCCTGGTCAACGGGAACCTCTGCGTCGACGCGGGCCGGCGGCTGCGGCTCAGCGACGTGGTCAAGGTGCTGCCCCATCCGACGGCCCCGCCGCCGGTCGAAAAGGACGTGCGGATCCGCTACGCCGACGCCCAGGTGGTCGTCGTGGAGAAGCCGGCGGGGATGACCTCGACGCGGCACTCGGAGGAGCATCACTGGCCCGCCCGCCGCAAGCAGCTCCAGCCCACGCTCGACGAGCTTCTGCCGCAGATCCTCGCCAAGAAGGAGCGGGGGAAGCGCCGCGGCAAGGGGGTCCCGCCGCCAATTCGGGCGGTGCACCGGCTGGACCGCGACACGAGCGGGCTGATGGTCTTCGCCCGCACCGTCACCGCCGAGCGCCACCTGATGCAGCAATTCCGCAAGCACGCCACCCACCGCCGCTACCTGGCGATCGCCCAAGGGGCGGTCCCAGCCCAGCGGATCGAGACGCGGCTGGTCCGCGACCGCGGCGACGGCCGGCGGGGGAGCACCACCCTGCCGGACGTCGGCAAGACGGCCGTGACCCACGTCCGGCCGCTGGAGAGCCTGGGCGACTACACCCTCGTGGAATGCCGGCTGGAGACCGGGCGGACCCACCAGATCCGCGTCCACTTGGCCGAGCGGGGGCACCCGCTCTGCGGCGAAAAGGTCTACTGCCAGCCGCTGTTCGGGCCGGCGATCGCCGATCAAAGCGGCGCCCCGCGTCTGGCGCTGCACGCCGCCGAGCTGGGGTTCGAGCATCCCGTGACCGGCGAGCCGATGCGCTTCGAGATGCCCCTGCCGGAGGATCTGGAGGATCTGCTTGACCGTCTCCGCCGGGAGTCCTCGGGCGCCGGGAAGATTTCACCGCAGAGACGCAGAGACCGCGGAGGAAAAGGGACGGGAAAACGGGGAGAAGCACGCTAGGGCGCGTCGAGGAGGGCACGATGTACCATGCCCGTTTAGCCGCGGGGCTTGCCCCGCGCGGGAGAAGCCTACCACCAGAGCGCTCTTCCGCCGAGTTGCACAGCGGGAGAGAGCACGGAGAGAAAGGACGAGGAGACCATGAGCGAGAGGAAGTTGTCGGTCGGTCGGCGGGGGTTTCTACAGGGTGGGTTGCTGGCGGTGTCCGCCGCGGTTCCCGCAAAGCTCGCGGGGGTAGAGGCCGAGCCCGCCGGCGGGCCAAAGTCCGCGGCCATCGGCCTGCGGGAGAAGTTTTTCGGCTGCATCGCCGGGTGCCACGTCGGCTCGTCGATGGGTGCGGCCGTGGAAGGCTGGGCCTGGCAGCGGATCGAGAAGCAGTACGGCACGCTCGACCGGCTCCTCTCCTACGAGCACTATGGCAACGGCTGGCGCCGCCCGCCGGGAACCACCGAGGACGGAGTCGAGCGGCAGAAGCTGATGATCACCGCGATCCTGGAGAAGCAAGACCGGGTGTGCGCCGAGGACGTGCGGCGGATCTGGGTCCGGGACATCAAGCCCGAGGCCCCGGGCAACGTCTCCGAGCCCTTCGAGGGGATGCTGCTGGCGATGGCCAAGACGTCGCTGCCGGCGGCGGACATCGGCAAGTACTGCGATTACGCCGGGCTGGTGTCGATGGCCCGATCGTGTCACCCGCTGGGCCTGATCAACGCCGGCGACGTCGCCGGGGCGATCCAGGACGTCCGCGAGGTGGGCCAGCTCTACCAGACCGCCAACAGCCGGGGGATCCGCTGGGCCGAAGTGACCGCGATCGGCATCGCTGCGGCGACCTCGCCGGGGGCGACCGTCGAGAGTGTGCTGGAGGCCATCCTGACCCACGCCGACCGAGGCGTTGCCGGCGAGATCCGCCGGGGCTTGAAGCTCACCGCCGACTGCCGGGACTTCCGCGACATGCGGACGCGGTTCGACGCCGTCTACAGCGGCCAGGGGATCGCCTACGCCCAGAGCTATGCCAACGAGGTGGTCACCAAGGCGGTTTGCGTGTTCCGCATGGTCCTTGGCAACACCTTCGAGGCCCTCAAGGCCGCGGTGAACATGGGCCGCGACACCGACTGCCTGGCCTCCGTGGCCGGCGGGCTCTGCGGCGCCCTTTCCGGCGCCGGCTCGATCCCCGCCGAGATGATCCGCCAGGTCGACCAGGCGACCGCGCTGAACAAGTTCACCAACTCGAAGCGGACGCTCCGGGAGACCTCCGACGGGCTCCACCAGGCGCTGCGGGCCCGGCTCAAGCGGCTCCGGGCCTACGCCGATCGCATGGAGACGGCCTGACCACTGGGTTAATCGAAGCCGTCCGGGAATTTCAGTAGGACCGGCGTCTCGCCGGTCCGCGCGGCCCAAAGAACGAGCGCGGACGGGTGAGACGCCCGTGCTGCTCATGGTTGCTTCGAGCCGAATTTCGCGCGATGTATTCCCGGACGGCCTCGGTTAATCCCCTGCCGCGGTGACCACGTGCGGCACGCTGGGGTAGGGCAGAAAGGGCTCGCGGCCCCGCATGCGGGCAAAGAGGAAGTCGATGACCTCGTCGACCGCTTCGGGCTGAGCGTCGCGGATCCGCTCCACGAGATATTCCGCGTAGTTCAGATAGCCGAGGATCCCGAGAATCAAGGCTTGAGCCAGGATGTCGGCGGCTTCACCTCCCGGATGGCGGTTGACGAACACGGCGTCGCAGTAGGTTGCGCGGCCCTTGGTCGGCAGCAGCCGGTTCGGCGTGACGTAGCGCCAGCGCTCGATTTGCAGATCGAACAAGTCGAAACCGCGGTCGTCCAGGTAGCCGGCGACGGTGTGGAAGCAAGGCTCCCCCTCGTAGAATGGCTCGAAGCGGAGCTCCATTTGCAGGATCAGCGTTCGCCGAACGGCGTCGCCGAGACTCTTCACGACCTCGAAATCGAGCCCTTCCAGGTCGGTCTTGATCCAATGCCAGCGGTCGACGCGGTGACGGAGGGCCAGCTCGCGGACGGACGTGCTCTCGACCTCGCACCGGTTCTTCTCCTGGAATAGTGCTTCCAGCCCGTAGGCCGCCACCAGCCGCCGGAGCGGTGCTGCGACCGACGAGCAGCCGGCGAAGGCCCGCTGGACGAAGCTGACCTTGCCCGCCTCCGGCGTCACGACCTGCTGAATGGCCGTGAACGGCGCGCCGAGCCCGGGGGCCACGGCGTCCACGCTGAACACGTGGACCTTGTCCGCAAGGCCCCGCGGCAGCCTCAGCACGTCCCCCGAAGAGCCCAGCATGAGAAAGTTAAGCTGCGTGGTCAGCAGGGCCCGCACGTGCGGAAGGCGGGCATCAAGATCGAGCTCCGGATCGGGCCTCCGTCGCGGAGCCGGTGCGGGGTAGTCCGCGCGCCCGCCGGGCGGGGAACCCCCGTCCTCCGCGAAGGTCGAAGCCCGAACGAGCCGGGCATCGAAGATCCGGAGCACCTTGTTGAGTGCACGCACCAGCGGCTTGAGCATCGCAGTCGATTCCGAACAGCGGCCGGCTTTCCACCCTCGTGCCGGGTCGCGGGCTATTCTAGCGGTGGACTGCCGGCGATGTCCAGCCCGAATTACTCCCGCCGCGGCCTCGTTCCGCTCGGCCGCAATCGGTGTTGCCCATTCGACCGAGCGGGCATGAATACGGAATACTGAATGAAGAATACGGAAGTCAGAATGAACACGCCTCGCAGCGTGCCTATGTCATCCCAAGTCATCGCGATTCCGCTTAGCGCGCGGGGACAATCCGTCCGTCCTGGATTGTGCCCAGGCGGACGGGCCGGGTGTTGCTGCCGCGGGGGTCCCAGGCGATCGTCCCGGCGACGCCCTTCCAGGGCGCGACTTCCTTGATGGCGTCGTAGATCTTCACGCGATTGAGTCCCGCCCTGCGGATCGCCGCCACGAGGAGCTGCACCGCGTCGTAGGTCGAGGCGGCGGCAAAATCGGGGCTCTTCTGGTGTCGGCGGCGGAACGCTTCCCGGAAACGCTCCGACCCGGGTTGCGGATCCTCCAGCAGCGGAAACAATACGCCCTCGGCCGCGCGGCCGGCCTCCTCCAAAAAAAGGCGTCGCCCCATCGAGGACGAGCCAAAGACCGGGCCGCGAAAGCCGCCGTCGCGCAGGGCGGCGATCAGCCGGGCGCTGGGGCGGGGGCCGGCCACGAGGACTACGGCTTCCGGACGCGTCCCGGCCGCCCGCGCAGCCACGTCCGACACCTCGGCCGCCGCTGCCCGGCAGGTGAAATGATAGGCGGGCGCCATCTGGCGCTTTTTCAGGCAGCGGAGGAACTCGTCCAGAAACGCGCGGGAGTCGTGGTCGTCGGCGGAGACCACGACCAGCGGTTTGCGGGCGGTCCTCTTGGCAATCTCCTCGACCAGGACCGGCGCCTGAAGGTGATCGCCGGGCAGGCAGGAGAACATCCAGGGGACGAAGGCCGAGTTGGCCGTGCGGTCGGTGCTGGCGGCGCTGAGGAGCGGGAGGAGGGCCTTGGCCGCCACCTGCTCGGCCAGGTGGGTCGAGGCGCCGTCGATCCCGCCGACAATGGCCCAGACGTTCTCGGCGTAGACCAGCCGGGCCATGTGGGCGGCGCCGCCCCGCCAAGGGTCGTCCGACCAGCCGGCCACCAGCCGGAACGGTTTCGTGCGGTAGCCGCCCTGGGCGTTGGCCTCTTCGATGGCCAGTTGGGCCGCGGCCCAGAGGTCGCCGGCGTCCGCGTGGGCGGGATCGCCGGGTCCGAAGTAGCCGATCCGCACCTCGGCAACGTCCTTCGGCTCAGGGACCTCTCGGCCGGGCCCGACGTACTCGTTCGGCCGCTGCCGCGCGTCCAGATAGGGCTCGCCGGCCGGCGCTTGCCGGGGCAGCAGCCCCGCGAACAACCCGATCGCCAGGCACGCCGCCGCCACGCACGCCGACCACACAAATCTCGTCATAGGCCGGATTCTGGGCATTCAGTAGGACCGGCGTCTCGCCGGTCCGGGCAATCCGCACAGAAGGCAAAGACAGGCGGGACGCCTGTCCTACTGGCTCCGCACAGAAGGCAA
>Ga0153916_10000388_pt1 | contig 29071 bp, 21 predicted proteins | sample Opewatmetagenome_FD_109642 | JGI IMG/M metagenome (GOLD analysis project Ga0153916, IMG submission 109642) | Freshwater wetland microbial communities from Ohio, USA - Open water 3 Core 3 Depth 4 metaG | ecosystem: Environmental > Aquatic > Freshwater > Wetlands | place: USA: Ohio, Lake Erie...
GCGAGGTCGTAGCGGGTCGGGTCGCTGAAACTGGTCAGGCCCATGCGGCGGCCGAGGTCGACGGCGCGCTCGACGCCGACCGCCGCCAGCACCCGCACGGCCGACACGTTGTATGACGACGCGAGCGCCTCGCGCAGGGGCACCGGGCCGTGGAACGTCAGGTCGTAGTTGTTCGGCGCGTACGGCTGGTCGAGGCGCGTCTTGAGCGTCGTGGGCACGTCGAGCAACTCGCTGGCGGGCGTGAAGCCCGACTCGAGCGCCGCGGCGTAGATGATCGGCTTGATGGAGCTGCCCGGCTGGCGCTCGGCGAGCGCGACGTTGAACGCTCCGTCGATCGATGGGTCGAAGTAGTCGGCGCTGCCGACCATCGCACGGACGGCGCCGGTGGCGGGGTCGATGGCGACGACGGCGCCGTCCGTGACGCGATGATCCTTGAGCGCGGCGAGGTGGCGGTCGACCGCCTCCTGCGCCGCATGCTGGAGGTCGGCGTCCAGCGTGGTGTACACGCGGAGGCCGCCTCGGGCGAGCGCGTCCTCGCCGACGAGCTGCGGCAGCAGCTCGCGGACCCAGGCGACGAAGTGCGGCGCCTCGACCGGGAACGGCGTCGACGTGAGCACGATCTGCTCGGCCGCGGCGGCGTCAGCCTCCGCGCGGGAGATGTCTCCAACGTCGACCATGCGGCCGAGCACGGTCGCCTGCCGGGCGCGGGCAGCGTCGAGGCGGGTGAAGGGGTCGTAGTCGGCCGGCGACTGGAGGAGGCCCGCGAGCAGCGCCGACTCGGCGAGGTCGAGGTCGCGCGCACCCTTGCCGAAGTACGTGCGGGACGCCGCCTCGACGCCGTACGCCAGGTTGCCGAAGTAGACGCGGTTCAGGTACTGCTCCAGCACCTGGTCCTTCGAGAGCGAGCGGTCGAGCCGGAGCGCCAGCAACGCCTCGCGCACCTTGCGGAGCGGGCTCGGCGACGAGCGCTCCTGCGGGTCGAAGTAGAGGTTGCGGGCGAGCTGTTGCGTGATCGTACTGCCGCCGGAACGCGCATCGCCGTAGCGGAGGTCGGTGACTGCGGCGCGGAGTATGGCCTTCAAGTCGATGCCGGGGTTGTCGTAGAACGACGCGTCCTCCGTGGCGATGACGGCCTCGCGGAGGCGCAGCGGCATGCCGGCCAGGGGCAGGTACGTGTAGCGGGCGTCGGCGGGGCCGGCGGAGTCGTACAGGACGCGGCCCGTCGCGTCGAGGATCTTGGTCGACTGCGGGAGCGGGTGCGCCGCGGGCGGCGGTGGCAGCGGCGCGACGTAGAGGGCGACGTACGCCAGCAGCACGGCGAGCACCGCGTACGCGGCCCATCGCCGCAGGCGTTCGAAGCGCGTGCCGGCGCGGGCCTTCGCGCGAAAGACCTTCCGTACCCCCCGCGGATCGCTCGTGATCAGCACCGGCGGCTCCCGGACGCGGCTGCGCCCTTGTCTTGCGCTTCAGTGTCGGACGCGTGCGGCGGCGACTGCCGGGCGCGCAGTCTACGGCCAGACGACGCGACGCCTACGGATATTGAGCGCGCTGGGGAAGCGGGCCGGTCAGTGCTGAACGGCTCGGTTCGCGGCGGCAGGAGGCTGTCGCTATCGCCGTCGCGCGGCACGCATAATGTCCGCGACGGCGAGGGCAACGCGAAGGGAGCGCAGGCGCGATGGCAGGTCTGATCCGAAACAAGCGGTGGCTCTGGCCGCTGGCGGCCCTGGCGTTGATCGCCGCGGCCACGGGCTGCCGGCACGTCGGGAGCGGCGATCTGCACGTCGCCAACGACCTCAGCGGCATCGGGCGCGACAACACGGTGTTCCACGCCTACGCGCCGGACACGGGCGACATCTGGCCGCCGTCCGGGTACGTCAACCTCGGGATCAAGGGCGACGACTTCGGCCAGCCGCCGTCCTACGGCATGAACGGCTACCTGTTCCTGGTCCGGACAGCCACCGCCTGCCCGATGGCCGAGGGCGCCCCCGAGGTCTACCGGCTGAGCGACGTGACGATCGTCGGCATCGTGACGGTGACCAACGGCAGCGTGAACCAGTTCCTGACGATGCAGGACACGCCGGCCAACCGCCAGGCGGTGTGGGCGCTGATCGACATCCCGGAGCAGCCCAACACGAACGGCGGGCACATGGTGCGCCGTTGCGGCACGGTCACCTGGACGCCGTAGGGGGCGTCAGCCGGACACGATGCGCGTGCCGGCCTTGCCCTCGCTGGCGGCGACCGCCTGCTCCGGCGTGGTCACGACGAACTGGCGGCCGCCGTGGTCGAGGAACCAGATCGCGGCCTCGATCTTGGGGCCCATCGAGCCCGGCGCGAAGTGACCCTCGGCGAGGTAGCGCCGCGCCTCGGTGACGGTCATCCGCTCAATGTCGCGCTCCTCCGGCGAGCCGAACCCGAGCTTGACCCGCTCGACGGCCGTCAGGTCAAGGATGCGGTCCACGCCCAGCGCGGTCGCCAGCACGGCGCCCGTCAGGTCTTTGTCGATCACCGCCTCGACGCCGGCGAGACCGCCATCCGCCGCCTCATACACCGGGATGCCGCCGCCGCCCGCCGCCACGACGATCGCGCCGGCATCGACGAGGCGGCGCACCCCGTCCTCCTCGACGACGCGCAGCGGCCAGGGCGACGGCACGACGCGCCGCCAGCCGCGGTGGGCGTCCTCCATCACACTCATGCCCTGTCGCCGGAGCGTCTCGGCCTGTTCGGCGGTGAGGAACGGGCCGACCGGCTTCGACGGCTCCGCCAGGCGGGGGTCGTCGCGGTCGACTACGGTGCGCGTGACGATGGCGGCGACGTGGCGCCCGACGCCAGCGACGCGCAGGAGATTCTGCAGGCGCTGTGCGATGAGGTAGCCCATCTCGCCCTGCGACTGCGCCACGCAGACGTCGAGCGGCAGGTCGTAGGCCTGCCCGCGCGCGGCCTCCGCGCGAAGCAGGATGTGCCCGACCTGCGGGCCGTTGCCGTGCGTGACGACGATGCGGTGATCTCGCTGGACGAGCCGGACGGCGACGGCAAGCGACCGGTCCAGGTTCTCCGCCTGCTCGTCGAGCGTGCCGCGCTGGCCGGCGCGGATGAGCGCGTTGCCGCCGAGCGCCACCAGCGTCAGCTCAGGCACGCCGCTTCGCCTCCGCGATGAAGCCGCCGAGCACATCCGCCAGCGACGGGCGGCCGAGATCGGCGTACTGGTACGTGACGCGGACGGCGGGCTGCTCCATATGGATGACGCGGCGCAGGTCGACCGGCGTCGCAACAACGACGAGGTCGCACTCGGTGCGGCGCACGGTCTCTTCCAGTTCGCGCACCTGCTCGGAGCCGTAGCCCATCGCCGGCAGCAGCCGGAAGATGTGCGGGTACGCCGCGAACGTGTCGCGGATGCTGCCGACGGCGTGGGGCCGCGGGTCGACCAGCTCGCGCGCGCCGTGCTTCGTCGCCGCGAGCACGCCGGCGCCGTAAGTCATGCCGCCGTGCGTGAGCGTCGGCCCGTCCTCGATCACCAGCACGCGCTTGCCCTCGATCTGCGCCGGGTCGTCGACCTCGAGGCGCATGGCCGAATCGACCACGGTGGCCGTCGGGTTCGCCTCGGCGATGCTGGCCCGTACGGCAGCGATCTTCTCCGGCTCGGCAGTGTCGAGCTTGGTGAGCACGATCACGCCGGCGCGCAGCAGGTTGACCTCACCCGGAAAATACGACCGCTCGTGGCCAGGCCGGTGCGGGTCGACCAGTACGATCTCGAGGTCCGAGGCGAAGAACGGCAGGTCGTTGTTGCCGCCGTCCCAGACGATGACGTCGGCCTCGGATTCGGCCTGGCGGAGGATGCGCTCGTAGTCGACGCCGGCGTAGACGACGTCCCCCTGCACGATGTGAGGCTCGTACTCCTCCATCTCCTCGATCGTGCAGTCGGCGCGCTTCATGTCGTCGATGGTCGTGAAGCGCTGCACCGCCTGCTTCACGAGGTCGCCGTACGGCATCGGGTGACGCACGACGGCGACGCGCAGGCCGGCGTCGCGGAGCAGCGCGGCGACGTGGCGCGAGACGGGGCTCTTGCCGCTACCCGTGCGGACGGCGCAGACGGACACGACGGGCTTGCTGGATCGCAGCATCGTCGAGCGGGCGCCGAGGAGGCGGAAATCGGCGCCGCGCGCGATCGCCACGCACGCGTGGTGCATGACGGTCTCGTGCGAGACGTCGCTGTAGGCGAAAATCACCTGGTCGATCGACCGCTCCTCGATCAACGCGCCCCAACCGTCCTCGGGGAGGATCGGAATGCCGGCCGGGTACAGCGGGCCGGCCAGCTCGGGCGGATAGGTGCGCCCCTCGATGCCGGGGATCTGCGCGGCGGTGAAGGCGACGACCTCGCAGCGCGGGTCGTCGCGGAAGACGACGTTGAAGTTGTGGAAGTCGCGGCCGGCGGCGCCGAGGATCAGCACGCGCGTCGGTCGCTGCCCTCCTCTATCCGGTGCGGCCATCGCGAACCCTCAGAGTTCCATCTCGCGCAGCGCCGGTGAGCGGCGCAGCACGGGCTCGGTCCGTGACTGGACGTCGTCCGGGGCGACGCCCGGGGCGACCTCCGTCAGCAGCAGTCCCTCTGGATGCACCTCGATCACTGCCAGGTCGGTGACGATCAGGTCGACCACGCCCGCCGCGGTGAGCGGGTACTCGCACGAGCGGCGGATGCGCGGCCGGCCGCCGGGCGCCGTGTGCGTCATCGCGACGATCAGTCGCCGCGCGCCGCACGCGAGATCCATGGCGCCGCCGATCGAGCCGCCCCCGCGGTCGGGCAGGTACCAGTTCGCGAGGTCGCCGCGCTCCGACACCTCGAGCCCGCCCAGCACGGCGACGTCGACGTGCCCGCCGCGGATCATCGCGAACGAAGCCGCGCTGTCGAAGAAGCTGGCGCCGGGCAACAGCGTCACGGGTTGCCCGCCGGCGTTGATCAGGTCGGGGTCGAAGTCCGCTTCGCTGATGGGGCCGTATCCGAGGATGCCATCCTCGGCCTGCAGCAGGATCTGCTCGTCGGGCGGCAGGAAGTTCGACACGAGCGTCGGCAGGCCGATGCCCAGGTTGACCACCATCCCTTCGCGCAACTCACGCGCGACCCGCAAGGCGATCAGCTCACGGCTCAGCCCCTGCACCATCGCTTACCCCTGCCAGCGGATCGGCACCGGTTCGCAACGCACGACCCGGTCTACGTACACGCCCGGCGTGCCGACATCCTCCGGGTCGATCTCTCCCGGCTCGACGATCTCCTGGACCTCCGCGATCACGACGTCGGCGGCGGTCGCCATGACCGGATTGAAGTTACGCCCGGCGCGCCGGTACTGCAGGTTGCCCAGCCTGTCGGCGCGATACGCCTTGATCAGCGCGAAGTCCGCGCGCAGCGGCAACTCCAGCAGGTAGTCGACGCCGGACACGCTGACGACCTGCTTCCCTTCCTCGACCACGGTGCCGATCCCCGTGCGCGTGAGGAAGCCGCCGATGCCCGCGCCACCCGCGCGGATCCGCTCGACGAACGTCCCCTGCGGCACCAGCGCCAGCTCCACCTCGCCGCGTCGATACTGCTCCTCGAAGCGGCTGCTGCGCGCGCCGGACGCGCGGATGGCGAATGTCGCGATGAACTTCGCCAGTTGCCGCTCCTCGCACAGGACGTCGAGCATGTCGCCCAGACCGATGTTGTTGGCGATGCCCGTCAGCCGCTTCGTACCGCGACGCCGCAGCGCCAGGATCAGATTCGACGGCGAGCCGGCGGACACGAACCCGCCGAACATGATCGTCGCGCCGTCCGGCAGGTCGTGGAGCGCGTCGTCCGGCGTAGGGAAGACCTTATCGATCACGAGACGTCTCCCAGCGCGCCCTCGCCGGCGCCCTTCACGCGTCCCGGCAGCGTCCTGCCGACGAGCGCCTCCATCCACCGCGCGGTGCCGACGAGCGATGCCAGATCGACGCCGGTGGGGATGTCCATCCGGTGCAGCATGTAGACCAGGTCTTCCGTCGCCACGTTGCCCGCGGCGCCCGGCGCGTACGGACAGCCGCCGAGCCCGCCGACCGAGCCATCGAAGCCGTCGACGCCCTCCTCGAGCGCGGCGAGCACGTTGGCGAGGCCGGTACCGCGCGTGTCGTGGAAGTGCATGCGCAGCGGGACGCCGGGGAGCCGCTCGCGCAGCTCTCGCAGCATCGCGGACACCTGGCGGGGGTTCGCGGCGCCGATCGTGTCACCGAGCGCGATCGCGTACGCGCCGAGGCCCCGCAGCCGGAGGGCGATCTCGACGACGCGCCCAACCGGCACCGCGCCCTCGTACGGGCAGCCGAACGCCGTCGAGACGTACCCGCACCACGGCTTGCCCGCGCCGTCCGCCAGCCGCGCCACCACCTCGATGCCGGCCAGCGACTCGTCGACCGAGCGGTTGACGTTGCGCCGGTTGTGCGTTTCGCTCGCGGACACGACGGTCGCCAGCTCGTCGGCGCCGGCGTCGATCGCGTGCCGCGCGCCGGTCTCGTTCGGCACCAGCGCGACGTAGGTCACGCCCGGCGAGCGGCGGAGCCGCCCTATCACGTCCGCCGCATCGCGCATCTGCGGGATGGCCTTGGGGCTGACGAACGACGCTGCCTCGATGCGGCGCAGGCCCGCCGCCGCCAGCCGCCCGATCATCTCGACCTTTCGCGCGACGTCGAAGAACGTGTCCTCGTTCTGCAGGCCGTCGCGCGGGCCTACCTCCGTAATCGTCACGCGCTCAGGGAGCCGCATCGCCGACCTCCGCGCCGCTGTCCACCTCGACCAGGATCTCCCCTTCGGCGACGCGCTGCCCCTGGCTACAGCGAAGCCGCCGGACGACGCCGTCCGCGTTCGAGTGGATGATGTGCTCGATCTTCATCGCTTCCAGCAAGACCAGCGGCTGACGCGCCACGACATGATCACCCTCGGCGACCAGAACCCGGACGACAACGCCCGGCATCGGCGCGCGCATCTCACCGGTGTGCCGCGTGCCCGCGGACGACAGCACACCGGCGGTGGACGGCGCCGGCCGCGCCAGCACGTATCGCCGCCCGCCCGAGTCAAGGATCAGCCTGCCAGCGCCGCCCTGTACGCGCCAGGCCGTCTCGGCGCCGTCCGTCCGGACGACGACCTCGCCCGACGGCCCCGCGCCGATTTCTATCGTGTGCGTGCGCCCGCCGGATGCTACGCGCCACCCGTCGCGGCGCCCGGCGACGCGCTCGGCGTCAGCGGCGACCCGCCGGCCCTGATAGACGTACTCCAGCCGCACCAGCCCACCGGCGCGCCACGCGCCGAGCGCCTGCCACGGGTCGTCCCCCCGCAGCGCCTCGAACGGGCCGACGTCGCGGGCAACGGCGGCCAGCAGCGCGTCGTCCGGGAGCGCCGGGGCGAACGTCTCGGGCGGCATCGACTCCAGGAGCGCCAGGTCGTGCGTGCCGGCGACGAAGGCCGGATGGGAGACCACCGCCTCCAGCAGACCGAGGTTCGTCTTGACCCCCTCCACCGCGAACGCGGCGAGCGCGCGGCGGCAGGTCTCGATCGCTTCGTTGCGCGACGGCGCGTGCACGATGAGCTTCGCGAGGAGCGAGTCATACTCCGGCGGCACGAGCGATCCCGAGTCGACGCCGCTGTCGACGCGCACGCCCTCCCCGGCGGGCGGCATGAAGCAGGTGATGCGGCCGCTCGACGGCACATAGCCGCGTTCGGGATCCTCCGCGCAGATGCGGCACTCGATCGCGTGGCCGGACGTCCGTACGTCCTCCTGCGCGAACGGCAGCGGCTCGCCGGCGGCGATGCGCAGTTGCAGTTCGACGAGGTCGAGCCCGCACACCATCTCCGTCACGGGATGCTCGACCTGGAGCCGCGTGTTGACCTCGAGGAAGTAGAAGCGCCCCTCGCGGTCGACCAGGAACTCGACCGTGCCCGCGTTCACGTAGCCCGCGGCCCGCACCACGGCCAGCGCCGCCGCGCCGAGCTCCGCTCGCAAGCTGGCGCTGATGCCCGGCGCGGGGCTCTCTTCGACCACCTTCTGGTGGCGGCGCTGCACGGAGCAGTCCCGCTCGCCCAGGTGCACGGCGTGGCCGTGCGCGTCGGCCAGCACCTGCACCTCCACGTGCCGCGCGCCGACGATCGCCCGCTCGACGAACAGCCGGTCATCGCCGAACGCCGCCGCCGCCTCGCGACGGGCGCTGGCGAGCGCCTCGGGGAGCGCGTCCGGCGACGCCACTAGCCGCATGCCGCGGCCACCGCCGCCGGCCGCCGCCTTCACCAGCAGCGGGTACCCGACCGCCTTCGCCGCGTCGGCCGCGGCGCCGTCGGCGGCGGGATCGACGTCGAAGCCGGGCGCCACCGGCACGCCGTGCGCCGCGGCGAGCCGCCGCGCCGCCGTCTTGTCGCCAAGGAGCCGCATCGCGCCGGCCGGCGGGCCGACGAACGCGATCCCGGCGGCGGCACACGCATCGGGCAGGGCGGGATTCTCGGAGAGGAAGCCGTAGCCCGGATGGACGGCGTCAGCGCCGACACGGCGCGCCGCATCGATCACGGCTGCCACGTCGAGGTAGCTCGCCGAGGCGCGGGCGGGGCCGATACGCACCGCCTCATCGGCTCGCCGCGCGTGGAGCGCGCCGCGGTCGGCGTCGGAGTACACCGCCGCGCTGCGGATCCCCATCCGCGCGCACGTGCGCATGACACGGAGCGCGATCTCACCGCGGTTGGCGATGAGCACCTTGCTAAACATCGCGCTCGTCGACCCATCGCGCTTTGCGCTTCTCGAGGAACGCGGCGACGCCCTCGCGACCCTCGTCGCCGGCCCGCACCTGCGCGATCAGCCGAGCGGCGTACTCGTCAACGTCACCGCCGTGATCGTCGAACCGCCGGGCGAGCTCCTTGCAGCGGCGCAGCGCCTGCGGGCCGCCCAGCAGCAAGGCATCGACCGTCGCGCTCACGGCGGCGTCCAGATCGGCATCCGCCACCACACTGTGTACGAGCCCGATCGAGCGCGCCTGCTCGGCGCCGATGCGCTCGCCGGTCAGGAACAGCGGCAGGGCGCGGCCGGGGCCGATCTTCCGGATGACGTGCCGCGCGATCGTGGCGGGCACGAGCCCCAGCCTCACCTCGGTGAAGGCGAAGCGAGCCGATTCGCCGGCGACGACGATGTCCGACGCCGCGGCCAGCCCCGCGCCGCCGCCGAAGGCGTTGCCCTGCACCCTCGCGACGACCGGGCACGGACACTCCGCGACCGCGCGCAGCATGGCCGCCAGCGCGACGGCGTCGCGCCGGTTCTCGTCCTCGCTGAACGCGGCGGCCCGCCGCATCCAGTCGAGATCGGCGCCGGCGCTGAACGAAGGACCTTGGCCCGCCAGCACCACGACGCGCGTGCTCTCCGACTCGCGGACCTCTTCGAACGCCGCGGCGAGCTGGGTGATGACATGCTCGTTGAAGGCGTTATGGACGTCGGGACGACAGATGGTGACCGTGTCGACGGCTCCGCGGCGCGTGCGCTCGACGTAGAGAATCGTCATGTCACATGCGGAACACGCCGAAGCGCGTGTCGGCGATCGGCGCGTTGAGCGATGCGCTGATGCCCAGCGCCAGCACGGCGCGCGTGTCGAGCGGGTCGATGATCCCGTCGTCCCAGAGCCGCGCGGTGCTGTAGTACGCGCTGCCCTCTTCCTCGTATTTCTCGACGACCGGGCGCATGAACGCCTCCTGCTCCGTCGCCGTCATGTCCGCGCCGCGCGCGCGCAGGTTGTCCAGCCGCACGGTCATCAGCACGCTGGCCGCCTGCTGGCCGCCCATCACCGAGATCTTCGCGTTCGGCCACATCCACAGCATCCGCGGCTCGTACGCCCGGCCGCACATCGCGTAGTTGCCAGCGCCGAAGGAGCCGCCGATGACAACCGTGAACTTCGGGACGTTGGCGTTCGCCACGGCCATCACCATCTTCGCCCCGTGCTTCGCGATGCCCTCGGCCTCGTACCGCCGCCCCACCATGAAGCCGGTAATGTTCTGCAGGAAGACGAGCGGGACGCGCCGCGCGGCGCACAGCTCGATGAAATGCGCTCCCTTCACCGCGCTCTCCGAGAAGAGGATCCCGTTGTTCGCGACGATCCCGGCCGGATAGCCCATGATGCGCGCGAAGCCGCACACCAGCGTGGAACCGTAATCCGCCTTGAACTCGTGGAAGCGGCTGCCGTCGACGATGCGCGCGATGACTTCGCGCACCTCGAACCCGCGCCTGGGGTCCTGCGGCACGAGCCCGTACAGGTCGGCCGGATCGTGGAGCGGCGGCTCCGCTTCCAGCACCGGCCACGGCGCCTGCTTCGTCTGCGGCAGCGACGCGACGATGCTGCGGGCGATCGCCAGCGCGTGCTCGTCGTCGACGGCCCGGTGGTCGGCGACGCCCGAGCGCTCCGTGTGGACGCGCGCGCCGCCGAGGTCCTCCGCGGACACCTCCTCGCCGGTCGCGGCCTTCACCAGCGGCGGCCCGCCCAGGAAGATCGTCCCTGCCCCGTCGACGATCACCGTCTCGTCGCTCATCGCCGGCACGTAGGCGCCGCCCGCCGTGCAGGAGCCCATCACCACGGCGATCTGCGTGATGCCCTTCGCAGACATCTGCGCCTGGTTGTAGAAGATCCGCCCGAAGTGCTCGCGGTCGGGAAACACGTTCGACTGCAGCGGCAGGAACGCGCCGCCCGAGTCGACGAGGTAGATGCACGGCAGGTGATTCTGCTCGGCGATCTCCTGCGCGCGCAGGTGCTTCTTCACCGTCATCGGGTAGTAGGTGCCGCCCTTGACCGTCGCGTCGTTCGCGACGATGACGGCCTCGCGGCCGCACACGCGTCCGATGCCGGTGACGATCCCGGCCGACGGCGCGTCGCCGTCGTACATCTCCCAGGCCGCGAGCGGGCTCAACTCCAGGAAGGCCGTCGCCGGGTCGATCAGCCGCTCGATCCGCTCGCGCGCCGTGAGTTTGCCGCGCGCACGGTGCCTGTCCACAGCCTCGCCGCCGCCGCCGGCGCGCACGAGCGCCTCGCGCCCTCGCAGCTCGGCGACCGCCGCCTCCATCTCACGCCGGTTCGCTTCGAAATCGGCGCTGCCGGTGTCCAACGAGGATGGCAGGACGGGGATGGCATCGGCGAAGCTGGCGGAACCTGGACCGGTCAACGCGGCCTCCACGTCATCTCGCCGCAATTGTAGCCGGTTTGCGGGGGACTCGCGGCCCTTGCCGCAGCGCACCTCCGCGCGTATATCAGACGCATGGCCAGCGATCTCCTCACCGACGAGCACCGTCTGCTCCGGGACACCGTGCAGGCGTTCGCCCGGCGCGAGCTGGGGCCGGTGGCCGACGAGATCGACCGGTCGGACGCCTTCCCGCCGGACCTGTTCCGACGGCTCGGCGACCTGGGCGTGCTGGGCGTGACCGTCCCGAAGGAGTACGGCGGGGCGGGCGCCGACCTCCTCTCGGGCGTCCTGATCATCGAACAGCTCGCGCGCGCCTCGGCGTCCGTGGCGCTGTCGTACGGCGCGCACGCGAACCTCTGCGTCAACAACCTCTATACCAACGGGAGCGAGGAGCAGCGCCGCGCTTACCTGCCGGGGCTCTGCTCCGGACAGCTTGTCGGCGCGCTCGCGATCACCGAGCCGGATGCTGGCTCCGATGCGACCGGCATCCGGACGACAGCCGTCGCCGACGGCGACGACTTCCTCCTCAACGGCAGCAAGATGTTCATCACGAACGGCACGATCGCCGACGTGTTCGTGCTGTACGCCAAGACCAGCCCCGAACGCGGCGCCCACGGCATCACGACGTTCATCGTCGAGCGCGACGCGCCGGGCTTCTCCGTCGCGCGCAAGCTCGACAAGTGGGGGCACCGCGGCTCACCGACCGCGGAACTGCATCTCGACGACTGCCGCGTGCCGCGGCGGAACGTGCTGGGCCAGGTCGACCAGGGCGTGGGCATCATGATGCGCGGCCTCGACTGCGAGCGCGTCTTCCTCGCGGGCGAGTCGATCGGCATCGGCGAAGAGGCGCTGGCGCTGGCGGCCGACTACGCGCGGACCCGCCAGCAGTTCGGCGAGCCCATCGGCAACTTCCAGCTCGTCCAGGCGAAGCTCGCCGACATGTACACCACCCTCGAGGCGGCGCGGGCGCTGGTCTACCGGACGGCCGTGCTGGCGGAGCGCGAGCCCGTCCACAAGGAAGCCGCCGCGGCCATCCTCTTCGCCGCCGAGATGGCGACGCGCAACGCGTTGGACGCCATGCAGATACACGGCGGCTACGGCTACCTCAACGACCTGCCGCTCGGCCGGCTGGTGCGCGACGCCAAGCTGCTCGAGATCGGCGCCGGGACGTCCGAGATCCGCCGCCTGATCATCGGCCGGGAACTGACGCGCTAGCAGGCAGGAGGCATCCACCATGCGGCGACTCGACGGCAGCGTGGCGTTCGTGACGGGCGCGGGACGCGGCATCGGCCGTGCGATCGCGCTGAAGCTCGCGGAGGCCGGCGCAAGCGTCGCCATCGCCGACCTCGACGAGTCTTCCGCGCATGACACCGCCCGCGCATGCGGCGAGCGCGCGCTCGGCGTCCGAATCGACGTGACGGATCCGCAGAGCGTTCGCGACGCCGTCGCCCGGGCGGAGCAGGCGCTCGGGCCGATCGACGTGCTGGTCAACAACGCGGGATGGGACAAGATCGAGCCGTTCCTCGAGAGCGACGAGGAGACTTGGGACAGGGTGATCGCGATCAACCTGCGCGGCGTGCTCAACTGCGTGAAGGCCGTGCTGCCGGGGATGGTGGAGCGCGGCCGCGGGCGCATCGTCAGCATCAGCTCGGACGCGGCCCGCGTGGGGTCGAGCGGCGAGGCCGTCTACGCGGCGGCGAAGGCCGGCATCATCGCCTTCTCGAAGACCATCGCGCGTGAGGTCGCCCGGCAGCAGATCAACGTCAACGTCGTGTGCCCGGGCCCGACGAACACCGACCTGTTCCAGGAGGTGACCGCCGCGAATCCCCGGCTCGCCGACGCGCTGAAGCGCGCCGTCCCGTTCGGGCGGCTCGCCGAGCCGGACGAGATCGCCGACGCGGTCGTGTTCCTCGTGTCCGACGAAGCCCGTTTCATCACGGGACAGACGCTCTCCGTGAGCGGCGGGCTCACGATGGTCTGAGACGGACCGCGCGACGGCGATCGAGAGGAGCAATTGGCATGCCGTTCGAAGACATCCTGTACGACAAGGCCGACGGGATCGCCACCGTCACGATCAACCGTCCGACGGTGTTGAACGCGTTCCGCGCCGAGACGGTCGAAGAGATGGTGGAGGCGTTCAAGGACGCCTGGGCGGACCGCACCGTCGGCGTCGTCATCCTGACGGGCACGGGCGAGCGCGCGTTCTGCGTCGGCGGCGACCAGTCCGTGCGGACGCACGGCGGCTACCAGGGCGCGCGGGCACGCTCCGACATCGGCCTGGACGTCGAGGACCTGCACGCGATCATCCGCGAGATCCCGAAGCCGGTGATCGCGGCCGTCAACGGCTACGCGATCGGCGGCGGCCACGTCCTGCAGTTCCTGTGCGACCTGAGCATCGCGGCCGAGACCGCGCGCCTGGGCCAGGTCGGGCCGCGCGTGGGCAGCGTCGACCCTGGCTTCGGCACCGCCTACCTCGCGCGCGTCGTGGGCGAGAAGCGGGCACGCGAGATCTGGTTCCTCTGCCGGCAGTACTCGGCGGAGCAGGCCCTGGCGATGGGGCTGGTGAACCACGTCGTGCCCGCGTCGCAGCTCATGGAGGAGGCGCGGGCGTGGGGGCGCGAGATCCTCGCCCTGAGCCCGACCGCCATCAAGATCGCGAAAGCGTCGTTCAACGCCGACACCGACCACATCAAGGGCTTCTCCGCGCTGGGGATGTCCGCGCTCGCGCTCTACTACGGCTCGGAGGAGGCGATGGAGGGGCGCAACGCCTTCGCCGAGCGGCGACCGCCCGACTTCGCGCGGTTCCGCCACTAGCCGCGCCGTCGCTCCAGCCTTGCCGGCCCCCGTGCCCGAAGACACTGATCGAACGACATTAGACCCTTGCGTGGCAGGTACGAAAGGGCCTACCGTCGCCCCACCGACCCCGGCCTGTACGGAGGTCAGGCCATGCCTACGAAGCCAGTCGATTCGAACCCGGGGACGCCAAGCGTGCCGGCCGGCCAGTCGGGCGCGGCGTCGGAACGCCGCTATCGGGAGAGCCTGCAGTGGGACAAGGTCACATGGGCCACCCACTGCGTCGACTGCTACCCCGGTAACTGCCCGTGGCGCGTGTACGTCAAGGACGGCAAGGTCGTCTCGGAGGAACAAGCGGGCACGCTGCCGGTCGTCGAGCAGGGCGTGCCGGACATGAACCCGCTGGGTTGCCAGAAGGGCGCCGCGTGGAGCCAGCTCCTCTACGCGCCGGAACGCGTGCTGCATCCGCTGAAGCGCGCCGGCGCGCGCGGCGACGGCAAGTGGCAGGAGGTCTCGTGGGACGAGGCGCTCACCGAGATCGCCGACCACATCCTCGACGCGATCGTGGAGGCCGGGCCGGAGACGATCATCGACGAGGGCACGCCCGGCGAGGGCGGTCTGCTGGCGAAGATGATGTTCGGGCGTCTGATCGGCCTGCTCGGCGGCGTCGGCCTCGACACGAACGCGACGATCAACGACTTCTCTCCCGGCATCTACTTGACGTTCGGCAAGTTCGACCCGGCGAGCAGCATCGACGACATCTTCCACGCCGAGTTCATCATGTACACGCACATCAACCCGGCGTACACGATGATCCCGGCGTTCCACTACACGGCCGAGGCGCGCTACAAGGGCACCGAGGTCGCGCTGGTGGCGCCCGACGTCAACCCGTCGCACTCGCACGTCGACTACTTCGTGCCGATCAAGCCCGGCACCGACGCCGCGCTCGGCCTCGCGATGGCGCAGGTGATCATCGAGGAGGGGATCTACAACCGGGAGTTCGTCTGCGAGCAGACGGACCTGCCGCTGCTCGTGCGCGTGGACAACGGCCACTTCCTGCGTGGGTCCGACATGGTGGAGGGCGGCCGCGCCGACCAGTTCTACATCTGGGACGAGAAGAAGAAGCGCATCGCGGAGGCGCCGCTCGAGACGCTGGCGCTCGGGAGCCTGAAGCCAGCGCTCAGCGGCGCGCAGCCGGTCCAGCTCAAGGACGGAACGGTGACCGAGGTGGTGCCGGTGTTCGAGCTGATGAAGGAGCGGCTCGCGGGCTACACGCCAGAGAAGGCGTCGGAGATCTGCGGCGTGAACCCGGAGCTGATCCGGACGCTGGCGCACAAGATCGCGACGAAGCGCGGCAGCATCTTCTGCGGCGGCACGTCGTTCAAGTACTACCACGCGGACCTGATGCTGCGGGCGTACCTCCTCGTGCTGGCGCTGACCGGCAACTGGGGCCGCAAGGGCACCGGCCCGGTCGAGTGGTCGGTTGCGGGCTTCGACGGGCCGTTCCTGTCCTTCGCGAAGGGCAACACGGGCCGGCAGGAGGCGCGCAACGTGATGAACATGCGGCACGCTCTGCTCGACCTCCTCAAGAAGGAGGACCCGACGCTCACCGACGAGATGGCGCACATCGAGCTGATGCACCGCTTCTCGCAGACGCAGGGCATGATCCCGCCGGCGATGCTCTGGTACTACCACTGGGGTTACAAGAAGAACTGGGAGAACCGCGAATACAACGACCCGTCCATGCAGCGCGAGTTCGCGGAATACGTCAACGAAGCGCTCGAAAAGGACTGGTGGAAGGCGCCCGAGCGGACCGCATCGAAGAAGACGCCGCGCGTCTACTTTGAAGTCGGAGGCAATGCGCTGAGGCGGACGCGCGGCGGCCAGAACCTGATGCTGCCGAACATCTTTGACAAGCTCAAGTGCATCGTCAGCGTCGACTGGCGCATGACCACGACCGGCATGTTCTCGGACTATGTGCTTCCGGTCGCCCACCACTACGAGAAGATCGCCTTCATGTTCCCGACGCCCCAGCTGATGCACCTGACGTTCTCCGACAAGGCGGTCGAGCCGCCTGCCGGCGTGATGCCGGAGGTCGAGATGGCGGTGATGCTCGCCGAGAAGATCGAGGCCCGGGCGAAGGCGCGTGGCATCAACGAGTACACCGACGCCTTGGGCGTCGTGCACCAGCTGAGCAATCTGCGCGATCAGTGCACGATGAACGGAAAGCTCGACAACGGGGAGGCCATCGCCCGCGAGTGGATCAGCGACGGCGTCGAGGCAGGCAACCTGCCGGAGGGGACGTCGTTGGACACGCTGCGCGAGAAGGGCTACATGCGGTTCCTCAACTGGGGCATGGGTCCGATGTCGCACAGCCAGGCGGCGGACATCAAGATGGACGAGACGCACACGGCGTTCAAGTATCACACCGAGAAGAAGCTGCCGTACCCGACGCTCACACGCCGCGCGCAGTTCTACATCGACCACGACTGGTTCATGGAGGCCGGCGAGGCGCTGCCGTGTCACAAGGACAACCCGCCGCAGGGCGGCGACTTCCCGTTCGAGATGACCAGCGGCCACAACCGCTGGAGCATCCACTCCATGAACATCACCAACAAGATCCTTCTACAGACACACCGCGGCCGCCCTCACCTGGTGATGAACGATACCGACGCGGCCCGTCTCGGCATCCGCGACGAGGAGGAGGTGGAGGTCCAGAACGACCTCGGGACGTTCATCGTGCCGGTCAAGCTCTCCGGGACGGTACGGCCGGGACAGGTGATCTCGTACAACGGCTGGGAGCCGTACCAGTACCGAACCTGGAAGGGCGCATCGGACCTGGAGCCGGGCATGGTGAAGTGGCTGCACTTCGCGGGAGGCTACGGGCACCTGCGCTACTGGCCCTTCCAGTGGCAGCCGGTGCCGTTCGACCGGGGCGTGCGCGTCAACGTCGCGAAGCTGGATTAAGCCGGAGGCCGCGCTGGTGGACTTTGCTCTTTCCGACGCGCAACGAGAGCTGCGGCGCGTCGCGCGTGAGTTCGCTCGCAACGAGATCCGCCCGATCGCGGCCGAGCTGGACCGCAATCCCGACCCGAAGCAGAGCTTCGCGCGCGACCTCTACCCGAAGGCCAACGCGCTCGGCTTCAACGTCGCGCTGATCCCGGAGGCTTATGGAGGTGCCGGCCTGGGCGACCTCGACTTCGCGATCATCCTCGAGGAGCTGGCTTGGGGCGATGTCGGCGTCGCGCTCACGTACGTCGGCCACTGGCTGGCGCTGAGTCCGCTGATCAAGGGTGGCTCCGACGATCAGCGCCGCCGCTGGCTCCCGCCAATCGCCGCCTCCCCGGATCGCTCCTTCCTCGCCGCGATCTGCGCGACGGAGCACGGCGTCGCCGGAGACCTGACGCCGCGCGAGTATCTCGGCTCGGGTACCCAGCACGGAGGCGTCGAGCCGCAGGACTTCTTCACGAACTACACACTGCCCCGCTCCGAGCAGCGCGAGATGACGACGCAGGCCCTCCGCGAAGGCGACGACTATGTGATCAACGGCACCAAACGCTTCATCACGAACGGGCCGGTCGCCGGGATGTACCTGTGCATCGCGACGGTCGATCCGTCGCAGCCGGACGCGCTTGCGACCCGCGCGTTCGTCGTGCCGGCCGGAGCGCCGGGCCTGTCCGTCGGAACCCTCGAGAACAAGATGGGGCATCGCCTGTCGATCACGTCGGAGATCATCTTCGAGGACGTCCGCGTGCCGTCCGAGGACATGCTGCCCGGCGGCGCGGCCGCGCTGCGGTACGGGCTCGAGTGCTCGAACACGATGGTCGGCGCGCTGAGCGTCGGGCTCGCGCGCGCCGCGTACGACGAGGCGATGGCGTACGCGAAGGTCCGTTACAAGGGTGGCAACCGCATCATCTTCCACCAGGCGGTCGGCATGATGCTCGCCGACATGGCGATCGCGGTGAAGACGGCGCGCCTGCTGGTGCACCAGTCGGCATGGCACAATGACAACGTGCAGGAACCCAACCCGGTGGCGGCGATGGCGAAGGTCTACTGCTCGGACGTCGCGATGAAGGTGACGCACGACGCGCTGCAGGTGTTTGGCGGCTATGGCTACATGCGCGACCTCCCGCTCGAGAAGTGGGCGCGCGACGCGCGCGTGACGCCGATCTACGACTTCACGAACGAGATGCTCCGTGCCAACTTCATCCTCCCCGGCCTCGCGTTCGCGGCCGAGATCTGACGAAAGGCGGACCGATGCCCAGGTTGACCAACGCTGATGAACTGTTCGTCCACCAGATCCCGGAGCCCCTGCCCAACGTCGCCGTCCACCACGAGCACTGGCGCGACAGCTACTACTTCGGCATGCATCCGCGCGGCGGCATCGGTGACGCGATCATCCTCACGATGGCCCACTACCCCAAACGGGAGATGCTGGATTCGCACGAGTTCTCCTTCATGGGCGGCCAGCGCCTGTTCGCGCACTTCACCCGCCCGTACGGCGACGATCCGCACACACCGGTCGTCGGTCCCATCAACGTCGAGATCGTGGAGCCCTACAAGACGCTCAGGCTCACAGCGGACGCGGCGGCGGCGCCGGTCGGATTCGACCTGACGTTCCGGGCGCGCACCCGGGCATACGGACTGCGGCGCGGGACGATGAAGGCCAGGGACGAGATCATCTGGGACCAGAGCCACTTCTTCCAGTCGGGCACCTACTCTGGCAGTTACACGTACCAGGGGGTGACGCACAGTGTCGACGACTGGTGGGGACAGCGCGACCACTCATGGGGCATCCGCGATCATGCGCGTTGTCCGATGTGGCTGTGGCTGGCGATCCAGTTGCCGGACGCGATGATCGGCGTGTGGCACTGGGAGTATCCGAACGGCGCGCCCGTCTTCACCGACGGCTGCTATGCGCCGGCGGACGGCGGCGATCCCATCCCCGTGATCGGCTTTCGCCACGACCTGCATTGGACCGACAAGGACGGCAACCCGGCCGATTACGGCCGCGACGGCGGCGCGACGGATGGCCTCGCCGGCCGTGTCGAGTTCGTGCTGGAGGGCGGCCGCACGATAGCGGTGGATGGTGAAGGGCCGCGCTGCGCATGGTACGGGCCCTTCGGCGGCGGGCAACACCAGATGCTCGTGCGTACGGACGACGGCAGGACGGGGACCGCCATCTACGAAGTCACCGGCGGCTACCACCACCGCTACTTCCCGGTCGCGCGCGCGGAGAACTTCCCGCCCGGCTAGGCAGAGCCCGCTCCGACAGGGGGCCTCGGAGCTGTATCGACCCGCTACGGCAAGCCGACGTGCCTCCAGCAGAGCTTGTTGCCCCGCCGCCGCTAGAAAAGCGGCGCCGGCGGGCGCATAATCTACGAGGGATCTCCCCCAAGGCAGCGTCTCGCGCAGGGAAGGAGTCAGCTATGGACCTCGGCGGGTATGCGGACAACGTCGCACGGATCGACCTGGCCTCCGGCCGGGTGGCCTACGAGCACATCGATGAGAGCGACGCGCGCAAGTACGTCGGCGGGCGCGGCCTCGGCGTGAAGTTCGTGTTCGACAATGGCCCTACGGTAGACCCGCTCGGGCCCGACAACCTGCTCTGCTTCATGAACGGCCCGCTCACGGGCACAGACGTGACGATGAGCGGCCGCATGGCGATCGTCACGAAGTCGCCGCTCACCGGCACGGTCACCGACTCGCATCACGGCGGCTGGTCGGCGGCGCGGCTGCGCTGGGCCGGGTTCGACGCGCTGCTGTTCCGGGGACGCGCGGCCAAGCCGGTCTACGCGTTCGTCGAGAATGGCAAGGTCGAACTGCGCGACGCCTCCGACCTCTGGGGCAAGGGCGTGCACGAGACCGTGAAGACGCTGCTCAAGCGCTACGGCGACGACACGAGCGTCATCGCGATCGGTCCGGCCGGCGAGCGACTCGTGCGCTACGCCTCGTTCATCAACGAGAACGACCGCGCGTCCGGGCGCGGCGGCACCGGCGCCGTCGCCGGCAGCAAGCAGTTGAAGGCCATCGTCATCCGGGCGAAGAAGGCGATCCCGAAGGCGAAGGACAAGGACGCCTTCAAGGCGGCGCACCAGCGCGCCCTCGCCGTGATCATGGACGAGTCGACGGTGACGTCGCCGCGCAAGGGCGGCCTCTCCGTCTACGGCACGAACGTGCTAATGAACGTGACGAACGCGATCGGCGCCCTTGGCGCGAAGAACTCACAGCAGACGACGTTTGCGGCGGCCGAGGAGATTGCCGGCGAGAAGATCAAGGAGACGATCCTCGTCCACGACCCGACGTGCCACGCCTGCCCGGTCGCCTGCAAGAAGGAAGTCGAGACGCATGGCAAGTACGCCGTCCACATGGAGAGCTTCGAGTACGAGCCGGCGTGGGCGCTGGGGGCGAACTGCGGGAACGCCAACCGCGAGTCCATCGCCTACATCATCGACCTCTGCAACGACTACGGCATGGACGCCATCGAGCTGGGCCAGGTGCTGGGGATGTCCATGGAGGCGAGCGAGAAGGAGCTGATCAAAGAACGCATCGAGTGGGGCGACACCGACCGGATGGTGGAGCTGACGCACCTGATCGGCCGCCGCGAGGGCATCGGCGACACGATGGCGGAGGGCACGCAGCGCGCGGCCGAGCGGTTCGGCGACGGGAACCTGGCGATGGCCGTCAAAGGGCAGTCCACGCCGGCGTACGACCCACGCGGGCTGAAGGGGATGGGCATCGCCTACGCCACGAGCAATCGCGGCGCCTGCCACCTCCGCGCGTACACGCCGGCCAGCGAGCTGCTGGGCGTGCCGGAGAAGACCGACCCGCTGGCCTGGGAGGGCAAGGGACGGCTGACCAAGCTGCTTCAGGACCTGCACGCCGTGTCCGACTCGTTCGATCTCTGCAAGTTCTCCGCCTTCGCCGAAGGGCCAGAGGAGTACGCCGCGCAGTACTCGGCGGTCACGGGCGTGCGGGCGACGGGCGACGACCTGCTGCGGATCGGCGAGCGCATCTACAACCTGGAGCGTCATTACAACAACCTGGCCGGCTTCCGCGAAGGGTCCGACTACCTGCCGAAGCGCTTCCTCGAGGAGCCGTCGACGGCGAAGGGCTCGGAGGGCCACGTCTGCGAGCTGGACCTGATGCTGCGTGAGTACTACGAGGCGCGCGGATGGGAGAGCGGCGTCGTCCCGGACCGGAAGTTGAAAGAACTCCAGATCGTATAGGTGCGGAGACACCTGCGTGGGCGTGATCCGGCTCTACGCCACCCTGCGGGCACGCGCGGACGGCGAGCGCGCCGTTGAGATCGGCTGGCGCGCCGGGACGACCGTCGGCGACGCCGTCCGCGCGCTGATCGCGCGCAAGCCCGGTCTGGAGGGACACATCCTCGACACGCGCGGCTGCGTCGTACCATACGTCTCGGTGTTCGTGGAGGGACGCGACATCCGTCACCTCGCCGGGCTCGACACCGTGCTGTCGGCCGCCGACGAGATCGCGATCTTCCCGCCCGTCGCCGGCGGCTGACGATGGCGGAGGTCGTGTTCGGCGGTGTGCCGGTGTGGCTGCTCGAGACCTACCTGGTCGAGCTGGGAGGCAGCCGCGCGGCCGAGCACCTGGTGGAGGGCGATGGCTGGCGCGCGACGCTCAAGGCGCAGTCCGGCGGCGCAGGCCACATCGGCATCGCGCGCGTGACCGTGACAATCGAAGGGGAGCGGGCCGCCGGCGTCCTGGCCGCGCTCCGAAAGAAGGCGCAGCGCGGCGGCGGATAGCCCGTCTGTCACGGACACTGCCTCCGCATCATTCCACGCGCGAGAACTCTGCTATGGCCACCATGAGTAAGGCTAAGCCGAGCAGCACCACGATCCCGATCTCGACGCCTACGGGCACGCGCCAGTCACCCCAGGTCACACCCTGGTTCAGCGCCTGCGCTGCGGCCGGAGGAGCAGCCACGTGCGCAAAGACCGCCCGTCGCATCGCGTCGACGGCATAACTCAAGGGGTCAATGCGGGTGAGTGCCCGGAGCCAGGCTGGCAGGCGAGTCAGCGGGAAGACCGCGCCCGACAGGAAGAACAGAGGCAGCACGAAGAACTGGACGACCACCTGGAACGACTGCACTTGCTGCATGCGCGCGGCGAGGACGATACCGAACGCGGTGAGCGCGAAGGCCGTAATCGCCATTTCCGCCACCAGCGTTGCCATGAGCGTTGGTGAGTACGGCACGTGGACGAAGCCGGCCAGCGCGAGCATGATCGTGCCCTGGAACGTAGCGACCGTTGCCCCGCCCAGGCACTTCCCTACGACCAGCGACCCGCGGGATACGGGCGCCACGAGCATCTCCCGCAGGAAGCCGAACTCGCGGTCCCACACGATCGAAATGGCCGAGAAGATCGCCGTGAACAACACCGTCATGGCGACGACGCCCGGAAACATGAACGTCCGGAAGTCGAAGTTCTGGCCGCCGGTTTGCACGAGCGGCGAGAGGCCTGTCCCCATGATGAAGAGGAACAGCACCGGCTGCGCGAGCGACGTAACGATGCGCAGGCGGTCGCGGAAGAAGCGCACGAGCTCGCGCTGCCAGACGACGCGCACCCCGCGCAGGTCGTCGCGCCAGGCGCTCGTCGCCGTTGGTGTCACCGTCAGCCGTTCGGCGCTCTCGATCACCTGCTCACCTCCGCCGCCAGGCACGGCCCATCGGAGCACTCCGAAGCCGCTCACCGCCGGATGCTTCCGCGTCACGGATCGTGCGCCCGGTGTACGACATGAAGACGTCGTCCAGCGTGGGACGCGAGATGCGCACGGAATGGATCGGTACGCCCAGTTCGGCGAACAAGCGCGGCACGAACTCTTCGCCGCCGACGACGTACATGCTGACGGCCCCCTCGCTGCTCTTCGCCTCCACGCCGAAACGGTCCCGCACTGCCCTGATCGCCGCGTCGTCATCTTCCGTGTGGAGATCGACGCGGTCGCGGCCAACGCTCGCCTTCAACTCCGACGGGGTCCCCTCGGCGACGATCAGCCCCATGTCGATGATGGCGATGCGTTCACAGTATTCCGCCTCGTCCATGTAGTGAGTCGTCATGAAGATGGTGATTTGTTCTCGCCGTCGCAATTCCTCGATGTAGCTCCAGATATGAGCGCGTGTCTGCGGGTCGAGGCCGAGCGTCGGCTCGTCGAGGAAGAGCACGCGCGGCAGGTGGAGGAGGCCGCGGGCGATCTCGAGCCGCCGCTTCATTCCGCCGGAGAAGGTGCGTACCTCGTGCCGGCGGCGCTCCCAGAGCTCAACCATCCGCAGCACTTCCTCAATGCGCCGGGCGAGCACGTCGGATCGAACACCGTAGAGCTCTCCGTGAAAGCGCAGGTTCTCCTCGGCCGTCAGGTAGTCGTCGAGGGTGGTGTCCTGGAAGACCAGCCCGATGTGACGGCGAACCTCAGTCGCCTGCGACACAACGTCGAAGCCGGCGACCGTTGCCCGGCCGGCGCTTGGCCGAAGGAGGGTACACAGCATCGCGATGGTGGTGGACTTGCCCGCGCCGTTCGGGCCCAGAAAGCCGAAGACCTCTCCGGGCTGAACCGAGAACGTGACGCCTCGGACCGCCTCGATCTCGTCGAACCGCTTGCTCAGGCCATCGACGTCGATCGCCACGACATCGGAACGCGGCGACTCGTGTTGAGCCGGCGCGGAAGTACGAGCACCTTGAGCGCGTGTTTCCTCCACCTGCGGCATGCCTCCGTGCTCAACCTGCAACCTTATGAGGCTAGGATCCGGGCGGCGATATGGAGTAGTGCTGAACAGGCCGCGGTCACGGGCCGCCCAGCCTGATCTGGCTTACGCGGCGGCGGCCCGTACAGCGGCGGCGCGGGCTGCTGCGGAGGCGATCCTTGACGCCAGCGGGCACACTGCTGCGTCGTGCCGCGCGGGCCCGCCCAGCCCCTCGCTCAGCTCGGTCCTGCCGTAGCCTCTCCTCTTGTCCCCTAGGGGAGCAACCTAGCCTCGCACCCCGCACACCCCCAACAAGGCCACGCTTTCCTCATCAACCGGCCACACGTCGGGGGCTTCCACACTTTCCGCAGGAGCAACTATTGCCGAAGACGATACTGGGGCATCGGCATCGCCGCCCGGCGCGGGCGACGTGCAGCGCTACGCTGGACAACTATGCAACAGTCACGACAACGGCCATCCTGGCATGGGACCATCGCCATGAGAACGGCGCGCAGCCGCGCCCTCACCGCGAGCGCACTGCTGATCGTGCTGCTCGCCGGCATCGCCGTGCTGGCGATCACCCGCGCGCAACAGGATAGCCGGGCGCGCGGCGAGTTAGAGAGCCGTGCTACGGTCGTCTCGTCGCTGAACGACGCGAAGGCCCAGTTCTTCTTCAGCGCGGCGCTCATCTCGACGATGGCGTACACTCCGGACCGCGCATCGATCGCGGCGCTGTACCCGGGGTCGAAGCAGCAGCGGCAGAGCGACATCGATACAGCCCGTTCCTCACTCGTCGTGCTCAATGATACGGATGCCGTCGCACAACTCGATGCGGTCACAGCGCTGCTGGACCAGGTCGATCAACGCATGGAGAAATTCGCTCAGGATGCTCTCAATGCGAACACCGCCGAACTGGGATCACTTGCGCGGCAGTATCAGGCGGAGCTGTCTGTACTCGCCGGTCAGTTCATCTCCAACCTGGAAGATCTCTCGTCCTCCCAGAGGGGCGAACTCACGGCCGAACACGCTGCCGCCGACCGCTCGGCGGACAGAGGACTGACAGCCCTCATCGCCTTCAGCGGCGGCGCGCTGGCGGTCGGGGTGATCGCCCTCCTGCTGCTGAGCCGCTCTGTGCTACGGCCACTGTCCGTTCTGCAGGAGCGCGTGCGGGCGATCGCGTCGGGAGACCTCGATACCCAAGCGCCGGTCGGCGGTCCCTACGAAGTGGCGGCGCTGGCACGCGACTTCAACGACATGGTGTCGGCAAGGCGACAGGCCGAGGACACCGTGCGCAAGGCGCGGGACGAGCTGGAGATGCGCGTCGAGCAGCGCACGGCTGAACTGGACAGGCTTGTCCGGACGGACGCGCTGACCGGACTCGTGAACCACCGCGAGCTGCTCAACGCTCTCACGAGGGAACTGGCTGTTGCGGCCAGGGTCGACCGCCCGCTCGCGGTGGTGATGGCGGACATCGACAGCTTCAAGCTGCTCAACGACACCTCCGGTCACCCGTCCGGGGACGAGGCCCTGAGGCAGGTCGCCGGCGTCCTCCGCCGACTGACGGAAGGACGCGGCATCGCGGGGCGGTACGGCGGCGACGAGTTCATCGTGCTCTTGCCGGGCGCGGACAAGCAAGCGGGGATCGAGTTCGCGCATCGTCTCGCCGCGGCAATCGGCGAGATGAGCTTTCGCACTGGATGGGGCACGAGCGTGCCGATCCGGCTGTCCGCGGGTGTCGCGAGCTTCCCGGAGGACGGTCCGACGAAGGACCGCCTGCTGACGCTCGTAGATGCCGCGATGTACGAAGCGAAACGGCTCGGCGTGTCGGACGCCAGCGCGCTGCGCATGGTGCCGACGAGCAACGACGGCACGCAGACCGCGTTCGGCATGCTCGACGCCCTCATCCAGAGCCTGCAATATCGCGACGACTACACCAAGACGCACAGCGACCACGTCGCGTCGCTGGCGGCGGCACTGGCCCAGCGCTGCAATCTCTCGGACGAGGCGGTGCGCGCCGTCCGCATCGCCGGGGCGCTGCACGATATCGGCAAGCTCATCGTGCCCGACGAAATCCTCAAGAAGCCGGGCGCCCTCACCGGCGACGAGCAGGGGATCATGAAGCGACACCCGCTGATCAGCGAGATGCTGATCAGCGAATCGCCATTCCACGAGGATGTCGTACATGCCGTGGGCTGCCACCACGAACGGTACGACGGGACGGGCTACCCGCGCGGCCTGGCCGGCGAGCGTATCCCCATCCTGGGACGGATCATGGCGGTCGCGGACGCCTACTCCGCCATGTCACTCGACCGGCCGTACCGGAAGGGCCTCCCGCCCGACCGGATTCTTGCCGAGCTTCGGGCCGGCGCCGGGACGCAGTTCGACCCGCACCTCGTGAACGAGTTCATCGAGATGCTGGGGGTGGAAGATGAGGCGGAGGCTGCGGCGTAGCGGCCTGCCACGCACTCGCCGAGCTGTCCGCGCTGCGGAGCTCGGCGCCGCCAGCCAGCGGCGATCCCTTCACCTCCGGCGCGCTTAGCTCTATCATGGCAGCGGCGCCGCTGCGGACACGGCGCACGCACGAGGAGGAGATCGACGATGCCAGCGAAGAAGAAGCCCGCGGCGAAGAAGCCAGCAGCCAAGGCTAAGCCGGCGGCCAAGAAGAAGCCGGCGAAGAAGAAGTAGCCCAAGCGGCTGAGACGGCAGTGCCCAGGGCGGGTGACCGACGGTCACCCGCCCTCCTTGCACCTCGAAGAGCCTCTCGACGATCCCCCTGCGGCCCGTGATCGGCGGCATAGCTGGGCCGCTGCTGTTCTTCAGCCGACCAGCGGTAGCGGAACCGCGGTCGGCGACCGGCGCTGCTTGTGCCGACCCGAGTCTCCCTGCATCGGCCTACAACGGGAGCCCGCTAACGCGGGAATCCGCCGCCGTCCATCGAGGCGCACCCGTCGGCTGGTGCTACACTCAAGCATATGACGATGCGAACGTCACGCTCGGCGCCGGACGTGCGCGCTGCGCGCGCACGAATCCTGTGACCGACTTCCGGCGCGACCGAGGCCCGCTGGGCCCGCCGCCCGTCGCCTTCCGGTTCCCCGAGCGCGCCGAGGGCTTTCGGCGACTGGGCCGGTGGTGGCGCTGGGCAGCGCTCGCCGCGCTCCTGCTCCTGCTCTACATCGTTACGTCCGTTGGCAAGGACATCTACGCCGATCTGTTGTGGTTCGATTCGGTCGGCTTCCGCTCCGTCTACACCACTCGTATCACCACGCGCCTCTGGTTGTTCCTGGCTGGTGGAGGCGTCTTCTTCCTGATGTTCCTCGCCAATACCAGGCTGGCGCGGCGCCTTGCGCCTTCCGCAGATGACCCCGACTTTCGCGCAAGCCCGGAATTGCATGACCTGCTCCAGGATCTCCAGTCGGCGACGGTGCGCCGCATCGTCGCCGTTGCCATGGTTGTGGTGGCTGCGCTCCTGTCTCTGGCATTCGCCACCGCAACTGCAGGCCAATGGCAAGCGGTGCTCCTGGCTCGGCATGCACAAGCGTTCGGGATCAAAGATCCGCAGTTCCATAAGGATCTGGGCTTTTACGTCTTCAAGCTGCCGCTCTATCAATTCGCCCTCAACTGGATGCTCGCGGCGCTCGCCCTGTCCACCGTCGGCGCGCTGGCCGTCTATGGGGTCCGTGCCCTGTTGTACGGCTTTCGCGTCGACGCGCCGCGCCCGATCGCACGCCACCTGTTCGACGTCAACGTGCCGCGTGGCATCAAGCTTCACATATCGGCACTCATCGTCACGATGCTGCTCGTGTGGATTGGCCGCTATTACCTGTCCACCTTCAACCTCGTGTACTCCACCCAGGGCGTCGACTTGGGCGCGTTTTACACCGACATCCACGCGAACCTGCCCGTGCTCTATGCGCTCATGGCGATTGCCGGCATCACCGCAGTGCTCGTGGTCGTGGGTATCTTCCGCGCGGGCCTGACGCTGCCGCTGGGCGCGATCGGTGTTTGGATCCTGCTCGCGATCGGCGGCGGCATCTACCCGCTGATCGTGCAGAACTTCATCGTGCAGCCGAACGAGATCTCGAAGGAAGAGCAGTACCTCGGCCGCAACATCCAGATGACGCGGTACGCATACGGCCTTGACGCGATTGACGAGCAGCAGTTCCCGGCGAGCGCGCAGGCGACCGAGCAGGAGGTCGCGGCGAATCAAGATACCATCGACAACGTGCGGCTCTGGGACCCCGAGCCGCTGCGTGCCTCCTTGCGCCAGATCCAGACGATCCGCCCCCTCTTTGACTTTCTGGACGTGGATGTCGACCGTTACAACATCGGTGGCCAGTACAAGCAGGTGATGCTGAGTGCCCGCGAGCTCGATCCGAGCCGCCTCCCGGTGGATGCGCAGACCTGGGTCAATTCCCGCCTCCAATTCACGCACGGCTACGGGTACGCGGTGGCCGCCGTGAACGAGGCTGAGCCGGACGGCACGCCGAAGCTCATCGAGAGCGACATCCCGCTGCAGGGTCCGCTGCCTACGGACCGGCCGGAGCTGTACTTCGGCGAGCAGCCGGACCGCTACATCATCGTCGACGGCAACGAGCCCGAGTTTACCCCGACGGGAAGCGGCGAAAACGTGCAGACGAAATTCCAGGGCCAGGGCGGCGTGCGCCTGGGCAGCCTGCTGCGCAAAGTCGTGTACGCCTGGAAATTCGTCGACCGCAACATCCTCATCTCCGGGGCTATCAATGACAACAGCAGGGTCATCTACCATCGCAACATCCAGGACCGCATCCACACCATCGCGCCATTCCTGCGACTCGATGCCGACCCGTACTTGGTGGTGGACCGGGGCGGCATCTACTGGATGCAGGACGCCTACACGACGACCGACGGCATCCCATACTCACACCGCACCGATGGCGTGAACTACATCCGCAACAGCGTGAAGGTCGTCGTGAACGCCTACTCGGGCGAGACGACGTTCTACGCGATGCAGCCCGATGAGCCGCTGCTCAAGGCCTACATGGCCGTCTATCCGCACCTGTTCACACCCGCGGACCAGATGCCGGCGACGCTCAAGGCGCACTTGCGCTACCCGGAGGATATGTTCCGGCTCCAGACGCAGGCGTACTTGCGCTACCACATTACCGACGCGCGGCAGTTCTATCAGAAGGAAGATCAATGGGATATTCCGACGGAGATCTTCGGCAGCAGCGAACAGCAGGTTCGGCCCTACTACGTCATCGCCCGCATCCCCGGCGGGCAGCGCGAAGAGTTCATGCTGATCATGCCGTTCGTGCCGCTGAACCGGACGAACGCGATCTCGTGGCTGGCGGCGCGCTCCGACGGCGCGAACTACGGCAAGCTGGTGTCGTTTCGTTTCCCTTCGA